>UMIT01023550.1_pt1 | contig 181175 bp, 179 predicted proteins | sample 1965911 | NCBI WGS metagenome assembly UMIT01 (sample SAMEA4836131, study PRJEB28245) | human gut metagenome | biome: gut microbiome; material: fecal sample | place: Denmark | collected 2008 | reverse complement strand
CTTTGGAGATGTTTTTAGTATTTTCATAGCAAGTATATTTTTGCCATTTTTACCATTACTACCAATTCAAATGCTTATACAAGATTTCTTATATGACTTTTCACAAATTGCAATTCCATATGATAATGTAGACAAAGAATTCTTGTTGAAACCTAAAAAGTGGGATACTAAAGGATTAGGAACATTTATGAATGTAATGGGACCTGTAAGTTCAATAATAGATGTATTTGCATTTTTAGCATTCTGGTTTATACTAGGATACAATGGAGTAGCATATGAAACATATTTCCAAACAGCATGGTTTGTAGAATGTTTAATCAGTGAAACACTAATTATTCATTTTGTACGTACAGCAAAAATACCATTCGTACAATCTAAGCCAAGTCCAATGTTGTTTGTGCTTACTATGGTAACAATAATTGGAACTATATTAGCACCTATAGTACTACATAATGTAACTGCATTCCATTTTGAAATATTGCCACTAAAATATTACGGAATAATAGCAGGACTTACTGTATTATATGTAGTTTTAGTTCAAATTGTAAAAAAGATATATATCAAAAAAATTGGAGAGTGGCTATAAAAAAAGCGGAGATTGATAATAGAAATTATTAATCTCCGCTTTTTGAGGATAGATAAGGCAAAACTTCGCCAAGAATTTTTCCGCCAACAGGAGCTGCTACACCACCACCTTGATGACCACCTTCTCCAGTAGGATTATACAAGGTTATTAATAATACAATACTTGGATTATCAGTTTCAGCAACACCACAAAAAGAAGTGACATATTTACCTGTGTTAACACCATCTTCAGAAGTACCAGTTTTCCCACCAACTTGATAGCCATCAACTCTAGCATTTTTTCCAGTTCCCTCAGAAACAACACTATTCATCATACTAAGCACTTTTTCTGCGTTTTCTTTAGAAATAATTTGTTCACCTGTTTCAATAGGTAAATCAGTTATTTCACCAGAGGCACTATTTTGAATACTTTTTACAATACGAGGCTTTATATAAATGCCTTCATTAGCAATAGAAGATACAGCTGTAATCATTTGAAGAGGAGTAATTTCAAATCTTTGTCCAAAACTTATTGTTGCTAATTCGACAGGACCTGCTTTTTCTTCTTTAACGAAGATACTATTTGCTTCACCTGGAAGATGAATTCCGGTTTTAGAGAACAAGCCAAATTTTCGTAAATATTCATAATATTTAGTAACTCCTATTTTTTGACCAAGACCTATAAAAACAGGGTTACAGGAATTCATTAAAGCCAATCTTAAACTTTCAGAACCATGAGGTCTATAATATCTCCAACATTTAATTCTTGTACCTGCAACTTCAATTGCACCTGTGCAACAAAATTGTCCTTGCTGGTCAATGTCAGTAACTAAACCTTCTTGAAGAGCAGCAGAAGCGGTTACAGTTTTAAAAACAGAACCAGGTTCATATGTGTCAGAAATTGTTTTGTTTCTCCATATACCTTGTAATGCAGCTGTTTTACTAGCCGCATCGAGAGAAGTCCAGGTAGCTTTAAGCTCGTCAGAATAAGGCTCGTAAGGAGTATTTAAGTTATAACTTGGATAATTGGCCATTGCCAAAATATCTCCATTTCTAGGATTCATTGCAACAATACTACCACCATCTGTACAAATATTATCAATACAAGCTTCTTCTAAATATTTTTCAACAATGGATTGAATTGTCATATCAATTGTTAAAATTAGGTTATTTCCATCAGTAGCAGCAACATAATTTTCTTCACCAAGACTGATTCCAGAAGCATTTGTCTGGCGATTGATTTTTCCGTTTGTGCCTTTTAATTGACTATCATACTTAGCTTCAATGCCATCTAAACCTTGATTATCACTACCACAAAAACCGATAACTTGAGAAGCTAGAGAGCCATAAGGATAATACCTTTTAGAGTCTCCATCAATATTTATACCAGTAGTTATACCATTAGTATCCATCCAATTTCTTAATTCATCAGCTTTAGACTTATCAACTTTTTTCACAATACTTTCAATTGAACTTCTTTTGTGAACTTTTTTCGATATTTTTTCATAGTCAAGTTCAAAAATATCACATAAGGCATGAGCAACTTTGTCTTTGATTTCTTGTGGAATGTTAGTTGGATTAATGCTTATAGATTCAACACTTGAGTTTTCTGCTAAAATATATTTTCCAGTACTATCATAAATAGTCCCTCTTTTAGCGGTTATACTTCTACTTTGAGATTGTTGTTCCCAAGCTTTTTCGCTTAATTCTGCTCCCCATACAAACTGAATATACGCTAGTCGAACTGTGAACAATATAAAAATTATAAAAACTATAAATAATGCGTTTTTCATTTTCTTTTTATTACTTAAAGAAATAGATATAAAATTTTGCATAAAATCACCTATCATAAGTTTATGAAAGGTTAAGAAATCTATGCTGAATAAATGGAAAAAAATAGTATTGACAAAAATCGAAAAATGGTGTTGACAAAAATCGAAAAATGGTGTAAAAAATATATGTAAGCAAAAATATAAAAATAGTTTTTGGGGGTGATATTATGAGTAAAAATAGCGCAAAAGTAGTAGGTTTAGTATTATTAATAGCAGTATTGTTAGTTGCAATTGGATATGCAGCAATTACAACAGTACAATTAAGAATTAATGGTAATGCAAATGCAACTGCAAATCAAGACAATTTTACAGTAAGATTTTCTGGAACACCAACAGTTTCTGATGCTGATAAAGTAGATGCTACATTAAATCCAGCTGACCAATTAAAAGCAACAATGAATGTTTCAAAATTATCAGCAAAAGGTGATACAGCAACAGCAACTTATACAATTGAAAATACAAGTGCTGACTTATCAGCTGTATTATCAGCAACTACAACAAATTCAAATACAGAATATTTTAAGGTAACACAAAATATTGCAAAAGCAACAATAGGTCATGGAGAAACAACAACAATAACAGTAACAGTTGAACTAATAAAAACACCTATAACAGATGGTATAGAATCAACAATAGGTGTAATAATTGATGCAAATCCACAACAACCTAATGCTTAAGAAGTAAACAAAAGTTAAAAGGAGGAAAGATGAAGAGTGAAAAAATAAAAATATATGTAATAGAAATTGCACTAATAATATTCTTCCTTTTAGCTATGATATTTAACAAAGTAATAACAAGACAAATATTAGCGATAGTATTATTAGTGTTTATGGGAATAACTACGTTACTTATAAAAACGTATAAAATGGATCTTACTAATAAAAGGCAGATTATACTTTTATTAACTGGAATAGGAGTAATATATGTAGCTGTATTATATTTAATAGGAATATTTGCAGGATTTTATAATGCCACAGTAAAATTAAGTTTGTGGTCAATATGGAAATATATTATACCATATATAGTAATAATAATATCATCAGAAATGATAAGGAAAAAAATAGTATTAAAAGAGGATAAAATTTCAAAAATAATAATATTAGTGATAATGGTAATGTTAGACGTAATATTAACTACTAATATATATAATTTGAATACTGCCAAAGACTATTTTACATTAGTAAGTTTTGTTATATTTGCATCAATTGCAAATAATCTATTATTTAACTATATAGAAATACAATATAGAAATGCAAAAGCAATTATAATTTATAGAATAATAACAACAGTATATGTATATGTATTTCCAATAATTCCAGACCTTTACATTTTTCTAGAATCTATCATAAAAATGGTAGTTCCATATATCATATATATTATTTTAGAAAATGTATATTCAAAACAAAAATTAGTAGTTACAATAGAAACACGAAAGAAAGAAAGAATAATAAGTACAATAGTGTGTATTATAACAGTAATTATAGTTATGCTTATAAGTTGCAAGTTTAAATACGGAGTTTTAGTAATAGGATCAGGAAGTATGACTGGAACAATAAATAAAGGTGATATAATTTTATATGAAAAATATAAAAATACTGATGACATAAAAGTTGGAAATATTATTGTATTTTATGAAGACGATATAAAAGTTATTCATAGAATAATAGATCAAAAATTAATGGGTGAAGAAACAAGATATTATACCAAAGGTGATGCAAATCAAAAGCAAGATGAGGGCTACAGAGAAACAAAAGATATTATTGGACAAGTGAAAGCAAGAATTCCTTACATGGGATGGTTCACATTATGGATAAACGATTGGAGGAAATAATTTATGAGTGAAAGTACGCAATACATTGCAAGAAAACATCAAAGAAAGAGAAGAATACATAAAATAAAGTTGGCTGTATCAAGCATAATTCTAATGTTAATAGGAAGTATATTAATAGCAACAAATTTTATGCTAAACAAAAATGAATATAATGGATATAAAGAAAAAGCAAATGTTAATTACAAAGTAAATTTAAAGGAAAATGATTTTTATTCAGAAAATTATTTAGATGAAAAAAGTACTGTAATAGCAAGTTTGATAAAAGATATAGATGTAGACTTTAAATATAATATGAATTTAGATCAAACTCAAAATTATGAATATAGCTATAAGATAGTTGCTAAAACTACTGTAAAAGAAAATTCAAGATCTAATTCAATATATGAAACAACAGATGAATTAGTATCAGAATATAATCAACAAGCAGAAAACAAAAAATTAGAAATAGCAGAAAGTGTAAATGTTAACTACAACGAATATAATGAAAAAATAAACAAATTTATTGATTTATATCGTTTGGATAATATAACAAGTACTTTAGACTTAGAAATGTATGTATATGTTATAAATCCATATGATGGAACACAAATAAATAAAACAAGTAAAGTAGTTACATTAAGCATTCCATTAACAACAAAAACTGTAGATATTTCTATAGATTCAAACTTAGTACAAGATACAGGTAAAATATTAACTAAAGAAAGTGAATATAAAAATCTAGAATATGTATTAGGAATAGGAATTACATTTGCTGTTATAGGATTAATAATCTTTATACTATTTATAAAATATGTTATAGATACAAGAAGTGCAGAAACTATGTATGAACAAGAATTAAAACAAATATTATTTAATTATAAAGCATATATACAAAAATCAAATACTCCAATAGATGAGAAAGGTTATAAAATAATTCAAATAAATACATTTGATGAAATATTAGGATTAAGAGATACAATGCAGGCTCCAATATTAATGTATACAGAAGAAAATGAACTAAGAACTAAATTTACAATTATAAGTGATAAAATTTTATATGTTTATGTTTTAGGTGCACAAGAAATAAGAAATGAATTAAGAGCTAAAAGTGCTGAGAAGAAAGAACGAAAAGAAACTAAGAAGAAATAAATAAGGAGGGAATAGGATGAAATTTGCAAAAAGAAAAAATATGACATTACTATTCCTTTTATTTATGTCTATGATATTAATGGGAATAGGATATGCATCAATCCAATCAGTAACAGGAGAGATAACAGGAAAAGCTAGTAGTAAGATGCAAGACGGAGTATTTATTACTAATGTAGAATATGTAAGTGATGTTGATGCAAATAAGGACAGTTCAAAAATCGAACTGTATTCTGGAACAATGATGAAAAGTACAGTGAAACTTTCAAGTACAAATATTAATTCACAAATAAAATATAAAGTTACAGTTTATAATAATTCAGAAGAAAGACAGCCATTCACAGGAGTAAGACATGGTGATGAGTATTATGATAATAATGATATTATTTTTGAAGTAAATGGATTTAAGCCTGGTCAAACAATTGAACCCAAAGAAACCAAAGATATAATAATAACATTTAAATATAAAAATAATATACCAGAAAATACAGTATTAAAATCATATTTAAATTTTAAAATGTCAAATCCTAATAGGATGGTAACGTCAGATAGTGGAGATGCTTCAACTAACTATTTAACAGGAACAGTTACTAAGGATAAAATAGAAACTGTAAAATTTGAAATGGGAAAAGAGCCAACTGATGTAAATATAATTTCGAAATTTGATGCATCTGAGAAACAAGATGGAAGTATAATAGGTTATTATACAGATAAAGATAATAATGGACTATATGAATTAACATTTATGAGTGAAGAAGTTATTTATGCTAATGAGAGTGCAAAATGGTTGTTTTGGAATTTAAATAATGTTAAAGAGTTTAAATTTTATAATTTTAGTACATTTAAAGTGAAAAAGTTTAACTATATGTTTTATGCATGCTTTTTAGTAACAGATTTGGATATAAGTTCTTTTGATACAAGTTGTGCAACTGATATAAATGGAATGTTTTGTGAATGTAGAAATCTTAAGACAATTGATTTGAAAAATTTTGATACAAGTAAAGTTATTGATATGAGAGATATGTTTGGAAATTGTTATTCACTATCAAATATAAATTTTGGAGAGTTTGATACAAGCAATGTTACTACTATGTGGCATATGTTTCATGGGTGTGGTTCATTGAGCCAATTAAATATTTTAAATTTTGATACAACTAATGTAACTGATATGAATTATATGTTTTATCAATGTATTAGTTTAACTGAATTAGATTTAAGTTCTTTTGATACAAAAAATGTAATTGACATGGAAAGTATGTTTTCGAAGTGTTCCAATTTGAAAATAATTTATGTAAAAGAACTAGATGGTAGTGGAAATGCCGGTTGGAGTACTGCAAGTATAAAAATTAGTAATGATATGTTTTTAGAGTGTGAAAAAATAGTAGGAGGAAATGGAACAACATATAATGCAGAACATATTGATGCAACATATGCAAGAATAGATACTGATGGCGCACCTGGATATTTTACGAAGAAAGGTCAAAAACCTAGTGAAGATGTTCCAACAGAGCCATATTTACCAACAGGATTTACAAAAGTAGAAGGAACTAGTTTAGCAAATGGGTATACAATACAAGATAGCACAGGTAATCAATATGTGTGGGTAGAAGTTCCTAAAACGTCAGAAGTTTATCCAACAGCAGGGCTAAATATAACGGGATTTTCAAATGATGAATATGCTAAAATAGAGACAGATTTACACACATATACAAATGATTATAGAGATGGAACAAGCTATAAAGATGAATATTATTCAGATGCAGTAACAGGATTAACAAGTGCACAATATATAGAGTTAAAGCAAAAGATGTTAAAAAGTGTATATCAAAATGGAGGATTTTATGTAGGAAAATATAAAACAGGGATAGAAGACTCTCCAAAAAAATCATATACATCAGAGCTAACACAGACACCAGTAATAAAACAGAATGCATATCCATATAATTATGTGACATGTAGTCAAGCTCAAACATTGGCCAATAGTATGGAATCAGGAAGTCATACAAGTAGTTTAATGTTTGGAGTGCAATGGGATTTAGTATTAAAATATTTAGAAACAAAAGGAACAGCACAAGCAGATTTAAAAACAGATAGTACAAGTATAGGAAATTACTATGATAATTTATGGGAAATAACAAATGAAAATTCAAAATATGCACCAAATGGTTCAGGATGGACAAGTGGAGCAAGAGGAAAGAAAGAATCAAATGAAATAGTATTATTATCAACAGGAGCGAGTGAAACATTTAGTAAACAAGGAATATATGATATAGCAGGAAATGTATGGGAATGGACACTTGAATATACTTCTGACACGAGCAATCCGTGTGCTTCTCGTGGTAGCTCTTGCAGCCACCATGGTGGCAACTCCCCAGCGATGTGCCGTGACGGCAACAGTACGGGCCGTTACCGCTATGGCGTCGGGTTTAGAGTAGCACTTTATTAAGGTAGACATGAGTTCTGTGTAGCAAAAAACTAGAAAGAGCTCAAACAAAGAAGGTGCATAATACAGTGTGTGAAATATAAAGCACATTGTATTATAAACCTTCTTTTTTGCGAAAAAAACAGAAATGGTCGACATAAAAACATAAGAAGGCGATGAGATTTACTAAAAAGTAAAAGCATACAATACTAGAGATGATTATGTTTATAGCTTACATAAAAAATTAAACAGTAATACTAAAATTTGTAAAAAGGTCTTGCTAAATGTAGCAAGATATGTTATATTAGATATGTACTGAATTTATAGTACGAAAAGCAACTTAGGAAAGGCAAAACAAATTTTAAAATCTTGATTTTTTTCAAAAGTTTTATTCAAAGAAAATAAATCAGTATTAAAAAATATCATACAGGACGGAGAGTGATGCCTATGACTTTTATTAAACGCGTTTTTTATAAAAAGTAAAATAAAAGATATTGCTAAAACAAGCAAAAAGATAACAGAACAATTAGGGGCAGGAGAAGATTATAGAAAATTAAAACCAATAATAATAATAGCAATATTAGATTATTCATTTATAGAATCTCCGGAATATGTAACAGAAACTATAAGAGTTGCCAAAGACGACAGAGGATACGAACTAAATAATGATGTAAAATATTATTACATAGAATTAGAAAAGTTTAGAAAAGAAAATCCAGATATGACCAGAACAATAAATCATTGGCTTTCATTTCTGGACATGGAAAGAGGGGAGTTGTTAGAAATGGCATGTGAGAAGAATGATAAGGTAAAAAAAGCAGTTGAAAACTATGAAGTTTTAACAGGAGATGAAGAAGTAAAACGATTATCAGAGATTAGACTAATGTCCAATTTGGAGGAAAAGTCAGCACTTCATTATGCTAGAGAAGAAGGAAGAGAAGAAGGAAAAAAACATGGAGAAGAGATTGGGCTAAAACGAGGAAAAAAAGAAATTGCCCAAAAATTAAAAGAACAAAAGATGCCAATAAAACAAATAGCAGAAATAACAGGACTGAGTGAAAAAGAAATAGAAGCATTAGAAAAATAGTATAATATATATAAAAACTCGAGTTATATTTTAAAAGTACAAAGATATAACTTGAGTTTTATATATTTTTCTGATATCTAGACATATAAAGATAATTGTGATAAAATTCCAATAGTTGAATATAAATATATTTGGCACAAAAATTAATACCTAATAGAGGGTGATAAAAATGATAAAATTTACAAAAATGGAAGGGCTAGGAAACGACTACGTCTACATGGACGCAATAAATCAAAAGATTGAAAATAGGTCAGAGCTAGCTCGATTTGTTAGCAACAGAAATTTCGGAATAGGTTCTGATGGACTAATTTTAATAGAAAGGAGTGAAGTTACAGACTTTAAAATGACAATGTTTAATTCAGATGGTTCACAAGCAGAGATGTGTGGAAATGGAATAAGATGCGTGGCAAAGTTTGTTTATGACAAAGGAATGACAGACAAAACAACACTAAAAATTGAAACATTAGCAGGAATCAAAATATTAGAATTAAATGTAGAAGATGGAAAAGTAAAAACAGTTAGAGTTGATATGGGAGAACCAATTTTAGAAGCAGAAAAGGTTCCAGTAGTATCAACAGAAAATCCAGTAAAAAACTTGGTATTGAAAGCTAAAGATAGAGAATTTAAATTTACATGTGTATCAATGGGAAATCCACATGCAATAACAATTGTAAAAGATACAAGCAAATTTGATGTAAAAAAATATGGAGAAGAATTAGAAGTAAACAAAGCTTTTCCAAGAAGAACGAATGTAGAATTTGTTCAAATAATAGATAGAAATACAATAAAAATGAGAGTATGGGAAAGAGGTGCAGGAGAGACACTTGCATGCGGTACAGGAGCATGTGCAACAGCAGTAGCTTGCAATCTAAACGGATTAACAGATAGAAAAGTTACAATTGAATTATTAGGTGGAAACTTAGAAATAGAATGGAATAAAGAAAATAATCATGTATATATGACTGGACCTGCAACAACAGTGTTCGAAGGGGAACTTATAGAACAAGGAGGCATATTATGAGTTATATAAATGAAAATTTTTTAGAATTACAAGACAGTTATTTGTTTTCAACAATAGCTAAAAAAGTTGCTGAATATTCTTCACAAAATCCAGACAAAAAAATAATAAAGCTAGGAATAGGAGATGTTACGAGACCAATTGTACCAGCTTGTATAGAGGCTATGCATAAAGCAGTTGATGAAGTTGCAACTCAAGATGGATTTAAAGGATATGGACCAGAACAAGGATATGAATTCCTAAGAGAAGCAATCTCAAATGAATATAGAGAAAAAGGAATTGATATAAAACTAGATGAAATATTTGTATCAGATGGAGCCAAATGTGACTGCGGAAATATTGTAGACATTTTTTCAATAGACAATAAAGTAGCAATTACAGACCCAGTATATCCTGTATATTTAGACACAAATGTAATGTCTGGCAGAAGTGGAAAATTTAATAAAGAAACAGGAAAATATGAAAAAATAGTATATTTGCCAGTAAATAAAGAAAATTACTTCAAGCCACAATTGCCAAAAGAAAAAGTAGATATAATTTATCTATGTTTTCCAAACAATCCAACAGGAACTGTGCTAACAAAAGAAGAATTAAAAAAATGGGTGGATTATGCAATAAAAAACAAAGCAGTAATATTATATGATTCAGCATATCAAGCATTCATAACAGAAGAAAACATCCCTAGAAGTATATATGAGGTTGAAGGTGCGAAACAAGTTGCAATAGAATTCAAAAGTTATTCAAAAACAGCAGGTTTTACAGGATTGAGATGTGGATATATAGTGGTTCCAAAACAAGTAAAAGGATATACTAAAAATGGTGAAGAAGTAGAGCTTAACAAGTTGTGGAATAGAAGAACTTGCACGAAATTTAATGGTGCATCATACATAATTCAGAGAGCAGCCGAGGCAATATATACCGAAGAGGGGCAAAAACAAATAAAAGAAAATATTAATTATTATTTAGAAAATGCAAAAATAATAAGAGAAGGATTACAAGAAGCAGGATATGAAGTGTATGGAGGAATTAATGCACCATATATTTGGCTAAAAGTTCCTGATGAATTAACATCTTGGGAATTCTTCGACAAATTACTAAAAGAATATAATATAGTAGGAACACCTGGAAGCGGATTTGGACCTAGTGGAGGTGGCTATTTCAGATTAACTGCTTTTGCAACTAGAGAAAATACAATCGAGGCAATGAATAGACTAAAATAATTTGAATAAATAGAATTTTAGGTCATATAATTAAAGGAAGCGGAGGATTGTAATATGATAAAATTAGGAATTGTTTATGGTGGTGTATCAACAGAACATGATATATCAGTAATGTCTGCAAAGTCAGTTATAGAGAATCTAGATAAAGAAAAATATGAGATACATGAAATATATATAAACAAGTATGGAAAGTGGTATGAGGTTATAGATGATGAAAAAGAAGAAATTTATAATCTGATATGGACACTAAAAAAGTTGGATGTAGTGTTTCCAGTTTTACATGGCCTTGGAGGAGAAGATGGGACAATACAAGGAATGTTAGAAATGCTAAAAGTTCCATATGTGGGCTGTAAAGTACTAGCATCAAGTGTAGGGATGGATAAAGTATATACAAAGATTATTTTTGAAAAGGCCGGAATTCCAGAAGCACCATATGTATATATAAAGAAAAAAGAGAATGGATACATAATAGTAAATGAGAATTTTGAAGAGGAAGAATTCAAGGTGGAAAGTATAACTAAAAAATTGAATTATCCAATGTTTGTAAAACCATCAAATTCTGGTTCATCGGTAGGAGTAAAAAAGGCTACTAATAATGAAGAACTAAAAATGGCAATTGAAAATGCAGGTCAGTATGATAACAAAATTTTAATAGAGCAAGGAATAAATGCAAGAGAAGTGGAATGTGCGATTTTGGATGGAACAGAAGTAAGAGCTTCAACTGTTGGTGAAATAATATCAGCTGAAGAATTTTATAGTTTTGATGCAAAATATAACATTCCAGAGTCAAAAACAATAATTCCAGCAGATATTTCTAAAGAACAGATTGAGCAAATTCAAAAACTTGCGATAAGAGCATTTAAAGCAATTGATGGAAGCGGATTAGCTAGAGTAGACTTTTTTATAGAAAAAGATACAAATAAAATATACATAAACGAAATTAATACAATGCCAGGTTTTACAAAAATAAGTATGTATCCAAAATTATTTGAAGCAGTTGGAATTAAATATTCTGAACTTTTAGACAAATTAATAGCAAATGCAATAAAAGATTAAAAAAAGATGCAAATATATTGAACCCCAGTTATTAGACTTTTGTGTTTAATAATTGGGGTTCATTCTATATAGACACCTTAAAATTATTTTTTTGGAACAATTTCATATTTAACTTTAAAATAGTTAAATTTATCAAGTTCATTAGAAGACAAACAATCAAGATAAACATCAAGTTGGTCCAAATTGTTACAAGCTGTTATTACAGCAGGATTAAGAGAACTATTAAAAACAACTTCTGTAGCAAGACTTATGCTATCAAAAACAGAAGCTTTTTCTTTTTTTCTCATTAAATTATAAGCCTCTTTAAATCTTGACTTAGATGAATTTTTGTATTTATCAATTGGGAAAGTATATTCACCATCAATTACATCTTGAATGTTAGAATAACTTTTATTTTTATCAAGAATTTTTTCAACATCTTCTATTTTGTAAGGTAATACAACTTTACCTTGAGTTTCTGAAATCAAAAGTACATCACTATCTTTAGGTTGTTCATCAACTTTTTCTTCATCATTAGAATTTTTTTCTTCATTTTTATCAGAAGCAAGAGAAACTTCCAATTCAGAAATATTAACACCTAAATTAGTCAAAACACTTTTTAAATCTTGCAAAATATTTTTTAAATTTTCTAAACTAGTTTCATTATTTTCAATATTATTAATTGAGTTAATTTCAATATTTTTCTCGGCTTTTGGACCAAATTCAACTTCATCTCTTTTTGGTTCTTGTTTTTTTATTGAAGCTTTCGCCATTAGTATACCTCCTTATAACATAAACTCCATATATGATAATATTTTTTTGTGAAAATTTCAAGGTCTTTTTGAGAAAAAATTATTAAATCTGCACGGAAAAAAAGCGATCTCAGGTGTGCAATGCACCGAAAAAAAGCGATCTAAAATGTGCAAAAATATAGAATAAAATCAAAAAATGTGATAAAATACAACAAGAAAAACAAGAGATTCAAAAATCAGTTAAAGCAAACAAGCAGTCAAAGAAAGGAAAGAAATCGAAAATGGCGCAAGCACAAGAAAATCAAGAAACACAAGAACCAAGAAAGAGCAGAAAAATAGGAGATGTATTTAGCGATTACAAAACAAATAGTAACATAGCAGATGCGATGATAACAAAAATGAACTTAATAAAAAAAATAAACACATTAGAATTAGGCATGGCATCTGATGAATATATAGAAATAAAGGAAATATGGTATTTGGAAAAATTTTTAAGAGAAAGATTTCAATTTGGACAAGTACATATGATAATAACATATGCAGAAGGCACATACATAAAAAGAGTAGATGACGAATGGGAAAACTTGATATGTTACATGGCACATAAATATCCACTAATGAGGCCATTATTGCTATTGAAAAGTAAAGTTGAATTAACAGAAAAAGATGTAAATGTATATATGCAAATAAAAGGAGCAGACTTTTTAAAAGCAAGAAAATTAGATAGAGAGCTAGAAAATGTAATACACAATTTATTTGGAAAAAAATACATTGTAAATATAGAAGAAAAAATCACAGAACAAGAAATGAAAGCTTTTCAAGAAAAAACAAAAGAAATTGAAGAACAGGCAGTACATGAGGCAATGAGAGGAATGGAAATAAGAACACATCAAGAAGGACAACACAATAATGCTTCAGAACTGCAAGGAATGCCTTCAATATCAACAATGTCAGAAAGCACAACAGGAGAAATGCCACCAATTCCAGAAGGACCATATAATGATGCAGATTATGCTATGCCATCTGTAGACGAAAATGGATATGTACTAGAAATGGAAGGATTACCACAGGCAGAAGACATAATATTTGGAAAGGCATCAAGAGCAAAAGAAAAGAAATTAAAAATAAAAGAAATTGATGCAAACTCAGGAAGAATTACATTAGAAGGTAGAATAGTAAACAGTGAATGTAGAGAGACCAAAACTGGAAAAGGAATGTTAATATTCGAAATTTATGATGGAACAGGAGTTATTACATGTAAATCATTTGCGGAAGATGCAACTAAAGGAAATGAAATACTAGAAAAAATGAAATCAGCAAAAGCTATAAAAACAACGGGAAAAGCAGGATTAGATGCATATGCAGGAGACATCACTGTAATGGCAAATATTATAGCAGAAATAAGTGATGAAGGATTGCCACCAATTCCAGAAGAAGATGACAGTTCGCCATTAATCTTAGGTTCAGCACCAGTGATAAAAGAGCCATTAGTAAAAATAGCTGACCTTAATCCAGAGTCTGGAAGTGTATGTATAGATGGCGAAATTCAAGCAATGGAAGATAAAGAGACAAAATCAGGAAAAGTAATTTTAAGTATAGATATATATGATGGAACAAGTACCATGACATGTAAAGCATTTTTGCCAGGAAATAGTGCAAAAAAAATAATAAAGCGTTTAGGCTCAACACCTGCTATAAAACTTGCTGGAAAAGCACAAATGGACACATTTTCAAATGAATTAACAGTAATGGCAAATACGATTATGGTATCAGAACCAAAGCCAAAAACAGTGAGAATGGATAATGCGGAAGTAAAGAGAGTAGAACTACATATGCACACCAAAATGAGCGCAATGGATGCAATGACATCAGCAACAGACTTAATAAAAAGAGCGATGAAATGGGGAATGAAATCAATTGCAATTACAGACCATGGAGTTGTACAAGCATTTCCAGAAGCATATCATTTACTAGGAAGAGACAATCCAGATATGAAAGTTATTTATGGTGTAGAAGCATATTTAGCACCAGATAAAGAAAATTCAGTAACAAATGCCAAAGGTCAGCCATTAGATACAACATATTGTGTATTAGATTTAGAAACAACAGGATTTTCAGCAGTTACAGAAAAAATAACAGAAGTAGGAATAATGAAAGTTAAAGATGGAAAAGTAATAGATGAATTCAGTTGCTTTGTAAATCCAGAAAAGCCAATTCCACAAAGAGTTGTAGAAGTTACTAATATCACAGATGAAATGGTAAAAGATGCAGAAACAATAGACAAAGTATTCCCTAAAATATTAGAATTTTTAGGAGATTCAATAATTGTTGCACATAATGCCAAATTCGATGTAGGCTTTTTAAAGCAAAATGCAAAAGTTTTGGGATATGATTTTGACTACACAGTTCTGGATACTCTAACACTTGCAAAAGATGTATTCCCAAATATGAAAAAATACAAACTAGGTAAAATTGCAGATGAATTAGGAATAAAAGTAGAAGTAGCACATAGAGCATTAGATGATGTTGATACAACAGTAAAAGTATTTAATGTAATGTTAGACAGATTAAGAGATAGAGGTGTTACTACAGTTGAAGAGATTGATACAAAAGGAAGAGATGAAGAAGCAAAAAAAGAAGAATATAAAAAATTAAATACATATCATGCCATAATTTTAGCTAAAAATTATATAGGATTAAGAAACCTTTACAAACTAGTATCATTATCGCATTTACATTATTTTTACAAGAGACCACGTATCTTAAAAAGCTTGTACAAAAAATATTCAGAGGGCTTAATATTAGGTAGTGCTTGTGAAGCTGGAGAATTATATCAAGCAATAGAACTTGGAAAATCAGATGAGGAAATAGAAAATATTGCAAGAGATTATGACTATCTAGAAATTCAGCCAATAGGAAATAATGACTTCTTAGTAAGAAATGGAGTAGTACCAGATAGAGAATATCTAAAAGATATAAATAGAAAAATTGTTGCATTAGGAGAAAAATTAGGAAAGCTAGTTGTAGCAACGTGTGATGTCCACTTCATGGACCCTCAAGATGAAGTATATAGGCGTATATTAGAAGCAGGGCAAGGATATAAAGATGCAGATGAGCAAGCACCATTATATTTAAGAACAACAGAAGAAATGCTTAAAGAATTTGAATATTTAGGCAAAGAAAAAGCATATGAAGTAGTAGTAACAAACACAAACAAAGTTGCAGATATGTGTGACAGGATAGACCCAATATCACCAGAAAAATGCCCTCCACATATACCTGGATGTGAAGAAGATATCAAGAATATAGCATATAAAAAAGCACATGAGCTATATGGAGATACATTACCAGAAATTGTTCAAACTAGACTAGACAAAGAACTAAATTCAATAATTAGTAATGGATATTCTGTAATGTATATTATAGCTCAAAAATTAGTATGGAAATCCAATGAAGACGGCTATATTGTAGGTTCAAGAGGGTCTGTTGGTTCATCACTTGTAGCATTTATGACAGGTATAACTGAAGTAAATTCATTAAAACCACATTATAGATGCCCTAATTGTAAATACTCTGAATTTGAAGATTATGGAGTAGGAAATGGATTTGACTTACCAGATAAAGACTGCCCAAAATGTGGTACAAAAATGGCAAAAGATGGAATGGATATCCCATTCGAAACATTCTTAGGATTCAATGGAGACAAAGAGCCAGATATCGACTTAAACTTCTCTGGAGAATATCAAGCAAAGGCACATAAATATACAGAAGTAATATTTGGAAAAGGAACATGTTTTAAAGCAGGAACAGTAGGTACAGTTGCAGAGAAAACTGCATTTGGATATGTAAAAAAATATTTTGAAGAAAGAAACATACCAGTAAATAAGGCAGAAATTGCAAGACTATCAGTAGGATGTACAGGAATAAAAAGAACAACAGGTCAGCATCCAGGAGGAATTATAGTAGTGCCAAAAGGAAGAGAAATATATGAATTTACGCCAGTGCAGCACCCAGCAGATGACCCAAATTCAGATATAATAACAACACACTTTGACTATCACTCAATAGATGGAAACTTGTTGAAACTAGATATACTAGGACACGACGATCCGACGGTAATTCGTATGTTGCAGGACATTACAGGAATAGCACCAACAGAAATACCGTTAGATGATAAAGAAACAATGTCAATATTCAATTCAACAAAAGCGTTAGGAGTAACACCAGAACAAATCCATTCAGAAGTAGGAACATTTGGAATACCTGAATATGGAACAAAATTTGCAAGAGGCATGCTTTTGGATACACACCCAACAACATTTGACGAACTAATACGTCTATCTGGATTATCACACGGTACAGATGTATGGTTAGGAAATGCACAAACATTGATAGAACAAGGAATTGTAACCTTGCAACAAGCAATCTGTTGTAGGGACGACATAATGATATATCTAATTCAAAAAGGTTTGCCACCAGACAAATCATTCAAAATAATGGAAGCAGTACGTAAAGGAAAAGTTGCAAAAGGAAAAGAACCAAAATGGAAAGACGAATATATTCCACTAATGAAAGAACATGATGTACCAGATTGGTATATAAAATCATGTGAAAAAATAAAGTACATGTTCCCAAAGGCGCATGCGGCAGCATATGTAACAAATGCCTTCAGAATAGCATGGTTCAAAGTACACATTCCGTTAGCATATTATGCAGCATATTATACAATCAGAGCAAAAGCATTTGATGCAGAAGTAATGATAAATGGAAAAGAAAAAGTAAAAAATAAAATGAAAGAAATAGACATGATGGGAAATAATGCAACACCAAAAGATAAGGATATGTATGATGACCTAGAAATAGTCCTAGAAATGTATGAAAGAGGCTTAAAGTTTTTACCAATTGATTTATACAAGTCACATGCGACAAAATTCCAAGTAGAAGGAGATTGTTTGCGTCCACCATTAAATAGTATAGCAGGACTTGGTAATGTTGCAGCAGAAAGTATAATGAATGCGCGTAAAGACGAAAAATTCATGTCAATAGACGATATGAAAATTCGTGCAAAAATAGGAGACTCTGTGACCGAATTATTAAAACAATTTGGTTGTCTTGAAGGAATGAGCCAAAGCAATCAGCTGAGCTTATTCGGCTGATTTTGCACACGTGAGATCGCTTTTTTTCGGTGCAGTTTTGCACGAGAAAAAAGCGAGATAATAAGTGCAGTTTTGCACGGGAAAAAAGCGAGATAATCGGTGCAACTTTGCACAGAAAAAAAGCGAGATAATTGGTGCAGAAAGGAGTAAATAAAAAATGCAATTAGCAGATATTTTTTCAACAAGAAACATATTAATATATTTAGTTGTAATAAATTTAGTTGGTTTTTACATGATGTGGTCAGACAAAAGAAAAGCTAAATGGGGAAAATGGAGAATTCCAGAACAAACACTTTTTATAGTAACAGCTTTAGGGGGAGGGATAGGAACAATTGCAGGAATGTACACGTTTCACCATAAAACAAAGAAACTAAAATTTACAATAGGATTACCTACAATATTGATTTTAGAAATTATATTAGTTATATATTTAAAATTTTTCTAGTTACATAAAAATAAAAAGCGAATAAATGTAAAGAAAAAATTATCAACACACAAATGTGAATAACATGTGAACGAAATATTGCTATTTTTAGTTATTCACAGAGTTATCCACATTATCCACAGTTTATAGATAAAAGAAAAAACATGAAAACTGTAAACTGAATTGAATACATAAAGTTGAAAAATAAAACTGAATGCTTATTCTAAAAATTAAAAAAACTTGCATTAAATTAAATAAAATTATATAATACCACTTATAAAAGAAGATAGGTGAAAAAATATGAATAAAACAAAAAGAAAGATATTTGAGACGTCAATGAAATTGTTTGCAGAAAAAGGGTATGATGCGACTAGTATCGAAGAAATCACAGCAACTGTTGGGGTGGCCAAAGGAACATTATATTATCATTTTTCAAGTAAAGAAGAGATATTCAATTTTTTGATAGAAGAAGGAATAAAATTATTGCAAAATAGTGTTGATATAAAAACTGCAAAACACAATAATTATATCGACAAAATAAAAGCAATAGTTTTAATTCAGATAAAAATTGTAGCTAAATACGAAGATATAATAACAATAATTTTAAGCCAATTTTGGGGCAATGAAGCAAGAAATAAAAAATGCCAAGACCATGTATATGATTATATAGGACAAATAGAAAAAATTGTACAAGAAGGAATCGAAAAAGGAGAAATAAAAAATGGTGATGCAAGAGCAATTGCATCAGAAATATATGCACTAATATGTTCAACATTAGTATATAAAAAACGTGAAGGAGAAAACATGGATGTAATGGAATTATACCATGAATATGAAAATACTGTAATTAATGGATTAAGAATAAAGTAATAAATGAAAGGGGTAACTATAATGGAAACCAAATCAAGAAAAATGAAATTTACAGATTTAAAAGATATGTTAAAACAAACAGGAGAAGCTTATGGAGACAGGCCAGCATATACTTTTAAAGCAGAAGAAAAGGGAAAATTTACAACAATAACACATAAAGAATTCAGAGATGAAATAAATGCATTAGGAACAGTTTTAATTAACATGGGATTAAAAGACAAAAGAATAGCAGTTATCTCAGAAAATAGATATGAATGGGAACTTTCATATTTAGCTGTAGCAGCAGGAGTTGGAGTTATAGTACCACTTGACAAATCATTACCTGATAATGAACTTGAGAGTTTAATTCTTCGTTCACAAGTTGAGGCAATAATATATTCATCAAAATATGATGCAATAATGAATACATTAAGAGAAAAGAAAAACACTAATTTAAAATATTTCATATCTATGGATTTAGCAGAAAATACACAAGGAATTTATGCTGAAAGATCATTGATAGAAAAAGGAAAAAAACTATTAAAAGAAGGAAAAAAAGAATATCTAGATGCAAAAATTGATGCTGATAAAATGGGAATAATGCTATTTACATCAGGAACAACTGCAATGTCAAAAGCAGTAATGTTATCACATAAAAATTTGGTAACAAATATTATGGACATAATCCAAAGATTTGATTTATATGAAGATGATAGATTTTTGTCATTTTTACCATTACATCATGTATTTGAATGTACAGTGGGATTCTTATATCCGATATCAATAGGTGGTTCAATTGCATTTTGTGAAGGTGTAAAACATATGGCAGATAATATCAAAGAATTTGGTATTACTGCAATGATATCAGTTCCAGCAGTTTTTGATATAATTTACAGAAAAGTAATGAAAACAATTGAGAAAAAAGGCAAAATGCAAAATTTAGAAAAGGGAAAGAAAATCTCACAACTATTATTAAAAGTAAAAATTGACATAAGAAAACAACTATTCAAAGAAGTACATGAAAGTTTAGGCCCAAAACTAAGATTGGTAGTAACAGGTGGAGCTGCACTAGACTCAGAAACAGAAAAAGGATTTAATGACTTAGGTTTTGATGTTGAGCAAGGATATGGATTAACAGAAACAGCACCAGTAATTGCAGCAGAGACTCCAAAATGTAGAAGATTAGGCTCAATAGGAAAGAAATTTCCAAGTGTAGAAGTAAAAATTGATAATCCAGATGAGGAGGGAATTGGAGAATTAATGGCCAAAGGTTCATCAATAATGTTAGGATATTATGAAAATGAAGAAGCAACAAAAGCAGCGTTAGATGATGATGGATGGTTCCACACAGGAGATTTAGCAAGAATAGACAAGGATGGATTTATATATATTTCAGGAAGAAAAAAAAGTGTAATCGTATTAAATAATGGTAAAAATGTATTCCCAGAAGAAATTGAAACTTTATTAAATAAAGTTGAAGGAATAAAAGAATCATTCGTTTATGAGAAAAAAGAAAACGATGGAGATGTTAAAGTTTGCGTTGAAATTGTTTATGATAAAGAATTGATTAAAGAATTATATAACATAGATGGAGAAGAAAGTATAAAAGAATTTTTATGGGAAAAAGTAAAAGAAGTAAATAAATTAATGCCAAAATATAAATATGTGAGAGAAATGATAATAACAGAAGAACCATTAGTAAAAACAACTACTTTAAAAATTAAAAGACATGAAGAATTGAAAAAGGTTTTAAATAAATAAAATATAAAAAGGTCCTAGTTCGAATGAAGAAAAAGGATCTTTTTCTTTTTAAAGTATAAAAAACAAAAAAATAGCAAATATTACAAAAATATTACAAATGTAATTAAAATGTAACATAAAAATAAATTAAAAAGTATTGAGCTTTTAATGAAGCTGTTGTATAATAAAAAAGAATTTAATTATTTGACTACATAGGAAAAGGAGGAATTTGCATGTCTAGAAAGTCAGGCATAGTAAATGTGAGAATGGTAATCACTGAAGAGAAAATACTATCCAATATAGATAAAGTACAAAAATTAATAAATCCAAAAAGCAAGAAGCAAATAGTTCAATTAGATGATGATACATATTTCAAAGACTTAATTGAATCTATAAAAGCTTATTTAATAGAATATCCAAAGAAGAAAAACTTTCCTGCAAGTGTATATAAAGCAGCTTATGGTTTAGTTGAATATGCGACTATACAATTCGAGGAGAATACTAAAAAGGTTGAAGAATTAATAAGACAAAGAGAAGAAAATATAGCTTTAGCCGGAACATTAAGAGAACTCGTAGAAGCAGTAGAAAACAAAGATTCAGAATGGAAAGATAAAGTTGAAGAAAATAAAGGACTATTTTCAGAAGATCTAATAGATACTTTAAAATTAGTTGGAAAAGATAGAAGTAGGAGAAGTCAGAATTATAAAGATGCCATAAAATTATTAAATGCAAGAGTAAGTAATCTTGAAACGAATTTACATATCGAAATAGACATGGAAAGAACAGAAGATAAATCAAAAGCTTTGAGTTATATAGGAATTGAAATTGCTGATGCCCTAAAAGACATTCCAAGACCAGCAGACTTAATAATAGAGGAAACGCCGAAAGAAGAAACAGAAACACCAGTAGTTGAAAAAATCCAGGTAGAAGAAAAGAAAGCTAAAAAGACAACTAAAGCAGCTACTGCAAAAACAGCTAAAAAGAAAGCAAATATAGAAGAAGCAGCAGTAGTAGAAGCGGTTGAAGCAAAACCTAAGGCAAGAGCTAAGACTAAAGCAAAAGCTGAAAATGTAGAAGTTATAGAGACTAAGGCAAAAACAAAAGCCACAAAATCTACAAGAGTAGCAAAAGCAGAACTTATAGATGTTGAACCAAAAGCTAAAAAGTCAAAGGTTGAACTCATAGATGTTGAGCCTGAAATTAAAGTAGCAAAAGCAGAACTTATAGATGTAGTGCCAGAAATAGAAGAAGCTAAAAAACCGGTTAAAAGATATGTTAGGGTAAAAGGCTATAGAGTTAATGCAATAAAAGAAAATGAAGAACCTAAAGAGGAAAAAGTAGAAATAATCAAAGAACAACCAAAACAAGAAGTTGTACCAAAGAAAAAAGTTTCGCAACTCATTAAGATTGAGGAAAATGAAGAAGATACAGAAGTTGATGAACAACAAGCTATACAAGATTATCAAGAATCAGTTACATTTGAGAAAAAGCCTTCTTTATGGCAAAGAATCAAAAATAGCAAATTGGGAAGAGTTGTTTCATATGTACTTAAAATTAGAATTAGAATTGAATTGCCAAATGCTTTACCAGAAGGTAGAGGAGAAGAATAAATATAAGAATATAGCTAGAAATATTGAATATGAATTGGCTATATATCAATAGTTGAGGTAGAAATCTTTATAAGTTTCTACCTCAGTTTTTGCTCCATTTTATGTTTAAAATATATTTATAACAAAATTTAAAGAAATTCACTAAAAAAACTTGACAAATTGTAAAAATCATATTAAAATATGTAATGTGCTCACAAATGAGCTACAAGATGGTGGATGTAGCGTAGTTGGTTAACGCGCCAGTTTGTGGCACTGGAGACCGTGGGTTCGAGTCCCATCTTCCACCCCATACTTTTAATTTTATATTGGGCTGTAGCCAAGCGGTAAGGCACCAGACTTTGACTCTGGCATGCGCTAGTTCGAATCTAGCCAGCCCAACCAAAAATAAAAACTCTGAAATACTGATAAATCAGTACTTTGCAGAGCTTTTTTGCTTTACAACTAATGCAATAGAGCCTGAATTTATGCTTAAAGTTATAAATGAAGCAGTAGATTCTGATATATTAGACGTAATAAATGATTGTAATTCATTAACTGTTAATCCAAAATTCTTAACTATTGCAAAAATTTTCAAAATTTGATAATATATAATAACAAGAAAGAGAGGTGGCATTAATGTCAAGAGTATTAGTAATAGGTGGAGGACCTGCGGGAATGATGGCTGCAATAACAGCAGCAGAAAATGGAAATGAGGTAACGATATTAGAAAAGATGCCATCATTTGGAAAAAAATTATTAATAACAGGAAAAGGAAGATGTAATATAACAAGTTCACTATACATGAGTGAATTTATAAAAAAAACACCAGGGAATGGTAAATTTTTATATAGTGCATTTCAAAATTATACCAATGCAGATATAATAGAATTCTTAAAAAAACAAGGACTAGAAGTAAAAGAAGAAAGAGGAAACAGAATATTTCCTGTAACAGATAAATCAATAGATGTGCTAAATTGCTTTAAAAAAAGAATAGATGAATTAAAAATAAAATATAAACTTGAAACTAGAGTAGAAAAAATATTAATTAAAAATAATGAAGTATTAGGAGTAAGAACTAATAGAGAGATAATACAAACAGACAAAATAATATTAGCAACAGGTGGAAAAAGTTATCCACTAACAGGATCAACAGGTGATGGTTACAAAATTGCTAGAGATTTGGGACATACAATAATTCCAATAAAACCTGCATTAGTGCCATTAGAGGTATACGAAAAAGAAGAGTGTAAAAAAATACAAGGATTAAGTTTAAAAAATATTGCTATAAAAATTATAGACACAGATAGAAAAAAGACAATATATGAAGACTTTGGCGAAATGGTGTTTACTCATTTTGGAATATCAGGTCCAACAATATTAAGTGGATCAGCTCACTTAGCTAAGTACAAGGATATAGACTATTTATTGAAAAAAAGATATATAAAAATAACTATAGACTTAAAACCTGCACTTACAGAAGAACATCTTGATGACAGAATATTAAGAGATTTTAAAGAATTTAAAAATAAACAATTTAAAAATAGTCTAGATAAATTATTACCACAAAAAATGATTCCATTAATAGTAGAACTATCAGGGATAAATCCAGATAAAATGGTAAATGAAATAACTAAAGAAGAAAGAAGACATCTGGTACAATTAATAAAATATTTTACAATAACAATAAAAAATTTCAGACCAGTAGAAGAAGCTATAATTACTTGTGGTGGAATTAGCACAAAAGAAATTAATCCCAAAACAATGGAATCAAAATTAATAAAAGGCTTGTATTTTGCTGGAGAAATTATAGATGTTGATGCATATACAGGTGGATTTAACTTGCAAATAGCATACTCAACAGGCTATACTGCTGGAATAAATGTTTAAAATTTAGATAAGGAATGTATTTCAATGGAAGAATTTATAACAATTTTGAAAAATGAAACTGCAGAGATAGTAGAAAAAAAGTCAAAATTTATAGCTAATCTTTTTCATGTAGAAAGTGTTGAAGAAGCAGAAAATAGAATAAAAGATATAAAAAAGAAATATCATGATGCAAGACATAATTGTATAGCATATAGAGTTGCCGAAAATGGACAAATTATAGAAAAATCTAGTGATGATGGTGAGCCTTCTGGTACTGCAGGAGGCCCAATGCTTAATATTTTACAAAAAAATAATTTGTGTAATTTAGTTATTGTTGTTACTAGATATTTTGGAGGAATTTTATTGGGTACAGGAGGATTAGTAAGAGCATATTCAGAAGTGACTCAGCAGGCGATAGAAAAAAGTACCAAAGTCATAAAAGTTATAGGGAGAGAGATGATTATTGAATTAGACTATTCTAACTTAGAAAAATTTAAGTATTATTGTAAAAACAATAATATAAATATAAAAAAAATTGACTATATGGATAATATTATATTGAAAATTGAAATGGAAGAAAGTGTAAAAGAAAAAATTATTGATGATATAAAAAATAAAAAGCTAAATATCCAGAATTTTAGTGAAGGCGAGAGAAAATGTATAGATAAATTTGTAGAAAATTGTAAATGAAATGGAAAAAAATTCCATAAAAGCTATTGCAATATTTTTTCTAAAGTATTATAATCAAAAATGTAAAAAATTTACAGTAGAAAAAATTAGGAGGAATAGCCATGAGAGAAAAAATTACAGTTTTAATAGCAGATGATAATCAAGAATTTAGTATGACATTAGCTACTTATCTAAAAAATCAGGAAGATATGATGATAATTGGGAGAGCAAAAGATGGAAATGAGGCATTAGATATGATATCTAATTTAATGCCTGACGTGGTATTATTAGATGTAATAATGCCGCATTTGGATGGAATAGGAGTATTAGAAAAATTAAACATGATAAAAATGCCCAAAAAACCTATATGTATAATGCTGTCTGCAGTTGGTCAAGATAAAATAACAAGAAGAGCAGTAGAATTGGGTGCAGAATACTATGTTGTAAAACCCTTTGATATTGAATTACTAATCACGAGAATAAGAGAATTAAAAAATTATAAACCAGAACCAAAAAACAATTTTATTTCAAAAGAATCAACTATGCCTAAGCAACAATATATTGAAATCTCTAATGATGCAACAAAGAAAGAGGATAATTTAGAAGCTTTAGTCACAAATGTTATCCATGAAGTTGGTGTGCCTGCACATATAAAGGGATATCAGTATTTACGTGAGGCAATTATTATGGTTGTAAATGATATTGATGTTATTAATCAAATTACTAAAAGTTTATATCCAAAAATCGCAGATAAATTTACCACAACACCGTCACGTGTAGAACGTGCAATACGCCATGCAATAGAAGTAGCATGGGGAAGAGGACAACAAGATGTTGTCGAAAATATATTTGGATACACAATTTCAGCAGCTAAAGGAAAGCCTACCAATAGCGAATTTATTGCAATGATTGCTGATAAATTACGCTTGGAACTAAAGAGTGCATAGAAATTATGCGTAATTGTAGAGCAACAACTAATGATAATGTGCAAAAAAATGAAATAATTGTGAAATTTTACTATGTTTGTTTTGATATAAAAAATGTTATATAGTATTTGTACTGTACTTTAAACAAATCAAGTTATTTAAGGAAGTGTATTAATAGAGATAATAGATGAAAAAAGTTATATTAAGCAAATTTTTTACGTCTGTAATTCTAATTTATAGCTCCGTATTAACATTATAGGAAACTCTTGAAAAGTAGGAGTAGTTATGATACTATAATATCCGAAAGGAAGGTACAAATGAAAGAAAACAGGATACTAATGCAATATTTCGAATGGTACTTAAAACCCGAGGACAAACTATGGCAAAAAGTATCACAAGAAGCAAAAGAATTAAAGAAAGTTGGAATTACAGATGTATGGCTACCACCTGCATATAAAGGCGCAGGAGGTAAATACGACGCAGGATATGCAGTTTACGATTTATACGATTTAGGAGAATTTAATCAAAAAGGCAGCATAGAAACTAAATATGGTACAAAAGACGAATATTTACAAGCAATAATTGATTTACATGAAAATGATATAAAAGTATATGCAGATATAGTATTAAATCACAAAATTGGAGCAGATGAAGCAGAAAATGTATATGCAAGTGAAGAAGAATATCAAAACAGAAATATAGATACTACATTGCCTACTAAAATAAAAGCATGGACAATATATAATTTCCCAATGAGAAATAACAAATATTCGGACTTTAAATGGAATTATAAACACTTTAATGGAACAGATTGGGATGAAAGCGGAAGAAAAAATGGAATATTCAGATTTAGTGGAAAACATTGGGACAAAAGTGTAGATGAAGAAAATGGAAATTATGATTACTTAATGGGAGCAGATATAGATTTTAATAATTCGGAAGTTGTGGAAGAATTAAATAAATGGGGAAAATGGTACTTAGATTTTACAAGAGTTGATAATTTTAGGTTGGATGCAGTAAAACACATAAAATCAGGATTTATGGCAGACTGGATAAGAAACATGAAAGAATCAAGACCAAATTTGCAATGTGTCGGGGAATATTGGAATAGAAATATAGATGTATTAAAATCATATATTAACAATACTGATTCAACAATTCCATTATTTGATGTACCATTACATTATAATTTTTACGAAGCATCTAATTGTAACGGAAACTTTGACTTTGCAAGAATATTTGAAAATACACTAGTAAAAGAGATGCCTGGTTTAGCTGTAACATTTGTAGACAATCATGATACAGAACCAGGACAAGCATTGTTTTCATGGATATCTGATTGGTTCAAGCCATTAGCTTATGCATTGATTTTACTTAGGAAAGATGGATTACCATGTGTATTTTATGGAGATTATTACGGGATACCATCTCAGAATGTTTGTGCCAAAAAAGAAATGTTAGATAATATGATGCAAATCAGAAAACAATATGCTTATGGAGAGCAAATAGATTATTTTGACCATCATGATGTTATTGCATGGATTAGAACAGGAGATGAAGAGCATCCAAACTCAGGACTAGTAACGATTATGAGTGATGGACCAGGTGGTGGAAAAACAATGAATGTCGGTAGTAGATTAGCAAATTCAACATTCTATGATTACACAGGAAACATAAAAGAGACAGTGTATGTGGATAATGAAGGAAATGGAATTTTTTACTGTAATGGTGGAAGTGTTTCAGTTTGGGTAAAAAAATAAGAAAATATATAGAAATAGAGTAGGAGTTTAAGATAAAGTTTTTACAATTTTACCAGGAACTCCTACTATTGTTACATTAGAAGGGACGTCTTTCAAAATAACAGCATTAGCACCGATTTTGACGTTATTTCCAATAACAATATTACCAAGAATCTTAGCACCTGAGCCAATAAAAACATTGTTCCCAATCGTAGGGTGGCGTTTTCCTTTTTCTTTTCCAGTTCCACCTAAAGTAACACCATGAAAAAGGGTAACATCATTTCCAATGACAGCAGTTTCTCCAATAACAACTCCTGTACCATGGTCTATAAACAATCTTTTACCAATTTTAGCTCCTGGATGTATTTCAATTCCGGTTTTTTTCTTTGATTTTTCACTTATATACCTTGCCAAGAGTAAATGATTATGCTGGTAGAAATAATGAGACAATTTATAATAGAGTAAAGCTTTAAAAGAGGGGCAAAGCAATGCTTCTAATGGATTACTTATTGACGGGTCTTTTTCTGTTACTGTTTGTACTTGTTCTTTGATATATTCAAACATAATATCACTTCCTATATGCTATTATATTAATAAATGTGAAAATTTGTGACTTTGCATGGAGGAGAAGCAATCTCAGTTGTGCATGCACGGAAAAAAAGCGATCTCACGTGTGCAAAATTGCACCGAAAAAAAGCGGAATAAAATGTGCAAAGGTATTGAAAAATTTAGAAAAATGTGGTTAAATAAAATTAGATGATGCGGGTGTAGTTTAGTGGCAGAATCCCATGCTTCCGACCTGGTGGCCCGAGTTCGATTCTCGGTACCCGCTCCATTTGAAATCAACTTACGGACTTAAAAGTTCGTGAGTTTTTATTTTATATAAAACTTTAAAAGTTCTCTTTCTAGAAAGGAGGACTTTTTTCAGGCTTGAATTTAAAGTAATTGAAAATCTAAAACCTAATAAAGATTTAACCGAAACCTTAAAAGAATTTAAATATAAGGTTAAATTAGGACAAATTAAAACTATCTTGCACACCAACTTACAAGTAGTAATGCCTACTGAATACCAGATTACATATCCTACTACTCTTACAATACTTGAATACAAAGTTAATGAAATATCAAATAAGCCTTTTTATATTAAAGAACATAATCAAAAGTATAATTTTAAAGAAATTGCACAATTTTTGAAAAAATTTTAATTTTAGACTATACATTTTGCTTATTTGTGAGGAAACATATGAGAAGTATTTTAATATTTCTCGAAATTTAATGAAAGGAGGAAAACTATGAGATGTGGTATTTATGTAAGAGTATCTACTGACGACCAAAGAGATAATGGTTATTCTATTGATTCACAACTTAGAATGATTAAAGAATATTGTGAAAAGAATGAATATGATATTGTTGATGTTTATAATGATGCTGGACATTCTGGAAAAGATTTGATGAGACCAGAAATGCAAAGATTGCTAAAAGATATTAAATCTAAAAAGATTGATAAATTAGTTGCAATTAAAGTTGATAGACTTACTCGTAATAATTATGACGGTTTTTGGCTACTTAATTATTGTGAGGAACATGATGTAAAAATAGAACTAATACTCGAACCTTATGATGTATCTACTGCTAATGGCGAAATAATTTTTTGAATGAATTTAGTATTTGGTCAAAGAGAAAGAAAAGAAATTGGAGCAAGAACTAAACGAGCTATGGAAGAAATGGCATTAGAACGTATTCATCCTAGCAAAGCACCTTATGGCTATATTAGAAATAAGGAAACTGGTCATTTAGAAGTAGAACCTATTGAAGCAGAAGTTGTAAAAGAAATATTTGAATTGTGCAAACAAGGTAATTCTACAAGAGGCATTGCCACTATTATGAAAGATAATAATGCGTATCTAAAACAAGGAAAATGGAAATCTGATAGAGTTTATAAAATACTTACTAATTCTATTTATATTGGTATCTTTGAATATGGAAAGTACAAAAGAAAATCACAAGATATTTTAAGAGTTGAAAATTATTGTGAACCAATTATTGATGAAGTAACATGGAATGCTACTAGAAATGTTTTAGTAAAAAACAAACATTCTAACTATGGAGAATATATTCATTTGTTTTCTGGTTTAGTAAAATGCCCTATTTGTGGTGAGATAATGTCATTATCAGAATCTTTCAAATATCCTAACGGAAAGCAAAAGTTTATTACCATTTAAGATGTAAAAATCATAATTGTAGTGGATTTGGACTTCATTATAATACTGAAAAAATAGAAATAAAATTAAAACAAGTATTAGAAGAATTAACACTAGTTATGCTTTCTATGGATAATGAAATTATAACTTGTAATTCTACCAAAAGTGATGATGTAAAAGATATAGAAAAAGCAATCGAAAAATTAAAATTACAGGAAAAAAGATTAGTAGATTTATATTTAAGTTCTAACTTAGATATCGAAACAATCAATCATAAAAATGATGTTATCAAAAAGGAAATTGATAAACTAAATCAAAAGAAAGTTAGACTTGATCCAGATAATAATTGTAAAGAATTTACAATAGAACTTGTTAAAAAATTAGATTGTACTGAGAATAATAACACTTTATTTTTTACTAATATTAAAAATATTGGATTTGCTTTTCTTTATGATTTGTTATCAAGAGAAGCTAAAAGAGATATGATTCATAGACTTATATCTATGATAGAAATTAAACGTGATAAAAATTACAATATTGAAATTAAAAATATAAAATTCACAGATGAATTTATAACTAAAAGCAGTAAAGAATACTTAAAATATCTTAATAATATTATGAATGACAATAATATTGGAATTAAATTTCATAAAGAAATTGATGAAATTGAGTTAAAAAATATGGAATCAAATTATGATATTTTATCAATTATGAAGATGAAAAACCAAGAATATTCTAATAAATTTTTGGAAGACTTTATTACTAAATCACAAGGACATTTATATATAGATGGCATTGTCAGTTGTCCATATACTGAGAAAAATGTTATTAAAGATATTTTAATATTAGTGCCAAAAAATGAATTAATTAACACTATTTAAAGAAGAAAGGAATGATAAAAATGAAAGTTACTTATACAAAAAAAGGAGATTATTTATTACCAGATTTATATTTAGAAAAAGGCGAAAATTATGGAAGGCTTGGAAGATATGGAATATTAAGATTACACTTTATTGCACAAAACAAGCAAGCACTTTATGAGACATTATTGATGACCAATAAATTAACACATCATCTTCTTTTAGAAAGTAGATCTTGTGAGAATTATTATAAAGAACTAATGGAAAATTATATTAAAAATGATGAAAGACTATCTGAAAAAACAAAGAATTAAATCCATTGGAATGGACAAAATTAATGAACAACTATAAAAATACAGCAGAAGAAATTGTCTTAAATGAATATGTTTTTATATAAATAATCTTCAAAAAAGAGGAAAAACTTATAATAATAATTTAATCCTCTTTTTTATATTTTTTGAATATGGGAATAAAATCTATGTCTAGCTAGCTAGACAGCACTGAATTTATACTCCCGCATAAATTCTTATATATGAAATTCCCATACCCTTTACTGAAATAATAATATTAATTAATAAATAATTTAAATTATAAATTGTAAGTTGTCGAGATGATTATAACATAAAAGACAGATAAATTTCAATTTTCTGCCTTTACTATAAGATTAATATTTTATACTTTTAAATTCCAAACATACCTGTTATTGGATCTTTAAACAATGCAATATGAGGTGGGAAAAATGTAAAAGCAAAAAAACACAAACATAATACCAATAAAATTATAATAGATACTAACTTATTGCAAGAAAATGTTGATTCCATTTTTCGATATGCTATATATTGACCTAATGCTACTGCTATAAAAAAGCTAGCAATATCTACTATAGCAAAGTTTGTTCCTATTATTCCAGTATATGTATAAAAAAATACTACTATAAAAGACATAGATAATATAATTCCTAGCACTTTAGCACATAAATAATTAGGTATAACTTTCCATTTATAAAAATATCCTATAATTGTACTTATCAGCATTGGAAAAAATAATAATTTTAAATGTTCCCATGTGCTTTCATTTACAGCACTAAATGTACCTATCAATGGATTGTTATTAGACCATCCAAAAGTAAAATGTAAAAGTGTTCCTACTACCAGCATAAAAATAGCACTTATTATTTCAAATTTAAGTATAGAACTTTTTTTAGTCATATATAAATCCTCCTTGTATGTATATATGCTTAAAAGTTTTAATATGTTACTAAAAAAATGATAGACTAATCTAATTAGTAGATTAATCTATCATTTTTTATTCATGTTCTGCATCAGCTTTCGTTCTATGAATCGTTCCTTTTGGATGATTTGGTGGTGCATATATTGAGTATAATTTAATTGGTACATTTCCTATATTGGTAAGATTATGCCATTTTCCTGCTGGAATTATAATAGCAAAATCATCATATACTTTTCTTTCAAAATTTAGATTATTTTTATTATTACCCATTTGAACTAGTCCATATCCTTGTTCAATTCGTATAAACTGGTCTACATCTGGGTGCATTTCTAACCCTATGCTTTCTCCTACATTTATACTCATTAAGGTAACTTGTAAATGATTTCCTGTCCATAAAGCTGTACGAAAATTATTGTTTTGCTTTGTTACTTCATTTATATTCATAACAAATGGTTCTGGTCCATAATCTCTTATATAATTTGGATTCATATTATAGTAATTCATATAATTATAAGGATTATAATAATTACCATAGTTATTTCCATACATATCATTTGAGTTATACATTTTCTAACATTCCTTTCATATATTATATACTATAATATATGAAATTTAGCTATAATGAGTGTCCTTTTCTGTAATGCTTATTTGATTTTTACACCAATTAAATATAGTAAATCTGTTGCTTGAAATTGGTCTATTATTGCACCTTTAATATCTTCTATTGAAATTGCAATACCTTCTATTTTACTACTTGATAAATCAATTCCTTTTAGACTTGTTTTAAAAAATCTTGCTCCAGTTAAATCGCTATTCTCAAAATAAAGATTCTTTATTTTAGTTTCTTGAAAGTAACTACTTTTTAATCCTGTATTTTTAAATAAGATATTTTCTATACTAGCCATTGATAAGTTCATATAGCTTGCATTTGTTTCTATAAATGCTACATTATATAATCTATCTTCTGCAAAATTGCACCCAGACACTTTACAATTATTAAATTCGCACTTAATAAAAGATGTTTCTAAAAATTCTGTATTAGAAAAATCGCATTGTTCAAATACTACATCTCTAAATGTTATTTTTTCTAATATTCTATTTTGCATACAAATATTATTAAATTTACAATGCTCAAATTCAATTTCATATAATTTTATATTATTACATTCTTCATTTTCAAAATTGCAATAATTAATTTTTTCATCTTCTTTAATGTGAACTAAATACTTATTTTCTAATTTTTGAATATGAAGATTTTGTGGTTTTAAAATGTTCATCTATTTTCACTCCTATAGCATATATTTCTATTCTAATACTAATGCTTTTTTAGGGCAAAAGTTTGAACATTTACCACATCTTATACACTTATTATGATCTATTTTAGGTGCTTCAAAATCTTTTTGAGATAATGCTCCAACTGGACAAACATTTACAGCTGGGCATTTATGATTTTGAGGACAATTTTCTATTACTATTTTTAATCTTCTATCCATAAGTTTATCTCCTTTCAACATATAAATTTACCTTATACTATATTTTCAAAATTATTAACGAATTCTTGTAGATCATTTATAAATCTACTCGTATGAAATCAATCACATACTGCATGATGCACTTGTACTGCTAATGGTAATAATATTTTATTACTTTGTTCATAAAATTTACCTACTGTAAATATTGGCAATAAATATTTTTCTCCTCTTGGTAGATTCAAATTAAATTCAGTAAATGTTACCCATGGTATAGACGAAATGTTTATTAAATTATTTTCTTCACATTTCTTGGTTATAAAACCTTTCTCGTTTCCATACTCTTGAATATCTTTTTCATAATTATTATAAAATTTTTCAAAACTACTATCGTATTTGGTCCATATATTTGAAAAAGTGTTATTATCTTTATGAAATATTGTATAAGACGTATTTACATTAATGTAATATCCTAAATTATCGTTTTCATCTAAACTCATTCTAAATTCAATATGATTATTAACTACTTTTGTTATTGCATATAATATTACTGGATATAATTTATAATTTCTTTCTTTTGTTAATTTTAATAAGTCTGTAATATCAATATTAACTGTCATACTATATGAACATGGTACATTATTTAAATAATGTATAAAATGTTCTTTTCTATCATATTTTTCTAAGTCTATTATTTTAAAACTCATAATAAAATTTTCTCCAATCTGTTCGACAACTTACAATTTATCGTTATTGTCTATCAAATTTTTCATTTCTTTAAGTTTTGTTTCTAATAATTTTTTATCAATTAATTTTAACTTATATTCAGAAATCATAGTTTGAGACATATTTTTACTAATTGAATATTCAACAACATCTTTATCTTTAGAACTACAAAGTATAACACCAACACTTGGATTCTCCTGTTCTTTTTTCACATCTCTATCTAGGGCTTCTAAATATAAATTCATTTTTCCTAAATATTCTGCTTTAAATTCTCCTAATTTTAATTCAAATGCTACCAAACAAGATAATTCTCTGTTATAGAATAATAAGTCAATAAAGAAATCATGATTTCCAACTTGAACTCTGTATTCGTCTCCTATAAAAGTAAAATCTTTACCAACTTCTAATATAAAATCTTTTAAGTTCTTTATAATTGCATTTTTCAAATCCTTTTCAGAAAATTCATTTGGTAAATCTAAAAATTCTAAACTATAAGTATCTAAAATTTTAGTATTTGGGTAATCATCTTCATCTATAGTTTTATTTATTGTAGGCAATTGTTTTCCATCTGAGAGCATATATCTTTCATAATATGCTGATGATATTTGTCTATCTAATTCTCTTTTTGAATAATTATTTTTAATAGATAATTTTAAATAAAAATGTCTTTCTTCTTTGCTTTTAGCTCCACTTAATATAAGTAAATTGTTTGTCCAAGACAATTGCGTCACCAGTGGTGTCGCAATTTCATCATCTTTATAAGTACTATAAAATTGAATCATACGTTCTATATTTCTTTTAGTAAATCCTTTTATGTTAGGATAATTATTTTTCATAAAATCTGAGGCTTTTGTTGTTATTTTATCTCCATAATTAGTGTTTTCTTTTAGTTCATATAGAAATTTACCAACTTCTAAATACAATAAAATCAGTTCTTCATTTACTTTTCTGTATGCATTATTTTTTCGCTTTTCAATCATTTCAATAATTTGATTAAAATTAGTATCTAACATATATAACCACATCCTTAAAATAAGTTGTTTGTAATTTTAAACAAATTATATCATTTAATTTGAAAACTTTATATACTTTCATTGAAATTCGCAAAAATTTTGTATATAATGTTTTTAGAAAGAGAACTTAGTTCGTAACTTGTATGTAATTCGCTCCATTATGCGTTTTCGTCGAACTCTTTGAAAGTATTGATACTACTAGAGTTTAAGAAAGCAAAAAGTGAATATTATTTCGCAAATATAAGTCGATTTAATCGGCTTCTTTTTTTGTCTTTTTGAGAGCAAAAGACAGAAAAAAGCCTCAATATATTGAAAAAAGGAGGTTTTTGTGATATGATAAGCACAATTAAAAGAAAAATATCAATAAATGAAGAATTACTTTCTAAAATTAAATGGGCTTGCTGTCAATCATTTTTGAAAATGTCTTAAAAAATTTTATTTATTAGCACTAAATTTATAAAGTTTAGTGCTAATATTTTTATGCGACATCTTCTAATCTGTGTTCTTGTTTTTTAACAAATTCTTCGAATGATTTTCCTTTCCATGGATGTATCATTCTAGGAATATATATTTTTCTTTCTTTTACTTCTTCGATATCATCAAAGTTCTCTGACTTTGATTGTACTTCTGATATTTTCTCTAAAGCAAATATAGACTCATCTACAGTAGCAAATAATTGCCCATCTAAAGCTTTTATCACAGTACATTTAGTACCTTTGTTAAAATAGGGTTACCAAGTTTGTTTATAAACCTATAATATTCATTATTAAACTTTATTGAATGACCACTATCAACAACTCTTTGACACAATATAGCTAAGGTTAAATTAATTTTTTCCTCAGAGGGTTGCTTTTCGAAAACAGATTTGTTATGATTAATACACAGAGCAAACTTGTTATTGTATTGGATTATGAATTGTTTTAAGAACTCATTAGCTTCATCAATGGTAGAGATTTGGGCTAATATATAATAATTCTATTTCTGTTTTAAAATCATCTGTAAGAGCATGTTTAGGCTTTCTATCACGATTACCGTGTACAAAAAAAGCTTTTCCATATTCTTTGTATCCAGCAATCATTCTATCAATTTGTCTTATAGATCTTTTTAAGGTAACGGCAGTTCTTTGTTTATTTCCGTTTGTTTCAACTAATTTTTTTATTATTTTATATTTATATTCTTCATTCATTCTTAATTCTACCTTTCTCATAAGCACCTCCGATATTTTTATCAGATTTACTTATATCATATTTTTAAAATTAAGACATTTTCTCAAATGATATATTAAGACATTATCACAAATGAATCATATTTTACACTATTAGATTGTATCTAAATTTGACAAAATTAACATAATGTGGTATACTGATAATAGATTAAGCAAGACTTAGTTTTATATATATTTACTTTCTTATTTCCACTCTAAGGAGTGTTTGCATATATTATTAAACAAATTATTGAAAAAGGTCATTGACCAGGAGGAAAAATATGCACGAATCATATGAAAAAGCTATGCAGAGATTTAAGGCAATGGAAAGCGGAGACATTATTGAGAAGACGGGCAGTTTGCAGGCGGCATACTTTTTAAGCATGTCACTGAAGTATAGCAATATCAACTTCAAAATTGAGCTTGAAACTGCTGATGGTACTCCATTAGGTAAGCCGATGGTGGTATTTTATAAGGATTAAGTGTATAAAAAATAAAGGGCAGTTGTTGGTTTTGCAATAGCTGCCCTTTATTTTTTGTGGATATTTACTTAACCTTTTCTAATACACGTATTATATTTAGTATAGAACTAGAATTCAGGATAAACAATTTGAAACCAATGGTTTATTGCCAAATTTTCATTATTATTAGTTAATATATATACAAAAATATGTAGTTATGTTATAATAAAAATGGGGAGGATTTTAAATGAGTAAATTCATAGAAAAAGTAAAAAAAACTTGTCAAGAAAATCAAAAAGTAGCTATGTTTATTGATATGGATGGAACTATAGCTGTATATAACGTATACCCAGAAGACAAGGTAGCTGAAAAAATGGAAGAAGATTATGACAATGCAGAACCATTAAAAGATATTATAAAAACATTAGAAAAAATATCACAAATATCAAATATAGATTTGTATATATTGTCATTATCCAAAACGTCTAAATTAACAGAAAAAAAGAAAAAATGGCTAGAAAAAAATACACCATTTATTCCCCAAAAAAACTGGTTAATAATTACTAAAGAAATAGGAGAGTACAACAAAGAAAATAGGGATACAATAAAGGCGAAAAAGATAGAGGAAAAAGGTGACCAATATAACCACTTGATTTTATTAGATGATGACCATAAAGTACTTAGAGAAGCTCAAAAAAAATTAGGAAAGAATGCTGATATTTATCATGTTTCGGCAGCTTTAATATAAGGAGGAAAGGAATATGAAAAATAAAGAAAAGAACTTAATAATAATATTAGGAGTTTTATGCATAACATTAGTAGTAATTGCAGTAGTAATAGTTGCAAAAGTTTATCAAAATAAAATAGAAAGTAATAAACAAGCAGAATCTATAAAAGAGCAAGTATCAGCAATAACAACTGATAATGAAAAAAACACAACAAGACCAATTAATACAAATACGACCACGACTAATACAAATACAACAAATAGTAATACAACATCAACAAACACTAACACAACATTTCAAAATACAACAAAAGAAAATACAACAACAAGTAGCGATACAACTTCTAGTAGCTCAAATGCAATAACATCAAGTGAAACAGAAGATAGTGAAATTATAGGAAAATGGAACACACAAAAAGTTTCAGACCTAAAAGCAAATGAAACATATGATAACCTAAAAGATTTATATGGAAGTTCATATTTGGAATTTGGAAGTTATTTACAACTTAATGATGATGGAACATTTGTTGATGCGATAAATCCAGTAACTGATGGTTCAACTTCAACAGAAGGAAAGTACAAAATATTAAGAAGTTATAATAAACTTGGAGATTGTTATGTTGAATTAACATATTCAGATGGTAGAACAGAAATGCTTCAAAGAGTATATTACGATAATACGGAAACACCATACTTGACATTTAATTCAGGTGATTTAAGCTATATACTAAAAAAATAAATTCTAAACCTATTTTAAAAACATATATTAAAATAGGTGATATAAATGAATAAAAATTTGAAAATTAAACTATTATGTTTGCTAATAATAGTAATCATATGTATAACGATAGTAATTATTATTAAACTAAATAATTCTAAAACATGTGCAGTAGAACTATCAAAGAATAGTTCGCTATCAACAGAAATGATAGAAAAAATAGCTAAAATAACTAAAAGTGAAGAAAAAGTAGCATATTTAACATTTGACGATGGTCCAACAACTTCAGTAACTCCAAAAATTCTAGATATATTAAAAGAAGAAGAGGTAAAAGCTACATTTTTTGTAATAGGTAAATATGTTGATAGGCATCCAGAGATTGTAAAAAGAGAATATGAAGAAGGACATTACATAGCAAATCATGGATATGATCATAATAATTCTGTTTTATATAAAAGTAATGAAAGCTTTAGAAATGAAGTGGAAAAAACTGATGCTGCAATAGGAAAAGCAATAGGAATTGATAATTATTGTTCACATATTTTTAGATTTCCGAATGGATTTATGTCTCCTTCTAATAAGGCAAGAAAAAAGGAAGTTTTAAAAGTTTTGGAAGAAATGCAATATACATATGTTGATTGGAATTGCTTAAATAATGACTCTGTAAAAAAATATTCAAAACAAGAATTATTAAATAATTTGAAGAAAACATCAAGAAATAAAGGTTCATTAGTAGTTTTAATGCATGATACTAAAGATGTAAGCGATTCTTCTACAATTTTAAGAGAATCAATAGAATATTTAAAATCAGAAGGATATGAATTTAAAAATTTTTATAACTTATTAGAAGATTAATAAAAATGATAAAACAGTGACTAATTTAGAGTCACTGTTTTTCCATTTAAATAATTTAAAATACCACTATCTGTTTTAAAATTAAAAGTTAATTTATATGCAGTAAGTTGTTGATACTTAAAGCCAAATTGCTTATTAATAGAATTGATACCATATTTGCCATCACCAATAATTGGATGACCAATATGGGCTAAATGAGCTCTAATTTGATGTGTTTTTCCAGTTTCTATTTCAATTTCTAATAAACAGGAATTGTTTTTGTATTCTTTAAGTACAGTATATGAAGTAATAATTTTGCTATATCCTGTTTTAAAATCATCTGAAATATAGACAAGAGATTTTTTTGTATCTTTAAATAAATATGCTTCTAGTCTGGCTTTTTTTATTTTAGGTATTCCATATACTAGAGCTAAATACTTTTTTTGAATTTCGTGATTTTTAAATTTATCAAATAAAATATTTAAAACTTGTTCGTTTTTGGCAAATAAAACAAGACCATTAGTATTTCTATCTAATCTGTGACATGGCATTGGTAGAAAGGCATTATTAGCAAATTTATTATGAACAATTGTAGTAAGACTATTATCACCAGTAACTTCCAAAGCGGCAGGCTTATTTATAATCAATATATTATCATCTTCAAATACAATATTTAAAGTTTGTTCAGGACAAAGAAATGAATCAGAAATAAACACCTGAATTTCATTTCCATCATATATGTTACAATCCTTATTTATTCTTTTACCATCAATTTTTATATCTTTTTGACGCAAAGCTTTGTACAGCATATTTGGAGAAAGTTTTGGGAAACTATCTAATATGAACTTAGTTAATTTTTTGTTATCATATTTTTGTGGTACTATTAATTTTTTCATAATCAAAACCTCTTTTATAATATATTTAAGAATATCATATTTTGCAAGATTCTTCAATGAAAAATACAGAAAAAAAGAGAAAAAATGAATAAAAAGAAGTAAAAAAGAGAAAAATATGTATGAATAACCTGTAAAAAAAGACTGAAAAAGCATAAATAGGGTTAAAAAGAGCTAAGCAAGGATACAGAATTTGCAAAAATATAATTATTATGGTATAATAGTACTTGTCGCGTAAAAAGGAGAGTGTATATTATTTTTAAAAAAGCAGTAAAATATTATACTAAAGAAAGTTGCAAACTTTTTAGCATAATGGCATTGGCATTAGGGTTAATAATAGCGATAATTTTATTAAAATATAAACCAACTTATAAAGTAACTGTAAAAGGACAAGAAATCGGTTACGTAGATAGTGAACAAAATCTGGAAGATAGAATACAAAGCGAAATAATAGAAATGCAAGGAAAGAATATAGATTTTGTTTCATTAGATAATATGCCAAGTTATGAATTTAAATTAGTAAGCAGAAGTAGAAGATGTAATGAAGATGAGATAATGGTTGCATTAAAAGAAAATGCAAGAATAATGTATAAATATTATGCAGTTATCTTAAATCAAGAAACAGTAGGATTAGTAGATAATTTGGAAGAAGCAGAACAAGCAATAAACCAAATTAAAGAAGAGCATAAAGAAGATACAGTAGAATTAGAATTAAGTGTAACAGAAAATTATACAGAAAATATTAATGAAATAAGTATGGAAGCAGTACAAGTTGCACAAGCTCAAGTTGAAGAAAAAGTTTCAGCACTTATAGCAGAAGATCAGGCTAAGAAACAAGCTGAGGAACAAGCAAAAAAACAAGCTGAGGAACAAGCAAAAAAAGAGGCAGAGAAACAAGCAAGAGAAGAAGCAGCAAAAAAGGCAGAAGAAGAAAATAGTAAAACACCAGTTGTAAGTGGAGTTCTTCTTGCTGTAACACCTGTAAGTGGAAGTATAACATCCAGATTTGGAGCAGTAAGCAGTATTAGATCAGGTGCGCATACTGGAACAGATATAGCTGCACCAAGTGGAACACCAATAAAAGCGGTTGCATCAGGAACTGTAACATTTGCTGCAAGAAGTGGCTCATATGGGAACTTAATAAAAATTTCACACGAAAATGGAGTAGAAACTTGGTATGGACATTGTAGTGAATTATATGCTACAGAAGGACAACAGGTAGAGGCAGGCGAAGTAATTGCAGCCGTTGGTTCAACAGGAAATTCAACTGGCCCACATTTACATTTAGAAATAAGAGTAAATGGAACAGCAGTAAATCCTCAAACATATTTGTATAAATAAAACAAAGGTGTAAAACTCTTAAGAGAGATTACACCTTTTTGTTTTTTATTCAACAGTTACAGATTTGGCAAGATTTCTTGGTTTATCAACATCTAATCCTTTGGCTTTTGAAATATAGTAAGAAAGTAATTGTAAAGGAACAATTGCTAGAATAGGTGATAACAATGTATCTGTATCAGGAACTGTTATAATAGTTTCAAAATTATTAGCTGGTAAATTTTGATTAGTAACTACTAATGTTTTTGCACCACGTGTAATAACTTCTTGAAGATTACTAATAGACTTTTCAACTAATAATTTATCAGTCATAATACCGATAACTGTTATTCCATTTTCAATTAAAGCTATTGGACCATGTTTTAATTCACCAGCAGCATAAGCTTCTGAATGAATATAAGAAATTTCTTTCAATTTTAAAGAACCTTCTAAGGCAGTATTATAATCAGCACCTCTACCTAAGAAAAATATATCTTTTTCTTGATAAATTTTATTTGCAAAAGTTTTAATTCTATCAGAACATTTTAACGCTTCATCAATTTTAGCTGGAAGAGCTAAAATTTCTTTTTTAATATTTTGCAACTGAAGAATAGGAGTAGTACCTAGAATTTCTGCAAAATATACTGCTAAAATATCTAATAATACAACTTGTGATGTATATGCTTTTGTTGATGCAACAGCAATTTCTGGACCAGCATGTGTATATATACAATAATCTGCTTCTCTTGTAATAGAGCTTCCAATAACATTAGAAATTGCAAGAGTAGTTGCTCCTTTTGATTTTGCAAGTTTTAAAGCTGCAATTGTATCTGCAGTTTCACCTGATTGCGAAATATAAATACATAAAGTATTTTTATCAATAATAGGATTTCTGTATCTAAATTCTGATGCAATATCAACAGTTACAGGAATATTACATAATTTTTCAATAGCAGATTTTCCAGAAAGTCCTGCATGCATTGCTGTACCACATGCTACAATATACATTTTATTTATAGTTAATAGAAATTCTTTAGTAAATTTCAAATCTTCAAAATTGCAATGTTCATTTTCTGGTAGACGAGAGCCTATTGTTTCTCTAACTGCATTAGGTTGCTCAAAAATTTCTTTTAACATATAATCTTCATATCCATTTTTGTCAGCACTATTTATATCACAGTCAATACTTTTTATAGGTTTAACAATTTTGTTTAAATTTATGTCGTAAAATTCAACATTATCTCTAGAAAGTACGGCAAATTCATAATCATTTAATAAGTAAAAATCTTTTGTATAAGATAAAATAGTAGGGATATCAGAAGAAACATAATTTTCTCCATCTCCTTTACCTATAACCAAAGGGCTATCTTTTCTTATTACAATCATATTATCAGGCATAAATTTTGAAATTACTTGAAGAGCAAAGCTTCCCTTAAGGTCCATACATGTTTTTTGAACCGCACGTAAAACTTTTTGATTATCATTTTGCTCATCTTTTGAATAATAGTAATGAATAAGATTAGGTATAAGTTCTGAATCTGTTTGAGAACGGAAAGTATAACCATTATCAGCCAAGAACTTTTTCAATTCATTATAATTTTCGATAATACCATTGTGAACAACTGCAAAACTATCACTATTATCTAAATGTGGATGAGCATTTTCTTTTGAAGGTTTTCCATGAGTTGCCCACCTAGTATGAGCAATACCAATAGTTCCTGTTAAATCATCAATTCCATCTAAATTATATAGATTTTTTACTCTTCCTTTATCTTTCATAATAGATAATCCATTTTTTTCAACAGTAGAAATTCCTGCTGAATCATATCCTCTGTATTCTAGTCTTAAAAGACCATTAAGTAATATAGGACTAGCTTTTTTATGTCCTATGTATCCAATAATTCCACACATAAGTAGAACCTCCTTATAAATAAATTTTGTGGAATTGAAATATACATGCTTATATATTAATATCTGTTATAGCATTTCTGCTAATTTTTGTTTAATACTATGGATTAAGCAATCCACTAGAGCATCCGCCGAATCTTTCGATAACTCTAGACCTCGTCAACACAAAATTAAAATTAATGTGTTCTGGCGCTTGAATATTTTTGGTATAATACTCCTTTCTATGAATTAGGTATATTTCAATTTACTTTAATATATTATAGCAAAATGTAAAAAGTTACAAGAGTTTTTTATAAGATTTTATTATTCAATAGTTACAAGATAATGATTAGAACTATTGCAAAAATAGTAAAAATAGTTTATCATAATAGAGGATGAAAGAGAAAAAGATGAAAGGAGGAAAGAAATGTTTAATATAGAAGAACAATTAAAAATGTTACCAGATAAACCAGGTGTATATATAATGCATGATGTTGATGATAAAATAATATATGTTGGAAAAGCTGTTAATTTAAAAAATAGAGTAAGGTCGTATTTTAGAAAAACAGATAAAACTGAAAGAATAAAAAGAATGGTATCATTAATAGACCATTTTGAATATATAGTTGTTGATAATGAAGCAGAAGCACTTATATTAGAATGTAATTTGATAAAGAAAAATAGACCTAAATTTAATGTATTATTAAAAGATGACAAAACATATCCATATATAAAAGTTGATGTAAAATCAGATTATCCTAATGTAGTAATAACAAGAAAAATTATAAATGATGGTTCGAAATATTTTGGACCATATGCAAATCCAGGTGCAGCAAAGGAAATGGTTGATTTCATAAAACAAAAATATAAAATTCGCCAATGTAGAAACTTTAGGTCTGAAACAAGAGCTTGTTTAAATTATCATATAAATAGGTGTTTAGGACCATGCATGGGATATATTTCAAAAGAAGATTATAGAAAACAAATTGATGAAATAATAGATATTTTAGATGGTAAAGTAGATAAAGTTTTAAAAGACTTAGAATATCAAATGTTAGAAGAATCTAAAAAGATGAACTTTGAAAAAGCTGCATATATTAGAGATAGAATGGTTGCAATACAAAGAGTAAATGAAAGGCAAAAAGTATCAAATATTTCTGAAAATAATATTGATGTAATAGGAATTGCAAAATCTGAAATTGAAGTATGTGTAGAAATATTTTTTGTACGTGGAAGTAAAATGGTTGGCAGAGAGCACTATTTCTTTCCAGACTTAAAAGAAATGGAAGACAAAGAGATAATTTCTGGATTCATAAAGCAATATTATTTAGATAATCAAAATCTTCCTAATAAAATAATGGTAAGAGAAGAATTAGAAGATAAAGAGGCAATAGAGGAATGGTTAACTAAAGAAGCGGGAAGAAAAGTAGAAATTAAGTCTCCTAAAAAAGGCGAAAAATTGCGATTTGTTGAGATGGCAGATAACAATGCTAAAATAACATTAGATAATAAAGAAAGAGATAAGAGTGAAATTTTAGTAGAACTAAAAGAAGTACTTGGTTTAGACAAACTACCAAGAAAAATAGAAACATATGATATATCAAACATATCAGGAGAATACATAGTTGCAGGAATGTGTGTGATGGCAGATGGAGTAATAAAAAGAAATTTGTCAAGACGTTTTAAAATCAAAACTGTATATGGACAAGATGACCCTAGATGTATGGAAGAAGTAATAACACGTAGGTTAAAACATTCAATAGATAGTGATTCTAGCGGTTTTGGTAGGCTTCCAGATGCAATATTTGCTGATGGGGGAATTACACAAATAAGAGCAACTAAAACAGCAATAGCTAAATATGAATTAAACATTCCCGTATTTGGTATGGTAAAAAATGATAAGCATCAAACAAGAGCATTAATGGATGAAAACAGAAATGAATTAGAGATATCAGAAAATCTAAAAAATTTAATAACAAAATTCCAAGATGAGGTGCATGATACTGCAATTTCTTATCATAGAAAATTAAGAGATAGTGATATTACAAAATCGGATTTGGACGAAATAGAAGGTATAGGAGAAGTCAAGAAAAAGGCGTTATTAAAACATTTTGGAAGTGTGGAAAAAATAAAAAAATCTAATTTAGAAGATTTAGCTAAAGTTAAAGGAATTAATGAAAGTTTTGCTAAAAAAATATTAGAAGAATTGAATAAATAGAAAAGTTTGTAGATTACTGCGATGAAAAATATCTTTTTTAAAGAATATATTTAAAATTCTCACATATATTATTACGGACAAGTATAAGGGGGGATTTATATGAAGTTTTTAAAAAAGCATAAAGTATTTTCTTTTGCAGTAATTTCTTTTTTTGTTCTTACAGGAGTTAATTTTTTTATGATCTATGAGATTGTAAAGATTGCTCAGTTCATTAGAATTTAAAGAATACGAATACATACAAGCTAATCAATCATAAAATTATAAAGAGGAGGAATTATGAGAGGTTTAGCATTGTCAGGAGGAGGAATAAAAGCGGCAGCACACATAGGTGCATTAAAAGCATTTGAAGAAGAGCATATAAAATTTGATTGTGTATCAGGTGCATCATCAGGAAGCATAATAGCAACAATGTATGCATTAGGATATAGTAGTGATGAGATGTGGAAGATGTTTAAAAAATATTGCAAAAGAATAACATATGTAGAGTGGAAACAAATATTAAAAATGGTAGTTGGATTATTATTTACTAGAAGATTAGTAATAGACGGATTAAATAGTGGAAAAGTTATAGAAAAAATTATAAAAGAAATATGTGAAGACAGTCAAATTAAAAATATAAATCAAATAAAAATGCCATTGATGATTTCAATGGTGGATTTGCAAAAAGGTACAGTATATATAGCATCATCTAAAGAGGTAAGAGCTAATTTATTGGACAATACAAAATATATTACAGATATACCAATATCAACAGCAGTAAGAGCTAGTTGCAGTTTTCCAGTAGTATTTTCACCATGTGAATATGATGGAATACAATTAATAGATGGGGGCACAAGAGAAAATTTACCCTGGAAAGGTCTAAAAGACATTGGGGCAAATGAAGTATTTGGAGTTTCATTTGATACAATTCTAGAAAAAAATCAATGCTGTAAAAACATTGTAGAAGTTGCTGCAAGAGCTATGGAGTTGCAAGGAAGAGAACTATCAATGTATGAAAAAGTAGGGATAGACCATTTAATAAATATTAATTTAAAAAAAGTTTCATTGCTTGATTTGAGTCAAATAAATCTGTTATATAAGATGGGATATGAGGAAACCAAAAAGCAATTGTTGAAAAAACTTGAAACACAAGTATAAATGTGGTATAATAATTATGTAACCATAAATAGTTTTTTGAAATTTCACAAGGAGGTATAAAGAATGAAATACCGGAGCCAAATGGCAGAAAAATTATGGAAAGAAAATGCAAAGGAGGTTTCAGATTTTTTAGATGGTCTGGGAGTAAAAGAAACATTTCAGAGTGAAGCGTCATTCTTGAGCTCAGCAGTAGCAGCGGTAAGAAGAGAATTCAGAAGTTCTTCGTTATATGAAGATTCAGAGTCAAGAGAATATGTGAAGTATTTATTCTCAGAGATTTCTACAACTTCTATTGTTTCCCAAAATTTTAAAGCAAGAAACATACTCTATATCATAAGACTGTTGACTGGCAAGTGTTCGGTTCCAGTGTCAGAAGAGGAGGATGTGGACATGGACTATCTTGACGATAAGTTTATGAGAAGAGAGAGAAAAAGAGAGTCATGGTGAAATTAAACAAAGGAAAATAATTTTTCCTTTCGGAACAGTGGCAGACTAAAAATCTGCCACTGTTTCTGTTTTAAAGAAGAAAAATTTGAAAAATAATAGTAAATAGTGTATAATATAAAAGGTTTATAAGTAATATCCAAAAAACTTAAATAAAATAAAAGGAAAAGTATAATGAATATAGCAAATAATTGGAATGATTATAAAATATTAGATATGGCAGATGGGCAAAAATTGGAAAGATGGGGAGATGTTATTTTAGCAAGGCCTGACCCACAAATAATTTGGAAAGAAAAAACATATCCAGAAAAATGGAAAAATATAAATGCAACATATCATAGAAGTAAAACTGGTGGAGGTGCTTGGGAATATAAGAAAAAGATGCCAAACCAATGGCAAATAAAATACAAAGAATTAACATTTAATATAAAACCAATGGGATTTAAACATACAGGATTGTTTCCAGAACAAGCTGTTAACTGGGACTGGATGATGGATAAAATCAAAAAAGCAAATAGAGATATAAAAGTATTAAATTTATTTGCATATACAGGAGGAGCAACAGTTGCATGTGCGGCAGCAGGAGCATCAGTATGTCATGTCGATAGCTCAAAAGGAATGGTAACCTGGGCAAAAGAGAATATTGCATCATCAGGTTTAGCTGAAAGACCTGTTAGATATATAGTTGATGATGTTGTAAAATTTGTTAATAGAGAAATTCGTAGAGGAAACAAATATGATGCAATAATAATGGATCCACCATCTTATGGAAGAGGCGCAAATGGTGAAGTTTGGCAATTTGAAGATAATATATATGATTTAGTTGATTTATGCACTAAAGTATTATCAGATAATCCATTATTTTTCTTAATAAATTCTTATACTACTGGAATTTCAAGCAAGGTATTGGAAAATATTTTAAATTTAACTGTTTCTAAAAATTATAAAGGTAAGGTATCATCAGGAGAAGTTGGACTACCAATGGAAAATTCAAATTTAGTGTTACCTTGTGGAATTTTTGGAAGATGGGAGAACTAAAATGCAAAATCTTAAAGTATTATATGAAGATAATCACATTATTGTAGTTAAAAAAGAACCCAATATTCCATCACAGGCAGATAAAACTGGCGATATAGACATGCTTTCAATAATAAAAGAATATTTAAAAGAAAAATATAATAAGCCAGGAAATGTATACTTGGGATTAGTACATAGATTAGATAGACCTGTTGGAGGTGTAATGGTGTTTGCTAAAACATCAAAAGCAGCTTCAAGGCTTAGTAATCAAGTAAGAGAGAAAACATTTAAGAAAAAATATTTAGCAGTTGTAGATGGCAAATTTGATTCCACAAAAGGAACGTTAGAAGATTACTTATATAAAGATGAAAGAAATAACATGAGTAAAGTTGTAAAGCCAGAAAAGAAGAACGCAAAACTTGCTAAATTAGATTATGAAGTATTGGCATATAATGATATTAAAAATTTGTCTTTAGTAAAAGTTAATCTTCATACAGGAAGACATCATCAAATTAGAGTTCAATTGGCTCATGTGGGACATAGTATATTTGGTGATCAAAAATATGGAACAAGAGGAACAGGAAAGCAAATAGCATTATGGGCGTATGAACTTACACTTGAACATCCTGTTTCAAAAGAAACCATGACATTTAAGTGTTTGCCAGAAAGTAATGGGACATGGTGTATAATAAGAGATGTAAACATTTAAGAAAGTAGAAAACTTTAAGTTTCTGCTTTTTTTTTGTTGTTTTACAAAAATACTAAAAATATATATGAAAAATAAAATTTGAAAATTTCATAAAATATAAAAAGCTTTTTATAACCAAAATGAGCACAATGTGTAAAAACGTGGTAAATTATATTTGTACTTAAGATAAAGGCGAGGTGAGAATAGTGATTGATAAATTATGCACATATCTAACCAACAAGATAAGAAAAGAAATGCCAGAGATAAATGATGAGAGAGCAGAAGTAATAATGTATGGCTTACAGAATATAATAGGTGAAGTTCCAAAAATCTTCATAATATTAGGAATCGCATATTTTTTAGGAATATTAAAACTTACTATAATATCAATATTATTAATTGCTCCATACAGATGTGTCTCAGGTGGAGTACACATGAAAACACACATAGGTTGTATTATTTATACATTGATTTTGTATAGTGGTTCTGCATTGCTAGGAAAATATATTGTATTAACAGGAATTGCAAAATATATTTCAGCTATTACAGTTTGGATATTTTGCATGACAATGATAAAACTATATGCACCCGCAGATACGGAAAATGTACCTATATTGAGAAAAAAGGAAAGAAAACAAAAAAAGATGGTTTCATATATTATTTTAACAGTAGAAATGATTAGTGCATTTTTTATAGGAGATACAGTTATTTCGGGAATAATAATATTTGGAGATTTTATACAAACCTTAACAATAACTAGATTTGCATTTAAAATTACAGATAATAAATATGGACATGAAGTTTATGCAAATAATACATAATTTGATAATATGAGAGTCTTTGCAACTACTCTTATGTTATATATTAAATTTTACAAAAGAAGGGGGAATTAATTATGATGAAATTATTAGCAAGGGTGGCAGAAAAATATGCTAAATCTACAAATACAGCATGTATGCTATTTTGGGTTGGACATCAACCAAAATTGCCAGCTTCAATGATAAAAAAAGATTAATCCCTATAAAAAATGTTCTTAAACATTAAAAATCAATTCAAATCAATAAAGAAAAACTTCAATCGGAGTTTTTCTTTATTGTGTAGAACTATAAATCATAAATGAAAAATTCTTGCTTAAAAGTGCTTGGAGATACAGATGGTTTTAAATCTAAGTTCTTGCTTTTATTAACATATCTTTTTACTTCCCATAGTCCAAGACCAGCATGACATTCTTTACTTGTTATTCCCTTTTTAAATATGTTTTCTAAATCTATATTTTTGTTGCTATACGAATTTTCTATTGTTATAACTGCTCTACCATTTACATTTTCACGAATGAATGAAATTTTAACAAATTTTTCTTTGCTATTTTCAGCTGCTTCTATAGCATTATCTAATAAGACACCAAGAATTCTAGAAAAGAAATAAATGTTAATTTCTAATTCATTTAAGTTTAAGAAGAATTCTAATTCAAAGTTTATGCCTAATGCAGATGCTTTTGCATATTCATTGTTTAATAAACTATAAATTCCAGGATTATTAATTGTTCTTGGATTGATTAAAGCTAGATCATCAGCTATTTTACAATCTTTTTTTACTTCTGAAAAATATTGTTTTAATCCATTCATATCGTTTTGTTCAATATAGCCATTTAATGAAGAAACTATGCTGTCAAAATCATGTTTGAATCCTTTAACTTTGTCATATAGAATTTTTAGAGATTTATTACATTCTTCAGCATATGCTAAATCTTTTCTTGTAATAGTTAATTCTAAAACATGTATAAAGCAGTGAGTGCTTAAAATTAGAAAAGCTATTAACAAAAGTAAATTTAAGAGATTAATATACACGGAGACTATATCTATGTAATAAGCAGTGATAACAAATTGCATAAATAAAAGGAACACACCTAACAAAAGATTTGTTGCTAAAATAATAACTGTTTTATTGTCTAAAGAATCTAACGTGTTTATTTTTAGTTTTATGTTGTTAAAACGTTTAAAAACTAAAATAAAAAGTCCGAAAAATGAGTATGAAATTATTAAATAAGTAATTCTATATTTAGGAGTATCCATAAAAGTATCTAGTGAAATGTCTAAAATTGTTAAATATGGCTTTTGAATAAGCGTATTCACTAATCCAAATATAAATACAGTGAGAGTTAGAGTCGTTAAACTTTTTAATATATTAATTTTAAATATTAATGTTATAAGTATAGCTAAACTACAATAATTTAGTATTAAACTAAATGGTTGTGGTAATAAAGTAGAAGTGATTTTACCAATGATTACCATGAAAAAAGCACATAAAAATTTTTGATTAGATGAAGCGTCCATGTCAAAAATTAATAGTAATACTGTTAAAACAAGATATGCTTCAACAAAAGTGGCTACAAAATATGCAACACTAGCCCAATCAAAATTTGCTACTATATTATTTAAGAGATGTGTCATAATCAATCACCTCCATAAAAGAATCCTTATATTTTGGACCTATATAGCAAGTTTCATTATTTTTAAATAAAATGGTACCATCAGCCAAAGAAATACTAGAGATATTATTAATATTTGCTATAAAAGATTTGTGGCAACGAACAAAATTAGAAGGTAGAGAATTTTCAATTTTTGAAAAAGAGTTATACACCTCCAAAAGCTCATTGTCAGTGTGATAAATTAATTTCATACCGTTTTTTTCGATAAACTGAATTTCATTTAAATCAACAAAAGTCCCTTTATTATCAATTTTTATGAATTTTCTTGTATTTCCAGAAATATCTTCAGAAAGCCTTGCTAAAGTTTTTGAAAGAGTTTCAACACTTAATGCACTTTTGAAAAGATATGCAAAGGTTTTGTAATCATATGCTTCCATTACATATTCAAAGTGACTTGTGATAAAAATAATGTAACAAGTTTTATTAATCTTTCTTATTTCATTAGCAATATCTAATCCATTAAGATTAGTATTTTTAAATTCAATGTCTAAAACAACAACATTTACTAAATTGTTAGACACATACGATAATAATTCTTTATAATCTGAAGTTTTTAAAACAATTTTTGCATCAATATCATCTTTTATAAAAACTTTTTCAAATAATAAAGAAATTTTATCTAGCATATTTGCTTCATCATCGCAAAGAACAAAATTTAACATATAATCCTCCTTCATAAAATAAATTTACATTTTTTTGAAAAAAATATGCAATAACTATAAAACAAAATTTAAAAATTGTCAATAGGCAACAAGAATAAACAAATATTTAAAAAGTTGAATATATAAAGGAAAAATGAAAGAATTATGCACATAATAATGTAAAAAAATGTTAAATATTAAGACGCAATAAGAAAAAACTATAAAAAAGATTCATAATTTAAAAACTCAAAAAATATTTTTAAATATAAAGGGGGATATAATGAAAAATATAAAAGAAAAGCAAAAATTAATTATAATGTCAATGGTAACAATTGCAGTGATTGGAATAAGCCTATTTTCAACTAATAATGATCAAACATTGAAAACATCTGTAAATGTCGGAAGCACCAAAACAATAGGATGGGGAATAAAAAGGGCAAAAAATAATATGCAACCAGATGTAGGAACAGATAATAGGAAAATGCTTGAAGAAAATAGTGGAATATGTTTAGGAAATGATATGGAAAAGGTCATATATTTAACATTTGATGAAGGATATGAAGCTGGCTATACTGAAAAGATATTAAATACATTAAAAAAAAATGATGTAAAAGCGACTTTTTTTATAACTTCACATTATTTTAATACTGCTTCGGACTTAGTTGAGAGAATGATTTCAGATGGTCACATAATAGGAAACCATACAGTAAATCACAAAAGCTTGCCAAGTATATCGAACGAGGAAATAGAGAGTGAATTAATGAAATTACATCAAGCAATATACGAAAAATTTAATTACGAAATGAAGTATATGAGACCTCCAAAGGGCGAATTTAATGAGAGAACATTAAGAAAAACGGCTCAACTTGGATATAAAACTGTTATGTGGAGTTTTGCATATTTCGATTGGGATGAAAAAAAGCAACCTAATTTAGAAGAAAGTAGAAAAATTATTATAAACAATTTTCACTGTGGAGAAATAATGCTTTTACATCCAAATTCTAAAACAAATTCAGAAGTTTTAGATAGTATTATTAAAGAAGCTAAAAATCAGGGATATCAATTTAAGCTATTAGATGAATTCAAATAAATTGAAAATGATGAAAAATAATTATAATTTTGCAAAACAGGTTTGTGCCTTGAGAAAGGGATGTAAGTAAAATGAAAAAAAGAAGATTAGATAAAATTTTGGAAATACCAGAAGAAGTGTATACAAATGTACCAAAGATAACAATAACAGGTTTTAGTGAGATTATTTTAGAAAATTATAAAGGAATATTAGAATATGAGGAATTTTTCGCAAGTATTAGTACACATATCGGTATAGTGAACATAAATGGATACAATCTTAATTTAGAAAAAATGACAAATGATGATATCAAAATAACAGGAAAGATAGAAAGCATTGAATTAGATAGAATACAAGATTAGTTGGGAGGAAAAAATGCTTATTAAAATATGGTTAAAATACATGTTAGGATATCTTAGAATAAGTGTTGAAGGATATTATATAGAAAGATTTATAAATATATGTACAATGAACAAAATATTAATATGGAACTTAAAAAGAGAAAAGAATGTAAAATTACATTTAAATATAGGAGTACAAGATTTTTATAGAGCTATAAACGTCGCAAAAAAACTACAATGTAAAGTAAAAATTGAAAAAAAGAGAGGAATTCCTTTCATCATAAATAAGTACAAAAAAAGAAAAATATTTTTAATATCATTAATAATAATTTTTGCTACGTTATTAATTAGTTCGAATTATATATGGAATGTTGAAGTTCAAATAGAGGATAATTCTAAACTAGAAAACATAGAAGAAGATATCAAAAATGCTGGATTAAAAAATGGAATGAAAAAAAGTCAGGTTAATACTGAAGAAATTATTAATAAAATCAGGTATAAACGAAATGATATATCATGGATTGGAATTAATCTGGATGGAACAAATGCAATAGTAAAGATTGTAAAAGCCAAAGAAACACCAAAATTAATAGATGAAAAAGAATATTGCAATATTGTTGCAAAAAAGGCAGGAACTATAGCCAAAATAATAGCACAAAAGGGAACTGCCAAAGTAAATGTTGGAGATAAAGTAGAAGAAAAACAAGTGTTGATTCAAGGTACGATGGAGGGAAAATATACAGGAACAAGATTAGTACATAGTTTAGGAGAAGTAAAAGCAATAGTTGAATACACCAAAAATGAAAAAATTTATCTAAAAGAAGAGCAAAAAGTCAAAACTGGAAAAAAAGAGCAAAAATATGGAATAAAATTTAACAATTTTCAAATAAATTTTTATAAAACTCTTTCAAAATTTGAAATTTATGATACAATAGAAGAAGAAAAAAAGTTAAGGATATTTTCAAACTTATATTTGCCAATTTCAGTAAAAAAAATAACAAATGAAGAAGAGGAAAAAGTATCAAAAGAATACTCAATTGAAGAAGCTGTTGAAAAGGGAACAAAACAACTTGAACAGCAAATCGAATCAGAAATTGAAGAAAAAAATAACATAGTTCGGAAAAAATGCAAATGTAACAAAAACAGAAGAATATGTAGAAGTAAGTGTAACATATGAAGTTATTGAAAATATAGGAATGCAGGAAAAAATAGATAAGATACCAGAACAGACAGAAGAAACAAATTAATATACCTGCCTACCAAGAACTTGGAAAGGATGGAAAAATGGAAGAGAGAAGTTTAAGAGTAGTAGGAACAGATAAAACCTTTTTTAATAAATTAACACATACATTAACAAAAATATTAATACCAACACAAATAGGTATAAATGGTATGAGAATAAGCATGAAGAGAAATGCACTAATAAAAGCATTTCAAACTGCAGAAGAAGAGGAAGATGTAAGCAAAAAAGAAAATGCAGATAAAAAATATGAAGATGCATATACTGCATATCTAGAAGCATTAGATAAATATGTACTAGATACAATATACAAAAAGGTAAAAAATGAAACAGCAACACAATTAGAGAGCACAGCACTATCACAATATTATGGAATAGTTCAATTAAAAGAAAGTGAGTATGTAGAATATAAATATAGAAAACAAAAATATCTACTAGAATTAGACAAAGAGACAGTTGTAAATTCAGGAAAAACAAAGATGATAGATAAATACAAAGAATTTTACGTATCAAAACAAGATACATTATATAAAGGAATTCTAAAAAATTATTCAGTAAAATTAGCTGATACAACAAATGTATATGATGCATCAAAAGAATGGATATATGTAAAAATATTTGACACATTAGAAGATTATATAAAAAATATTTTACCACTAAAAATAAGTGAACCTAAATTAGCAAAAGTAGTAAAGGAATATGAAAAATATGAAAAATTTACAGTAGGCAAATTAGATGCAAGAGACCATATCGAAAAAAACATGATTTTACTTGGAATAAGCAGAACACTATTTACACATAGTTTGCCATTAGTAGTTGCAGAACAATGTTATATGAAACTTTTAAAAGATGCAAGATGTCTAGTGCAAGATACTAAAATAGCTGCCAAAAGAGAAAAAGCATATTCAATGTTATTAACATTAATAGAAGATTATAATATAAGATTATTAGCAACTAAAGTATACTGGGACAATGCAAAAGATAGAGAAGAATTTAAGCGTTTCCATGAAAAATATAAAGATATAGAAAAATTGAAAGATATAGATTTTATCGAATATGTAAAGCAAAAAGAAATATTATTCATAAAAGAAGATATACAAAAGGTAAAAGGTGAAAAGACAGATTATAGCAGAATAGTAAAATACTATAAAAGAAAATTAGTCGATTATGGAGTAATGAAGGAAATTAGAAGTTATAAGACTAAAGATGGTAAATATATTAAAAGTAAAGTTAGCACAATAATTAACGAATATGCAACAGCATAAATAATTATTGCAAAAGTGAGGTAAAGAATGTATCAATTAGAATATTTAGATTTAGAGAAAAATGATAAATACGAAGATGTAATAAAAAGAGTAGTTGAACAATGTTTTAAAGAAGAAAACATGGAAGATTCAAAATTATACATAAGTATAACTTTAACAACACCTGATAATATTCATAAAATAAACAAAAAGTATAGGAATGTAGATAGGGCAACAGATGTCCTATCATTTCCTATTTTTGAAAAAGAAGAGATTGATGAGAAAATTAAAAATCATGATTTCGAACATGAAGATGTATTAGGAGACATAATAATATCCATAAAACAAGTTGAAGCACAAGCAAAAGAGTATGGCCACAGCTTTGAAAGGGAATTTGCTTATATGCTAGTACATGGATTTTATCACTTAATGGGTTATGACCATATTCAAGAAGAGGACAAGGTTGTAATGAGAGCAAAAGAAGAAAAAGTCCTAGAAAAATTAGAAATTAGAAGGGATGAAATGAATGAGGGATAAAAAGACCATTGTTTTATTGGTGATTTTAGCGATACTAGTAGTAATAGCAGGAGGAGTTTTAATATATAAAGTAAAAAATTCAAAGAAAGCTGAACCAACAGTTGAAGTAAATGAACCAGTAGACGTAGCCGAGAATAGTACACTAGTTGTCAGCAAACAAAATCAAATAAAGATATTTAATGGAACAGATAGACCAATAGCTGTTATGATTGACAATCACTCAGGAGCATGGCCACAAGCTAATTTAAATAAAGCGTATTTGGTATATGAGATAGTGGTTGAAGGGGGAGAAACAAGATTAATGGCATTGTTTAAAGGTCAAAATTTAGATAAGATTGGACCAGTTAGAAGTTCAAGACATTACTTTTTAGATTATGCATTAGAAAATGATGCAATTTATGTACATCATGGTTGGAGTCCACAAGCTCAAAGTGATATCTCTACATTAGGTGTAAATAATATTAATGGTATTCAGGAAAGTTCTGCTAGTTTTTGGAGAGTAAAAGACAAATCAGCACCTCACAATTTATTTACTTCAACTGATAGTATACTTAAAATAGCAGAAAGAAAGGGATATTCAAAAACATCTGATAAAAAAAGTGTGTTAAATTATGTAGCCAACGAAGTAGAAATGCCAGCAATAGCAGTAAACGCAACAAGTGTAACAATACCACATTCAAATCTTCAAACAGTAAAATATGAATATGATGCGCAAAATAAAACTTATAAAAGATATGCACGAAATAAACTTCAAACAGATTATATTACAGGAGAAACAATAACAACTAAAAATATAATTATTACTATGTGTGATAATTATACTTTAAATGATAGTGAAAATAAAGGAAGACAAGGTCTAAAAAATATAGGGACTTTTAAAGGATATTATATAACTGAGGGCAAAGCAATAGAAATACAATGTACCAAAAATGATAGAGATGAGCAAACAGTATATAAAGATTTAAATGGCAAAGAAATTGAAGTGAATGATGGAAATACTTTTATAAATATTTGTCCAACAGATGCGAAATTGGTAATTGAATAAATAAAAAAATTATAATAAAAAAGTTTAAAATTCCTGAAAGTGTGATATAATAGTACCGACGAAAAGAGAAAGGAAGTTGATTATTATGAATACAAATAAAAAAGTAGTATTAGTAGGAACAGGATTTGTAGGAATGAGCATGGCATATGCTATGATGAACCAAGGAGGCGTAGATGAATTAGTATTAATAGATGTGCTAAAAGATAAAGCCAAAGGAGAGGAAATGGATTTATCACATGGTTTACCATATGCACCTCAAAAAATGAATATAAAAGCAGGAGATTATTCAGAATGCAAAGATGCAAATGTTGTAGTAATAACAGCAGGCTTGCCACAAAAACCAGGACAATCAAGGTTAGAATTAGCAGTATCAAATACAAAGATTGTAAAAGAAATAACAGAACAAGTAATGGCAAATGGATTTAATGGAGTATTTATAATAGCAAGTAATCCAGTAGATTTAATGTCATATGTTGTTGCACAAGTCTCAGGATTACCAAAATCAAGAGTAATTGGATCAGGAACAGTATTAGATACTGCAAGATTAAGATATCTAATAGCTGAATACTTGGATGTTTCAAGTAAAAATGTACATGCATATATATTAGGAGAGCACGGAGACTCATCATTAGTACCATGGGAATACTGCTATGTTGGATGTAAAAGCATAATAGATATAATGAAAGATAATAACCATCCGATGGAAGATTTAAAGAAAATTCATGATGAGGTTTGGAAGGCAGCTTATGAAATTATTGAAAAGAAAAGAGCAACATATTATGGGATTGGTATGGCTTTAAATAGACTTGTAAAAGCTGTTTTAAATGATGAAAATGCAATACTAACAGTATCAACATACCAAAATGGAGAATATAACCAAGAAGGTTTGTATATAGGAGTTCCTGCAATTATTAATAAAAATGGAGTAAAAGAAATTTTACAGTTAAAGTTAAATGATGAAGATCAAGCTAAATTTGACCATAGTTGTAATATCATTAAAGAAAATATAAAAAATGAAATTAATTTATTATTAAATGAATAAAATAAAATGAAGAACTTAATAAGAACAAAGATTCTTATTAAGTTCTTTAATGTTATAATATAAAAATGTATATTAAAATAGTTGAAAAATGTATGGTTATAGCTTGTTTTTTTTATAAAAACGGTATATAATAAGCACATTAAAAAGTAAGAACGAGGAGGGTCAATATGAAAGTAAGTAAAGAAGAGATATTGCATATAGCAAATTTAGCACAATTAGAGCTAAAAGAAGAAGAGATAGAAAAATATATGTTGCATCTACAAGATATATTGAATTTTGCCAATATAGTAAACAATGCACCTGTTGATAACCTAGACATAACAATCGGGGCAAATGAGGCAAAAAATGTATTTAGAAAAGATGAAGTAAAGAGATTTGAGGATGTAGATAGTTTATTAGCAAATGCACCAACACAAGAAATGCATATGTTTAAACTACCAAAGGTGTTAAACTAATAAATAGATAGGAGGAAGAACATGGATATTACAGAATTAACAGTACATGAGTTACAAGAAAAAATCAAAAGCAAAGAATTAACAATAACAGAAATAACAAAAGCTTATGTAGATAGAATAAAAGAAAAAGAACCAGAAGTACAAGCATTTATAACAGAGCTAACAGAAGCAGGTATGAAGCAAGCAGAAGAGATCCAAGCTAAAATAGATAAAGGAGAAGAAGTTGGAAAATTAGCTGGAATACCAATAGGAATAAAAGATATAATTTGCACAAAAGGAGTAAAAACAACATGTGCATCAAAAATGTTAGAAAACTTTGTAGCACCATATGATGCAACAGTAATGAACAAAATAAATGCGGAAGAAATGATAGATTTAGGAAAGCTAAATATGGATGAATTCGCAATGGGAGGCTCAACAGAATATTCATATTTTAAGAAAACAAGAAATCCATGGGATTTATCAAGAGTACCAGGTGGTTCTTCTGGTGGTTCAGCTGCTGCAGTAGCTGCAAATATGGTACCATGGGCTTTAGGAACAGATACAGGTGGAAGTATTCGTCAACCAGCATCATTTTGTGGAGTTGTAGGGTTAAAACCAACATATGGACTAGTTTCAAGATATGGTGTAGTAGCATTTGCGTCATCACTTGACCAAGTTGGAGTATTTACAAAAGATGTACAAGATTGTGCAGAATTATTAAATGTAATTGCAGGACATGATGAAATGGACACAACATCAGTAGATGTAGGAGAAAAAGATTATACAAAAGCATTACAAAAAGATGTTAAAGGATTGAAAATAGGAGTTCCAAAAGAATTCTATGGAGAAGGAATAAATCCAGAAGTTAAAGCATCGTTAGAAAAAGCAATAGAAGAATACAAGAAAATGGGAGCAGAAGTAGAAAAATTTTCATTAGATATTGCAAACTATGCCTTAGCAACTTATTATATAATTGCATGTGCAGAAGCAAGTTCAAATTTAGGAAGATATGATGGAATAAGATACACATATAGATCACCAGAAGCAAAAACTTTAAAAGAAATCTATAAAAAATCAAGAAGTGAAGCTTTTGGAGCAGAAGTAAAAAGAAGAATTATACTTGGAACTTATGTATTATCTTCAGGATATTATGATGCATATTACAAAAAAGCTCAACAAGTTCGTACACTTGTAATGAATGAATTTAATAAAGCATTTGAAAAATATGATGTTATAGTAACACCAGTATCTCCAACAACAGCGTTTAAACTAGGAGAAAGATCAACAAACCCAATGGAAATGTATTTGGCAGATATTTGCACAGTTTCTGTAAATATTGCAGGACTTCCAGGAATATCAGTACCATGTGGAGTAGATAGTCAAGGATTACCAATTGGTATGCAAATTATAGGAAATAAATTTAGTGAAGAAACAATAATAAAAGCTGCATATGCATTTGAACAAGCAACAAACTTCCGCAAAAAATATAAACCAACATTTAAAGGAGGTGCACAATAATGGCAAGAGAAAACTATGAAGTAGTAATGGGCTTAGAAGTCCACGCCGAACTATCAACAAACACAAAAATATTCTGTAGTTGTCCAACAAAATTCGGAGCAGAACCAAACACGCAAGTATGTCCAATATGTATGGCAATGCCAGGAACACTACCAAAATTAAATGAAAAAGTAGTAGAATATGCAGTAAGAGCAGGGCTAGCAACAAATTGTGAAATATCAAGAAACAGTAAAAACGATAGAAAAAATTATTTTTATCCAGACTTGCCAAAAGCATATCAAATATCACAATTTGACAAACCACTATGCGAACATGGATATATAGAAATCGAAACAAGTAAAGGAAAGAAAAAAATAGGAATAACACGTATTCACATAGAAGAAGATGCAGGAAAATTAAATCATGATGAAATTGGTGGAGGAGCATTAGTAGACTTAAACAGAGCAGGTGTACCTTTAATAGAAATTGTATCAGAACCTGATTTTCGTTCAATAGAAGAAGTAGATGCATATTTGAAAAAATTAAAATCAATACTTGAATATATTGAAGTATCTGACTGTAAAATGCAAGAAGGTTCATTTAGAGCAGATGTAAACACATCAATTCGTCCAGTAGGTTCAGAAAAACTCGGAACACGTACAGAAATGAAAAATATGAATTCATTTAGAAGCATTACAAGAGCACTTGAATATGAGATAGATAGACAAGTTGATGTAATAGACAATGGTGGAGAAGTTGAACAAGAAACATTAAGATGGGATGAAGTATCTGGAAAAACATTTTCAATGAGAGATAAAGAAGATGCACAAGATTATAGATATTTCCCAGAACCAGACTTAGTTGCAATTAAGCTATCAGAAGAATATATAGAAAATATAAAAAATAGTTTACCAGAAATGCCAGAAAGCAGAAAACAAAGATATTTAACAGAATATAAATTGTCTGAAAAAGATGCAGGAATAATAACATCATCAAAATATTTGTCAGATTTATTTGAAAAAGCATCTGAAATTTGTGGAAATTATAAAGCAGTAAACAATTGGATAATATCAGATATTTCCAGAATTTTAAATGAAACCGAAATGGACCCAATCGAAATACCATTTGATGCTAATCAACTAGCTAAACTAGTTGAATTAATAGACAAAGGAACAATCAGTTCAAGTATAGGTAAAAAAGTATTAGTAGAATTATTTGAAAACCCAAGAGATCCAGAAGATATAATTAAAGAAAAGGGATGGATTCAAATTTCCGATGAAGGTGCAATTAAAGAAGTTGTAACAAAGATAATTGACGCAAATCCACAATCAGTTGCAGATTATAAAGCAGGAAAAGAAAGAGCTTTAGGATTTTTAGTTGGACAAGCAATGAAAGAAACTAAGGGTAAAGCTAATCCACAAATGCTTAATAAAATGTTTGCTGAAGAACTAAAAAAATAATTTTCATATATGATTTTAGCGTTTTCATATAAAAAATTTGCACTTTATGTAAAGATGTGGTATAATAAATGGTGAAAAAACAACCAAGGAGGACATTTGAAATGAGAGAATTTTCAGGAGCATGGAGACAGGATAAATCAGAAAGTATGATTTATCCAAATGGACAGATTGCAAGAGAGGTCTGGAGAAACGTTGCAACAGGTGCAAAAATTGTACGACGTTATAATGAGCTTGGAAATCTTATCTATACTAATGAGAGATATCGTAAGTATAGTTAAAACTCTAAATTTGGAGAGCTGAATGGCTCTCCTTTAATTTTTGGCAAAATACTTGATTTTACTAATAAAATGAAGTATAATTTATTGGAAAATTGAAGAGAGAAAGGAAAGACATATAAATGAAAGCGATAGAAATAAGAAATAAATATTTAAACTTTTTTAAAGAACATGGACATACAGTAATACCATCAGCACCATTAATACCAGAAAATGATCCATCAGTACTATTTACAACAGCAGGAATGCAACCATTAGTACCATATTTGTTAGGAGAACCACATCCTGCAGGAAAGAGACTTACAGATTATCAAAAATGTGTAAGAACAAATGACATAGATGAAGTTGGAGATAATCGTCATTTAACATATTTCGAAATGTTAGGAAATTGGTCATTAGGAGATTATTTTAAAGAAGAATCAATCCAAATGAGTTATGATTTTTTAACAAAAGAATTAGGAATCCCAGCAGAAAAATTATCTGTAACATGTTTTGCGGGAGATGAAGATTGTGCAAGAGATGAAGTTACAGCATCATGTTGGAAAAAAGCAGGAATTCCAGAAGAAAGAATATATTATTTTGGAAAAGATGATAACTGGTGGATAGCAGGAGAAACAGGACCTTGTGGGCCAGATACAGAAATGTTCTATGATACTGGAAAGCCAAAGTGTTCAGAAGAATGTAATCCATCATGTGGATGTGGAAAATATGTTGAAATTTGGAACAATGTATTTATGGAATTCTATAAAGATGAAAATGGAAAATATTCAAAATTAAAACAACATAATGTAGATACAGGATTAGGACTTGAAAGAATGGCAATGTTATTACAAGGAAAAGAAACACCATTTGAAACTGAATTATTTGAACCAATAATGGATAAACTAGTAGAACTACAAAAAGTAGATAATATTGCAAGTAGGAGAATTGTAGCAGAACATTTACGTTCAAGTATGATGATTATATGTGATGGTGGAAGACCAAGTAATGTAGACAGAGGATATATATTAAGAAGGTTAATTCGTAGAATGGTTAGACATATGAATAAATTACAAATATCATTAGATGAATTAGTAACATTAATAGACTTAAATGTGGAAAACTTAAAAGAAATGTATCCTGCACTTGAATCAAATAAAGAGACAATAAAAACAGTAATAATAGAAGAAAAAGATAAATTTGTAAAAACACTAGTAAAAGGTGAAAAAGAATTTGAGAAAGAAGTTGGACAAGTAAAAGCACAAGGTGAAAATATAGTGCCTGGAAAAGTTGTATTTAGATTATATGATACATATGGATTTCCACCAGAAGTAACAGAAGAATTAGCTGTTGAAAGCGGTATGAGTATTGATAAAGAAGAATTTGAAAAATTATTTAAAGAACATCAAGAAAAATCTAGAGCAGGCTCAGAACAAAAATTTAAAGGTGGATTAGCATCAACAGGAGAAATGGAAACCAAATACCATACAGCAACACATCTTTTAAATGCTGCATTAAAACAAGTACTTGGTTCACATGTACATCAAAGAGGAAGTAACATTACAGCAGAAAGAATGAGATTTGACTTTTCACATCCTACAAAAATGACAGATGAAGAGAAAAAGGCAACAGAAGATTTAGTAAATGAATGGATAAAAGAGGCAATACCAGTAGAGCATTTAGAAATGAAAAAAGATGATGCAATAAAAATTGGAGCAGAAGCAATGTTCATAGAAAAATATGGAGATATAGTTTCTGTTTATAAAATAGGAGACAAGTCAATTGAATTATGTGGAGGACCTCATGTACATAATACATCTGAATTAGGTCATTTTAAAATAAAGAAAGAGGAATCTAGTTCATCAGGAGTTAGAAGAATAAAAGCTATTTTAGATTAATAAAGGAGAAAAAACTATGGATGAAAATTGTATATTTTGTAAAATTATAAAAGGAGAAATTCCATCAAACAAAGTGTATGAAGATGAAGATGTGCTTGCATTTAATGATATAAATCCAGCAGCACCAATACATGTGTTAGTTATACCCAAAAAACATATAGCTTCATTAGCTGATATGGAAGAGGTAGATCAAAAAATAATTAGCAAAATTTATAAGGTAATTAATGAAATTGCAGAAAAGCAAGGATTCAAAGAAAAAGGATATAGAGTAATAGTAAATTGCGGAAAAGATGGAGGACAAGAAGTAGGACATTTACATTTCCATTTATTAGCAGGAAAACAATTAGGCGAAAAAATAGTCTAAAAAGCTACCATTTTTTTTTAACATATGTTATAATAAATATATAAGGAAAAAAGTGGAGGTGTTTGCTAATGAATAAAAAATATAGTAATTTTTTAACAATACTTTTAGTAGTAATCATAATAGCAATATTAGTAATTATAGGTGTTTTAGGTTATAAATACTATAAAACATATGTGACAAAGAATAGTTCACAAGACTTTGTTGATAATTTTGTGGATAGTTCAACAGATGGTCAAAAAAATAATAAGAACAATGATAGTACAAATGATATTCAATATGATGGAATTGATGAAGGAGAAAAAACAGAAACAGATACATCAACTGGAAAGAAAAAACAATATAACGGTTTTGATGTAGCTGGGACTATAGAAATTCCAGCAACTGGATTAAAATGTCCAATATTGGAACAATATACATATTCCCCAAAAGCACTAGAAACATCAGTAGTTGTATTATATGGAGTAGGTTTAAATCAACCTGGAAATACTACAATTGCAGGACATAACTATAGAAATGGATTGTTTTTCTCTAATAACAAGAAATTGAATATTGGAGATAAAATATATATTACTGATTCATCAGGAAGAAGAGTTGCATATACAATTTATAATAAATATGAAGCTGATGAAAATGAATCAGACTACATAACAAGAGACACACAAGGAGTAACTGAAATATCACTAACAACATGTACAGATGATAGTAAAGCAAGAATAATAATATTAGCAAAAGCAGATATATAGGAAATCAAAGAGGACATGTTTATAAAAACATACCCTCTTTTTATTATATTATTAAGAAAGGATTGCTAGAAAAATGGATAAGAAACAAGCAGAAAAAAGAATAAAAGAATTAAGAAAAACAGTAGAATATCATGCGAAAAAATACTATGATGAAGATAAACCTGAGATAACAGATTTTGAATATGATATGATGATGTTAGAATTAAGAACACTTGAAAGTCAATATCCAGAACTTATTACAAAAACATCTTTAACTCAAAGAGTAGGTGGAACAGTAAAAGAAGGATTTCAAAAAGTAGAACATGAAGTTCCATTACAGAGTTTACAAGATGTTTTTAATTTTGAAGAAATAGAGGCATTTGATGAAAGAGTAAAAAAACAAGCAGAAGAAAATGAAATACAAAATCCTAAATATGTTGTTGAAACAAAAATTGATGGACTATCAGCAGCACTAGAATATGTTGATGGAAAGTTTGTAAGAGGAGCAACAAGAGGAAATGGTTTGGTTGGAGAGGATGTAACTGAAAATTTAAAAACAGTAAAAACAATACCACAGGAATTATCAGAAAAAATTAATATAACTGTAAGAGGAGAAGTCTTTATTTCTAAAAAAGATTTTGAGAAGATGAATCAAGAAAGAGAAGAAAATGAAGAAGAATTATTTGCAAATGCACGTAATGCAGCAGCTGGATCATTAAGACAATTAGACAGTAATATAACCAAAAAAAGACCATTAGATATATACATTTTTAATGTGCAAAAAATTGAAGGCAAAGAATTTAATTCTCATTTTGAAGAACTTGAATATTTGAGCAAATTGGGCTTTAATGTAAATCCTGTTAGAATTTATTGTGATAATATTGAAGAAGTTAAAAAAGCAATAAATAAAATAGGAGAAGATAGAGAAAGTTTAACATTTGGAATTGATGGAGCAGTAGTAAAAGTAGATGATTTAAAATTAAGAGAAATAATGGGAACAACAAGCAAAGTTCCTAAATGGGCAATAGCATATAAATATCCACCAGAAAGAAAAGAAACAATCTTAAAAGACATTGTTTGCCAAGTTGGTAGAACAGGGGTTATAACACCTATGGCAATATTAGAACCAGTAAAGGTTGCAGGTTCAACAATATCTAAAACAACACTTCATAATGAAGATTTTATAAAAGAAAAAGGATTAAAAATAGGAGATACTGTAATAATTCAAAAAGCAGGAGATGTTATACCAGAGATTGTTGAAGCAGTTATTTCTAAAAGAACTGGCAAGGAAAAAGATTTTGAAATGCCAAGAGTATGCCCAGTATGTGGTGCAGAAGCAGTTAGAGAAGAAGGAGAAGCAGCAGTAAGGTGTACTGGAATTGAATGTCCTGCAAAACTTTATAGAAACTTAGTTCATTTTGTATCAAGAGAAGCAATGAATATAGATGGACTAGGAGAAAGTATTATAGGAATATTACTAGAGAAAAAAATGATTGCAAATATTGCAGACATATATGATTTGAAATTTGAAGATATAGCATCATTAAAGAAAAATGGAAAGAAATTTGCACAAAATTTAATTGATAGCATAAATGCAAGTAAGCAGAATGATTTATATAGATTAATAACAGCATTAGGAATTAGACATGTAGGAACAAAAGCAGCTAAAATTTTAGCAAAAAGATATGAGAATATGGATAATTTATTAGAGGCAACAATAGAAAGTTTAAATCAGGTAGAGGAAATTGGACCAATTGTGGCGAATAGTATAAGAGAATTTTTTGAACAAGAGCAAACTAAGGACTTATTAAAGAGATTAAAAGAAGCTGGAATAAATATGAGTAGACTAAAGGAAGATGATGGAGACGATAGATTCTCTGGAAAAACTTTTGTTCTAACAGGAACACTTGAAAAATACTCAAGAGAAGAAGCATCAAATTTAATAGAAAAATTTGGAGGAAAAACATCAAGTTCAGTTTCTAAAAAAACAAGTTATTTATTAGCAGGTGAAGATGCAGGAAGTAAACTTACAAAAGCTCAAAGTTTAGGAGTTCAAATCATTAGTGAAGAAGAATTTAACAAAATGTGCAGTGGAACATAAAAAATGTTTCAGAAAGGAGAATCATGGAAAATTATACTTTTGAAGATATGTGGTTGGATTTAAAAAATGGATATCAAATATATTACACATATGTACGAAATAGATATGTTTTATTTAAAACAGCCAAAAATTGTTATACTCAAAAATTAATATCAGATAATCCTAAAAATCCACAACCAAGAATGACAATGCTTACTTTAAAAAGAGTTAAAGAAATTTTTCCACATATGGAAGATATTGAGTATAAGATTTCAGATGATATATTATAAAAATGGAAATATTAGATGGAAAAAAATTATCAAATGAGATAATAGAAGAACTAAAGGTAAGATGTGATGAATTAAAAGAAAAAGGAATAAAGCCAAAATTCGCAGTAATAATGGTTGGAAATGATAAGGCATCACAAATATATGTAAAAAATAAAAGAAAAGCATGTGAAAGAATCGGAATTGAATGTGTTGAATGTTTTTTAGATGAAAATATACAACAAAAGGAATTAATAGATAAAATCAAAGAGTTAAATTCAGATAATACAATTCATGGAATACTATTGCAGAGTCCAATTCCGAAACATTTAAATATTAATGAGGCATTTGAAACAATTTCTCCAAAGAAAGATGTTGATGGCTTTAATCCTACAAATGTGGGAAAACTGTGCTTAAATCAAAATACATTCGTATCTTGCACACCATTTGGAATTATAAAATTGCTAGATAAATACGGTATTGATTTAGCCGGAAAAAAGGTAACAATTATAGGAAGAAGTAATATTGTTGGAAAACCATTAATTCAATGCTTTTTAAATAAAAATGCTACAGTAACAATTTGTCATTCTAAGACAGATGATATAAAAGAACATACTAAAGATGCAGATATTGTTGTTGTTGCAATAGGAAAGCCTAAATTCTTAAAAGAAAATATGGTAAAGAAAAATTCAGTTATAATTGATGTTGGAATAAATAGAGATGACAACGGAAAAATAATAGGAGATGTAGATTTTGAAAATGTAAGCAAAAAATCAAGCTATATAACACCAGTTCCTGGGGGAGTTGGACCGATGACTATTGCAATGCTTATGAATAATGTAATTAAAGCAGCAGAAAATGTGTAGGAAAATAGATATAGGGGGCATATATAAAGATTATATATGTCTTTTTTATTGCATAAAAGAAAGGAGAAAAATGAGAATAGAAGAAATTTCAATAGATTCAAAAAAATATCCACAAAAGTTAAGAAATATTTATGATCCACCTAAAAAATTATATGTTTTAGGAAATAAGGAATTATTAAATAAGTTTGGAATTGCAATTGTTGGCTCAAGACAAGCTACACAATATGGAAAAATGAACTCTTATAATGTTGCAAAAGAGTTGAGCAAAAATGGAGTAGTAATAATAAGTGGACTAGCAGTAGGGATTGACAGTTATTCACATTGGGGAGCGATAAAGGCTTTTGACATGAATTGGAATAGTGCTGGAACAGTTGCAGTATTAGGGAGTGGAATTGATAATATATACCCTAAAGAAAATATAAAATTAGCAAAAAATATAATAAAGTCAGGAGGATGTATAATTTCTGAATATTCAATAGGAACAAAACCAGAGAGATTACATTTTCCACAAAGAAATAGAATAATAAGTGGAATCTCAAATGGTGTATTAGTAGTAGAAGCAACTAAAAAAAGTGGGGCACTAATAACTGCTGATTTTGCAATTGAACAAGGAAAAGATGTATATGCAATTCCAGGTGATATAAATAGAAAAGAAAGTGAAGGATGTAATGAACTTATTAAAGATGGTGCTATTCTGGTGACGTCATATAAAGAAATATTAGAAAATTGTATTGAAAAATAAAAAGGAAATGTGTATACTAAAGATATAAAAAGTACATAAGAAAGCAAGTTTGAGCTTTAAGAAAGGAATGATAAAAAATGGAAAATAGTGGAATTGAAAGTTTAGTAGATTTGATAGAAAGAATTGAGATTAATGAAGAAAACAGAGAGCAAATTAAAGAAATAAAAAAATTCATTGAAGAAGAAAATTATGTGGAAGCAATAAATTTGCTAAAAAAGTTAAAAAGTGAAGAAAAAATCAAGTTAAAAGAAATAAAAGAACCAAAAGAAAAAGTATTTGAAGAAGAATTTATACCAGAGGATGAAGAAACAGAAGAAAATGAACAAATATATCCTAAAAGATTGTTAAATAAAAAGTTAGAAGAAAAATATATAGGTTTATTATTGGAAAATCCAAAGGCTATATCAATGTATTACATTTTACATGAAGACTGTTATTTTCAAAGTGAAGAAATGCTTAATATATATAAAAGTGTATTGTTTACAGAAGGACAAGCATATGCACCACAAATTGCTAAGAATGAATTTAATTTTGCAAAAGAAGGAACTGAGACATATAAAAGAAAAGTTGAGTTAAGAGAAGAAGCACAAAAGGAAAAATATGATTTTGAAAAGACATATGTTGAATTAAGAAAATTGTTTGAGATAAGAAAAAATTACTTATCAAATCCAATAAAGGAAATACAAGAAGAAATTATTAATATATTGGATTATGAGCTATATGATCAGATGACAATTCAAGAAGTTAAAGATGCAATAGTGCAAATAACAACAACAGAGAAATTTAAAAGAGCAGTTTTAAGTAGAAATATTACCAATTTTTTATTAGCAGGAGACAACTCTCTAACTACAGGTTTAGAACTTCCTTTCCCAATATTAAGTGAAGTTTTTAAGGGAATAAGAAAAGGAGAAACAATGGCATATGCAATGCCATCAAACTCTGGAAAAAGTAGATTTACAATCAATATTGCAACATATTTAGCATTTATACATCATAAAAAAGTACTAATAATTTCAAATGAAATGTCAGAGGATAAAATGAAATTGTGTTTAATTACGACTGTTTTGAATAATAAAGAAATCCAAAAACTGCATGGGCAAAAATTATCTAAAACAGAAGGAGAATTGCTTGAATTTAAATTTAGACCAGACAAAGGAGTATCTGCTAAAGTAGATGAAGAAGGTTTTGTTGTAAAAGAAGAAAATGAGACTCAGAAAGAATTTACTAAAAGACTTCTTGAAATATCAAGTGAATTTAGAAATACTATAAAAGTAACAGAATGGATTGATGAACAACTTAAAAATTCAATATATTTTGTAAATATAACAAATCATACAAATGATGAATTAGAAAAAGTTATTTTAAATTATTACTATAAAGAAAAGATAGAATACATGTTTTATGATACTTTAAAAACAGATACTGAAAATATAGGAAATGGAGAAGAATTAAAAAAGACTGCTACAATTTTATCAAATTTAGCTCAAAACTTAAATATTTTTATTGCGTCATCTTTGCAATTAACAGAGAGTAGTACTTTACCTATAAACTTAAATATTAATGATTTGGCAGTAAGTAGAACAGTTAAAGAAGTTTTAGATACATTATGTTTGATAAAACAGATTCATAACGAAGATTTAAACAAATATGAATATTCCTTAGAAGAAGTAGATACTAAATTTTTTGATTTAAAGAAATACAAAGATCCTGATGTAAGATATTATGCATGTGTTGTAGATAAAAATAGAGCAGGAGCAAAACCTAAAGTAGTATTTAGATTAAATTTAGCTTATAACATGTGGGAAGAACTAGGATATTTGAGATTAAAATCATCAGAAGAAAATGAGTAAAAGGTTTTGAAAGAACCTTTACTTATTTTTAAAATACTGTTATAGTTAGAATATAACACGGAAAAAAGATAAACAATATGAAAAAAGTATAAAAAATATATAAAAAAACATGTAAAAATATTGACGAGTATAAAAAATGGTGATAATATTTAGAGGAAATATATTTCAAAAATAAAGGAAGAGGTAAAATGAATAAACAATTTAAAAGCAAATCAGAATTATTTTATTATTTGATGCATGGGTACATGTATATGTTGGAAGATGTTCCAACAAAAAATGGCATTCAGAAAAGACTTAAGGATAATGAACTGGAGCAGAGCTTAAAAGAACAAATAAAAGAACAACTAAAGATAGATGGCTTAGAAGTAGAATTGAAACTTGGGCCTGCTTATAATAGAACGGAGAACCCTTGGATTCAGCTATTTACACCAGAAAATAGAAGCGGAGCTAAAGGAAGATATGTTGGGATTTCATTTGAAAGAGACAAAAATGAAGTTAAATTATGGATTGGCTTCGGTAGGACGGCAAAGAAACAATCAGAGGTATTAGAACTTGCAAAAGACTATAGAATGAAATATTCTTTTATAGAAGCTGAATTGGATAAAGGTTTTAAATATAATGAAGATTGCTATGATGCTCTTATTATAGAGAAGGAGATTAATATAAAAGATTTTAGCGATGCAGAATTTGAAGAAGATTTAATATATATAACTAATTTATATAAAGAATTCGAAACCCAATATGGTACAGCAATTTTTAAGACTTTTAGTTCTAATGAAATTACTTATGAAGAAATAAATGAAAGAATGTTGCAAATAATTGAAGAAGTTGGAGAATTGGCAAGAGCGATAAAGGAATTAGGAAAAAAATAAATTCAAAAGATTGACAATAAATGTCAAAAGAATTATACTCTTCCTATAACAAAAAGAAAAAAGTTCTAAATAAGTGGTGTTATTTAGAACTTCAAATAAATACTTTGCAAGCATTTATGTTACAAGAATATTATAACACGAAATATAAAAAATTGCAAAGTATTTACATTAATTCTTTTTGTAACTTTTAATGAAAGGAGGAAAAGTTAACAAATGGATAAATATGTAGTAAACAAAAGAGCTCAAAATAAAAGTGGCTGTCACAAAATACATACTAGTACTTGTGCAAGAGCACCAGAAAAAGACAATCAAATTGATTTAGGAAAATGTATGTGTCCAATAGAAGCCAAAAGCAGAGCAAAAGAATATTTTGATGTTGTAAATGGATGTAAATATTGTTGCAATGAAATTTTTTTCAAAAAGAATTAGAAATAAAGAAATGAGGTAAAATATGAGATTAGAGGAAGTAGCTCAAGTTATAATTGGAGTTTTAAGCAAAAGAGAAAACGACAGCAATGGGGAAAATAGCTATGAGCTATTTTCCTTAAAAAATAAAGAAACATTAAGAACAAATAAAAATTTGAGTGATAAACTTGCACAAAAAGGAGACTTACTATTTCGTTTATTATCTCCAAATAAAATTATATATGTAGATGAAAATATAGAAGGAAAACTAATACCATCACAATTTTGTATAATAAGAGCAAATAGAGAAAAAATTAATCCTACAGTGTTAAAATGGTATTTAGAATCAGATAAAAGTAAGACAGATATGGAATCACTGATAACAGGTTCTATAATAAAATCAATGACAGTAGCTGAATTAAGAAAAATAGATATACCTAATATTGCTATCGAAAAACAATTGGAAATGGAACAATTAATTAAACTGTGTGAAAAAGAAAAAAACATTTTAGAAGAAATATTAAAAAAGAAGGAAAAGATATATAATTGGTACTTGGAAGAGATGGTAAAAAAAGGAGAAATTGCAAATGAACCAAAAACAAGTAAATAGTAAGTTAAATGAAATTGCAATGCAATTAAAATCAATAGATACAATAGGCCTAAATTATATGGAATATCTAGCTGCACTTATATATGCTATATATGGAATAGAACAAGAACCTAATAATTTTTTGATTGTAAAAGAATTGGTTTATACTGTACAAATTCTTGATGAACAATTATATAAAATTAGAAAAAATGAAAGGTCAGAAAAGTTATTTATAAATATAAGATTTAGAGAAGTAATAAAAAATGAAAACTATTTAATATTTAAAAAATGTGTTTTGCAAATGGAAGAACTAGTAAAAAATACGCAAGAATATGGTAAAAAACTAATAGCGGAAGCATTTGAAGATGCGATAACTAAAGCAGCAAAAAATAATGAAATATCGTTTCAAAATACAGAATATTATACTCCAAACGAAATAGTAAAAACAATGATAGATTTATTGCCAATAAGGAATAACTCATCTATATATAATCCAGCATGTGGAGTGGGAAATTTCATTGTAGAAAGTGCGAAATTAGGAAGTATATATGCATTTGGAGATGAAAGCAATATAAGTAATTACAACATATGTATGACAAATTTATGGTTACATAATATAGAAAACAAAAGGATAGACAATATAAAAATAGATAAGATGCCGAAAGTAGATTATGTAGTTGCTAATCCACCATTTGCTATAAATAATATGCAAAAAGGTGATAAGAAATTAAACAACATGCTTTATAAATATGGAGTTTTTGAGAATGCAAGTAGTTATTCTAAGTTTATAGTAATGATGTTAGAAAGTGTACAAGAAGGTGGAAAAATATCAGTTGTATTACCACATGGATTTTTATTTAAGAAAACAATAAGTGAATGTAATCTACGAAAATACTTAGTAGATAATGGCTATATAGAAGCAATAATATCATTACCTGAAAAAATGTTTAATGGAACTAAAATACCAGTTATAATTTTAGTTTTACAAAAAAAATATAGAGAAGAGGATATTATATATATAGATGCAAGTAAAGAATATATAAAAGGAAGAAAATTAAATAGTTTATCAGAAGAAAATCAGTCTAAGATTATAAAAACATATGAAAATAAAAGTGAAATTTCTAATTATTCTATAAAAGTGGGTGCAGAAATTATAAGAAAAAACGATTATAATTTGAATATTAAAAAATACCTGAAAAGCCTAAAAAAAGAAAAAAGTGTTAATATCAAGACCGAAAAACAAGAACTACAAAGACTTGAAGAGGAAAGAGTGGTAATAGAACGGAAAAATAGAGGAATTATTAAAGAAAGTATAAGATATAAATAATTTAAGGGGGAGTTTATTATGAAAAAAATTGAATCAGAAAATATATTATTAAGGAAATTCCAAACAGAGGATGCAGAAGAGGCTTTTAAGAACTGGGCAGGAATAAAAGAGATAGCAGATTTATCAGATTATAGAGTTCATACAAGTGCAGAAGAAACAAAACAAATGATAGAAATTGGACTTGGAGATGGTAAAGGCGAAAGATATACATTAGCAATTATATTTAAAGGAACTGAAGAAGTGGCTGGATTCATACGTATATATGACATTTCTAGTAAGAATAAAACATGTAAAATAGAGTTTGTAGTAGGAAAGAGTTGGGTAAATGCTGGAAAAGAAAAATTATATGCAGAAGCAATAAATGATATAGTGTTTCATTTATTTGAAAAAGGATTTGATGTTATCTCATATGAATGTTGTGATGGATCAGAATTATACAAAATAAATGAAAAAGTACTAGAGTATACTGATTTTGAAAAAGAAGCAATATTACATAACAGAATAGTTAATGAAAAAACAGGAGAAAAGAACAATAAAGTAATATATTCAATTATAAAAAAATAATTGTACAAAAGATATAGGAGAAGAAGAAATGAAAGGAAAATTTTCAGAATGGTTTATTGGAGTGACATTTGCATTAGTTGAAAAATATAACAACATTTCTAATATATATTGCTCCAGATAATCGTAAAAAATATTAGGTATCATTAGAAGAACTCGGAACAAGGTAAAACAGTGTAAAATTTAAATGCAATATATTGATATAACACAAAAGTTCTAATACAACCTCTGTGTGAATACAATTAAACAAAAGTATTCATATGGGGGTTTCATAATGAAAAAAATAGTTTTACACAATACGTCAATGATAGAGAAAAAAGAAATAGAAGAACGCTCAATCAATTTGGCGCATTATATTATAGAGTCGAAAGATACGGTGAGAGGTGCAGCAAGAAAATTTGGCATAAGTAAGAGCACAGTACACAAAGACGTAACTGAAAGATTAGAAAAGATAAATCCAATGTTAGCTAAAGAAGTAAGAGAAATACTAGATGAAAATAAAGCAGAAAGACATATAAGAGGAGGAATGGCGACTAAAATGAAATATATGAAAAAATAACAAAAGTATTGCAATTTTATATAATAAATATTACAATATAATCACGGAGGAAAAAACATGAATGTATTAATAGAAGATGAAAGTAAGAAAAACAAAAGATTAAAAATATTTTACATAGGAATATTAGCAGTATGTGCAATTGCAATTATAGCGGCAGTAATAATCCAAATAGTAAAGGTTAACACATCAAGTGGAGATGTATCAAAACTGCCACAATTAACAGAAGATCAAAAGAGTCAGCATAAAGAAGAATTCTATAGCATATTTGAGAATAAAGTTAATTATTTAGAAAACAATAGTTATAAAATAAACAAAATAGAATCAAATAAAGAAATTGTTTATTTAGGATATCAAAATAATGATAGTAAAATAAATGATTATGAATTAAAAGTAAATATCCCATATATAAATATAAATAATCCTATAATTGAAGAGTTTAATACTCAAATAAAAGATACGTTTGAGAAAAAAGCAAAAAGCATTATAAATACACAAAATAACAATGCAATATATACAGTAGATTATACGGCATATATTGCAAATAACATAATGTCATTAGTAGTAAGGTCAACATTAAAAGAAGGGACGAATGCTCAAAGAGATATAATACAAACATATAATTATGACTTAACAAATCAGAAAGAATATACAATAGATGACATGCTAAATGCAAAAGGAATAACAAAAAAAGAAGCAAATCAAAAGATAAAAGAAGAAATAAGAACACAACAAGAAAAATCAGAAGAACTTGAAAAGTTAGGATATACAATGTATAAAAGAGATTATACAAGTGATATGTATAGTATAAATAATGTTACAGAATATTTTATGGGAAAAGATAATGCATTATATATAATATATGCATATGGGAACGAAAACAATACTAATGAAATGGATGTAGTAATAATGTAGAAGAATAAGCCTCACATTAATATAATAAAAACGGTCTAGTTTAACTAGGCCGTTTTTGAAAATAAAAGGGGATGTTTATTAATCAGTTCTTACTGACTATGCTTATAATATACCAATTAAATTTGTTCATTGTGTGAACTAAAAGTGAAAATTTGAAAAATTAGGGAGTTTCTTCAAGTGTTACTGTTAATTCTTTTTCTTCACCTTTTCTATTAATTTTTAATTTCATAGTATCACCAACTTTATGAGAATTTTTAATATTATTTAATTCATCCATAGTTGTAATATCTTTATCATCAGCTTTAATTATAACGTCACCTGATTGTAATCCGGACTTTTCTGCTGGTGAGAAATTTTGAACAGTTTTAACATAAACACCAACAACTAAATTATATTTTTTAGCTGTAGAATCATCTAAGTTTATACCACTAATTCCTATATAAGGTCTTATAACTTTGTTGTGGTCAATTAATTGGTTTGTAACATCAAAAGTAGAATTTATAGGAATAGCAAATCCAATTCCTTCAACACCACTACCAGATAATTTTAATGTATTGATACCAATAACTTTTCCTTCACTATTTACAAGAGCACCGCCACTATTACCAGAGTTTATAGCAGCATCTGTTTGAATACAAACATATTTTGTGCCATCAGACTCAACTTCTCTATTAACAGCGCTGATTATACCTTGAGTAACTGTTGTGTCTAATCCAAGAGGGCTACCAACAGCCATTACGAACTCACCAACAACAGCTTGATCAGAATCTCCAAATTCAGCAGCAGTCAAACCAGTTTTATCAATTTTTAAAACAGCTAAATCTGTTTGAGAATCTTTACCAACAATTTTTGCATCATATGTAGCATCATCACCATAAGTACCGCTATTTAATTTTACTTTTACTGATGTTGCATCAGAAATATCATAATAAGAATAAGAAGAATTTGAAGAACTTGTATCAACAACGTGGTTGTTTGTTAATATATATCCATCATCACTTATTATTATTCCAGAACCTGTTGCTGTTGCAGTTGATGTTTGAGGTGCACCAAATGAAAAAATTGAGTTTGAAGTTGCAGTATAGGTAACTTCTATTCCAACTATTGAAGGTAAAATTTTATTTGCTGCAAAAACAGCAGTATTTGAATAGTTAGAAAGTGATACTAAATTTGATGTTGTACCTGTTGCAGTAGAAGTTTGTACTGTCGACTTAGAATTTGTTTCTCCAATTATTTTATTTTTTATAGAAGGAACACCAAAACATGTTCCTATTACTAAAGCACATCCCACAATTCCACTACAAAACGGTAAAAGAACAGTTTTTCCAAATCCATTTGTGTGTTTAAAGTTTGCTTTTGAAGTTTTACTTGAAATAACTTCAAATCTGTTTTCGTTATCATCCATTTTAAAGGACCTCCTCTATTTATTTACTTTACATAGGATACACTATAATTGTGAAAAAATTGTGAAAAAAATGTAAAAAACAATATATTTTTCTTTATTTTCTTGAAAATGAACTTGACTACATATATAATATAAATACATAACTTATGAAAGAATGTAGAGGGTTGAAAAATAATTACAATTTTGGCTACGTCAAAATTTAATTCTTTTCCAACCGAATTTGAACATTAAGGAAGGAATGAGATTAAGTATGAAAGATGAAAAAGGTGTTGCATTACCGACATTGCTATTCATTATTTTATTAATAATCATTGTAGCAGTATTTGCAATAAAATATGTAAAAGAAATGTTAAATGAAACAGAAATACAAGATTTAAGGACAGATATGTTAGTAGTACAAGCAGAAGCCAAAAAAGACTTAGAAAAGGTTTGTTTTCAAACAGCCAATCTTGATGAAAACAAAGAAGAAGATAAAGAAAAGATAACTAAAGCAAAACAAGAAAATTTAAAGGGAATTTTAGTAAAAGGATCAGATATAGAAAAAAATGTGCCACAAGAAATTGAAATAGATGACAATTGCTATTACTTAAATAATGAGGATTTAAAAGATATAGGAATACAAAATTATAGTATAGATAAATATGGATATATTATAGTAAAATATGATTTTAAAAATACAATGGTAGAAGTAATAAGCACAAAAGGATATAATGGGAAACATACATTAACACAATTAATTGATGATTAGAATATCGGGCGAAAGAAAGGACGAAATAAGTTGAAAGAAAAAGAAGAAGCAAGATTACTATTATTAAAAGAACAGGAAAAAGAACTAAGAGAAAAAGGATTTAATATGATTTGTGGAATTGATGAAGCGGGAAGAGGACCACTTGCAGGGCCAGTAGTAGTGGCAAGTGTTATAATGCCATCAGATTCAATGATTGAGGGGGTAAATGATTCTAAAAAAGTTTCAGAGAAAAAAAGAGAAAAATTATATGACCAAATTATAGAAGAAGCTATCAGCTACGGAGTAGGAATTATAGGACAAGATGAAATTGATGAAATAAATATATTGAATGCCACCAAAAAAGGGCTAACAATGTCATTACAAGAATTAACTGTAAAGCCAGACCTAATTATAGTTGATGCTTTAAACCATATAGATACTTTAGGAATTCCATATGAATCAATAATAAAAGGAGATGCTAAATGTTATTCAATAGCAGCTGCATCTATAATTGCAAAAGTTACAAGGGATAGGATAATGAGAGAATGGGACAAAGTATATCCACAATATGGATTTGAAAAACATAAAGGATATGGAACAGCAGCACATATTGCAGCAATAAAAGAGTGCGGACTTTGTCCGATACATAGAAGAAGCTTTACAACACACTTTATTTAAAATTTAGGAGGATACAAATGAATATATTAGATATTATAGCAAAAAAAAGAGACTCAAAAGAATTAACAAAACAAGAAATAGAATATTTTGTTAAAGAATATACAGTTGGAAATATAACAGACTATCAAGCTGCTGCACTTATAATGGCAATATATATAAAAGGAATGAATGATAGAGAAATAACAGATTTGACATTAGCAATGGCACATTCAGGAGAAGTGTTAGATTTGTCGTGCTTTGGAGAGAATGTTGTTGATAAACATAGTACAGGTGGAGTAGGAGACAAAGTATCAATTATTCTATTACCAATAATTGCTTCTTTAGGTGTACCTGTTGCAAAGATGTCAGGAAGAGGGTTAGGCTTCACTGGCGGAACAGTTGACAAAATGGAATCTATACCAGGTTATAAAACCAATATAAGTATAAAGGATTTTATAGAAGATGTAAAAAAAGTTGGAATAAGTATGATTGGGCAAACAATGAATTTAGCACCAGCAGACAAAAAAATATATGCATTAAGAGATGCTATTTCTTGTGTTGAAAATATTCCATTAATAGCATCAAGTATAATGAGCAAAAAAATAGCAAGCGGAGCTAACAAAATAGTTATTGATGTTACAGTTGGAAAAGGTGCATTCATGAAAAATAAAGAAGATGCACAAAAGCTAGCAGAGCAAATGATTAGAATAGGAAAGCTTGCGGGAAGAGAAGTAAGATGTGTATTAACACCAATGGATGAACCTTTGGGATATGCTGTTGGAAATTCATTAGAAGTTATAGAGGCAATAAATTTTTTAAAGGGTAATATGCCAAAAGATTTAAAAGATGTTGTATTAGAGCTTGGAGCCAATATGCTTCAATTAGCTGGAAAAGGCGAGAATATTGAAGAAAACAAACTAAAAATGTTAAAAAATATTGAAAATGGAGCAGCATTCAACAAGTTTGAAGAGATGGTAAAAAATCAAGGCGGAGATATTTCATATTTAGAAGATACGACTAAATTCAAAAAATCAAAATACACTATTGCTGTAGTTGCGGAAGAAGATGGAATTGTTAAAGAAATCAATGCAGAAGAGATAGGAAAATTAGCATGCTATTTAGGGGCAGGACGTGTTAATAAAGATGATAAAATTGAACCAGATGTGGGAATTGTTTTAAACAAAAAAGTTGGAGATGAAGTAATGGTTAATGATTTCTTAGCATATATTTGTGGAAATGATGAAAATAAAGTACATGAATCAGAGAAGAAAATTTTAGAAATATATAAAATATCTTAAAATTTGCACGGAAAAAAAGCGATCTCAAGTGTGCAAAATTGCACGGAAAAAAAGCGATCTCAAGTGTGCAAAAAAAGGTATTGCAAAAAAAGAAATTTATGTTATAATAGAAATTGTATAGATAAACGAAGGGAATGATAAAACATGAAAAAAGAAAAAAAGGAAAAACAAGTAGAGATAAAAGTAAAGAATAGAATAGATAAGCGTACAGTATTGACAAAGATAATGGCATCATTTTTATTGGTATTAATGGTTTTAGCATCTTGTTCAACATGCATATATTTTGTAGTTTCAAACATAAAATAGTTATAAAAATATAACTTAAGAGGAGAAATGGATAAATATGGAGAATATAGGAGTAGTATTAAATAGATTTTACGAACAAAATATACTAACATATATACAAATGTATCAAGAATATCCAATAAAATTAATCTCGTTAATATTAGATATAGTAATAGTAATATTTTTAGCATATGAATTGTTAAGAATTGTAAAAGATTCCAGGGCTTGGCAATTAGTAAAAGGAATAGCCTTTTTAGTAATTGCAACAGCACTAAGTGGATTATTAAAATTACATATATTAAATTATATTTTATCAACAGTTATGGATTGGGGAGTAATTTTAATAATAATAATATTCCAACCAGAAATCAGGCGTGCACTAGAACAATTAGGTGGAACTAATAAATTTTCAAGATTTTTTGGATTTGATAAGGACATAATAACAAAAACAAAAGAAGACATATATAAAGTAGTTATTGCAGTATATGAATTGGCACAAAAAAGAACAGGTGCACTAATTGTAATAGAAAGAGATATTCAAATAAAAGATATAATTGCTACTGGAATTCCATTGGATTCAGAAGTATCACCACAATTATTAGTAAATATATTTGTTCCAAATACACCTTTACATGACGGTGCTGTAGTAATAAGTAATAATAGAATTGCAGCAGCAGCATGTATGTTGCCTTTGGCAGGAGACCAAGATATAGCAAAAGAACTAGGAACTAGACATAGAGCAGGAATTGGTATTTCAAAAGAATCTGATAGTTTAGCAATAATAGTTTCAGAAGAAACTGGCAAAGTATCTGTTGCAAAAGACGGAACATTAATTGCAGACGTTAGAGAAGATGCTTTAAAAAAGATTCTAATAAGCAATATTGTTACAAAAAGATTAAACGAAGTAAAAGCAAACGAAGAAAGTAAAAAAATTAAAGAAAAAATAAAAAAGTTTTTTAAGAAAAAAGATAAAACAAAATCGGAAAAGGTGGCAAAATAAGCCATCTTTTTGACATAAAGGAATGGTAGAAATGAGAAATATAAAACTAACAATAGAATATGATGGAAAAGACTTCAATGGATGGCAAAAACAACCTACTAAATTAAATATACAAGGAACAATAGAACAAGCAATTAAACAAATAACAGGAGAAGAAGTACAATTAGATGCATCTGGAAGAACAGATGCAGGTGTGCATGCATTTGGACAAGTTGCAAATTTTAAAACCAATTCACAAATTCCAATAGATAAATTTGCAATAGCAATAAACTCTAAATTGAAAAGGTCAATAGTAATAAAAAAAGCAGAAGAAGTTGATGAAAGATTTCATAGTAGATTAAATTGCAAGAAAAAAACATATAGATATGTTATTAATAATACGCCAGAAGGTACAGCAATATATAGAAATTTAGAAACACATATTCCTCAAAAATTAAATGTAGAAAAAATGAAAGAAGCTGTAAAATTTTTTGAAGGAGAACATGATTTTAAAGCATTTAAAGCTAGTGGGACAAGTAGTAAAAGTAGTGTTAGAACAATATATAAAGCAGAAGTTTATCAAGAGGGAGATAGAATAATTATTGAACTCACAGGAAATGGCTTTTTATATAATATGGTAAGAATAATTGCAGGTACGTTAGTAGAAGTGGGGTTGGGAAAGATAGAATCAAATAAAATTCCTGAAATAATAGAAAATAAAAAAAGAGAGAATGCAGGAAAGACATTACCACCTAATGGATTATATTTAATGAAAGTAATTTATGATTAGTAACAAGAAAATAAGTATATTCATAATATATATCGAAACATACAAATTTATCTTGAAAGGATGAGATATATGAATATACTTATTTTTTTAGCTGTAGTACTTGTAACAATAGTGCTAGCAATTTTTATAAATAGATTAGTTAGATGTCCTTTGCTAGTTGGCTTTATATTTTTCTCAATAGCTTTATTGGTTGCAATAATTTTATCTAATTTAACATTAGTGGGATTAGCTATAATATTAGGAATTGTAGCTTTTGTTTCTGCCTTCTTAGATTGTGTTTTCAAAAGTTCATGCTTCTTTAGGAATAACAAATGCATGAATTGCCATAATCCATATAGAGATGATGACGAAAATAATACTTCAAATAATTCTGTATTAAGAATAGTAAACGAAAATGGAGAAGTGGTAGCAAGCATAAACGGAAATTCAATAAATTGTTATGACGAAAATCCTGGATGCGGATGCTGTGGAAGAACAGAAAGTGCCAACTTATTATCGGACTCAACACAAGTGGGAAACACTCAAAATACTTTTAGTAGTAATTGTAGAGCTTATAAGAGAAGATAAATTATCTTAAATTGTTGAAATTAACATAAATATATGGTATAATATATTTGTTTCATTAGTTGAAAAACATTATAAGGAGGACAATAAGATGACCTTAAAAGAACTTTTAATTGAAAAAAATGTTACACAGAAAAAACTAGCTAAAGAAACAGGAATTTCAACTTCAACTATAAGTAATTATGTTTCTGGGGCTACAAACATTAGTAAGCGGAACCTCAAAAAGATAGCAGATTATTTTGGTATTCCTGAAGAGAAATTAGAGAGAAGCATTAACTGTCGAGAAGACAAAAAACAGATTTTCGCAGAAAATCTGAGAAAGGTTTTGAAGGAGGAGCGGATGTCACAGACTGAGCTTGCCAAAAGAATTGGTATATCAGTTTCAGGAGTAAACAAATATCTTAAAGGTACTGCAGTGCCAACAGCTCTCACTTTATGCAAAATGATAGAAGTACTTGGAATAAGTGCTGACAGATTACTTGGAAATGCAGAAGCAGTAGAAAGAGCGAAGTATGCAGATGCAGGGTTATTCCTAATTGGAGTACTTAAAGGGTTGTCCAAAAAACAAAGAGAGGATTTAATCAAACTGATAAAGTCTCTCAATTGAACCAAAAAAGAAGATAGAGAATAATTTTTCTATCTTCTTTTTGTCGAAAAAAGTTTCAATATATTGATTAAAAATAAAAAGAATGTTAGAATAATTATAAGTTTTACAAAAGATAGGGGGTGAAAAAATGGAAGAAAAAAGTAAGAAAAAACTAGGATTACTAACTGTTTTATTGTTTCTAGCTATAATTGTAATAATTATTATGGGAATATTTATGAATAAAATTCAAAATGAGAAAGTAGAGGAAAGCAAGAAAGCGGCAGAATTACAGACGCAAGTAGATAATTTAAATGAGAAAATAGATAATATTTCCAATATAGTAAATGCTAATAATTTTACGGATAATGAAAAGCAAAATAAGGAATTAAGTGAATCTGAAAAGCAAGAAATATTTAATAAAGCGGTAAAAAATCAAACAGTATTCATAGATACTATGATTTCAAATAAAGATTTTGGCCAAAAAAATTTTTCAGATAAGGAAATGATTTTAATGCTACCAGATAGTTCAGAAGGAAAGATTTTTAAGTCATATGAAGACGATGGAGAGATTTATGGGAAAGCATCAATAACAGATGTAGAAAAAAGCGCTAAAAAAGTTTTTGGAAAAGAAGTCAACGTTATTAAGGCAGTGCAAAATAATAATTCAATTAAAGTAGATAATGAAGATGTTATGGTAGAGGTAAGATCTGGTGTTGGGATATTAAATGCAAAATTGATTTCTATAGAATCAGTAGATTCAAATGAATATACAATAAACTTTGAATTTAGTTCAAGTTCGGATGATACGTATAAACTTACTGTAGAGTATGAAAACGGAAATGTTGTATATAAAAGCTTAGAAAAATAAAAAAAAAAGAAGTATATAAAATAAATATATGCTTCTTTTTTAGTATATGGTAGCGAAGGTGGGATTCGAACCTACGACCTGCCGGGTATGAACCGGATGCTCTAGCCAACTGAGCTACTTCGCCATATCGCTAAAACGATGAACTTTTTTTATTATAATAGCTAATTTTAAATTTGTCAAGGGATATTTTAAAAAATGTGGTAAAAAATAAAAATAGCAATAAAAATCTTGATATTTTTAATATTGCATAGTAAAATATATATGAAAAAAGGATTGAGAGGAGAAGCTACTTTGGAAAAGAAAAATAAGACTCAAGAGATGAAAGAAAAGTTAGAGTATATAGGCTTAAACTTGGACGAAATACCAAAAACACTAAAATTAGTAGAAGATTTAAAATTCAGACCAAATTCAGGGTTTGATGAAAAAAAATATAGACAATATAGATTTGTTTCACCAAAAGAAATACAAATATTATTATCACCAACAAATAGATTAGATGATATAAAAGAAAAATATTCAAAAGCAAGTCCTTTAGCAGATTACTTAGAGCCAGACGAAAATAACGAAAGAAAACAACATGATTATGAAACATTTATAAAAATGTTAGAAGAAGTAAAAATAGAAGAAATTGAAAAAATAGAAAAAGAGCAACAAACTATAAACAAAAAGATACCATTTAAAGTAAGATATTCAGGAAATTATTTATGGCAAATATATTATGCAGAAGCTACAGATCAATATTTTATGATAGTTCCTACAGAAGATAAAGATTATTCAACATTTTTCTATGTATTAAAAAAGCAAATAGAAAAAAAGAAAGCAGGAAAAATATTTGTACCAATTAGTAATGCAGAATATACAAGAGAATTATTAAACAAAACAGAAATCCAAAGTCTAGAAAATTATTTATGGCTATTTACAAAAGACTGGGCATCAATTTATGAAGTATATGATAAAACAGAAAAAGCAAGTTTGCAAATTGTTGGAGAAACAGAAGTATATGGAAAAATAAAATCAGATTATAAAGTAAAACTTTCTAATAAAATAGAAGCAACAAAGTTTTTTAAACTAGTAAAGGCACTATTTATAGTACAATCAGAATTACCAAATTATTATGAATTCCAGACAAGGATAGACAAACAAGGAAGCTTAGAATTTTACTATAATGACCAATTGATGAAATATGATGAGTTAAGTAATTGGGTAAATGATGAATATAGAAGATTATTAGATATGGAAAAAAAGGTTGTTGAAAAGAACAATTCATTACAAGAAAAATTATCAAAATTAAAAAAGCAATCACAGGAACTAGATATTGAATATTTAAGTAAAGAAAAGCAAATTTCAACATTTTTAGAATGCAAGAAAACTTTCTTTGGAAAAGTAAAATATTTCTTTAAATATAGTGGAAAGAAAAATAAAGTAAAAGAAAAAGTTGAAAAAACAAAAGTGGATGAAATAAAAATCGTAAAAGAAAAGATTGAAGAAAACTTAAAAGTTCAATATACATTAGAAGAACTAATTCAAAAAGGTAAAGAGACATTAGAAAAAGAAAATAACTTAAAAAACACGAAAATGGATATAAATGCCTTAAAATTAAAAAATTTAAATTTGACCAAGAAAATCGAAAACGCAACAGCATTTATAGAAGAAATAGATAGTCATAAAAAAAGTATATTTGAATTTTGGAAATACAGTAATAAAGATGAAGTACAAGCATTAGAAGAAGGAGAAAAAGAGCAAGAAAGTATAAAACCACATTCAAAAGTATTTGATTATGAAGAAGACTTTGAAGAGTTTGGGGAAACAATGGATGAAATTCAAAGAAAAATTTTATCAAAAGAAGAATTAGACGATGTTTATTTAACTACAACAAATCAATTAGAAGTAATAAATAAATTAAAAACAGAATCACCAACAGCTAAAGAATTAGAACAATATATGAAAAAAATCAAAAAAGATTTACAAGAAGAAAAAGATATAACAGAAGAAGATGTTATTGATATATTTGGTGGGTTATCAGAAGATACAAGAAAAATAACTAAACTTGCTAACAAATCACATAGAGAACACCCTAAAAATAAATATGCTATACTAAGAGTAGCAAAATCAATGAAAACTGCTGAATATAGAGCTGCACTGGAAAATGCTATAAATATAATAGATGAGGCATTAGAAAAGAATGCTTTGCAACAAGATATTGCAGGTTATAAGTGGGTAGAAGAAGAAGAAAATATTGATACAAATGAATTCAATGTATTTAATTTAAATCCAGAAAAAGAGATTGAAAATGCATTAACAGAAACTGAAAGTGGCAAAGTAAATTTATATAAAATGAATTTTGAAAAAGGAGTAAAAGCAATAGCATTTACAAATTGTGTGTATTATGATAATCAAAATAAAACACTGCCAGTAGGTATGGATAAAGATACAAGAATGTTAGTAAATATTTTAGATACAGATATAACTCTTGAAAGCAAAAAAGTAATAAGAGTTGGAAGATTAGAAGATGAAGATGACATTGCTTCAAAATTAATTATTAAAACAATCAATGTCTTAGAATATACAGTAAAAGATGATACACTTGGGATTTAGGAAAGGAATGCGAAATGGAAAAGGAATTCAAATCAGGATTTGTTGCAATGTTAGGAAGAACTAATGTTGGAAAATCAACATTAGTAAACTTATTAGTCGGAGAAAAAGTTGCAGCAACAGCAAATAAAGTTCAAACTACAAGAACAGCAATTAGAGGAATTGCAAATAGAGAAAATTCACAAATAATATTTATAGATACACCAGGAATACACAAGCCTAAAACAAAACTAAATGAAACAATGATAGAGACGTCATTTGGTGTAATAAGTGAAATTGATCTAATATTATTTGTAATTGAAGCAACAAGTGAAGAAATAGGCAGAGGAGATATGAGAATTCTTGAAAAAATAAAAGAATCAAATAAAAAAGCCATATTAATAATAAACAAAATTGATTTAGTAAAAAGAGAAAAACTATTGAAGTTAATAGATATGTATCAAAAAGAATATCATTTTGAAGCTGTAATTCCAATTTCCTCTTTGCAATCAAAATATAGAGACATTATTTTAGATGAAATAGAAAAGAACCTAAAACCAGGGCCAGCATATTATGATACTGAGGAGTATACAGATCAAACATTAAGACAACTTGCAGAAGAAACAATAAGAGAAAAAGCATTAATGTTTTTGCAAGATGAGGTACCACATGGAATATATGTTGAAGTTGAAAAAATGAAATTTAGAAAAAATCAAAAAGGTGAGCCAATATATGACATCGAAGCTACAATATATTGTTTAAGGAATTCACATAAAGGAATTATAATAGGAAAAAATGGAAGTATGTTAAAAAGAATTGGGCAAGCTGCAAGAATTGATATGGAAAATAATTTCGAAACAAAAGTAAATTTAAAAACATGGGTAAAAGTTAAAGAAGATTGGCAAGACGACACTTCAATAGTAAAAAAATTCAAACTACAATAGAAACATATGCATAATTTGTATACAAATTGCGAAAGATAGAGTTAGAGGAAGTGAGCTTATGATTAAAAAAATTGCATGGAATACATTTAAAAATACAGGAAATTTAGATACTTTTTTAGAATTGAAACAAATACAAAATTTAGAAGAACAACTAGATAACCAATTTAAACAACCAATGGAGGAACAAAATGGGAACAATAAAGATGAGTGGCATAATAATTTCTGAAAATAATTTAGGCGATTATGACAAAATGTTAACAATGTTAACACCAGGATTAGGAAAAATATCATGTGTGGCAAAAGGCGCTAGAAGACAAAGAAGCGCCTTGCTTGCCGGAACACAGTTTTTATGCTTTGGAGAATATCTAATGTATAGAGGTGCAAATACATATAATATAAATTCTTGTGAGACCATTGAAGTATTTTACAAACTACGAACAGATTTGGACAAGCTGAATTATGCAGTAGAAATTACAAAAATAATTAGAGATGTAACAGAAGAGAATGAAAACTGCTATAAAATTTTACAATTATTTTTAAACACATTATATACATTATCAGAAACAGACAAAAAACCAGAATTAATATTAAGTATATTCAAATTAAAATTGTTATGTTTTTTAGGTTTTACACCAAGGATTACAGAATGTGCAAATTGTAAACAAAAAGAAAAAATATCTTATTTTAGTTTAAGAGATAATGGATTCAAATGTAGTACATGTGGCAAACAAGATAAAAGTTGTTTGCAAATGAGTGAAAGTACGCAAAATGCTATTAAATACATTGTTATGGCACCACCTAAAAAGTTATTTTCATTCAACTTAAAAGATGAATCACTTAATGAATTGAAATTAATTACAAAGTTATACTTTAATGAAAAATTAGAAAAGGGATAGAATATGGAAGAATTAGTTGATATTTTAGTTACAACATACAATACTAATGAAAAATATTTGAAAAAGCAGATAGAAAGTATATTAAAGCAGACATATAAAAATATAAGAATATATATAAGTGATGATAATTCTACCAATACTAATGTTGCGGAAATATTAAAAAAATATAAAGAACAAGATGAAAGGATAGAGCTATATATTCAGCCAAAAAATTTAGGGTACAATAAAAATTTCGAATTTTTGTTAAAACAATCAAAAGCAAATTATATAATGTTTTCTGATCATGATGATATATGGAATAAAGATAAAGTCGAAAAAAGTTTGAGAAAGCTTAAAGAAAAAGATGTTGACATGGTTTATTGCAACTGTCGACAAGTTGACGAAGATGGAATTGTTTTACATGATGATTATTTTAAATACAAAAATGTACCTTTAGTTGATGGAAAAAGCAAATTGGCCATTTCGAGATGTGTTGGAATAGGTTGTTCACAAATTATTACAAAATCAGTTAAAGATAAAATGATTCCATTCAAAAAGAATTTTATTGCTCATGATTGGCTTGCAGCATTTATTGCAAATGAAGGAAAGGGAATAAGCTATATTGAAGAGCCTCTTTTTGATTATAGATTACATAGTACTAATGTTTTTGGAGGGAGAAGTTTAAGTCAAAATTTAAATAGATGGAAACAAGAGAATGGAAATGATTATAAATCTTTTCTGGAATATAGAAAAGATGCTATTGATAGGGCATATCTTGGCGGAATTGAAATGTGTAAAGAGTATGTACATATTAAAAGTGATAAAGAGTTTATAGAAGAGGCAGAAAAATATTATAATTGTATTTTAGAAAGTAAAAAAGTTAATCTTAAACTAGGTGGTTTTTTTAAGATTTTGGCTGGGAAAAATCAGGGCAAAAAGATGATTAGAGAAATTGTTTTGTTTCATTTTCCTGTTTTAGGATATTTGAAATTTTTAAGATAAATATGATGAAAAAATTGAGCTATTTAGAGTCTAATTATTGACTTTAAATAGCTCTTATAGTAGAATAACAAAAGAAAATGAAATAAAATGGAAAATAATATGAGACGGTGGAGGAAATATGGAATTTATAAAACAAGTAATAAAAAATAGGAAATTAATAATAAGATTAGGAAAAAATGATTTTAAGAATAGATTTGCAAGCACAAGTTTAGGGAGTATATGGGGATTTTTACAACCATTTATATTTATGATGATGTATGTATTAGTATTTCAATTTATATTTAAAACATCAGGAGAAGGAAATTCGCCATATGTAGTATGGTTTTTACCAGGGATGGCAATGTGGATGTGCTTGAATGATGGAATAATGGGAGCGAGTGGAGCAATACGTTCATATGCATATTTAGTAAAAAAGGTAGTGTTCCCTGTAGATGCAATACCAATGATATCAATAGTTGGAAATAGTGTAGTATCAATATTTTTATTTCTAATAGCAGCAGTAGTGTGCATAATATTTGGATATATACCTAATGTATTAGAATTGATATATGTTTTGATAGCGGCATATGCATTTATAATAGCATTAACAAGATTTACATCAGCAGTTACAACTTTAGTACCGGATTTTTCAAATTTATTATCTATAGTAATGCAAATATGTATGTGGTTAACACCTGTAGTTTGGGGATTAGGAATGATAGCTGAACATCATACAATATTAATGGCTATGAAATGTTTACCGTTTACTTACTTAGTTACAGCAATAAGAGAAGTGTTTATGGGAGGAACTATTATTAGTGATGGACATTGGATTTATACAATAATATTTTGGACCATTACAATCCTAATATTCTTATGGGGAAATCATGTATTTAATAAAAACAAAAAAGATTTTGCAGATGTATTATAATGGAGGAATAAATGGAGGAGAAAGTAGATGTTCTTTTGGCAACATATAATGGAGAAAAGTACTTAAAAGAACAAATAGACAGCATACTAAATCAAACATACCAAAATATAAATTTAATAATATCAGATGACAATTCTAATGATAGTACAAGAAAAATATTAGAGGAATATAAAAAGATAGATAATAGAATAAAAATATATTTACAAGATAAAAATTTAGGATATATAAAAAATTTTGAATTTTTATTAACAAAAGTAGAAAGCAATTATTATATGTTATCAGATCAAGATGATGTATGGTTACCGGAAAAAATAGAAAAGTCAATGAAAACACTTAAAGAAAAAAATGCAGACTTAGTTTTTGGAGATTTAGAAGTTGTAGATGAAAAACTAAATACAATATATCCATCATTTGGTGATTTTATGTTACTAAATAGAAAAATAAATAAATACATTGATAGTTATAAAGTAAATTATCTTTATAATTGTGTTACAGGATGTACAATACTTTCTAAAAAAGAATTTATAAAAGATATATTGCCAATACCTAATGATTCAAAATATGTGCCACATGACTATTGGATGGCGTTAATGATTTCATTAAAAGGACGATTAGCTTATATGCCAGAAAAGTATATAAAATATAGACAACATGGAAATAATCAAATTGGAACAGATAAAATATCACATAAATTTAAAAAGTTAGATCAGGTAAGAGAATTATTTATTAATGTGAAGTTAGGAGTATTTGGAACATATGTAGCAAATAATGAAAAGTTTCCAAAAGAATTGCAAGAATTAAATTTAAAAGCACTAGAGTATTTTAAGATGTTGCAAAAAAAGAAAAACTTTAATTTTAAAAATTGGCATATATTCTATGAACTATATAAGAATGAAACATTTAATTATTGTGTGTTAAACTTTATTATAATGAATTTGCCATTTATAGGAAGAGGACTTTTCAATATAAGATATGTTATCTTAAAATTATTGAAAAAAAGATAAAGGATAAATTAAAATGGAGAAAACAAAAAAAAATAAATACTATAAAAAAGTGATTTTGAGTTTGGTTGTAATAATAACAATATTATTAATATTAATAATGAATTCAAAGAAAGAAATTCAATTAACACAGTTACAGGCTAATAGCCATAGACAGATGATGGGATATATTATAAAAGACTCAAAAGGAAAAGTAATTGTGATAGATGGAGGAACCAGTGAAGATGAACCTAATTTAGAAAAAAATATTAGAGAATTAGGCAATAAAGTAGATGTATGGTTTATTACTCATCCACATAGCGATCATGCAGGAGCTTTTATAAAGCTAATAAGAGATACAAATATTTCAGTTGGAAAAGTTTATTACACTATGAATGAGATAGAATGGTATAAACAATATGCAGTTGAAAGAGCAATTGAGGCTGAGGAATTTGAAAATGCACTTCAAAATGAAAGAATAAAAGATAAAGTAGAAGAAGTATCAATAAATGAAGTAATTAATATAGATTTTATTAAATGTGAAATATTAGGCGTAAAAAATCCTGAAATAACAAATGATGCATTTAATAATTCGAGTATGGTAATAAAAATGTTACTTCCAAAAACATCAATATTGTTTTTAGGAGATACAGGAGTCGAAAGTGGGGAGAAGCTAATTAGTACACAGAAGGAAAAACTAAAATCAGATATAGTACAAGTTGCTCATCATGGACAAAATGGAGCTAATGAAGATTTATACAAAGAAATTCAACCAAAAATATGTTTATGGCCTACTCCAGAATGGATTTGGAACAATGATAATGGAGAAGGAGAAAATACAGGACCATGGAAAACATTTGAAACGAGAAAATGGATAGAAGACTTAGGAGTAAAACAGAACATTATTGAAAAAGATGGAGATATTACAATAACAATAAAATGAGAAATTATTATTGCACGAAAGGGTGAAAAAAGATTGAAAAAAGAAGAAAAAGAAATTGCAATTGAAATAAAAAATTTAACAAAAGAATATAAAATGTATCCTACAAAAAAAGATAGACTAATAGAGGCTGTTTTTCCGGGAGCACAAAGACATGGAACATTTAGAGCTATGGACAATTTAAACCTTGAAGTAAAAAAAGGAGAGATTTTAGGAATATTAGGAAAAAATGGTGCAGGAAAATCAACATTATTAAAAATGGTAACAGGAGTTGTAACGCCAACAAGTGGAGAAATTATAACAAAAGGAAAAATAAGTTCATTATTAGAGTTAGGAACAGCTTTTAATATGGAATTAACAGGAATAGAAAATATATATCAACATGGGCAGGTTATGGGATTAACAAATGAACAAATAGAAGAAAGAAAACAAGAAATAATAGATTTTGCAGACATTGGAGAACATTTATATCAACCAGTAAAAACATATTCTTCTGGTATGTTTGCAAGACTTGCTTTTTCATGTGCTATAAATGTAGATCCAGAAATATTAATAGTTGATGAAGTTTTATCAGTTGGAGATATGGCATTCCAATTAAAATGCTTCAAAAAATTTGACCAATTCAAAAAAGCAGGAAAGACAATACTTTTTGTTACGCATAGTATTACAGATGTTTTGAAGAACTGTACAAGAACAATAATAATCAATTCTGGAAAGAAAATCTTTGATGGAGGAGTTAAAGAAGGAGTTGAAAGATACAAAAAAATTATTGTTGGATTAGATGAGTCTATACAACCAGAGAAAGAAGAAAAAAAGAAAATAAGTATAGAAGGAGATTTCAAAAAAGAGAAAGCAAAAAATACATGGAAATCTCATTTTAATCAAAACAACAATATAATTGAATATGGAAATGGACAAGCAGATGTAATTGACTATGGTATATTTGATGAAAATGGTAAGTATTTACAATCAATAGATAATGCAAAAGATGTAATATTAAAATCAAAAATAAAATTTAATGCAGATGTAAATGAACCGATTTTTACAATGACATTAAAAGATTTTAATGGACTAGAAGTTTGTGGAACTAATACATTAATTGAAAAAATAGCAACAGGAAAATTTAAAAAAGGTGATATAGTAGAAGTTTCATTTAAAACAAGATTAAGAGTTGCACCTAATAAATATACTTTATCATTCAGTTGTACACACTTTAAGCCAAATGGTGAGTTAGAAGTATTAAGTAGAAAATATGATGCTTTATTAGTTGAAATAATTTCATCTAAAGAACATGTAGGAATTTTAAGTTTAGACACAGATATAAAAATTGAGAAAAATAAGTAAAAGGATTGAGAGATATGGAGATAAATCTAGAATCTTTAAAAGAAGATGAAAAAAAGATAATTGAATATATAAATTCAAATGAAAAAGATAATTATGAAAATATAATAAAAGAAAATTTGAATGATTCTGTTATGCTAGGTTTATCAAATATCAGAAATAACTTAGTATATGCATATGATTTTGAACCTGATTCTACAGTTTTAGAAATAGGAGCACATTTAGGAGAAATTACTGGAGCATTATGTGAAAAATGTGCTAAAGTAATTTCTGTTGAACCTAATGAAGCAAGAGCAAGAGCAATCCTAAAAAGATATTCAGATAAAGACAATTTAGATATAGTAGTTACTGAAATTTCAAAAATCAAATTAGAAGAAAAGTTTGATTATATAACTTTATTTGGAATTTTAGAATATGCACAAGAAATTTTCAATACAGAAAATCCGGCATTAGACATGATATTATATTGCAAAAAAATGTTAAAACCTAATGGAAAGCTACTAATAGCAACTGATAATAAATTTGCTTTAAAATCATATATAGGTGAAAAAGATGAATGTACAGGTATTACATTTGATTCTATAACAGGATATAAAAACAGTAATAAACAATATAAATTGGGAAAAAAGAAAATTGAAAATGTTTTAAAAGAAGCAGGAATGAATCATTATAAATTCTTTTATCCTTTACCAGATTATAAATTACCAAGTTTAATATTTACTGATGAATATTTACCAAGTAGTTCTAAAATAAATGGATATTTTCCATATTATATGGATAGTAGCTCAATATTCTATAGTGAAGTAGATGCATATGATGCTATAATAAAAGAAGATAAAAAAATGTTTCCTTTTTTTGCAAATTCTTATTTTATCGTAGTTTCACAAAATGAATTTAAGGATGATATAAAATATGTGTCTTTCAATAATTATAGAAAAGAAAAATATCAATTAATGACAAAAATAAGAGAAAACACAGTTGAAAAAACAAGTATAAATGCAAAATCAAAAAAACATTTAGAACAAATGATGGATAATATCAAAAACTTAAATAGTAAAAACATTAAAATTTTAGATGAGGCTTATGAAGACAAAGTAGTTAGCAAATTTATCAATCTAAAATTAGCATCTCAATTAGTTTCTGACAATATAGAAAGACCACAAGAAATAATAAAAATATTAAATAAATATAAAGAAAAAATATTAACAATAAGCACAGAATATGATGAAAATGAAAAAACAATATTTGAAAAATATATACCAGATATTGATAAAAATATTTTAAGTAAGTTTAGATATTTAAAAGATGGATATTGGGATATGATTTTAAAAAATTGCTTTATTATAGATGAAGAATGTGTGTTTTTTGACCAAGAATGGGTAGAAGAAAATGTACCTGTAGAATTTTTAGTATATAGAAGTATTGTTAATGTAGAAAAATTAAGAAATAAAATAGAAGAATATCAGTTATATGAGAAAATGCAAATAAAAGAATATATTCCTTTGTTTGAAAAATTAGATGGAAAAATAGGAGCAGAGATAATGGATGAAAAAGTATTTAGTTTTTATCAAAGAAAACACAAAAATCCTATTTATGATAACTATATTTTAGAAGATAAAAATAAAAAATTAATGAGTGAAAATAACAAAATTTCAAATCAAAATATAGAACTTGAGAAAAAAATAGAAACAGAATTAAAACAAAATGAAATACTAAATGGTCAAATATATTATTTGACAAATGAGAATAAAGAATTAAAGAAAAAATTAGATGGAATTTATGATTCTAGAAGTTGGAAAATTGTTAAAGGAATATCAAATATAAAGAAAGTTATAAAAAAATAGAAAAGGAATGTGGAATTTTATGAATATGGTAAAAAAAGTGACTAATTCATTAAAACAAGATGGAATAAGTGGATTTACTGCAAAAGTAAAAAAACACTTTTTTAATGAAGAAAAAAAGGAATATTATAAATGGATAAAGCAAAATACACCTTCAAAGCAAGAATTAAAAAAGCAAAGAAATTATAAATTTAAATATGAGCCTAAAATAAGTATAGTTGTACCATTATATAATACTCCTAAAAAATATCTTCTAGAATTAATAAAATATGTACAAAAACAAACATATTCAAATTGGGAGTTATGTTTGGCTGATGGGAGTACTGAACCATTAAGCTTTGTAGAGCCAATAGCTAAGAAAGATAGTAGAATAAAATATAAAGTGCTAAAAGAAAATAAGGGGATTTCAGGAAATACAGATGAGGCACTAAAAATGGTTACAGGAGATTATGTTGCTTTATTGGATCATGATGATTTAATACCATTTAATTCATTATATGAAATAGTAAAAGCAATAAATGAAAGTCCAGATGCAGAATATCTTTTTACAGATGAAGATAAATTTGTAGATATAAACAAAAAAACTAGATATGAACCTAATTTTAAACCAGATTATTCTTTTGATACGTTTACAAGTTATAATTACATTTGTCACTTTAGTATATTCAAAAAAGAATTAATGGATAAGCTAGGAGGATTTAATGAGAGATTTGATGGAAGTCAAGATTATGATTTGATTTTAAGAGCAGTAGAAAATGCAAAGAAAGTAGTTCATATACCTAAAATTTTATATCATTGGAGAGCATGTCCAACTTCCACAGCAGGAAGTGCAGAGGCAAAACCATATTGTTTTGAAGCTGGAAAAAATGCAGTACAAGAACATTTAAAAAGAAAAGGTTTGATTCAAGGAAAAATGGAATTTGGAGTTGCTATTGTAAGAAATAGAGCAGTATATGAAAGAAAAGAAGATTCTAAAGTAGATATGTTGTTATATTTACAAGATGAAAGAATTGATTTAAATAAATTAAGACAAGATATAGAACAAATAACATACGAAAATTTTGAGATTAATTTAATAGTAACTAAAAAAATTACAGAAAAACAGGGATATAATGAATTATCAAATATGCCAAAAGTAAAATCTAGTACAGAAATAGAAACAAAAGATATTATAAAAACATTAAATCAATTAATAGAAAAAACAGATAGTGAACAAATAATGTTTGTAAAAGATATACAAGACATAAAAACAAAAGACTTTATAGAACAATTATTAGGATTTGTGCAAAGAGGTGATGTTGGAGTTATCTCACCAAGAATTATATATAAATATACAAGTTCACAATATAATGGAACAGTATATGGTAGGGATAAAGACAAAATAGGATATTTAGACTATACAGACGTTGCTGGAAGTTTTGGATATATTACTAGAGGTGCAGTAGTACAAAATTATTCAATAATAAAGTCAGAATGCATAATGGTAAATAAAAGTGATTTAGAAAAAGTTGGGCATTTGGACGAGAAAATGGACTATAGTGATGCTATATCAGATTTAGCTTTTTCATTATATAAAAATTATAATAAACTAAATGTAATAAACCCACATATCGAGTTAGAAGCTTTAGAGATTACAAATAAGACTGGAAAAAATGAATTTTTTGAAAAATGGGAGAAAGAATTAAATATTCCAGATCCAAATTATAATGTAAATTTGAAATTTGAAAAAAATAAACTATTTACCGTAAATGTTTAATTAAAAAGAAAGGATGTAGCAAGTAATGAAAGTAGACATATTGATGGCGACTTATAATGGAGAGAAGTATTTAAGACCACAAATTGATAGTATTTTAAATCAAACATTTAAAGACTTTAATTTAATTATTTGTGATGATTGCTCAAAAGATAATACGTGGAAAATATTAGAAGAATATGCTCAGAAGGATAGCAGGATAAAAATAATTAAAAATGAAAAAAACTTAGGATATAACAAAAATTTTGAAAAATTATTAAGTTTTGTTACAGCAGATTATTTTATGCTATCTGATCAAGATGATTTTTGGCTACCTAATAAAGTTGAAGAATCATATAAAAAGATAACAACAGAAAATTTGAACTTAGTTTGTTCAGACTTAGAAGTTGTAGATAAAAATTTAAATACAATACATCCATCCATGTGGGAATATTGGCCTGATTATAATATAAAAGAAAAAATAAAGAAAAGTAGAGATTATAGAAGCTGTTTAATGACCAATTGTATAACAGGATGTACAACAATTGTTAATAGTAAACTAATAGAAAAACTGTTACCATTACCAGGATATCCAATAGTACATGATTGGTGGATTGGTTTAGTTGCAGGATCATATGGAGAAATTGGTTATATAGAAGCACCATTAATAAAATATAGACAACATGGCAATAATCAAATTGGATATGTAACAACTAAAACAATTTTTAAATTTACAAGAGGATTAAGAAGACATTTAATAACAAATCATATTCAAATATTAGAAGTATTAAAGAAGAGAATGAATGTTTTAAATCCAGAATTAGAGCCTATTGTAGATGATGGAATAAAATATTTAAAATCAATATTGAATGTAAAATTTATTGTGTTAAAAAGTAAGAAGCCATTTAAGAACTTGTATAAATATGAGGATGACAAATATATAAAACAATTTTCGTTAATGTACAATTATCCATTATTTGCACATATATATAGAACATTCTATGTTATAAATGTAAAGCTATTTAAGGAGAAAATAGGAATGAAGCAATTAGTCAAAAAGATATTACAAACATACTTTCCAAAAGTATATGCACCAATACATAATTATAGAAACCAAAAACAAATGGAAGCAAACGGGGGGCTACAATATAATTATGATGTTAATATAGAAGATTATAAAAAATTAGTAGACCAAATGTATGATAATTTTGAAAAGCCTGAGAAAAAATCAACATTTGTTCCATACAACGAAAAAACTTATAAAAAAACAGAAAATGATGTAAAAATAATTGCACATTATTTGCCACAATATCATTCTTTTAAAGAGAATGATGAATGGTGGGGAAAAGGATTTACAGAATGGAATAATGTAACAAAAGCATTTCCACATTTTGTAGGGCAAATGCAACCCAAATTACCTCATGATATAGGTTTTTATGATTTATCACAAAAAGAGAATATAAAAAAGCAAATAGAACTTGCAAAACAATATGGGATATATGGATGGTCAATATATTATTATTGGTTTGATAGACACAGATTGATGGAAAAACCACTAGACATCATTTTAGAAAATAAAGACTTAGATATTAATTTTTGTATAAATTGGGCTAATGAAAATTGGTCTAAGAGATGGGATGGTGGAGACAAAGAAATATTAATGGCCCAAAATTATGATGAAGAAAAACTAATATATTGTATAAAAGATATGGAAAAATATATTAGAGATGAAAGATATATAAAAATTGATGGAAAGCCATTAATCATAATATATAAGCCAACATTAATACCAAATGTTCAAATAATGATTGAAAATTGGAGAAATTATCTAAGAGAAGTTGGTATTGGTGAAGCATATATAATGGGAGTAAAAACATTTGATATAACAGATGAATATAAAAATATATTTGATGGATTTGTTGAATTTCCACCTTTTGGAATGGAAATAAAAGTTATGAATAATCAATTAAAATTCTTTAATAAAAACTTTAAAGGAGTTGTATATGATTATAAAAGAATGGTAGACGAAAAGACTTATTTAAGACCATTTGACCATAAATTATATAGAGGAATTTTCCCAGCTTGGGATAATTCACCAAGAAGACAATTTACACCAGATATATTCTGGGGGTCAACACCAAAACTATATGAAACATGGTTAGAAGATTTGGTAAAAGAAACATTAGAAAATGATGAACTTGATGATAAAATGATATTTGTAAATGCTTGGAATGAATGGGCAGAAGGGGCTTGTTTAGAACCTGATAGAAATTATGGATATGCTTATATTCAAGCTACTAGAAATGTTTTAGAAAAATATAAGAGAAAATAGGAGAATAAAATGCTTTTAGAAAAAATAGATTTAAAAAAAAATAAAGTGTTGAAAATATCAACTATTATAATTTATGTTATTGCTATTTTGATTTTTGAAATAGGCATATGTAATGGTATGAATTTAAAAAATTTTATATATCAAGGTGTAATAAAATATAATTTTTCACTATGTAGAATAGTTAGTTATATTATATTTTTAATTGCAATGATAAAAAATATTGATAAATTTATTCCCGAGGCATTAGAAACAATAAAACTACCAATAAAAAAATATATATCAATAATATATGTAGGTGCCATGTTTTTTATTGATTTATATGTTTTTATAAAATGGACATCAATTTATAAAGAATTAACATTATTAATAATGCAATTAATGGGATTGTTATTTATAATTTATATATCATCTAATTATATAAAAAATGTTATAGTTATTGTATCAACTATAGGCATGGTATTTACATTTGCCACAGATTTCCATCACACATTAGATGAAAAAAAACATATGATGTCTGTAATAAATATATCTTCTGGAAATCTACAATACGCTAAAAATCCGCTATGTGAACCTACATACAATAATATAATTTTTAACTGTGACATAGATTCATTTGTTCAATTTTTCGAAAGAAAATATGAACCTGATTTAACTAATGATTGGAATAGAACAGAAGAAACAGAAGTGTATTATATATGTTCTTCACCAGCTGACTATAATTTTGTCTTATATTTACCAGCAACTATAGGAGTAGTATTTGCGAAAGTTTTTGCTGGAAGTATTGCTGATATATATATTATGGGAAGATTATTTAATTTAATTGCATATGCAGTAATGGTGATAGTTATGTTAAAATTGCTTCCATACAAGAAAAAAATATTTTATATAATAACTATGTTGCCATTTCAACTATTGTTAGCAGCTTCATTTTCGGTAGATGGAATATGTTGTGGGATATTAGGAATTTTTATAGCATATTGTTTAAGATTATCAGAAATGGATTATGAAAAAATAAAATTAAAACAAATATTAACATTAATGATATTATATGCAATGTGTTTATTGGCAAAAAATTTAGCATATTGTGCTATTATAATATTTGTACTAGTATTACCAATAAAAAAGGTAATAAAGAACAATAAAAAAAGTTTACCAATTATAAGCACTATACTTATAATTGCAATGTTAGTATGTGCGACACTAATGGTAAATAAATTGTTTACAGCAGCAGCAGATGGTGGCGATATAAGAGGAGGAGAAACAAGCTTGGTGGGACAGGCTAAGTTCTTATTAGAATCACCTTTAAATATAGTAAAAGTAGGTTTTGAACATATAATGAATGCATTATTGAATTATAATTGGTATACAGATTTAAACCATGCAACTTTCTTTGGAAAATATAGTACACAGATATTTTTTATGGAGTTAATCTTTATTATATATATTTCATGTACAGATGAATATGTGGAAATAAAAAAACGTACCCAAATTGTATCTATAATTACTTTTTTAGGAGTATTTGCAAGTACAAGTTTAATGCTATATTTAACTTTTACACCAGTTGGACAAATTAATATAAGTGGGTATCAACCAAGATATATGATTTCTTTATTTCCAATAATATTAATGTTAATAAATAACAAAAAAAATATAATTGATAAAGAACAATTAAAAGAAAAGACAAGTGAAGTTAATGTATGTTTAACACAAGGAATGTTTATTATTATTGATTTAATATTTTTAATATCAATTGTCTAGAAATATAATAGTGATTGTAATGAAAGGGAAGAAAAGATGAAAGTTTTAATAATAATACCAGCTTATAATGAAGCTCAGAACATAGAAAAAACAGTAAAAGATGTTACTAAAAATACAGATTATGATTATATAGTAATAAATGATTGTTCAAAAGATAATACTAAAGAGGTTTGTGAAAGAAATAATTTTAATATGTTATCATTACCAATAAATTATGGTTTAACCAGTGGAATTCAATTAGGAATGAAATATGCATATAAAAATAATTATGATGTAGCAATTCAATTTGATGGAGATGGACAACATCAGGCTAAATATTTAAAGGACTTAGTTAAAGAAATAGAAAAAAATAATGCAGATATAGTAATAGGCTCTAGATTTGCAACTGAGAAAAAGCCGTTAACAGCTAGAATGTTAGGAAGTAGAATAATAACTTTATTTATAAAATTAACAACAGGAAAAACTATAAAAGATACTACATCAGGAATGAGAGCATATAATAAAAAGGCTATATGGGAATTTATAAGAAATACAAGTTTAACACCAGAACCTGATACATTAGTGTATATGATAAAAAAAGGATTAAATGTTAAAGAAGTACAAGTAGAAATGAAAGAAAGAGAATTTGGTACAAGTTATTTAACTCCAATAAAGTCAATGAAGTATATGATAAATATGATATTTTCAATTGTATTTATAAGAGCAATAACTAGAAAGAATATATGAGGTGAAAAATATGACAAATACATTAAGAATAATTTTAATAGCAAGTTCATTTATAGCATTTTTATTATGTGTAATGAAAATAAAGCAATCTAAATTAAAAGTAGAGAATGCAGTAACATGGATGTTTGGAAGTATTATTTTAATACTAATGAGTATATTTTCAAATGTAGTAGAATGGATTTCTAATCTTCTAGGATTTGTATCACCAGTAAATTTTGTATTTTTAATAATGATAGCATTTTTATTAATACAAGTGTTTATTGATAATCTGCATATAACATTATTAAATGAAAAAATTAAAGACTTAGATCACTATATAGCATTAAAAGAACATAATGATAAAAAATAGTCTTTATTAGAAAAAAATGGCAAATTTAATTTGCCATTTTTTATTGCTTTTTGGAATAAAATAGTATAAAATTTAGGTAAATGGAAGGAGGAAAAAATTATGAAGAAAAAAATAGTTATAAGTATTATTTTAATAATATTTATATTTTTTGTTAGTTCTATATGTAAATCTAATGCTGAGGCAACTTATAGTCAATTTAAAGAGATACAACATATATTGAATATAGATACAGATTTAAATGATAGTGTATTTGATAAAAATGGAATACAAATTTGTGGATGGAGATTAGCAACAGAAAAAAATAAAATTATTGTAAAAATAGATGGTGAGAAAATAGATAGCAATTATATAGAATATTCATATAAATACGATTTAATATCAATAGTAAAAGGATATGGAACATATGAAGAAAATCCAACTCCAATGTTTAATATAAATATACCAACATCTGATATTAAGGATGGTAATCATGTACTTGAAATTGGTATGGAACTTGAAGATGGAACAATATTAGAAAGTATACAAAGAAACATAAAAATAGAAAAAATAAAACATATATTAAACATAGATACTAATTTAGAAAATGCAAAATTTGATAAATATGGAATAAATATATCGGGATGGAGATTAGCTAATGAAAGTAATAAAATTGATGTATTAGTGGATGGTGTAAAAATAGATAGCAATTATATAGAATATTCATATAAATACGATTTAATATCAATAGTAAAAGGATATGGAACATATGAAGAAAATCCAACTCCAATGTTTGATATAAAAATTCCTACAAAAGATATAACAAATGGAAAACATAATATAAAAATTCAATTAAAGTTAAAAGATGAAACTATATTAGATACTGTTGAAGCAAATATAATGGTAAATAAAAGTGTTAAAAATGTTTTGAATATAGATACTAATTTGGAAAATGCAAAATTTGATAAAACAGGAATACAAATATCAGGGTGGAGATTAGCAACTGAAAAGAGTAAAATAGTAGTATTAATTGATGGAAAAGAAATAGATGAAAAATGTATATCATATTCATATAAATATGATTTAATATCAATAATAAAAGGATATGGAACATATAATGAAAATCCAACTCCAATGTTTGATATAAATATCCCTACAACCAAAATAGAAGATGGAAAACATTCATTAGAACTTCAAATGAAATTAGAAGATGGTACAAGTTTAGAAAGTATAAAAAAAGATATAATAGTTGAAAAGTTTAAAAGTATATTAAATATAGATACTAATTTAAAAAATGCAAAATTCGATAAATATGGAATAAATATATCAGGATGGAGACTAGCTAATGAAAAAAATTCAATAAAAGTATTAATAGATAATAAAGAAATAGATGATAAATATATATCATATTCATATAAGTATGATTTAATATCAATAGTAAAAGGGTATGGAACATATGAAGAAAATTCAACTCCAATGTTTGATATAAATATACCAACAATAGATATTACGAATGGGGAACATCAAATAGAAATACAAGTCGAATTGGAAAATGGAACAATAGTAAAAAAAGTCAAAAATAAAATAATAATAGATAAAAGTATAAAGCACATTTTAAATATTGATACAGATATAAATGGATTAGTTTTTAATGAACTGAAAAAAATACAAATATCAGGATGGAAATTAGCAACAGAAAAAGGAACGAAACTAGTTGTCTATATAGATAACAAAAAAATAGATGATAGCCATATTAAAAATTCACGTACATATGATTTGATATCAATAGTAAAAGGATATGGAACATATGAAGAAAACCCAACACCAATGTTTGAAGTGAATATTAGTACAGAAAATATTAGTAAACAAAATCATAACATTAAAATACAATATCTAGCTGAAGATGGAAGCATATTAGACAATGTAGAATTTGTTGCTATATATGGTGATAAGTATAGAGGAATAGATGTTAGTCAAAAAAATGGAATAGTTAATTGGAGGCAAGTAGCAAATTCAGGAATAGATTTTGCAATGATTAGAATAGGATATAGAGGGTATAGAGGAGCTACCTTAGTCCTAGACGATCAGGCTATTTATAATTTAAGAGAGGCAAAATCTTTTGGAATAAAAGTAGGAGTATATTTTGTAACACAGGCAATAAATTTAAGTGAAGCACAAGAAGAGGCTTTGTGGGTAGCGGGACAACTTAATAAAAATGGTATAAAACTTGAATACCCTGTTGCAATAGATGTAGAGGATTCAGGGGCAAGAAAAAATGGATATTTACCAGGTAGAGCAGATTTGTTAGATTCAGAAACTAGAACAATGTTAACAAGAGCATTTTGCGATGTAATAAAATATCAAGGATTTATACCAGCTGTTTATACAAGTAAAAACTGGTTTAATACTCATTTGAATTATGCAGAATTAACCAACTATGACATTTGGGTTGCTCATTATACATATGATGAAAATAAACAGACAGATTTTGATAAAAATTATCAAGTTTGGCAATATACAGACAAAGGAAGTATACTAGGAGTTTCTGGTAATGTTGATAAAAATATTTGTTATAAAAGATATTAAAGGGGAATTAGAATGAAGAATATAAAGAGAGTAATTATAGTATTTTTGATAATAATGATAATTTCTATGTTATATAATGTTTTTGCTAAAGATAATACAATAGTATCAATATTAAATATAGATACAAACCTAGAGCAAACATTTTATATAGAAGAAGAAAAAATACATATTGAAGGTTGGAAATTAGCGACACAAGAAAACACAAAATTAATTGTTTATTTAGACGGAAAAGAAATAGATAATAATTGTATAAAGTATTCCTATAAATATGATTTAATATCAATAGTGAAAGGATATGGAACATATAAAGAAAATCCATTACCTAATTTTGATATAGATATATCATTAAAAGAAATTAATGTGGGAAAACACAATTTACAAATTATATTTATGACTGAAAATGACAATAGAATATTAAAAAGTATAAATAAAGATATAAATGTAAGTAAAAATATAAAACATATATTAAATATAGACTCACCTTCAAATGGGAACACATTTTATAAAAGTGGAATAAAGGTAGATGGTTGGAAATTAGCAACAGAGAAAGATACCAAATTAGTAGCTTTAGTGGATGAAAAAGAAATAAATAAAACTGATGTAAATATGTATTATGCTTATGATCTAATATCAATAATAAGAGGATATGGAACATATGAAGAAAATCCATTTCCTAATTTTACAATAACTATACCAACTGAAGAGATACAACAAGGGAAGCATAAGTTAAAAATACAATTTAAAACATCAGATGATGTATTGTTGGAAGAAAAAGAAATAGAAATTATAGTTGATAAAAATATAAAACATACATTAAATGTAGATACACCTAGTAATAATGAACAATTTGATAAATATGGAATCAATATTTCAGGTTGGAAACTATCAACAGAAAAAAACACAAAAATAGACATATTATTAGATAACAAAGAAATAGATAATCTTGATGTAAGATATTCCTATAAATATGATTTAATATCAATAGTAAAAGGATATGGAACATATGAAGAAAATCCATTACCAATGTTCGATATCAATATTCCGATTGATCAAATTAGTCAAGGAAAGCACAAAATTAAAATTCAATTTAAAACTGCAGATGGTGTACTACTTGATGAAACAGAAAGAACAGTTATAATTGATAAAGCAATAAAACATATTTTAAATATTGATACTGTATTGTCAGAACAAGTATGGAGTCCGAATGGAATTGAAATAAATGGATGGAAACTTGCAAATATTCCAGATACCAAATTAAAAGTATACATAGAAAATAAGGAAATAGAAAATTTATCAATAGAATATTCCTATAAATATGATTTAATATCAATGGTAAAAGGATATGGAACATATAAAGAAAATCCAACACCTAATTTTAAAATAGTGATACCAGTCACAGAATTCGGATCTGGAGATAATGAGATAGAAATAAAGATGATAAGTGAACAAGGTGATGTTTTAGAAGAAGCAAAATCGACAATACCAGAATATAAAACACAAATATGTATAGATACAATTTATGATAGAACAACAATAACAAATGAAACACAATTTCTTGGTGGATGGGTAATGACAACAGTGCCAAATACACGAGTAAGAGTGTTAATTGATGGAAATTATAGAAATGAAGATGTAACAAGATACGAAAGACAAGATGTAATAAATGCAATTTCTGGATATGGTAATAATGGCACGAACTCACAACCAGGATTTGGATGTAATATTGACTTTTCAAAATTTAATTTAGGATTACATCAAATTGCGATAAGAGTGGAAGAAAATAACGGTAAGATAGTAGGAGAACAGGTAATATATATTTTTCTAAGGCAAAGTGTAATATATGAACAAGGAACTTTTGGAGATAGTGGATTAGTAAGAGCAGGAAATCCTTATGGCTCTAAATTACAATATTATCGTTATGGAAATGGACCAAACGTATTTTTTGCAACATTTACTGTACATGGATTTGAAGATAATTGGGACCATGATGGAGAAGCATTGGTAAATATTGCAAACAAATTTTATGAAGAATTGAAAACAAAACATAGACAGAATTTTGAACTAGCAGATAAATGGACAATATATATATTACCAGAAATAAATCCAGATGGTAGAAGATATGGAAATGATAATAATGGGGCTGGAAGAACAACATTATATAGCCAAGCTCCAAATAATCAAGGAATAGATTTGAATAGGTGTTGGAAGAGTACTGGATTTAGAGCAAATGAAAAAGCTAGAAATTATGCAGGTACAGCACCATATCAAGCTTATGAGGCTCAGGCATTAAGAGACTTCCTTATATCACATAAATCACAAAATGGTCAAACAATATTAGTGGATTTACATGGTTGGTTGGAACAATTAATAGGCGATAGGCAAGTTGGAATGTATTATGCAGTACAATTTCCAAATGCACATGGAAGATCTTTAGATAGATATGGAGATGGATATATAATTGATTGGGCAAGAACAGCATTGGCAAGTAATGGAAGATTAGCAAAAACATCATTAATAGAATTGCCACGAAATGTATATAGTAATAGAGATGTTGAAAATCAAAGATTAGCAGAAAGATATATACAAGCAACACTATCAATGCTTCATGGAATAATTTAATTAAAGAAAGATGATGAAAATGAAAAATAAAAAAATTATATTCCTGGTAGTAATATTAATAATTATTGTTTTAATAATAATAAAATATTGGAGAAATAATAATAATATTGAACATGGAAATGTAGAAACATTAAAAAAAGATGTGGGAATTACTGGTGATAATGAATTGTATCAAGTTCAAACTGAATATGATGGAAAAAAAATATTGGACATAAAACCAGAAATTCAATATAAAGTCGCATTTGCAGGTATAATAGAGCAAGGAAAACCAAAAATTGAAAATGTTGATGCTATATTTAATAATAATTACCCCGAAGATTATGGAATATGGATAGAAAATAATAGCAGAGATAAAATTTTACAAATTCTCAATAGAAACTTGAATAATGAGTATGAAATAAATAAAAACGGTTATTTAGACATAAAAAAAGAAGATAATCTTACAGATATTGACAAAGAATTGAAGAAAATGATTGGAGCTAAAAAAAAATATATAATAACAATATCGGAAGTTTATTATGGAGTAGATAGGGTTTCAGGTGAAATTTTAGATAATTTTTATGAAGACATGGATCCATACCAGGCAACAAAAATAGTTGATTATGGAGATGATATAATTATCTTTGTAACAACAAATAAAGAACAAAAACTTACAGACAAAGAAATATTGCAAGAATTAATTTCATATATGTAAAAACAAGACAATTTTTTATTGAAGACAATCCAAATTATTAGACGAAATAAGTTTGATAATTTGGATTTATTTTTTTTCTAAACTTTAAAGATGAAATTATTTAAAAAAATTCATAAAAATGTTGAAATATGTAAGCTTTAATGATAAAATACATTGGGAAAAAGAAAGAGGTAAAATAAGTGGATAAATATAAATTATCAATAGTAGCACTGGTATACAATTTAGAAGAATATTTGCCAAGATGTTTAGATTCTTTGGTAAGTCAAACATTAGAAGATATAGAAATACTTTGCGTAGATGATGGTTCAAAAGATTCTGCACCACAAATAATAGATGAATATGCACACAAGTATCCTCAAAAAGTAAAAGCATTTCATAAAGAAAATGGTGGAGAATTTACAACCAGAAATTATGGGTTAGAAAGAGCAACAGGAGAATATATAACATTTGTGGATACAGATGACTATGTTGAACCGGATTGGGCAGAAAAATTATATAATGCAGCTAAAGAAAACAATGCAGATATGGCTGTATGTGGATTTGAAAGAATAGATTTAAAAACAAACAAAGTAGTTGGAAAAGACATGACAAAACAAGGAAATACAGTAAAAGAAATAACATCAGAAGATGATTTTATGGTATTTGTAAATCCAGCACCTTGGAATAAAATTTATAAAAGAGAAAAAGTAAAAGATTTAAGGTTTTTACCATTTAGAGGATTTAATGATGCTATGTTCTTAACAAGTGCATTTATTAGAATAAATAAGATAGCATTTGTACCAGACATATTATATCACTATTATCTACGAAGTGATTCTCAAATACATAGTGTAAATGAACAAGATGTAAAAAATTTAAAAAAATACTTGTTAAAAGTAAAAGAATTATATCAAAAAGAAGGCAAATATGAAGAAATGGGGCCGATATTGGAAATGATGGCATTTTTACATTTGGCAGTATCTGTAATGTACAGAGCTTCATATAATCCAGATATAAATATAAAAAAAATGACTAAAGAAACTAGAGAATATTTAGATACTAATTTTAGTGAATGGAGAAAAAATAAATTCTTAACATTTAGATATTCTATAACTAGAGGTGTAAAACATTTAGGATTATATGTAATTGCATTATTATATAAGATGAATTTACAAATGCTATATATAAGAGCATATAGATTTGTAGTTGATAAAATTAAAGTAGATATTAAATTCTAATGTCTAGAATGGAGAGAAAAATGAATATAGAAACACAGTTAAATAATATTAAAACAAAGAAAGTATTAGTAATTGGAGATATAATGTTAGACAAATACTTCTTTGGAGAAGCAAAAAGATTATCACCAGAAGCACCAGTTCCAGTGCTACATAAAACAAGAGAAACAATAGTACTTGGTGGAGCATCAAATGTTGCAAGAAACTTAGTAAGAGCAATACAAGATGTATCAATTATGAGTGTAATTGGAAATGATGAAGAAGGAAAAATCTTAAAGAAAATCTTAGAAGATAATAAAATACATACAGATTTATTAATATTAGATAAAGAAAGAACAACAACAGTAAAAACAAGAATGATCGGGCCAAACAATGCTCAAATGCTAAGATTAGATGTAGAAGATACGGCTTCAATTTCTGATGAAATATCTGATAAGATGATAAAATTATATGAAGCTAATATAGAAAAGTTCGATATAATAATAATATCAGATTATAAAAAAGGTGTGTTGAATGTTCAAAACACAGCAGAATTAATAAGAATTGCTAACAAATATAACAAAATGACTTTAATAGATACTAAAGAACCATCATATGCTAAATATAAAGATGCATATTTAATAAAACCAAACCTAGATGAATTAAAGAATTTAACAAAAATGAGTGTAAACAATGATGAAGAAGTTGTTAATGCTGCAAATGAATTAAGAGCACAAACAGGTGCAAAATATGTTTTAGCAACACGTGGAAAAGATGGAATGACACTTGTAGATGGAAAGAGTTTTCAACATATTAGAGGAGTTTCTAAAGAGGTTTATGATGTTTCTGGTGCAGGAGATACAGTTATATCATATTTAGCAGTAGGACTTGCAAATGATTTTGAAATAGGAGATACAGCTAGATTAGCAAATATTGCATCAAGCATAGAAGTTTCAAAAATGGGAACATATGCTGTTTCAATAGAAGAAATAAAAGAACATATCAATAAAGAAAATGATGTATCATATGACAATAAATTACCAAGTGTAGACGAATTAGCTAAAATATTACAAGCAGAAAGAGAAAAAGGTAAGAAAATAGTATTTACTAATGGATGTTTCGATATATTCCATGTTGGTCATTCAAGATATTTAAGACAAGCATCAACTTATGGAGATATCTTAGTAGTTGGAGTAAATTCAGATGCTTCTGTAAAAAGATTAAAAGGTCCAGAAAGACCAATAATTTCAGAAGAAGAAAGAATGGAATTATTAGCAGATTTACAATGTGTATCATATGTTGTAAAATTTGAAGAAGATACACCATATGAATTAATAAAGAAATTACAACCAGATATAATCACAAAAGGTGGAGACTATAAGCCAGAAGAAGTAGTTGGAAAAGATATAGTTGAAGCTAGAGGTGGAAAAGTTGTTATTTGTAAGCTTGTAGAAGGAAAATCTACAACTAATATTATTACTAAAATTAGAAATGCAAAATAATATTTTAGGAGGAAAAAATTATGAAAAATGAAATTAAAGAAAAATTTATGTATAGCATAGAGTGCAAAACAAAGGTTGTAAATGATGAAAAAATAATAGGTCAAGTTGAAGAGGTTTGTAATGCATTAATAAAATGCTATAAAGAAGGACATAGAGTTTATATGATGGGAAATGGTGGATCAGCTGCTGATGCACAACATTTTTCAGCAGAATTAGTTGGAAGATATATGCTAGAAAGAAAAGGATTACCAGCAGTAGCATTTACAACAGATACAAGTATTTTAACAGCTGTTGGAAATGATTATGGATATGATGATGTATTTAGAAGACAAACAGAAGCTTTAGTAGAAAAAGGTGATGTTGTTTTCGGAATATCTACAAGTGGAAATTCAAAAAATGTATATGATGCATTAAAATTAGCACAAGAAAAAGGTGCTACAACAGTAGGATTTTTAGGAAAGACAGGTGGAACATGTAAAGAAGTTTGCAATATTCCAATAGTTATTGAATATCCTAGAACACCTAATATTCAAGAAGCACATGAAATGATAATGCATACAATATGTGAGATTGTTGAGAAAAAATTATATGAATAAAGCAATTTTTTTAGATAGAGATGGAACTATAAATGTTGATAAAAATTATTTGTATAAAATAGAAGATTGGGAATTTATAGATGGTGTAATAGAAGGTTTACAGATATTACAAGAATTAGGATTTAAACTAATTGTTATAACAAATCAATCTGGAATTGCTAGAGGCTATTATACAGATAAAGATGCACATATAATTTTTGATTATATGATAAATGAATTAAAGAAAAATGGGGTAATAATAGAGCAAGTCTATTATTGCCCTCATATAGGTAATGAATGTGATTGTAGAAAACCTAAATTAGGTTTATTTTATAGAGCTCAAAAAGATTATGACATAGATTTTTCTAAAAGCTATGCAATTGGAGATAAACTAAGAGATTTAGCTATATGTGAAAAAGAAGATGTAAAAGGATTTTTATTAAGTGAGGATAACGAAGAAGTTGGTCCTAAAATTAGAAAATGTAAAAATCTTTTAGAAGCAGCTCAAATGATAAAAGAAGAGGAATGAATTTAAAATGGCAAAAACAGGGTATTTTTCTGGTACATTTACCAAGATAAACAATTTGGTTTTAAGAAATGAAAAAATAAGAAATCTAAAATCTATGTATTATTATATAGATGGAATTGGATTAAAATTTATAAAAAAGCCAAAACAAGAACAGAATTCAAAAACAAAAGTCATAATTGTATATAATTTATCACTTGGTGATGGAGCAATGTTTAATTGTGCACTAAAAAATATAAGAAAAATCTATCCAGAAGATAAATATGAATTAACAATAATTTGTCAAAAAGGATTGAATAAAATATATGAGGCAACAAACTTATTTGATTATGTATTAGCTTATAATTTTACCAAAAGTGCAGTTGATTTAAAAGAAAGAATGAATTTGTTCAAAGAATTGAGAAAAAAGCAATATGACATTTTGTTAGACCCTATTGGAATTGAAGATTGTTCTACAAACATATTAGTTTCTAGAGCTATTTTCAGTAAAGAGAAAATAGGAATTATAAATTATGGTAGAAAAGTAGCCTGTTCAGAAAAAATTTATAAAAAAGTTTATGATAAAATTTTAGAATTAAATGATCCTAAAATGCATTTAATAGACCATTATTTTGAATTTTTTAATTTGTTAGGAAATTTAAATATAAAACCTGAATTTGTAAATTTACCTAGTGAGCCATTAAAAGAAAAAATAGATGAAGATTATTTTATTGTATACCCAAGTGCTAGTACAGAATATAAAAGGTGGCCAGTAGAAAGATTTGCAGAAATAACAAAACGAATTTATGAAAGAACTAAAATTCCATTAGTTGTTTGTGGTACAAATGTGGATAGACAAACAAATGATGAGTTGATAAATTTAATAAAAGATAATGTTAAATATATTGATATGACAGGAAAAACATCAATATTAGAATATATAGATTTAATAAAAAAATCAAAATTTGTTATTACAAATGATACTGGAATTTACCATGTGGCTGTGGTATCAGAAGTACCTGTATGTATAACAGCAGGAGCATATACTTATGACAGATATTTAACATACAAATTTAATGGGGCAGATAAGTATAAAAAGCCATATGTAGCATGTGTAAAAATGGAATGTGCAAATTGTGATAACAGATGTATAAAAGCAAATGAATTAGAAAAGACTTGGCCATGCTTAGATGCAGTTACAGTTGATATGGCATGGGAAAAAGTTAGCAATATGCTTGAAAATTTAAAACTTTGAGAGGAATAAAAAATGAAAAAAGAAAAACACGAAAATCAAGAACTATCAGAAAAAACAGCAATTCTAACCAAATTAAAGTTAATAAATTTAGTTAAATATTTAGTATATTTTTTTGACAGAATAGTATGTTTATTTAGTGGAAAGAAAACTAAAAATGATAGTACTAATAAGAAAAAAGTTTTAATATTAGCAAATTTAGGACTTGGTGATGCAATGAATTTCTTATCAGTTGCAGACAAGTATAGAAAAGCATATCCAAAAGAAGAGTTTGAAATAACATTATGGGTATCTAATCATTTGGACGAATTAATGAGAATGGAAACTGAATTTGATAAAGTAGAATTAGTTCCATTTAATCAAATTACTACAGATATAAAGAAAAGGATAGCTTTAATTAAAAAGATTAGAGAATATAAATATGATGTAGTTATTGATGTTATGGGAGCAACAGGATGTACACCAAGCATGTATTTAATGGCATCTTCAATAGCAAATGAAAAGATAACTATAATAAATAATGCATATTCAATATGTCCTAAATTTTTCACTAAGAGAGTATATACTAAATTGGTAGAAATAAATGATAAAAAAATAACCAATATAGAGTATTATCATTATTTGGTTAATGAGATATTAGGGATAAAAGATGATGAAATAAAATTCCATAAAGTCAAAGAAATAAAGTTAAATTTAGATTTACCAGAAGAATATTATATAGTATTTCCAAGTGCAAGTTTAGACAAGAAAAAGTGGGAATATGAAAAATATGGTGAATTGATAGAAAAAATTTATGAAAAAACAAAATTGCCAGTTGTATTTTGTGGCACGAATTCAGACTTAACAGATGTAAGTGAAGTAATTAAAAATATAAAAAATGCTAAATATGTAAATTATTTAGGAAAAAGCTCAGTTGTTGAATTTATAGAAATAATAAGAAGAGCTAAATTTGTAATAACAAATGATACCGGAGCATATCATATTGCATTAAGTCTTGAAGTTCCTGTAAGCATTATAACAGGCGGATATACATATGATGGATTCGTTGCTTATAATTTTAAAAACAATAAATATAAAAAGCCGTATATAATAACAAACCAAAGAGAATGTTTTAATTGTAATAGTAACTGTAAGTATTTAAAGGATGGGCAAGAAAAATGGCCATGCTTACATGCTGTTACTGTTGTTTATGCTTGGAATATTGTTGAAAAAATGATAGATGATATACAAGATAAGCAATAGAGGAGGAAGTATATTGGAAGAAAATAGAAAAGAAGATGGTAAAAAGACAGTAATATCTATGGTAACATATTTAATAGCTAATGTAATAGGAATGGCAGTATCATTAGTTGCATTACCAATATTAACAAATTTACTTTCTACTGCTGAAATGGGAATTGCTACAAGTTTTATAACATTAAAAAATATAGTTACAATTATATTATTATTAGCAATGTACATATCAATAGATAAAATGTATGTTACTATAAAAGACTATAATGAAAGATATAAATATTTATCTTCTATTTATATATTTTCAAGTGTTGTGGCAGTGGTGATATATCTTGTGTATCTTGTTTGTCAAGGACCAATTAATAAAATGCTAGGATTTAATACACCAATGATGACCTTGATGTTTGTTATGTGTGTATTAATAAATGGATGTACATTAATGGTTGCAAATTGGAACTTTTGCAATAAAGCAAAATACACATTTGCTTATAACTTGTTGGCATTACCAATATCACAAATATTGTCAATAGTTTTAGTTTTAATATTACCATCAGAAAAGTATTTAGGAAGAATAATTGGTGTAGACTTTTTTAATATAACATTAGGAATAATCTGTGGAATAGTTATTGTTAAAAAAGGAAAAATGACATTTGAAAAAAAATACATAAAAGAAAGCTTGCAAATTAGTTTACCTATGATACCACATTTACTATCACAAATATTTTTATCAAGTTGTGATTTGTTAATGATAAAAAGTATTGTAGGGGAAGCAAGTGCAGGAATTTATAGTGTTGCATACACAATTGCGAATATTTTGTACACAATTTCATTACAAATATTTAAACCATGGTCACCATGGGTATATAGAAGAATAGAAAACAAGGAAACAGATTCAATTAAAGAAAATTCAAAATTAATAATGCATATTGTATGGATATTTTGTATAGGAATATTTACAGTAGCTCCAGAATTAATAAAATTATTTATTAATTCAGAATATGCAGAAGCTTCATTAATAGTACCACCAATATGTTTAGGAATATTCTTTCAAATGATGTATACATTTTTCTATGATATAGAATATTATCATAAGAAAAACAAACAAATAGCAGTATTTTCGGTAATTACAGCAATTGTAAATATAATATTAAATTATGTAGCAATAAATATTTGGGGATATCAAGCAGCAGCTTATACCACAATAGTAAGTTATATAATATTATGTTTGTTACATTATTTTGGAATGAGGAAGATAGACAAAACACAATATTATGATTTAAAAACTTTAATTACTTTAAGCATAGCTCTAATACTAACAACATTTGCAAATGTTATATTTAATAATAGTATTTTAATTAGGTATATTATTTTAGTTATTAGTGGAATTTATATTCTTATAAGATACAAAAAATTAATTGTTGATTTTGGAAGTAAGGCTTATGAAAAAGTGAAAGTGAAAGGACTAAAGAATGAATAATATAAAAGAACTATATTTGAAATATAAAGAAATAATAAATTATCTAATATTTGGAGTATTGACTACAGTTGTTTCGCTAGCAACATATTATATATGTGTATATACATTTTTAAATCCAGATAATAGTTTACAACTTCAAGTAGCCAATATTGTTTCTTGGATTGCAGGTGTTACATTTGCATATATAACAAATAGAAAATTTGTATTTGAAAGTGAAGAACAAGAAAAATTAAAAGAAGCTGGAAAATTTGTGACGTCTAGAATAGCAACATTATTAACTGACATGCTAATAATGTTTATAGGTGTAACAATATTAAAATTAAATGATAAGATAATAAAATTAATATCACAAATAATTGTTATAATAGCAAATTATTTATTGAGCAAAATGCTTGTATTTAGAAAAATAGAAAATTAAAAGTTATAAATTATAATTATATACAGAAAAAAGCGCGAAAATAATTTTCACGCTTTTAATGGTTGAAATTATATGGCTTTAGTGATATACTAATAAAGAAAAATAATAGGTCGAAAGAAGGAATGAATATGTCAATATTAGTAACAGGCGGAGCTGGATACATAGGAAGCCACACTGCAGTAGAATTATTAAATGCAGGAAGAGAGATAGTAATAATAGACAATTTTTCGAATAGTAAACCAGAAGTGTTAGAAAAAATAAAAAAAATAACAGGAAAAGATTTTAAATTTTACGAAATAGATTATTTAGATAGAAAAGCATTAGAAAAAGTATTTGAAGAAAACACAATAGAAGCGGTAATGAATTTTGCGGGGTATAAAGCGGTTGGAGAATCAGTACAAAAACCATTAGAATATTATGAAAACAATATTTCTGGTGCAATAGTACTATTAGAAACAATGAGAAAATATAATGTAAAGAAATTTATATTTAGTTCATCTGCAACAGTATATGGAGAACCAGAAAGAATACCCTTAACAGAAGAATGCAAAATAGGTGGAACAACTAATCCATATGGAACAACAAAATTATTTATAGAACAAATATTACAAGATTTATATAAATCAGATAATACTTGGGATATTGCAATATTAAGATACTTCAATCCAGTAGGAGCACATGAGAGTGGACTAATAGGGGAAGAACCACAAGGAATTCCAAACAATTTAATGCCATATGTAGTAAGAGTTGCATCAGGTCAACTAGAACAATTATCTGTGTTCGGAGACGATTATGATACACCAGATGGAACAGGAGTAAGAGATTATATACATGTTGTGGATTTAGCTAAAGGACATATTAAAGCATTAGAAAAATTAGAAAAAGAACAAACAGGAATGTATATATATAATTTAGGAACAGGAACAGGATATAGTGTTTTGGACATGGTAAAAGCATTTGAAAATGTAACTAGAAAAACAGTAAAATATAAAATAGCGCCAAGAAGAGCAGGAGATATAGCAACATGTTATTCAAATCCAGAGAAAGCTCAAAAAGAATTAAACTGGAAAGCAGAGAAAACATTAGAAGATATGTGTAAAGATTCTTGGAGATATATACAAAAACAAATGGAGGAATAATTATAATAGCAAATGAAAAAAAGAATAGCATATATAGTTATAGTAGTATGTTTATTAATAGCTTTTGGGGCAACTGTAACAGTAAACTGGCTATATGAAACATTTGGACATCTTTCGATGGATGAAATAATATTTCACTTAAAAGTTCCAATGGAAGGAACAAATACAGACATAATTTTTACATTTTTTAAAGAATGCTTGTGGAAAGTAATCTTACCCACAATAATAATATCATTTGCATTAATATACCCGATGGTCAAAGATATAAAATTTATAAAAGAAATACATACAGCGGAAAGAAGAAGAACTACTCTAACAAGTATATGTATAGCTGGATTAATACTAATAATTAGTATTAGTAAAATAGTAGAAACAACAGATATAAAAGAATATATAGAGAATCAGACACATGATTCGAGTTTTATATCAAAAGAATATGTAAGACCAGAGAAAACAAATATAGAATTTCCAGAACAAAAAAGAAATTTAATATACATTTTCTTGGAATCAATGGAGACAACATATTATTCAACAAAAGACGGAGGATTATCAAAAGGAGATTTAATACCAGAGATATCAAAATTAGCAAAAGAAAATACTAATTTTTCAGATACAGATAAGTTAGGTGGAGCATATACATTATATGGAACCACATGGACTGTTGGAGCGATGTCTGCACAGACAGCAGGAGTACCGCTAAAATTATCTATTGATGATAATTCAATGGGAGAGTATAGTACTTTTTTGGATGGAGCTTATAGTATAGGACAAGTTTTAGAAAATAATGGATATACAAATTACCTTTTGTTAGGTTCTGATGCAACATTTGGAGGAAGAAGAAATTTATTTAAACAACATGGAAATTATGAAATATGGGATTTTGAATCTGCCAAAGAAGAAAACAAAGCTTCAGAACAAATATGGTGGGGGTTTACTGATGATCAATTATTTGAGTATGCAAAAGAAAAAATATTAAATTTATCAAAACAAGAAAAACCATTTAATTTTACATTTTTGACAGCTGATACACATTTCCCTGATGGATTTTTGTGTAAAGATTGCCCTAATAAATGGGATGAACAATATAAAAATGTAATATCTTGTTCAAGCAAAAGAGTTGGAGATTTTGTTAAATGGCTTCAAAAACAAGATTTTTATGATAATACTACAATAGTTATTACTGGAGACCATTTAACAATGCAAGCAAATTTCTTTGAGCCAGAAGAAGGGCAACAATATGATAAAAAAGTAGTAAATGTTATTATAAATCCTGCTATTGAAGCGGAGAATACAAAAAGAGTATATTCAACAATGGACTTATACCCAACAACACTAGGGGCACTTGGAGCTAAAATTGAAGGAAATAGATTAGGGCTTGGAACGAATTTGTTTTCAAATGAGAAAACATTAATTGAAAAATATGGTGTTGAATATGTTAATAATGAATTGAAAAAGGTATCAAGATTTTATGATAATTCAATTTTAGTAAAATAGGTAGAAAGGTTGAAAAATATGGAGAAAATATCAGTAGTAGTTTCTTGTTATAATGAAGAAAAAGCATTACCATTATTTTATAAAGAAATAGAAAGAGTGAGAAAACAAGATTTTGAAAATATTGTGGATTTTGAATACATATTTGTAAATGATGGTTCTAAAGATAAAACATTAGATATAATAAAACAGTTAAGAGCAATTGATGATAAAGTAAGATATGTATCATTTTCTAGAAACTTTGGAAAAGAAGCAGCGATGTTTGCTGGTTTGGAAGCATCAACAGGAGATTATGTAACATTAATGGATGCAGATTTACAAGATCCGCCAGCTTTACTAAAACAAATGTATGACGCAATTATAAATGAAGGATATGATTCAGTAGGAACCAGAAGAGTTACAAGAAAAGGTGAACCACCAATTAGAAGCTTTTTTGCAAGGATGTTTTATAAGATAATAAATAAAATGTCAGATATTGAAATGGTTGATGGAGCTAGAGATTATAGGTTGATGAAAAGACAAGTTGTTGATGCAATAATATCTTTAAAAGAGTATAACAGATATTCAAAAGGATTGTTTAGCTTTGTAGGATTTAATACCAAATGGATAGAATATGAAAACGTTGAAAGAGTTGCAGGAGAAACAAAATGGTCATTCTGGAAATTATTTAGATATGCAATTGAAGGAATAACAGCATTCTCAACAACACCTTTAATATTTGCATCAGTATTGGGAATAATATTTTGTGTAATTTCATTTTTGGCAATTATATTTATTATAGTTAGAACATTAATATATGGAGATCCAACTTCTGGTTGGCCATCACTTGTATGTATAATTGTTTTTGTTAGTGGAATACAATTGTTCTCAGTGGGAGTAATTGGACAATATTTATCTAAAACATATTTAGAGGTCAAAAAAAGACCAATTTATATTATAAAAGAAAAAGTATAGGCAAACAAATAAGAAAGGAATGGATATAAATGTTTAAATTTGGATTAGGGCAAGATATAGGAATAGACTTAGGAACTGCTACAGTAATAGCATATGTAAAGGGAAAAGGTGTAGTGCTTAGAGAACCATCTGTAGTAGCAGTAGATAGTAATACAAATGAAGTGTTAGCAGTGGGACAAGAAGCAAGAAGAATGTTAGGAAGAACACCAGGAAATATTGTAGCTACAAGGCCATTAAGAGAAGGGGTAATTTCAGATTATACAGTAACAGAAAAAATGCTAAAATATTTTATAAACAAGATAAATGGAAGAACATTGTTTGCACCACGAACAATGATATGCATTCCTTCAAGAGTAACAGAAGTTGAAAAAAAGGCAGTAATAGATGCAGCAAATCAAGCAGGAGCACGTAAAGTGTTTTTAATAGAAGAGCCAATAGCAGCAGCAATAGGTGCAGGAATAGATATAGCTAAACCATGTGGTAATATGGTTGTAGATATTGGTGGTGGAACAACAGATATTGCAGTAATTTCATTAGGTGGTTCAGTAGAAAGTACGTCATTAAAGGTTGCAGGAGATAAATTTGATGAATATATTGTTAAATATATCAAAAAGAAACATAATATAATGATTGGAGAAAGAACAGCAGAAGATTTAAAAATAAATATTGGCTGTGTATATCCAAAAATGCAAGACACTGATATGGAAATAAGAGGTAGAGATTTAGCAACAGGATTGCCTAAAAATGTTAAGGTGAATTCAAGTGAGATGCTAGAAGCGCTTATAGAACCTGCAATGATGATTGTAGATGCAGTTCATTCAGTGTTAGAAAAGACACCACCAGAACTTTCTGCTGATATAAGTGACAGAGGAATATATATGACTGGTGGAGGATGTTTAATAGATGGCTTAGACAAATTGTTGCAAGAAAAAACAGGAATAAATGTAATGATTGCTAATGATGCGGTTTCATGTGTTGCATTAGGAACTGGTAAGGCATTAGATAATCTAGATAAATTAGATAGATAGAAAGGAATGATTAAAAAATGAAAAAGAAAATTGCGTTAACAATATTTTTAATAATAATGATGATGACAACAAGTGTATTTGCAACAGCAAAATCTGCTGATGTAAAAATGGAAGTAGTAGAAGACAATGTATGTACAATAAAATTAAATGAAAAAGCAAATCTTGAAAAAAAACTTGTAGAGTATGATTTAGATAAACATCAAGTTACTCTACAATTAAAAGTAAATAATGCAGCAGAAGCAAAAATACCATCAGGAGAAATGATGTTAGTAATAGATAGCTCAAATAGTATGGATCAAAAAGTAGATGATAATACGACAAGAAAAGAATTGGTTTTAAATTCTGCTAATAAGCTTGTTGAAAGTTTATTAAAAGCAAATCCAACAACATTAAAAATAGGAGTTGTAACATTTTCAACTAGTTCACAAAAAGATGAAAATGGAAACTTAATAATAGGAACAGAAGCTGATGCACAAAAAGTTTGCGATTTTACAAATAATGTCCAAACATTAAAATCAAAAATATCTGCAATAGAAGGAACAGGCCAATATACTAACTTAGATTCAGGTTTAAAATTAGCAAAAAGCCAATATACATCAGAAGATAATAATAAATACATGATTGTTTTAACAGATGGATTACCAAATATTGCAATAGGGTATAATGATTTGACTTCATATAAAGGATTAACAGATGTTATAACAGCAACTAAAGCAACATTAAAATCATTAGATAATGTAGATGTAATGACAATGCTAACAGGTATAGATACAGAAGATGCAACATTTAGGATGGAAGGCGAAAATAAATATACATATGGACAAGTAATACAAGAAGTTTTTGGAACAGAATCAAAACCAACAGTAGGAAAATTCTATAAAATAAATGATAATCAAATCGAAAAGACAATTACAGAAACAATTTACCGCGAATTATTGCCAGTTGAAAATGCATTAACAGATATAGTTGTAAAAGATTATTTTCCAGAATATATTGTAAATAATTTCGAAATGACATATGTTGAAGGAATTGATACAAGTAATGTTTCAGCCAAGATTGACACAGAAACAAATAGTATAACATGGAATCTTGCAAAACTTGGAGCAAATCAATCAGCTATGATACAATATAGATTGACATTGAAAGACGAATTTGATGAAAAAATTATAGGTGAAATTCTTAATACGAACGATTCAGTAGAAGTAACATACAAAGATTTTGATGGAAGCTCAAAAACAGAAAAATCAGATGTTACACCAAAAATAAAGCTTACAAAAATTGAAGTACCAGTTGACAATACTGTTGCACCAGAACCAATACCAAAGGCAGGGTCTCCTATGGTTATTGTAGGAATGATATTAGTAGTAGCAGTTGCAATGTTTTTTGGATATAAATCAAGAAAAATAAAATAAGCAAAAGGAAGCCTCTGAAAAGGGGCTTCTTTTGTTATGTCTCTAAAGGATTAGCAACATCCTCCTCTGTTACCACCACAGCAACAACAAATTAAAAGTATTAAGATTATTATCCAGCAGCAATCATCGCCGAAACCAAATCCACATCCTCTATTTTCTGGCATATTAAAACCCCCTTTCGATAAAACTATCTTGGCTAAAGTGAAATTTAACTTTAGGTTTTTCTTTTGATAATATATAATATGGGGTTTATAAGAAAGTGTTACAACTTAATGTTTTTATTAATATCAATCAAGAGGCCTTATAAATATAAACTTTGAATGAAATGTCGAATGTGCATGGAGAAATTTTAGAAATTCTTTGCAATTTTGGGGAAAGAGTTCACGATAGTGGAAGGGTGCCCTAAAATAAATTAGAATTTCTTAAATTTCGTAATAAGCCGAGACATGAAATGAAAAGTTTATATTTATAAGACTTCTTGATATTAAATCTAATAAAACATTGATATGTACAAAAAAGTATAAAAAATGATTAATATAGGTTGAAAAAAAAATGCAAGTATGATTAAATATAATAAAATAATTGGAACAGAAGAAAAGCGTTCTCAGATGCACCAGGAGGTAATGTAAAAATGGGAAACATAGTTTTATTAGATGATTTAACAATCAATAAAATTGCAGCAGGAGAAGTAATAGAAAGACCTGCATCAGTAATAAAAGAAATGATTGAAAACTCAATAGATGCAGGGGCTAATAATATAGTAGTAGAAATAGAAAAAGGTGGAATATCATATATAAAAGTAACAGATAATGGAAAAGGAATTTCAGAAGATGATTTGGAATTAGCATTTGAAAGACATGCTACAAGTAAAATAAGATCTGCTGATGATTTAAATACTGTAACATCAATGGGGTTCAGGGGTGAGGCATTGGCAAGTATTGCAGCGATATCAAGAGTGGAATTAGTTTCTAAAACAGCAGACCAACAAAATGGATATAAGGTAGTACTAGAAGGTGGAAATGTACTAGAAAAATCAATAGCAGGTTCACCAGCAGGAACATCAATAACTGTAACAAATCTATTTTATAATACACCGGTAAGATATAAATTCTTAAAAAAGGATTTCACAGAAGCAGGATATATTGAAGATGCAATAACAAGAACGGCATTAGTGCATCCAGAAATAGCAATAAAACTTATAAATTCTGGAAAAACAGTTATTCAAACTAATGGAAATGGAGATTTAAAAACAGTAATTTATAGTATATATGGAAAAGATGTAGCAAATGCATTGATAGAAACTGATTATACATATGAAGATATACATATAACAGGTGTAGTAGGAAAACCAGAAATAGCACGTTCAAATAGAGCATATCAAATGTTTTTTGTTAACAAAAGATATATAAAAGACAAAGCATTATCATCAGCAACAGAAAGAGCATATAAAGGAATGTTGCCAATGGGGAAATTTGGATTTTTGGTGTTGAATATTGAAATGAATCCAAGTAAAGTTGATGTGAATGTGCACCCAGCAAAATTGGAAGTAAGATTTGAAGACGAAAATTTGATATTTAAAGCAGTATATCATGCAATAAAAGATTCACTTTTAAAAATAGATGAACCAAGTTCAAATAATAATTCAGATCAAATTTCAATTGGAACTCCAACAATAGAAATAAAACCATTTAACAAAACTGATAATTTCTCAGTAGGAAGTAAAGAAACTATAGTAGAACAAATATTTAAAGCAAGACAATTAGCTGAACAACATAACCAGGAACAAGGGCAACCTCAACAGAGTCAAAAAGTAGAGAAGATTGAAATACCTGAGATAGAAAAAAGTCAAGAAGTTCTAAAAAAACTACAAGAAATGAAACAAAAACTAATTCAAGAAACACCAGGACTAAAATTAGAAAACAGGGAAGTAATACAACCAGTACAAGTAGAACAACCACAACAAGAGAAAAAACAGGAAATAGGAATACAACAACAAGAAAATATTGAAGTGGAAAAAACTGAAATAATAGAAAATCAAGAAGAACCTCAAATATTGGAAGAAGAATTACCAAAAGCACTTCAACATGAAGAAATAGAGCAACCAGCAGAAGAAATAAAATATGAAATAGAATCTGAACCTATAAAAGAAGAAAAAGTAGCAGAGAAAAGTGTAGAATATACAAAAGAATTTGAAGAAATGTATATGCAATTATTTGGAACTAAGCCAGTAAAAGGTGAAAAATACGAAAGCAAAATAGATGATAGTAATAAAATAGATGATATAGCTAAACTAGAAAATAGAACTGTATTTGAGAATCTAGAAGAATATCAAAAGCCTACTTATAAATTTGTTGGAATACTATTTGATGAATACATAATAATTGAGATGGAAAAAGAAATGTATATAATTGACCAACATTCAGCACATGAGAAAATATTATTTGAAAAATTAAAAGATAATTATTATGACAAAGAGAATAAAGATTCACAATTAATGTTATTACCAGATATAATAACACTTTCACGTAAACAAATGGAAATTGCTAGAGATAATATGCAAATGTTTAGAAATGCAGGATTTATGGTAGAAGAATTTGGGGAAAATACTGTAAAAATAACAGGTGTACCAGAAATATGCTTAGAATTAGAAACAAGAGAAATATTTACGCAGATATTAGATGAAATAGATAAAGTTTCAAGAAATGAAAAACAAGAAGTTGAACAAAAATTTATATCAACACTTGCTTTTAAAATTGCTAAAGATGCTAGTATAGCAAATACTAAAGAAGAGGTTGATGGTTTGATGAATGAGTTATTGATATTAAATAATCCATTTACAGGACCACTAGGAGAACCAATAGCAATAAAAATGTCAAAATATGATATTGAAAGAAAATTTGCAAGAAAGTAAAGGGATTAAAGATGAACAAACCAAAGGTTATAGTTATATGTGGACCCACTGCGTCAGGAAAAACAACACTATCAATACAACTGGCACAAAAAATAAATGGAGAAATAATTTCAAGTGATTCTATGCAAATATACAAAGATATGAACATAGGAACAGCTAAACCAGACCAACAAGAAATGCAAGGAATAAAACATTACTTATTAGATTTCGTAGAGCCAAATCAAAGATATAGTGTAGCAGATTATAAAAAAGATGCTGAAAATGCAATAGAAGATATATTACAAAAAGGGAAAGTTCCAATAATTGTTGGTGGAACTGGGTTATATGTAGATAGCTTAATATATGGAATTGAATATCCAAACATAGAATTTGATGAAAATTACAGAAAAGAATTAGAACGAAGAGTAGAGAAAGAAGGATTAGAAAAATTATATGAAAAAGCTAAAAAAATAGACCCGCAAGCAATGAAAAAAATCAGCCGTAATGATCAAAAAAGAATATTAAGGGTTTTGGAAATTTATAATGCAACAGGAAAAACGAAAACAGAGCAGGAAATTGAGTCTAGAAAAAATGAAGTGAAATATGATTATAGAGTATTTGCAATAAATATGGATAGAGAAAAATTATATGATAGAATAAATAAAAGAGTAGATATAATGATACAAAAAGGCTTAATAGAAGAAGTTGAAAATTTATTAAAAAAATATAATGAGTTTCCAACAGCAATGCAGGGATTAGGATATAAAGAAGTGGTAGAATACATTCAGGGAAAAGTTTTAAAAGAAGATATGATAGAAAACATTAAAAGAGAATCAAGAAGATATGCTAAAAGACAAATAACATGGTTTAAGAAAAATAAACAAACAATATGGATAGGACCAAATGATTTACAAATGATTTTAAATGAAATATAATATATTTTATTTAGAAAGGGGAAAAAACTTGGGAAAAGGAAAAGCAATAATAGCAATACTATCTGGAATAATTATAGTAGCATATGTAATAAGTGCAATATATTTGCTTATAGTTCACCAATCAGACACTTACATTATAAGTCAAGGAACAGTGACACAAGAAGATGAAACAGTTGGATATATAATACGAGATGAACAAGTAAAAAAGAGTGATAATTATAATAATGGAATATATGCAATTGCATCAGAGGGACAAAGAGTAGCAATAAATGAGCCTATTTTTAGGTATTATAGTGATACAGAAAAACAGATAAACTCTGAAATTAATGATATAAATTATAAAATACAAGATTTACTAGAAAAAGACAAAAGTGTTACTTCTGCTGACATAAAAGCAATAGAAAAACAGATTGAAGAAAAAATGCAGAATATAAATACATTAAATAATTATCAAGAAATAAGTGAATACAAAAAAAATATTGATACTTTAATAAGTAAAAAAATTGGTTTTATTGGAGATGCTACTGAAAATAAGGATATAAAGAAGTTAATAAAGCAGAGAAAAGAATTAGAGAGTAAATTGAAAAATAGTTCAGAATATCAGAAAGCACCTAGTAGTGGGATTGTTTCATATAGAGTTGATGGTTTAGAAGAAAAACTTTCTCCAAGTGACTTTAACTCATTAAATGAAAAATATTTAGATAGTTTGGAGATAAAAACAGGACAGATAATATCTGCAAGTAATGAATGTGGAAAAGTTATAGATAATTTTAAATGCTATATTGCAGTCACATTAAATTCTAAAGAAGCGATGGAAGCGAAAGTTAATGACAAGGTAAAAATAAGAATAGCAAACGATGAGGAAGAAGATGCAAAAGTTATTCAAATAAATGAAGAAAGCGGAAAAAGAACAATAATATTTCAAATTAATAAAATGACAGACAATCTAATAAATCACAGAAAAATTACTGTTGATGTAATATGGTGGAATGTTACAGGATTAAAAGTTCCAACTCAAGCGTTGATACAAGAAAATGAATTATATTATGTTGTGAGAAATAAAGCAGGAGTGCAAACTAAAATGTTAGTAAAAGTAAAAAAACAGACAAATAAATATGCAATAATAGATGTATACAAAAATGAAGAATTGCAGGAAATTGGTTTAAGTGCACAAGAAATAAAAAATTATAAGAAAATAAGTAATTATGATGAAATAGTATTACAAAAATAATATTACAATTGTGTTACAAAAATATTAAATTTACATTACATTTACTTTAGCACTTGACAAATTGAAAAAAAAGTTAGATACTTAATTGGAAATTAGAATACGAAAGTGTAAAATATTAGGAGGTTAAAAAATGGCAGGAGCTATAATGGACAAGGTTTGGGGACTATTCGGAGGAGTAGACCAAGGAGAAACAGAAGAATATGATGATGATGATGCATATGAATATGAAGATAAATCAGCAAATTATGAAAATAATGAGGAAGAAAAAGGATTTTTCGGAAAGAAAGGAAAAATAGTACCATTAAACGGACAAAGTCAATCTGTAAAAATGGTTATTTCTCAACCAACTACATTTGAACAATCAGAAGAAATATGCAGTTTGTTAAAAGAGAAAAAATCAGTAATAGTAAACTTAGAATATGTTAATAAAGATGTTGCTAGAAGAATAGTTGACTTTATTAGTGGTGGAGTTTATGCTCTAGATGGACATATTCAAAAAATATCAAATTCAATATTTCTAATAGCACCAATGAATTATGAAATAACAAATGAAATGGCAAGAGAAGAAATAAAAAATAAACTATCTGTTTCTTGGCTAAAAAATAATAATATAAATTAATCTTTAAAAGAGAACGGAGGCTATCTAATATGATTACACCATTAGATATAGAAAATAAAAAATTTAGCAAACAAATGATGAATGGATATAATGTAGATGAAGTTGATGAGTTCTTAGATCAAATTATGCAAGATTATGAAACAAATTATAAAGAATTAGCTTCTATGAAAACAAAAGTTGATGAATTGAACAATGCTTTAGAACATTATAAGAATATAGAAAACACTTTACAAAACACTTTGGTAATGGCACAATCAACAGCAGAAGAAGTTAAAAGTGTTGCAAAGCAACAAGCTGATCAAATTATATCAGAAGCTCAAAAAGAGGCTGAGAATATACTAAGAACTTCAAAAGAAGGTGTTGCAAAAGATCTAGAAGATATTGATCAAAAAATAAAAATGAAAGAGCAACAATTCAATGATGTAAAAAAACAATTTGATGTTTATAAAGCAAAGATGGAATCTTTGTTGATTTCACAATCAGAGATTATAAAAGAAATAAATAAAGAAGAAGACTAAAATGGGGTTTGGGAAAGAAAAATTTCCGCCCCATTTTTGTTATTTTTCTAAAAAGTACTTGTAAAAACAGTGTTACAATGTTACAGAAATATTAAAACTATATTACAATTTAGTTAAAATACTTGACAATACGGAAAAAAAGAATAAAATATTAGTATAAAATAAGAAAGGCTGAATTTGGCAGAATGAGAATAATAAGTGGGAAAGCAAAAGGAACTAAACTATATACATTAGAAGGTACTAATACAAGACCGACATTAGATAGAGTAAAAGAGTCAATATTTAATATAATACAAAATGATATTGAAGATGCAGAAATATTAGATTTGTTTGCAGGAAGTGGAGCGATTGGATTAGAATTCTTAAGCAGAGGGGCAAGAAATGCAGTATTATGTGATAAGTCAAAAGATGCCACTGAAATAATAAAGAGGAATGTACAAAAAACGCATATGGAAGAAAAAACACAAATATTAAATTTGGATTTTGAAACATGTTTAGATAAAGTTAAAAATCGACAATTTGATATAATATATATAGATCCACCATATGTAACAAAATATATACTAAAATCAATAGAAAAAATTATTGCACAAGGAAATCTAAAAAAAGAAGGAATTATGATTTTAGAAACAGATGATGAACAAAGAATATTGAGAGAAATTGAAAGCGAAGAAGTTAGAATTGTTGACAAAAGAAAATACGGAAGAGCAACAATAATATTTCTTAAATTAGGAATACCTAGAAAGGGGTAAGAGATGGAAATCTTTACATTATTAGAAACATTAGAAGACATGTTAGAAAATAGCAAAAAAGTACCATTTACTACTAGAGGAATGGTTGATAAAGAAGAAATGCTTGAAATAATCAAGGAAATAAGAATAAAATTACCAGATGAATTAAAACAAGCTAAATGGGTGAAAGAAGAAAGACAAAGAATATTAGTTGAAGCTCAAAAAGAAGCTGATGGAATTGTTAAAGAAGCAGAAAATAGAATTATTTCAATGATAGACGAACATGAGATAACAAGAAAGGCATATGAACAAAAAGCAGAGATTATTGAAACTGCAAATCAAATGTCAAGAGAAATATCACAAGGAACAAAAGAATATGCAAATAATTTATTAGATTCAACTGAAAAAGTGTTAACAGATACATTAGCAAAATTAGAAAAAAATCTTGGAGAGGCTGTTAATTTAATGGAAATTTCATTAGAAGACACAATAAAAACAATTCAAAATAGTAAGAAAGAACTTCAATAAAAAATTGGGGGCACGCCTTTCAAGAAAAAAGAAGGGAGTGCTCCTTTTAGTAAATAACAAAAAAGTTCGAAAGGAAGTAGGAAAAATGGCAAAAAAGAAAAGTAGAACCAAAAAAGCTAAAAAGAAGACACTAGATTTAGGATTGATTATAACAATAATATTAAGTATTTTGTTAACAGTATTAATTTACACAGAATCAGGGTATATTGGAATAGCATTAAGCGATTTTTTTGGAGGAATGTTTGGAATAATAAAGTATATAGTACCAATAGGAGCATTTGCAGTTTCAGTAAAAATGGCATGCAAGGACGATGATGGATATTTATCATCAAAAATTTTACAATATGCATTATTAATGGTATTTGTTGCAGTAATACTTAGTGTATATGAAATATATAATGGAGAAATTAATATTGAACAAAATATTTCAGATGTTGTAAAAGATGCATATGCACTTGGCGAAAACAACATAGGTGGAGGTGCACTAGGAACAGTTGCAGCAGTACCACTATTTAAATTATTTGGGAAAATAGGAACAATAATATTAAGTATAGGGGCATCTTTAATACTATTCGCAGTTACATTTGGTATAGATATATCAACAATAGTAAGTAATTGGATTCAATCAGGTGTAGAAAACAGAAAAGAAAAACATGAAGAAAAAATGATGGCGAAAGAAGCTAGAAGAGAGGCTCAATATGAAGAAAAGATGCAAATACAAAAAGAAAGCAAAAGAGCTAAGAATATAAAAGAAAATAGAAAAGCATATTTAGAAATTGAAGATCAACCAAAAGACCCTGGAGAGATTGACCAAATAAAAATTAACTTGAATGGTAGAACTGTTGAGGAAGAGCCTGAAAGAGGAAGAAAAAAGTTTAAACATGATAAAGATGACTTAGTTCCATTAGGAATGGAAAACAAGCAAAGAGTAGAACCAGATTATATTGAAGGAAATCTATTCAAAAAAGAGGAAGAAAAGAAAGAGGAAAAAGTAAAAGAAGTATTGCAATTGGAACATGCTGTTGCAGTCGAAGATGAACATTATGAATATCCACCAGTAGAGTTGCTAAGTAAAGGAACTAAAAAAGCACTAAAAGGTGGAGCAAAGGCATTAACAGATGTTGCAACAAAACTTCAAAAAACTTTATATAGTTTTGGGGTACAAGCTAAAGTAGAAAATGTATCTGTTGGACCAGCAATCACAAGATATGAGTTAAAACCAGCAGAAGGTGTACGTGTTAGTAAAATTGCTAATTTATCTGATGATATTGCATTGAATTTAGCTGCAGAAACAATAAGAATTGAAGCACCAATACCAGGAAAACAAGCTGTTGGAATTGAGGTACCAAATACAGAAAAAGAAACAGTTCATTTTAGAGATGTAGTAGAAAGTGATGCTTTCCAAGATAGTAAATCGAAACTAAGTGTAGCATTAGGAAAAGATGTTGCAGGAAATATGGAAATAGCCGATATTGCTAAAATGCCTCATGCATTAATTGCAGGAGCGACTGGTTCAGGAAAGAGTGTATGTATAAACACAATAATAACAAGTATAATTTATAAAGCTAAGCCAAGTGAAGTGAAATTTGTAATGGTAGACCCTAAAGTCGTAGAATTATCTGTTTATAATGGAATTCCACATTTATTAATACCAGTAGTAACAGACCCTAAAAAAGCAGCAGGAGCATTAGCATGGGCTGTGCAAGAAATGGATAACAGATATAATGTATTTGCAGAAAAAGGAGTTAGAGACTTAAAAGGATATAATGCATTAGCAGAAAAAGAAGGAATAGGTACATTACCACAAATAGTTATAATTATAGACGAGTTGGCAGATTTAATGATGGTTGCAGCAAAAGAAGTTGAAGATTCAATTTGTAGACTAGCACAAAAAGCAAGAGCTGCTGGAATGCACTTAATAATAGCTACACAACGTCCATCAGTAGATGTAATCACAGGTATAATAAAAGCAAATATACCATCAAGAATTGCATTTGCAGTATCATCACAGGTAGACTCAAGAACAATATTAGACCAAGTTGGTGCAGAAAAACTTTTAGGAAAAGGTGACATGTTATTCTATCCATCAGGAGCACCAAAGCCAGTTAGAGTTCAAGGAGCATTTGTATCTGATGAGGAAGTAGAAAAAATAGTTTCATTTGTAAAATCAAATGGTGTAGCTACATATAACGAAGATATTTTGGAAACCATAGAGAATAGTAACAAAACAGAAAAAGAATTAGTGCAAGAACAAGAAGATGATGATGGAACAGATCCATTTTTAATGGATGCAATAGATGTTGTTGTTGAAACAGGGCAAGCATCAACATCATTTATTCAAAGAAAATTTAAAGTCGGGTATGCTAGAGCTGGTAGAATTATAGACCAAATGGAAGAAAGAGGAGTTATTTCTGGATACCAAGGAAGTAAACCTCGACAGGTACTTATGTCTCTTGAAAAACTACAAGAGCTTAAAATGAATAGTGAAGCCAAAGATGCATAGTAATATTATGAATTATTGGAGAGAAGAAAGTGGAAAATAATGTTGATGAAAAAATTAAATATCTAATTGGAAAAATGAATAATTTAAATGGAATTGAGGATGTACAAGAAATAAATAAGATATTGCAAGAAGGCATAACAATAGATAAGATTTTAGAAGAAATAAGTACAAAGCAATATGATGAATATATAGAGCATAAGGGATTGGAAAGTTTGTCAGATATTATATTGGTACACAAAACTTACTATGCACCACAAAACAATACAATAAAGACAAGTGAGAATGCAGGAGCAACAGTAGAACATGATTTTACTTTTGAAGGAAAAGAATACAATTATTTAACACCATCTCATAGACAAACAATTCATTTTTCTATGAATGGAGAAGTTACAGCAAATGATGGTGGAAATTTTACTGGGAGAAAATATGCTATACTAATTCCGTTTGAAAATATAGATAAAGAACAAATTGGAAGTGCATATCCGGTAGATACCTTTTTGGACGGTGATGTCAGAATTCAACCTGGTGGATATATATTATGTCCAGAAGTTGAAAGAGAAAAAGTTGGTAAACAAAATCCTAATTTAATAGTTTTAGGATATGAAAAAGAATCAGTTGATGAATATGGTGATAAACTGCTTGAACAAGTCCTAGGATATAAAAAAGAAGGAATAGGACATATGACATTGAGAAATGAGAGTGATGAAAAAAAGATTTATGACATTTTGAATAAAACTAATATAAAACAGCATGGACCACATGGGGGAACACCAGAATTTGAACAAGAAAAGACCAAAAACATTATTGATGTAGTGCTCTCAATGATAAAAATAACAAAAGATGAAATTGTAAGTCAAGATGCATACGAAAAATTGATGGAATTATTAAGAAATAAAGTTGTGCAAAGCACATTCATAAATGGTGGTAGTCGTAGTATTATAGAATACATGTTTGATGAAACAAAAATACCAAAGGGATACCTAAAAGAACAAATTTTGGAACAGCTTCGGAATTGAGATACCTGATGAAGAAATTAGTGATTTTTATAAAGCACATGAAGAAATGTCTAAATCTGATTTTAGAGATAACATAACTGATAAAGTTTTGGAGAAAATAATGGGAGAATTTACGATTAATTCTATATTAGATAAAAAAATAACAGACTTAACAGAGATTGAAGCAAAATTTTTTACACAAAAAAATATAGGAATTATAACAAATAGAGGAAAAATACCCGAAAGATTTCAATTGGATAAAAGTAAAACAATTGGTGAGTTTTATAGAGAATTGGATGAAGAATATAGAAAGCAAGAAGAAAAAGTAACATTATCAGATTTAGAAGAAAATAGTAAAAAAGTATCTGCACAAGAAAGACAAGATGAACCTGGTAAAATAAGTAATACAATTCAATCAGATAAAGAAATCAATGAAAAAAATGAGGAGACAAGATGAATAGTGAGATTATGACTAGACAAGCATATTCAGAAGTATATAATATAATTAATCATTTTGAAAAAGAATTATATGCTAAAATTCCACAAAGTTTTATAAATGCAATAGAAAAAAATAGAGACTTGAATTATAAAGTTAATATTGATTATACAAAAACAATTAATGAACAAGAACTATTAAGAGAAACAAGAGTAATTTTATCATTAATTTATAGAGATTATTTATGTACAGATGAACAAAGAAAAGAAATTATATTAAATGATAAAAAAGAACTTAATGAAAAGTATGAAATTAATTTTGAAGAAATAAAAAATAAAAGAAAGAAAACATATGATACTACAGAAATAGAAGATAAACAATTAGTTAAAATAGAAGAAAAGTGGTATAAAAGGATATTTAATAAAATATTGTCGATATTTAAAAGTAATTAGAAAAATTAGAAAGGAGAAGTAATGTTTGGAAAGATACTAAAAAAAGATAAAAATGAAGAATTAGAAAAAGTTTTAGAAAAAAAACAAATTGATGAACAGGCAAAAAATCTTCTCCAAGGAATATTATATAAAATAGAAGTTGCATATAAAGATTATCAAAAGGTAAAAACAACTGAAGAAACAGAAGAACAATATGTAGAACAACTAATATTAAATATAAAGAAAAATTGTAATAAAATAACTATAGTAAAATTAAATCAAAAGCTTGCTGATGAAGAGCTACAAAAAGAACTTAAGAAAAATAAATATTATGTTGGAGAAGATGAAATAATAAGTTATCCAATAGAAGAAAAATTATTGTATGCTATAGAGAAAAAATCAACAAATGATAAGATTTTAAATAATAAATACGGATATGCAATAGCAGAAGCAGTATCAAATTTTATAAATGATGGAAAGAACATCGACAGAATAGAAGTGTTACGTGATTTTAATGGGTGGTCTTGGACGACAATAAAAAAAGAAATTGAAAATATAGATGCAAATTTGGTGTTTCAAATAATACAGATTTTATATGGAAAAGGATTTTTGGATAATTGGATACAAGATAAAGATGGAATTGTAGATTATTTTAAAATTATTCCAGAAAAAGCAATTATAGAATTATTAATGAAAATTGCCTTAGCAAATGAGGGAAAGACCAATGAAGATTTAACTTCAAAAATTGAGAATAAATTACAAATATTAGATAAAGAATTAGAAAAATATGAAGATACTAAAGCAAATATTGAAAAAATCTCAAAACACAGAAAAGAAAAAATGGAAGAATTAAAAGAAATAGAAAAAATTATTGGGCAAGATAGTAGACTAAAAGCTGAATACAAAAAAAGAAATGAAGATGCTCCAATCGAAAAGAAAATATTTAATATAAAAGTTTTGAAAAAAGAATTAAATGATAAAAAAAATAAAATATTAAATGAAATTTCGGAGGATAATTATTTGTTAAATCCTAAGAATTATATGGAATCAAAAAAGCAAATCGAAAAAGAAATAAAAAATCTCCAAGTTATCAAATATACTAAAAAGCAAAGAGAAGAATTATTAATAGAATTTATTCAAGAATTCTTAAAATGTTTTAATTCCAAAATTGCAAAAACAGAAAAACAAGAAGAAATATTAAGTCTAATATATCAATTTAGATATTTTATGTGCTTGCCATTTAATCTTACTCAAAATGTAAAAGACGTGGATGTGATTAAAGAAGATGTAACTAAGACAGAAAAACAATTACTGGAAAAAGCTATTGAAAAGAAGGTTATATCAGATGTACCACTAGAGGTAATGCAACATTTATTTGAAACAAGAATAGTAATATTAGAAGAATTATATTATAGAATTGAAACAAAAGACGAAAAGTACTATGTGCAAATATTTGATGATAATATAACAGAAGAAAAATTTGAAGTAAAATCAATCGGAAATATTAAAACAAATAAAAAATTAAAAATATTTATATAGTAGAGCGATTTGCTCAAGAAAGGGAAGAACAGATGAAAATAACATTTTTAGGAGCAACCAAAATGGTTACAGGCTCAAACTTTTTAGTAGAAGCTGCAGGAAAAAAATTTTTAGTAGACTGTGGTATGTATCAAGGAAAAGCAGAATTAGAAATGGAAAATTATAATCCATTTGATTACAATCCAGCTGAAATAGATTTTATGCTATTAACACATGCACATATAGATCACTCAGGAAGAATACCAAAATTATATAATGAGGGCTTCAAAGGTCCAATATACGCACAAAAGGCCACATGTGATTTATGTGGAATAATGTTACCAGATAGTGGACATATACAAGAAATGGAATCAGAATGGAAAAATAAAAAAAGACTTAGAAAGGGAGAGCAAACATTACCACCATTATATACTGCAGAAGATGCAATAGATTGTCAGGAACTTTTTGTGCCTATAAAATATGATGAAATAATACAAATAGATGAAAATATAAATGTAAGATTTAATGATGCAGGACATATGTTGGGGTCAAGTATAATTGAAGTATGGGTTAAAGAAAATGGAAAAGAAACCAAAACTGTATTTTCAGGAGATATAGGAAATAATGATATACCATTATTAAGTTCTCCAACAATGATCGAGGATGCAGATTATTTAGTAATGGAATCAACATATGGTAGTAGATTACATATAAAAAATGATCAAAAAGCAGAAATGTTTTTAAATGTGGTTTCAGAAACCATAGACAATGGAGGAACAGTAGTAATTCCATCATTTGCAGTAGGAAGAACTCAAGAAATATTATATGAGTTAAATAAAATAAAAGAAAATACTGATGACCCAGAATTTATGAGAAAATATAAAACATTGATGAGAGTACCAGTATATGTTGATAGTCCACTAGCAATATCTGCAACAGAAATATTTAAACAAAACACAGACTTATTTGATGATGAAACAAAAGAAGAAATGGAAAAAGGTGATCACCCATTAGATTTTCCAGGCTTAAAATTTACACCAACAGCAGATGAATCAAAAGCATTAAATGAAAGTAATGAACCTTCGATTATAATATCGGCAAGTGGAATGTGTGATGTTGGTAGGATAAAACATCATTTAAAACATAATATATGGAATCCCAAAAGTACAATATTATTTGTAGGATATCAGGCACCAGGAACACTTGGCTATTCAATTGTAAATGGAGCTAAAAAAGTAACAATATTTGGAGAGGAATTTGCGGTAAAAGCAAGAATTGAATATATTGAAGGATATTCTGGTCATGCAGACCAAGAATGGTTGATGAATTTTGTATATTCATTTATCTCAAAGCCAAGACACATATTTTTAGTACATGGAGAAGAAGAATCACAAGAAGTTTTGAAAGAAAAAATAACTGATGGAACTGAAATTGGAGTTTCAATTCCTGAATATGGAGAAACATATGAATTAGAGGGAGAAACAAAACTTGTTAATAAGATTAAAGTTAGAAAAGCTACTAGCCTAAGACAAGAGGTATTGGCTAGATTAAATAAATTACAACGTGAACTAGTAGATATGGATGCGAGTGTTAAACAAGATGTTGAGGATACGAATTTACGAGATGAAGACATGTTTAGAATAAATGAAAAGATAAAAGATTTGGAAAAACAAATTCTAAATATAATAGAGGGGTAGAAAAGACAATGGATAAGTACCTAAATGAAGGAATAATAGGAAATAAAAGTATGCTAGTAACATTCTCTGAAAAAGGAGAATTATTGAGATTGTCATATCCTAATAGAGATAATAGACAATATTTTAGATATTTTCATACAGGAGTGAAAATAAATGATTCATGTTTAATAAATTTACATGAAGATATAAATAATCAGTATTTGCAATATTATGATACAAATACAAATATCTTAAATACTGAAATAACTAATACTTATTTTAATTTAAAAATATTGCAAACTGATTTTGTAACAATAAAAGAAGATATACTTGTGAAGAAATACACATTTATAAATGAAAATAATATAGACTTAGATGTGAAATTTTTGATACATTCAGAACTATTATCAGACCAAAATAATTTTGTTAGTGGAATGAAAATTGATACAGGAATGGTTCAATATGCACATGACTTTTCTGTAGCTACATTTTCAAAATCAACAAAATTACTAAATCATCAAATAAATGATAGTAGAAGTACAATTGGATCAGGAGTAATTGGTGGCAAAGATTATATTGGAATGTCAAAAGACTCAAGTATAAGCTATGATATTGGAGTAATAAAACCAGAAGAAAAGAAAGAACTTATAATATGCATAGCAATTGATGAGAATAAGAAAACAATGCAATTATTTGAAGACGAAATAGAAAGAATTAGAAAAATTGACTTTAATAAAGAATATTTAGACACAAAATCTTATTGGAGAAAATATGTAAAAACACATAATGGTTTGAATTTAAAAGAGCCTGAAAATAGTTATGAGGAAAAAATACAAGATATATATATAAGAACAATTTTGCTATTTCCATTATTAATGAATGAGAAAACAGGTGGAATAATAGCAGCACCAGAAGTTGATGAGAATCTAACTCAATGTGGAAGATATGCATATTGTTGGCCTAGAGATGCAGTATTTATAACTAAAGCATTAGATATTTTAAATATGAAAAGTGAGACAGAAAATTTCTACAATATTTTTTGTAAAATAACACAAAGCAAAAATGGAATGTGGGAGCAACGTTTTTATACAGATGGAAAATTAGCACCTTCTTGGGGATATCAAATAGATGAAACAGCGAGTGTAGTTTATGGAATATATGCACATTATGAATACGTAAAAAATGAAGAATTCTTGAAATCAAATTTACATATGTGTGAAAAAGCAATAGATTTTCTAAAAAGATATGTCAGAGACGTGATTGATAAAACAGGAGATTTCCATGTAAGTTATGATTTATGGGAAATGCATGAAGGAATACATTTATATTCATTAGCTGCTATATTTGGAGCATTTGAATCTATGCTAAAGATATATAAAGCATTAGGAAAAAATGTATCAGATTTTGAAAACAATAGACTTAAAGATGAAAAGATAAATAAAAACATAAATGAAATAACACAATTACAAGTAGAAATAAAAAAATACATAGAAGAAAATATGTATGATGAAGAAAGAAAAACATATTTAAGAAACTTAGAAGATAATAGAATAGACATAAGTTTATTAGGAGCAGTATATCCATTTAGAGTTTTTTCACCAAAAGAAAAAAGAGTTTTAAATACAGTAGAAAATATAAATTTAAGACTTAGAACATATACTGGTGGATACCAAAGATTTGAATATGATCATTATAGAGGAGGAGCACCATGGCCAATTGCTAATTTATGGATGACATTATATTATCTTGAAAATGGTGAGAAGAAAAAAGCAAAAGAATCATTTGACTTTGTTTTAAAAACGGCAGGAAAGCATAGTCTTTTAGGTGAACAGATAGATAATAACACTTTGAAGCCCAACTGGGTTATAGGTCTAGGATGGTCTCATGCAATGTTTATAATTGTGCTTGAAAAAATGATGAATATGTAATAATATTTGGCGAGGCATTAAGCCTCGTTTATCATTTTATAACATACTATGAACTTAAATTTAGCAAAATACTTGAAAAATGAGTCAAAACAATGTAAAATATAATAGATAAAAAATGGAAAAGAGGCAGAATAATGTATTTAATAGTAGGATTAGGAAATCCAGAAGAAGAATACAGTAAAACAAGACACAATATGGGATTTAATGCAATAAATAAAATTGCAGAACAATATGGAATAAAAGTAACTAAAAACAAATTTCAAGGATTATATGAATCAGCTTTAATAGAAGGTGAAAAGGTAATACTATTAAAACCTCAAACATATATGAATTTAAGTGGAAATAGTGTAAAGGAATTTGTGGACTTTTATAAAATTTCGAAAGAAGAAATCTTAGTAATATATGATGACATGGATATAGAACCAGGAAAGATAAAGATAAGAAAAAAAGGTAGTGCAGGAGGACATAATGGAATGAAGTCAATAGTTTCCATGTTAGGAACAGAGGAATTTACAAGAATAAGAATTGGAATAGGAAGACCTGAACATAATGGTGATGATATAAATTATGTTATAGGTTCAATTCCAGAAGAAGAAATACCTAAACTAGAAGAAGGTGTAGAAAAAGCAAAAAAAGCAGTCATAGAAATTTTAAAAAATGGAGTAGACTCTGCAATGAACAAATTAAATTAGAAAGGTAAAGACATGATAGAATTAATTGTAAACAAGAGTAATGATACAAAAATAATAGCAGCCGTAGAAAACGGAAAATTAGTAGAAATATATGAGGAAAATGAGCAAAGCCAAAAAGCAAGAAATGAAGGAAATATTTACATAGGAATAGTTAAAGATATTGTCCCAGGAATGCAAGCTGCATTTGTGGATATAGGAACAGAAAAAAACAGTTTTATACATGTAAAAGATGTAGTTCCACAGGTTGATGAAAAAATCGAAAAAAGAATAGATAAAAAAATAAAAGATGTTGTAAAATCAGGAGAAAAAATACTTATTCAAATTCAAAAAGATAGTAATGAAAAAAAAGGTGCAAGGACATCAACACACATAAAACTAACAGGTAAATATGTTATATTAATGCCAAATACTAATATAGTTACAATATCACAAAAAATAGAAAATGATAAAGAAAGAGAAAGACTTTTAGAAATTGTAAAAAATGTATTACCAGAAAATACAGGAGCTATTGTAAGAACTGCAGCATTAAAGAAAAATGGTGAAGAAATAGAAAAAGACTTAAAGCAATTAGTAGAAAAATGGAAAAAAATAAAAGCAAAGTTTGATAAAGCACCAAATAAGCCTCAACTATTATTTAAAAGTCCAAGTTTTCTAGAAAAACTTATATTAGACTTACCAGAAAATAAAATAGAAAAAATAGAAGTTAATGAGCAAAAAGAATATGAAGAAATAAGGAAAATGCTAAATGATATAAATGAAAAAATTAGTTTAGAACTTAACGAAAATATATTTGAAAAATATGAGTTAGAAAAACAAATAGAAAAAACAAAGCAAAGAAAAATATGGTTAAATTGTGGAGGATTTATAACAATTGACCAAACAGAAGCATTAGTGGCAATAGATGTAAATTCAGGAAAATTTACAGGAAAAAGTACATTAGAAGAAACAGTATATAAAGTAAATTATGAGGCAACAATAGAAATTGCGAAACAATTAAGACTACGTGACATTGGAGGAATTATAATTATTGACTATATTGATATGCAAAAACAAGAGAATAAAGAAAAAATAGAGAAACTTTTAAAAGAAAGTCTAAAACAAGATAGAGCAAAAACACAAGTAGAAGGATTTACAAAATTAAATTTAATGGAATTAACAAGAAAACATATTTGTAGTCATAATAGTTAATTCATATCCGAGAAAGGAATGATAATAAAAATGAAAGTTGGATTTATATCATTAGGATGTAGCAAAAACTTAATCGATACAGAAGTAGCAATAGGGCATTTTAAAAATAATAACTACGAAATCGAAACAAATCCAGAAAAAGCAGAAATTATAGTAATAAATACATGTGGTTTTATAGAATCAGCCAAAGAAGAAGCAATAAACACAATTTTAGAAATGGCAGAATACAAAAAAAAGAACTGTAAATATTTAATTGCAATGGGATGTTTAGTTCAAAGATATTATGATGACTTAGTAAAAGAGTTACCGGAAGTCGATTTATTTATAAAAATTGATGAATATCCTCAGATGTGGCAAAAAATAGAAAAATTAATAAAGGAAAATATAGTTGAAGAAAGTACTACCAAAACAAACACTAAGATTTCTGAAATGAAGCCACTTCCAATGCCAACATATAATGAATTTTATGAGAGAGTTATCACAACTGGAAAAAACTTTGCATATTTAAAAATTGGAGAAGGATGTAGCAATAGATGTACATATTGTGCAATTCCATATATTAGAGGACCATTTGTTAGCAGAAGAATAGAAGAAATAATGGAAGAAGCAAGAATGTTAGCTGGTAAAGGAATAAGAGAACTTATAGTAATTGCACAAGATACAACTAAATATGGTGAAGATTTATATGGAGAGCCTAAGCTTGCTGAATTATTGCAACAATTGTCAGCAATTCCTGAAATTAAATGGATAAGATTTTTATATTCATATCCTGAAGGAATAAGTGATGAATTAATTGAAATAGTAAAAAATAATGAAAAAATAGCAAAATATTTTGATATACCAATTCAACATATATCAGATAAAATCTTAAAAAGAATGAATAGAAAAACTAATAAACAACAAATTACTGATTTAATTACTAAACTAAGAAATGAGATTCCAGATGTTACTTTGAGAACAAGTTTAATAGTTGGTTTTCCAGGAGAGAAAAAAGAAGACTTTGACGAATTGGCTGAATTTGTAGAAACAGCAAAATTCGACAAATTAGGAGCATTTATGTATTCAAAAGAAGATGGAACTCCAGCAGCCAAATTGCCAGAGCAAGTATATGGAAAAACTAAAAAATCAAGATATGATAAAATAATGAAGATTCAACAAAAAATATCTAATGAGAATCTTCAAAAGAAAATTGGACAAGAAGTAGAAGTTCTTATTGAAAATATGTCATTTGATGGTAAATACTTAATTGGTAGAACAAAACAAGATGTACCAGACATTGATGGATTAATATATATCAAATACAAAGATGAAAATTTAATTAATCAATTTGTAAAAGCCAAGATAATTGATGTTAAAAATTATGATTATGTTGGAGAGTTTGTAAAGGAAATTTAGGTTGAAAAATAATTACAATTTTCCAACCAGATTTGTGCCTTGAGAAAGGAATGAGGTTAAAAATGGAAAGAAATAAAAGTGATGAATATACATTTGGTGTAGATGAAAAAGAAACACTTGACAAACTAGATGTGGTAGAAGCAAGTGTAGAGAAAGATTTACTAGAAAAAGGAAATGGTGAATTAGTTTCAACTAAATATTATTCAAAATTTGTTGTTAATGTAAATGGAATGGATGTTGAATTAAAAGATGTATTTATAACAGCAGAAAAAGATGATAAAGGTCAAATGAGTTATCATTTCCGTTGGATAAAAGAAAATGAAAATGGTGAAAAAGCAATAGAAGAAAGACTAACAATTAATTCAGACGGAAAAATACTTCCAAATAGTGATTTGGCTAAATATTTAGGCGAAGAACTAAATATAGAAGAAGTAATGAATGAAAATGATCAAGAAAAAGATAGATTAAAAGGTGTTTCTAAAAAAATAGAACCTAAAGAAAATGAGAAAAAAATGAAAAAACAAGAAAACGAAAAGCAAGAAGAAAATGATGAAACACAAGAAATTGCAGAAGATTTAGAAGCGCAAGGAGAAGATTTAGAATTAATAAATATTAGAAAAATTAAAGATCCAAACGTAAAACAAAGAATGCCAGAAGTATTTGGAGAAGCAGAAGAACATGCTCAAGCATATTCAAAAAAATTAGGTAAATATGTAATGTTGGAAAATAAAGATGGAAAATGGCAAATAAATGATAAGGTAGAACCTGCTAAGCCAACAATGAGGTCAATAATCAGTATTGATGAACAAGGAGAAAAAATAGAAAGAGAAGTACCACATGCATTAATGAAAACCAATAGAGATGACAAAGAAATAGCAGTTACTTATGGACAATATGGTGAAATAAATATTGAAACAGTAGATGTTTTACCTTGCCAAGAAAGAATTGCAAGAGGAGTAAGAGAACAAGGAGAAACTTCAAAGGGAGAAGAAAGTGCAGAATTAAGAAGACAATTTGAAACTTCAGGAAAAGAATATACTCATAATTTAGCACATCAAGTGGAAAAAATTGAAGAAGCTCAAAAAGAGTCAAATCAAATAGAACCTAATGAGATTTCAGAAAACAATTATATTCCAAATACTGATACAACATGGAAAGAATTAATGGAAGAAACAGGAGAGTCATTACCGGAATTAGTTGAAAGATATAATAAAGATATGGCTGCAAGTGGAGGAAAAGAAGAACCGAAAAATATCATACAAAGAATTATTGAGGATTATCAAATGGTTTCACATGAGCATAAACGTTAATAAATAACAAGAGGAGAAAAAATATGATAGTAGAACAACTTATATTTATAACCGCAGCTTTTGCTCTATTTGTATATATGTTTTACGAGTTTATAAGAAAAAACGATACAAAATATGTACCAATATTAGCAATAGAGGCATTACGGAATAGCAATAGAATTTATACATTTATATTTTTCAAAAGATGAAATAAGTTTTGCTGTAAAAATGATTATATATTTGTTATCAATAATAATTCCAATAGTAGTAATAGTATTAGAAAAGATTGACAATAACATAGGCGAAATGGTTGATAGCATCATAGCAAGAATCTATTTAGTATTAGGAAATACTAAAGCAGCAAAAAACAAATTAATAAAAATAGTTGAAAAAAATCCTAATAGTTATATAGGACATAAACTTTTAGGATATATATATGAAAAAGAAGGCGGTCAAAGAAAAGCAGTTGATGAATATGCACAAGCAATAAGAATAAATCCTAAAGATTATGAAACATATTACAAAGTAGCAAATTTATTAACAGATTTAGACAAAAAAGATGAAGCAATAAATACATTAACAACACTTTTAAACAAAAATCCTGAATATACTGAAGCGACAATAGCACTAGGAGATTTATTGATAGAAAAAGAAGATTACAAAGAAGCGGTAAATATTTATACAGAAGCTTTAAAATACAATCCAACAAGTTTCGACTTAAATTATAACTTAGGAATAGTATATACTATGTTAAATGATTTTCCTAATGCTAAAGTATGTTATGAAAAAGCGGCTGAACTAAATTCATTAGTATATAATACCAAATATAGTTTAGCAGAAATAGCGTTAATATATAAAGAACTAGATGAAGCAGAACGATACTTCTTACAAATAACAGAAGATGAAGAACTTTGTGCTGATGCCTATCTAGAATTAGCAAAAATTTATATAATAAAAAATGATAAAGATAGAGCAATACAATATGCAAATGTGGCAATACAAGAAAATCCAAAAAAAATTGTAGAAAAAATAAAAAATGATGTTACATTTGCAATAATAATTGCAAAACTATCAATACCATTTAATCTAGAAGTAGATGAAGATGAAAATAAAAAACAAAAGCTAACTAGAAAGGAAATAAAAGCAAAAGAACATCTTGAAGAGATGGTTGAAATTACGAAAAAAATTGGATATGGTGATGTAATGCCTCAAAAAAAGGAGTTTAAATCTTATGGAGATGATTTCGGAAAAGATTTTAGAAATCAAAAAGAAAGAGAATAAAATTCATAAAAAATTGTAAATTTAATATACTATAAAAAAAGGAGGAGTATATGAAATTTGCAATTATAGGTGGAGATTTAAGAACAATTAAATTAGCAGTAATGTTAGCCAAAGAGCAAAATCAAGTATATGTATATGGATTAGAAAAAGCAGAAGAACTAAAAAATATTAAAAATATAACGCAATGCGAATCAATAAAAAAGACAATACAAGAAGTTGAAATTGTAATAGGGCCTATACCATTTTCTAGCAATGGGAAGACAATAAATATGCCATTTAGTGATAAAGAAATCTCAATAAGAGAGATGATGCATGTGATAAATGCAAAAGTACTTATAGCAGGAGGAATTGCACCAGAAGTTTATGAAATGGCAAATGATGAATACATTGAAATAATTGATATAATGAAAAGAGAAGAATTAGCAGTATTAAATACAATAGCAACAGCAGAAGGAACCATACAAGTAGCAATAGAAAATACAAATAAAATAATTCATGGAAGTGAAATATTAATATTAGGATTTGGAAGAATAGGTAAAGTACTAGCAAGAAAACTTGCAGGTTTGTCAGCAAAGGTAACATGTGCTGCAAGAAAAGATGAAGACCTTGCATGGATACAAGCATATGGACATAAAGCAACAAATATAAATAGTTTAGGAGAAAATCTAAAATTATATGACATAATAATAAATACAGTTCCACATATTATTTTAAATGAAGAAAGGCTAAAATATATAAAAAAAGATTGCTTATTAATAGACTTAGCATCAAATCCAGGAGGGATTGACAAAAAAGCAGTAAAAGATAACAAATTAAAATTTGTATGGGCATTATCATTACCAGGAAAAGTTGCACCAATTACAACAGCAGAATTTATAAAAGATACAATATATAATATAATAAAAGAAATATACAAGTAAAAAATTGCACGAAAAAAAAGCGATTTAAAGTGTGCAAAATTGCACGGAAAAAAAGCGATTTAAAGTGTGCAAAAAGGAGAGAGAAAATATGGAAATATACCAAGCAATAGTACTAGGAATAGTGCAAGGATTAACAGAATTATTACCGATATCAAGTTCAGCACATTTGAAATTGATACCATGGATGTTGAAATGGGGAGAAATACCAGAAAGTTTTGATATAGCATTACATTTAGGAACATTATTTGCAATAACAATATTTTTCTTTAAAGACTGGATTGCTTTAATAAAAGGTGGATACAAACAAGTTGTAAAGAAAGAAAAATCAACAGAAGGTAAGATCTTCTGGTACATAGTAGCTGTAACAATTCCAACAGGAATAGTTAGCTTAATATTAGACAAATTTTCAGGATGTATTTGTGATAAATTTGGAATTGAAACAATAATGATTGCAATAGCACTTATTGTACTAGGAATTGTGTTATATGTAGTAGATAAAAAAGCACCATCAGAAGTAAAATTTGAAGATATGACATTTAAACAATCATTTTTAATAGGGTTATCACAAGCAATTGCGGCAGCATTTCCTGGAACATCAAGATCAGGAATTACAATGACTGTGGCTAGAGCTTTAAAAGTAGATAGAGAAAGTGCTGCAAAATATTCATTTTTATTATCAACACCAATAATATTAGCTGCAGTATTAGTAAGTATTACTGATTTTCAAGTTACATTAGCATTTTTCATGGGAGTATTATTTAGTTTTATAGTTGGAATATTAGTAATAAAATTTCTATTAAATTATTTGAAAAAAGGAAGTTTCAAAGTATTTGCAATTTATAGAGTAATCCTTGGAATTATCGTAATTGCAATGACTTTTATGAGATAAAAAAATAGCTATTTTTTAAATAGCTATTTTTTTGCTTCTATATATTCTATTTTTAAATATCTTAAATTTTCATCAGATATATCTTTTTCAAAAGTAATTTTTATATAGTTATTTGGTAAAGCCTCTTCGATAATTTCACCCCATTCAATAATACATATACCAGAAGAAAAATATTCTTCACCACCAATTGCATAAAATTCATCAACATCTTCTAATCTATAAACATCAAAATGATATATATGTATATTATCTTTTTTATATTCATTAACAATACTAAAAGTAGGACTTGAAATTTGATTATCAAGGCCGAAATATTTTAAAAATCCTTCAGTAAATTTTGTTTTGCCAGCACCTAACTCACCAGAAAGAACAACAACATCTCCAACATGTAATGTACTTGCTAATTCAGAAGCAAATTTCATAGTTTCTGAACTGTTATGAGAAGTAAATGTGTATGTTTTCATTATTAATATCAATCCTTTCTCAATCATTTTCATTCTTGTATTATTGTAACTCAAAAAGCTTGATTTGTAAAGCGTAAGTAAACCGACTAAGCATTATAATTGATTGCAAAAAGGCAAAAAAATGGTATAATACGAAAAAAAATGAAAAGGAATGAGAAAATGAAATTAATAGCAAGCAGTAGTTACTTACCAAACAAAATAGTAATGAATAAAGAACTTTCAGAGAAGCTTGGAGTTACAGAAGAATTTATAGAAAAAAGAACAGGGATAAAGCAGAGGTATTTGGCCGAAAATGAAACAATTGAAGAAATGGTGATAAAGGCTACAGAAAAATTAATAGAAAAAACAAAAATATCAATCGAAACAATAGACTTAATAATTGTAGCAACAACAAGTACTAATAAAATAATGCCTGGAATATCAAATCATGTACAAAAAAAATTAAAAATTCCAAAGTGTATATGTTTAGACATTTTAGCAGGTTGTGCAGGATATATAAATGCAGTAGATATTGCCCAATTATATATGAAAGCAGGAAAAGTAAAAAGAGCTATAATTATAGGAGCAGATATATTATCAAAATGCACTAATGAATCTGATGTAGGAACAGCGATAATTTTGGCAGATGGTGTGGGAGCGACTCTTTATGAGGCATCAGATAACTTATATTACTCAAATATACAATCAATCCCGGATACTAACGATATATTAGAATATAAATTAAATAATAAAATAAAAATGGATGGATTAGCAATATATAAATATGCTGTAACAGAAACAGTTAAAAACATTCAACAATTATTATTAGAAGCAAATGAAAAAATTGAAAACATCAAATACATAATACCACATCAGTCTAATTTAAAAATAATTTTGGCAATAGCAAGTAGATTAAAAATAGAAAGGGAAAAAATCTTTACTAATATTGAGACTGTTGGAAATACTTTTTGCGCAAGCATTCCAATAGCATTGGAGCAAATACTAGATAATAATTTATTAAAACAAGGAGACAAAATAATTTTGCTTGGATATGGTGGAGGATTAAACACAGGTAGCATATTGTTAGAGGCACGGTTGTTTCGACCAGTCATACTAATAGAAATAAAATAAAAATAGATGTATAAAGATAAAGAAGAAAAGGAGAAAGGAATGAAATTAAAAATGAAAACAGCATTTTTATTTCCAGGGCAGGGAGCTCAAACAATAGGAATGGGAAAAGACATTTATGATAAATATGAAGAAGCAAATAAAATATATAAAAAAGCAGAAGAAATTTCAGGAGTAGAAATAAGAAAAATATGTTTTGAAGGACCAGAAGAGGAACTAATAAAAACAGAAAATGCGCAATTAGCAATATTAACAACAAGTTTAGCAATACTAAAAATATTAGAAGAAAAAGGAATAAAAGCAGACATTGCAACAGGTTTAAGTTTAGGTGAATACACAGCATTAATATATGGAGGATTTATTTCATTTGAAGATGGAATAAAATTAATTCAAAAAAGAGGATATTACATGGCAAATAATTTACCAAATGAAGAATATTCAATGGCAGCTGTAATAGGATTAGAATCAAAAAAAATTGAAGAAATATGTGAGCAAATAAGAGTAGAAGGAAAATTTGTCGTTCCAGCAAATTATAATTGTAGTAGTCAAATTGCTATATCTGGAGCTAGTGATGCAATTGAATTAGCAATAGAAAAATTAAAAAAAGCGGGAGCAAAAAGAGTAATAAAATTAAAAACCAGTGGGCCATTTCACACAGAAAAGCTTCAAGACGCAAGTGAATTATTTGAAACAGAACTGAAAAAAATTAATTTCCAAACTGGAAATAATGTGAAAATTATTAAAAATATAGATGGAAAATTTTATTCAGAAAATGATAATTTTAAAGAAATACTTGCAAAACATATTGTAAGTCCGGTAAGGTTTGATAAAGCAATTCAAGTTATGAAGGCAGAAGGAATCAAAAGATTTATAGAGATAGGACCGGGAAAAACATTAACTGGATTTATAAAGAAGGATTATCCAGAAGCAGAATTATATAATATTAATAATTTAGAAACTTTAGAAAAGATAGGAGAGAAATAGAGTGGAAGAAAGAAAAGTAGTTTTTGTAACAGGAGGTTCAAGAGGAATAGGTAAGGCAATAGCACTAAAATACGCACAAAATGGATACAATGTTGTAATTAATTATGTGTCAGATAAAACTAATGTAGAAGAATTGAAAAAAAAGTTTGAAGAATTAAAGGTGGAATGTCTTATAGAAAAAGCAGATGTTTCAAAATCAGAAGAAGTTGAGCAAATAGTAAAAAAAACAATAGAAAAATTCAAGAAGATAGATGTTCTTATAAATAATGCAGGAATTACAAGAGATGGATTATTAATGAGAATGAAAGAAGAAGATTTTGATAAAGTCATAGAAATAAACTTAAAAGGTACTTTTTTAGTAACAAAGTCAGTTATACCATATATGTTAAAAAAACGTGATGGAAAAATAATAAATTTAGCATCAGTTGTTGGAGTAACAGGAAATGCTGGACAGTGTAATTATTCAGCTTCAAAAGCAGGAATAATTGGTTTTACAAAAAGTATTGCCAAAGAATTAGCTTCAAGAAATATCAGAGCAAATGCAATAGCTCCAGGATTTATTGATACAGATATGACAAGTGTATTATCAGATGAGGTAAAAGACAGTATAAATGCACAAATACCTATGAAAAGAATGGGAACTGCTCAAGAAATTGCAAATGTGGCTTATTTCTTGGGATGTGAAGAGAGTTCATATATTACAGGGCAAGTAATTAATATTGATGGTGGAATGGTAATGTAAATTAAAAGGAAGGAAATGAAAATGGAAAGACGAGTTGTAATAACAGGATTAGGAGCGATTACTCCGATTGGTAACAATGTAAATGAATTTTGGAATGGAATTAAACAAGGAAAATGTGGTATTGACAAAATTAAAAATTTTGATAGTACAAATTTTAAAGTTAAATTAGCAGGTGAAGTAAAAAGATTTAATCCAGACGAAATTTTTGGAAGAAGAGAAGCAAGAAGAATGGACAGATTTTCACAGTTTGCAGTTGTAGCAACAAGAGAAGCTTGGAATGATAGTGGACTAGACAAAGAAAAAGAAGATATGACAAGAGTAGGAGTAATTATTGGTTCTGGAATTGGTGGATTAGAAACAATTGAGAAAGATAATAAGAATTATATAGAAAAGGGGCCTGATAGAGTTTCTCCTATGTATATTCCAATGTCAATAGGAAATATGGCTGCTGGAAATGTTGCAATAGATATTGGTGCAAAAGGTGAATCAATTTCAATGGTTACAGCATGTGCAAGTGGAACACATTGTATAGGTGAAAGTTTCAGAATGATAAAACATGGTTATCAAGATATAGTGATTGCAGGAGGAACAGAAGCTTCTATAACTCCAACAGGGATTGCAGGTTTTACAAATATAAAAGCATTAACATTAGCAACAGATAAAAACAGAGCAAGTATTCCATTTGATAAAGAAAGAAGCGGGTTTGTAATGGGAGAAGGAGCAGGAGTTCTTGTACTTGAAGAACTAGAACATGCTAAAGCAAGAGGTGCTAAAATATATGCAGAGATTGTAGGATATTCTGCTACATCTGATAGTTACCATATTACTTCACCTGCACCAGAAGGAGAAGGTGGAGCAAGAGCCATGAAACTTGCAATGGAAGATGCAAAAATTGAGCCAAAAGAAATAACATACATAAATGCACATGGTACGTCAACACATTTAAATGATTCATGCGAAACAGCAGCAATAAAAACAGCGTTAGGAGATTATGCTAAAGATGTAATGGTAAGTTCAACAAAGGGAAATACTGGACATTTACTAGGTGCGGCAGGAGGCGTGGAAGCTGTAATATGTGTAAAGGCAATTGAAGACAAATTTATACCACCAACAATAAATTATAAAGTACCTGATGAAGAATGTGATTTAGATATAGTACCAAATGAAGGAAGAAATATTGAAATAAATTATGCAATGTCAAATTCATTGGGATTTGGAGGACATAATGCAACAATAATATTAAAAAAATGGTAGCCACCAAAGATGATGGCTACCTGTGAAGAAATCGGATGTACAGCATTTGCTGTGCTAGTTTGCAAACCTATTTAATTGTAATCACCAGTTTGTGGGACTCATTAAAAGGTCTTTCTTCTGAAACGGAAAAATCATTGTATTTAAGGTCATGTAAGACCTCTGTTAATGCTTTTTCTATTTCCATGCGATTGGCAGGTAATGTGCTGCAATCGATTACGATTGCTTTACCGATTGGCAAAGAATCGTAAGAAGAAATCGTTGTATATTCGTTGTAAAAAGCGTAGGACTGCAGTTTGGTCAGAATTTTCAGGTGAAGGCTTCTACCATTCACCAAGATATACAGATTTCTCAAATACTGTGTTTCTTCAACAAAATTCATATTGTATACCTCCTAAGGTGTTTTTTTATAATATAAATTATAACATAAAAAATAAAAGATGTAAAGAAAGGTGCAGATTTAATGGAATATTCGGATATAAAGAAAATTATAGAAGACATGGGAAATTCGAACTTAGACAATTTAGAAATAGAATTTCCTGATGGATTAAAAATAAAGATGGAAAAAAATAATAAAGAAAAAGCAGTAGAAAAAGTTGCTCAAACAGAAAAAAATGAAGTAAAAGTAGAAGAAAATTATAAAATCATAAAAGCTCCAATGGTTGGAACATTTTATGGAAGTTCATCACCAAAGGCCGAGCCATTTGTAAAAATAGGCGATAAAGTAAAAAAAGGTCAAGTAGTATGTATTGTAGAAGCAATGAAATTGATGAATGAAGTAGAATCAGAATTTGATGGAGAGATAGTAGAGATTTGTAAGAAAGATGAAGAAATGGTTGAATATGGAGAAATTTTATTCAAAATAAAATAGGTTAAAGGAGAAAACGATGTTAGATATAAAAGAAATTGAGAAAATAATTCCACAAAGGGCTCCTTTTTTAATGATAGATAAAGTAGAAGAATATGTACCAGGAGAAAGTGCTATTGCATATAAAAATGTAAATATAAATGAATGGTATTTTCAAGGACACTTTCCTGGAAATCCAATAATGCCAGGAGTACTTATAACAGAAGCTTTAGCACAAACAGGAGCAGTGGCAATATTAAGTATGGAAGAAAATGAAGGCAAAAATGCTTTATTTGGTGGAATTGATAAGATGAAATTCAAAAAAATGGTGGTTCCAGGAGATGTATTAAAATTGGAAGTAAAAATAATCAAGAAAAAAGGTCCAATAGGTGTAGGAGAAGCGGTAGCAACAGTAGATGGAAAAATTGCTGCAAAAGGAGAATTAACTTTTGCGATTGTATGAGGAGGAGAAGATGTTAAAAAAAGTATTAATAGCCAATAGAGGAGAAATAGCTGTTAGAATTATAAGAGCATGTAGAGAAATGGGAATACATACAGTTGCAATATATTCAGAAGCAGATAAAAATGCTCTTCATAAAACATTAGCAGACGAATCTGTTTGCATAGGACCAGCACCTTCTAATAAGAGCTATTTAAATATAAAAGCAATATTAGAAGCAGCATGTTTAACAGGTGCAGACAGTATACATCCTGGTTTTGGATTTTTATCTGAAAATGCAAATTTTGCAAAAATGTGTGAGGAAATAGGAATTAAATTTATAGGACCTAAACATGAATTAATAGAATTGTTAGGTAATAAATCTAAAGCAAAAGAAACAATGAAAAATGCAGGAGTCCCAGTTGTACCAGGTTCTGATGGATTAATTAGTTCAAAAGAACAGGCAATCGAATTAGCAAAACAAATTAAATATCCAGTTATATTAAAAGCATCAGCAGGAGGTGGAGGCAGAGGAATAAGAATTGCATATAATGAAAATGAGTTAAAAAAAGAATATGATATTGTAAAACAAGAGGCTAAAGTCTCATTTAATGATGATAGTTTGTATATGGAAAAATTTATAGAGAATCCAAGACACGTAGAAATTCAAATTCTTGCAGATGAACATGGAGATTGTATACATTTAGGAGATAGAGATTGCTCAGTGCAAAGACGAAACCAAAAAATTATGGAAGAAACTCCGAGTAGTTTTATATCAAATAAAACAAGAGAAAAAATGGGAAAGATTGCAGTCGAAGCTGTAAAAAAAATAGGATATAGTAATGCAGGAACTATAGAATTTTTAGTAGATAAAAACAAGGATTTTTATTTTATGGAAATGAATACAAGAGTACAAGTTGAACATCCAATTACAGAAGCAGTTACTGGAATAGATATCATAAAAGAACAAATAAAAATTGCGAGCGGAGAACAGTTGCAATATGTTCAAAAAGATATAAAAATTAATGGGCATAGTCTCGAAGTTCGTATAAATGCAGAAAATCCTGATAAAAACTTTATGCCTTGTCCAGGAACAATAACAGGGCTTCATTTACCAGGTGGAAATGGAATAAGAGTGGATACAGCAATCTATGAAGGATATACTGTACCTCAAAATTATGATTCAATGCTTGCCAAAATAATTGTACATGGAAAAAATAGAGAAGAATCTATTGCAAAAATGAAAAGTGCAATTGCTGAATTAGTAATTGATGGAATAGATACAAATAGGGATTTTATATATAAAATTTTGGAAAATAAAAATTTTATTACTAATAATTATGATACATCATTTATTAAAAAAGAATTTGGCTTGTAAAATTTAATATATAACAAAAAAACTTAGAAAGTAGCTTCTAAGTTTTTTCTATTAAAAATCACAATTGTTTGGTGTTCTAGGGTAAGGGATAACATCTCTAATATTTTCAATACCAGTGATATACATAAGCAATCTTTCAAAACCTAAACCAAATCCAGAATGAATATTAGTACCAAATCTACGTAAATCTAAATACCAATATAAAGGTTCAGTAGCAATTCCCATTTCTTTCATTCTTGTAGTTAATTTTTCATAATCTTCTTCCCTTTGAGAACCACCCATAATTTCACCAGCTCCTGGAACTTCTAGGTCAACAGCAGCAACTGTTTTTCCATCTGGATTAAGTTTCATATAATAAGATTTTATATCTTTAGGCCAATTTTTTACAAAAACAGGTCCATTGAAATATTCTGTAATATATTTTTCATGTTCTTTTGCCAAATCTTCACCATAATCAGGTTGGAATTCCCATTCTCTATCAGCTTTTTTCAAAATATCAATAGCATCTTTATGGTCAATTCTAACAAATTCAGAATTTAATATTTTTGTTAATTTTTCTTTTAAACCTTTTTCAATAAAAGTATCACAGAAATCAATTTCTTCTGGGCATTTTTCCATAACTGTTTTAACAATATATTTTAAACAATCTTCTTCGATATCCATTAAGCCATCTAAATCGCAGAATGAAATTTCTGGTTCAATCATCCAAAATTCATTTGCATGTGTTTTTGTATTTGAATTTTCGCTTCTTAAAGTAGGTCCAAATGTATAGATTTTTCCAAATGCAGAAGCAAAAGTTTCACCATGTAATTGCCCAGAACCTGTAATGTAAGCTTTTCTGCCAAATAAATCTTGAGAAAAGTCTGTTTTTCCATCTTTCTTAGGTAAATTCTCATCAAGATTCAAAGTTGTTAATTTAAACATTTCAGCAGAACCTTCACAGTCTGCACATGTAATGATTGGTGTGTGGACATATACATATCCACGTTCTTGGAAATATTCATGTATAGCAAATGCTGCTACACTTCTAATTCTGAAAACAGCACTAAAAGTATTTGTTCTTGGACGAAGATGTGCAATTGTACGTAAATATTCAAAAGAATGTCTTTTCTTTTGAAGTGGGTAGTCTGAATCACATAAATCTTCAATAACAATTTCAGTAGCTTGAATTTCAAATGGTTGTTTAGCATTTTCTGTAATTACAAGAGTTCCTGTAACTTTTATTGTTGAACTAATTGTAAGTTTTGCAATTTCAGCAAAATTTTCTAATTTATCATTAAAAACAATTTGAACATTCTTAAAAAAAGAACCATCTGTAAGTTCTATAAATCCAAAAGTCTTTGAATCTCTAACTGTTTTTACCCAACCTTCTAATGTAACTTCTTTATTTGCATAATCAGAAGTATTTCTAAATAAATCTTTTATAGTTAAATCTGTCATAAATAACTCATTCCTTCCTTGCCTTTATTATGTAAAGATTATACAATATTAAGTCAAAAAAAACAAGGAAAATGCTAAAATATATTGAAAAACTAATCATAAAATAGTAAAATGAAAATATCTAAGAAAAGTGAGGTAAAAATATGACTAAAAAAGTAAATATAACAATAGTTGTAATTATTGTAATAATAAGTTTGGCGATATCAATATATATACCAAATAAAGATAGATTATCAGGGAAAAAAGAAGACACATCCAAAAATTATCAAACAATCGAAGAAAATGGGAAAGTAGGAATAAAGGACGGAGATACTACAGTAATAGAGCCACAATATGATAAAATAATTATTCCAAATGAACATAGAGATGTTTTCATGTGTCAAAATGGAGAAGAAAAGAAATTTGTAAATTCAAAAAATGAAAAAATTTTTGACAATTATGATGCTGTAGAATTAATTGAATATGATGATTCAAAATATGAGAAAAACATTTTGAAATATGAGAAAAATGGCAAATATGGACTATTAGGAATAACAGGAAAAAATGTAACAGAAGCCAAGTTTGAAGAATTAACTAGTTTTGAGAAAAAAGAAGGAGAGGTGCTAGTTAAGGAAAATGGGGAATATGGAATAATAGACGAAAAGGGAAATACTAAAATAAAAAACAAATATGATTCAATTCAATCAGATGGATATTATACAGATGATAATGATTATAAAAAATCAGGATATATTGTAAGTATAATAACAAATGATGGATATAGATATGGATATTATGATTGTGATGGAACTCAAGTATTATCAGAAGATTATAATCAAATAACAAGAATAAATCAATTAAAAAATGATGTATATTTGATTGCTGCACAAAATGGACAATATGGAGTTTTTATAAATAATAGTAAAATAATAAATACTCAATATCAGTCTATAGATTATAATCAAGACTTACAAATATTTATAGTTGAAAGAACAAGACAATATGGAGCTTTAAATTTAAAAGGAGTAGAAATTATTCCTATTGAATATACAAGTTTAACAGTTAATGGAATATACATCTATGGAGAAAAAGAAGAAGAGAAAAAAGTCTTTGATGTAAATGGAAAAACTGTTGATATACCATTTAATGAATATATAAATAGTACATCAAGTTCAAAATATTTTATTAAAAACCAAGATGGAAGATATTCAATAGTAAATTCAAATTTTGAAGAATTAACAAAACAAAATTATCACTTCTTAGAATATGCATATGACAATTATTTTATTGCTACAAACGAGCAAGATAAAGTAGGAGTAATAGATTCAGAAGAAAATGTTGTAGTAGATTTTAAGTATGACTTAATACAATTAATTAAGGGAAAATTAATTTTCCAAGCTAGAGACTTTGAAACAAATAGAATTGATATATATGATAATAAATTTGATTTAGCATTAGAAATGAGTAATGCAAATATTGATATCCTAGAAAAAGGTATTAAGGTATATAATAACGAACAAGAAATATTTTTAGATAATACAGGAAAAGTTATCACAAAATAATGTCTAGAAACATAGAAAATAGTAAATAATAAATAAAAGATATTATTTGGAGGTTTCTATGGAAATTGGATTAGCTCTAGCGGGCGGTGGAATTAGAGGAATTGCACATGCAGGAGTATTAAAGGCTTTAGATGAAAATAATATAAAAGTAAAAGCAATAGGTGGAACAAGTGCAGGTAGCATTGTTGCCACCTTATATGCTATGGGTTATAAACCTTATTATATATATGTATTATTTAAAAAATATGCACAAGAGATTATAAATATCAGTAATGCTTCATTGTTAAATGGATTAGGAAATCTGATAAAAAGCAAAAAAGTTGGTTTTTCAGGATTAAATGATGGAATCATGCTTGAAAAGATGTTTAATGAAATAGCATTAAGGAAAAGAATAAGATTAATTGAAGATATAAAAAAGCCATTAGTTATTTCAACGGTTGATATTGCAGAAGCAAAAGAATATGTAATTACTAATTGTGCACCAAGAGATAACTTAAAAGATAATTACATAACAGAGATTGAAGTAGGAAAGGCAGTAAGAGCAAGTAGCAGTTTTCCTGCATTTTTTTGCCCATGTGAATTCAAAAATCACATTTTCATGGATGGTGGAGTGTTAGATAATACTCCTGTATTGCCACTAAAACAAATTTGTGATAAAAAGATTATTGCAGTAAATTTTGAATCTGATTCAGTAGGAGAAGATTGTGATGTAATGGATGTAATAATGAAATCTCTTGATATCATGGGAAATAAGATTTCGGAAAAGAGTTTTGAGCAAAGTGATTTGATTCTTACAATTCCTACTGATGGTGCTGGATTGTTTGATATAGATAAATTGGATAAATGCTATCAATTTGGATATAACACTGTAATGAGAAATCTTAAAAAGTTCCGTGATTTATTATAAAACAAGAACCAAAAATAAAACTAAAATGTTCTCTTTCTGGAAAGGAGGGCATTTTTTATGTTTGAATTTGAAGTTATAGAAGAAATTAAGCCCAATATTGAAATTTTTCATATTTTCTTGAATTGTAAGATGTCCTGACTGTGGAAAAATAATGTCATCTACTAATTCATTTAAGACGATTGTAAAAAACATTGAAAAAGACAGAAAAGTATAATAAAATATAAAAAAAGCTTAAATTTTATTTATATTAATTGGAGGAATGAATATGGCAACATTTTATTTGATTAGACATGGTAAACCAGATTATACTTATGGTGATACTCATGGTTTTATAGGGCAAGGTCATGATTTTGCACCATTGAAACAAGATAGAATAAAAGAGGTTATAGAAACATCAAAAGATGTTAGATTAAAAAATGCGCAAATTATTGTAGCTTCACCATATACAAGAGCATTACAAACAGCTAGTATAATATCAAAAGAAACAGGGCTAGAAATTGTGGTTGAGCCAGATATAAGAGAATGGCAACCAGATCTTACATATCAATACAAAAATAGCGATGAAATGAAAGGATACTATAAAGAGTATATTGAAAATAATGGAATTTATCCGATTAACGAAAAAAGAAAATGGGAGACAAAAGAACAATTAAAAAATAGAGTTATGTCTGTTATTGAAAAATATAAAGAAAAATATGATACGGTAATTGTAGTTGCTCATAAAATGGCTTTTCAATCTATTTGTGATTGTGGGGATATGAAACCTGCTGAAATTTTTGAAGCTACTTTTAAATAAAACTAGAAATGGAGAAAAATCAATACTCCTGAGATGCAAAGAATAGGAATAATTGGTTGTGGCTGTGGAACAGATTATATTAAAATATTTAATAATAAGTTTTTTTATTCAAATTTATAGTTTTATTTTGGGTTCTAATTATAATATAATCACCAAATTAAAAGATTTCACATATAATATTCTAATAATATATGGAAGGAAATAGATATTATGGATATTATATATTTTGACAATAGTGCAACAACAAAAATAAAAACAGAAGTATTAAATGAAATGATGCCATATTTAACAACAGAGTATGGGAATGCATCTTCATTATATTCAATAGGAAGAAAAGCCAAAAGAGCAATAGAGAACGCAAGAAAGCAAGTTGCAGAACTTATAAATTGTGATCCACACGAAATATATTTTACTGGAAGCGGTTCAGAAAGTGATAATACAGCTTTAAAAGGATTTTCATATGCTAATAAAGAAAAAGGAAATCATATAATAACATCTAAGATAGAACATCATGCAATATTAGAAAGTTGTGAAACATTAGAAAAGCAAGGTTTTGAAGTATCATATATAAATGTAGATGAAAATGGTGTAGTAAAATTGGAAGAATTGAAAAAAGCAATTAAATCATCAACAATATTAATAAGTATAATGACAGCAAATAATGAGATTGGAACAATTCAACCAATAGAAGAAATTGCCCAAATAGCACATGAACAAAATATAATATTTCATACAGATGCTGTGCAAGCAATTGGAAATATGCCAATAGATGTACAAAAATTGCAAATAGATATGTTATCACTATCAGGTCACAAAATTAATGCACCAAAAGGAATAGGAGCCTTATATATAAAGAATGGAATAAATGTAGAAAAATATATAAATGGTGGACATCAAGAAAGAGATAAAAGAGCAGGAACCGAAAACGTAGCCGGAATAGTTGGACTTGGAAAAGCCTGTGAGATATCAAATAAAAATATGCTAACACATATAAAAAATTTAAGTAAATTAAGAGATTATTATTTATCAAAATTAGAAAAAGAGATTCCAGGAAAATTTAGAATAAATGGAGGAATGGAAAATAGACTTCCAGGAAATGCTAATATTTCATTTGCAGGAATAAATTCGTCAGAATTAATTTATAAGTTAGATGAGATGGGGATATGTGTTTCAAGTGGTTCAGCGTGTTCTTCTGGAAGTGTTACACCATCACATGTTTTAACTGCAATAAATGTACCAGAATTATATTTGAATTCAGCAATACGAACAACATTTGGAGACAACAACACATATGAACAAATAAATTATTTAATCAAATGTTTGAAAAAAATCTGTTTAAGCCTTGACAAGGATTGGTAATTATGTTACAATAGATAACTGTAATCCGCTTAGTCAAGGCTTCTAAATGTTAAGAATAAATTAACTGCCTTTTTTAAGGATTAGCGAGTATACGAATAAGGGAGGTGCATTTTTAATGTACGCAGTAATTGAAAGTTGTGGAAAACAATACAAAGTAGCAGAAGGAGATGTAGTATTTTTCGAAAAATTAGATGCAGAAGAAGGAAAAAAAGTTGCATTTGATAAAGTAATCTTAGTATCAGATGATGGAAAAGTACAAGTTGGAAATCCTTATGTTAAAGGTGTAAAAGTTGAGGGAAAAGTTGTTTCTCATGGAAAAGCTAAAAAAATCATAGTATTCAAGATGAAAGCTAAGAAAAATGAAAGAAAGAAACAAGGACACAGACAACCATATACAAAAGTTGAAATTACAGGAATCAAAACAGCAGCTAAAAAAGCAGCTACAGCTGAAAAAGCAGAAAAAACTGTAAAAACAACAAAAACTGAAAAAACAGAAACAAAATAATTAAAAGAGATTTTAATAAGAAAACGAAATAAACAATTATAAAGCCGAAAGGAGTGAGAAGAATGGCACATAAAAAGGGTCAAGGTAGTATTAAGAACGGTAGAGACAGTGAATCTAAGAGACTTGGTGTCAAAAGAGCTGACGGTCAATTTGTTTTAGCAGGAAATATCCTAGTTAGACAAAGAGGAACTAAAGTACATCCTGGAACTAATGTTGGTAAAGGTAGTGATGATACACTATTTGCATTAGTAGATGGAACAGTTAAATTTGAAAGAAAAGGTAGAGATAAAAAACAAGTAAGTGTTTATCCTGTTGAGGAAAATGCCTAAAAATGAAGCAATATAGCTATTATAGTTATATTGCTTTTTTGTGTGCATGCACGGAAAAAAAGCGTTTTAAAGTGTGCAAAATTGCACGGAAAAAAAGCGTTCTGAAATGTGCATTTTGAAAAAACGAAAAAATATTCGAAAAAGCTATTGACAAAGTAGGAAAGAATTATTATAATAATAAACGAACAAAGATTTGAAAAAACTTTTTTGAGAAAGGAAAGATGTTATTATGATAACAAATTTACATATAAAAAACATAGGAATAATAGATGACTTAGGAATAGACTTAAATAAAGGAATGAATGTATTGACAGGAGAAACAGGAGCTGGAAAAACATTAATAATAGATTCTATTAGTATAATATGTGGTGGAAGATTTTCAAAAGAAATGATAAGAAAAGGCGAAAATCATTCTTATGTTGAATTATGTATGTATGTTCCAAATGATGTAAATTCAATTGATGGAAATATCATAATAACAAGAGAAATATATAATAATGGAAGAAATATGTGCAAGATAAATGGTAGATTAGTAACTGTGACAGAATTAAAAAATTTTATGAGTAATTATATAGAAATACATGGGCAAAATGATAATCAAAAATTATTAGATAGCAGAACACATATAAAATATTTAGATAATTTTTCAGGAGAGGAAATATTTCAACTAAAAAATGAATATAAAGAAAAATATCAAAGATATAACGAAATTAGAAGAGAATTAAAGAATAATTACGGAGATGAAAAAGAAAAACAAAGAAAATTAGATTTATTAAGATATCAATTAAATGAAATTCAAGAAGCAAGATTAAAAGATGGCGAAGAAAGTGAATTAGAAGAACGAAGTAAACTAATTAGAAATTCAGAGAAGATTGCCAAAAACTTATCAGAAGCTGAGATGGCTGTTGGAGAAAATACGATAGATTTAATAGGAAATGCGATAAGAGCATTAGAAAAAATTGAAAATATAGATAGAAAATATGAAGAAACAACAGCAAGTCTAAAAGATATATATTATGGTATACAAGAGATTTCTTCTAATTTAAGTGGATATCTTTCAGATATAGAATTTGATGAACAAGAAAGAGAAGAGGTAGAAACAAGATTAGATATAATAGATAATTTAAAAAGAAAATATGGAAATAATATAGAAGAAATACTAAAATATGCTGATGAGATAGCTGATGAAATAAAGAAAATAGAGAATGTAGATGAATATAATAATAAATTAAAAAATGAGCAAAAACAAATAGAAAAAGAAATGACAAAAATAGCAGAAAAAATAAGTAAAATAAGAAAAGAAAATGCAGAAGAGCTAAACAAAAAAATAAATAAAGAATTAGAAGATTTAGAAATGAAAAATGCAAAAATTAATGTAAAAGTAGAATATAAAATAGAGCAATTTTTTGAAGATGGAAAAGACCAAGTTGGTATATATATAAAAACTAATGTAGGAGAAAATGAGAGTGAATTAACAAAGATTGCCTCAGGTGGAGAAATGTCAAGAATAATGTTAGCTATAAAAAAAGTATTAGCAGAAGTAGACAAGATGCCAGTAATGATATTTGACGAAATAGATACGGGAATTAGTGGAAAAGCAGCTAAATCAGTTGCAAATAAAATGAGAAGTATTTCTAAGAACCACCAAGTATTATGTATTTCGCATTTAGCACCAATTGCAGCAATGGCAGATTATAATTATTTTATAAGTAAAAAAGTGGAAAATGATAGAACATGTACAAGTATTAAATTATTAAATGAGCAAGAAGTTCTATGTGAAATTGCGAGAATTTCATCAGGAGAAATTAATGATGTAACACTTCAATATGCAAATGAACTAAGAAGTAAAATTGCATAGAATCAGTAAGGATATCTTTCAAAAATATACTTTATGATTATATCAGCATTTAATGGAGAAATTTTTATAAAAACATCTTTATCAAGAGAAATCCACATATCAATATCAAATAATGTATTATTATCAGAGAATGCAGCAATCAATTCAGAAAGTTCAAGTGGATTAAGAAAAGATAATTTTATATATGAATTGTTATTTATGAAAGAACTAGAACTATAAAATCTATTTAAAAAATTATCAATTTCACCAGATTTATAGGTAAATAAAATAACTTCTGAAACCATAATAAACTCCTTTGTTTTATAGTATGTGGAAAAATGAATATAAGTATACATTAGCATAAAAAATATAATAATGGAAACAATATTATAGATGACTATTGTCATAAATATACTTTGAAAGGAAGATAATTATGGAAGAAAATCAAAAAATAAATTGTACTGTAGAAAGTTGTGTATATCAAGATGGAAATACTAAAAGATGTACATTACAATCAATTCATGTTATGCCAACAAATGATTGTGACACATGTGAATCTGATGAATCAATGTGTGGAAGTTATGAATATAACAAATAATTAATAAAAACAAGAAGAGCATAAAAAAATTGCTTTTCTTGTTTAAAAACTATTTTTTTCATTAGCTCTTCTAGCCTTTTGCATTCGACGTTCGGCATCTTTTTTGGCGATATCTTGACGCTTATCATATAATTTTTTACCTTTTCCAATTCCTAATTCTAATTTTACTAAACTTCCTTTAAAATATAAAGTTATAGGAATTAAGCTATATCCATCTTGTTTAACTTTTATAAAAAGTTTATTAAGTTCTCTTTTATTCAAAAGCAATTTCCTATCACGTAAAGGGTCTTTATTAAAAATATTTCCGTGTTCATAAGGACTAATATGCATAGAATATATGTAACATTCACCATCTTTAAAACCAGCATAACTATCTTTTAAATTAACTTTACCTTTTCTAATTGATTTTATTTCTGTGCCAGACAAAACAATACCGGCTTCATATTTATCTTCTATATTGAAATTATGATATGCAACAGGATTTTTTGCAATTAATTTTGTATTTGAATTCATGATGGACCTCCGTAATTTTAAATATTGTACATATTATAACACATAAAATTCCATATTTAAACCCTAAAATAAGTATTATATGTTCTTATTAGTTATTGGTTTGAATTTTATTTTTTTAGGAAGCCTTAAAAATATAAATCAATACATGTAATAAAGGTTTTATATCTTTAGGGCTTTCTGATTGTAAATATAAAATTATTTATTATTGGTCATTATCATCATAGTTTCTAGTTCTAGTCAATTGATTAGAATAGTACCATACCAAAGCAATTATAGCTACAACTGCAACTGCTAATATAAGCCAAGTCCACATAGTAGAAGACATTCCTAAAAATGTACCTGTATTTGCATTAGTTGTAGTACCTGTTGTAGCAGTTCTATTAGCAGTATAATTTGTAGACTGAGCATTATCACGAGTTATACCCATGTTTGTAGTGTTAGTTACATCTTTTACTGCACCTTCAATTGCATTTTCAGCACCGCCAACAGTGTTACGAACATCGTTAACAGCATTATTAACATCATTCATAGCACCATTGCCATCTGTTGCAAAGCTTAAAGTAGTAGCAAATATTAAAATAGTAGCCATTAACAAACCAATTATGAAAAGTGACTTTTTATTCATATTAACCTCCTAGTTGAATGAAAATATTTTGCAGTTTCATTTTATAAAAGAACAAAATAAAACCTATTTATATTATTATTGGTTTGAATGAAAATATACTTGAAAAAAACCTGAAAATAATGTAAAATACACAGGAAAGGAATCACTAAAAAATGAAAATTATAGAAAATTTTGAAAGCAGTTTTGATATTGAAAAGTTGAAAAAGATGGATAAACAGAAAACTAAAGTATTCAAATATATAACATATAAAAAAAGAACAGAACAAGAAGTAAGAAATAAATTCAAAGGGCAAATTGAAGAAGAAATGTTAGAAGAGATAATTGACTATTTAAAAGAAGCTAATTATTTAAATGACTATGATTTTATTGAAAGACAAGTAAATGAATATATGAATTTAAAAACTTTATCTATAAAAGAAATAAAATATAAGTTGATGACTAAAGGTCTTGATAGAAAGCTTATTGAAGAATATATAGACAAAAATTATGATAGCTTAAATGAATATGAAAAAAAATGTATAGAAAAAATTAAACAAAAGAAAAAAGAATTAACAGAAGAAGAAATAAAACAATATTTATATAGAAAAGGATATAAAGTATAATGAAAGGGAAGAGATTTTAATGCAAAACATATTAACACTTGAAACAAATAAATACTCAATAAAGTTAGACAATTTTGAAGGACCATTGGATTTATTGTGTCATTTAATTGATAAAAATAAAATGGATATATATGATATTAATTTAAGTCAAATAACAGATCAGTATATTGAGTATATAAAAAAGATGAATGATATGAATTTGGAAATAACAAGTGAATTTTTAGTTATGTCCTCAACTTTGCTATATTTAAAATCCAAACATTTACTCCCAAAAGAGCAGGAAGATGAAGAAGAAATAACAGAAGAAGAACTTATAAGAAGAATAATAGAATATAAAAGCTATAAAGAAATAACTAAAAAGTTAAAAGAAAATTTTATTCAATATTCTAAAAGATTTTATAAGACTGCAGAAGAAATAAAATTACCAAAACAGAAAATAGAAAAGAAATATGATGATACAATAATTCCTGAAATTTATAAAAGTATAATTCAAAAAAATTCAGAAAAGATAAATGAAAATGCAGCAAATATAGAAAAAATAGCTATAACAGAAACATATTCAGTTGGAGATACTGTAAAACAAATGTATAGGTCATTAATAAAATTCAAAAAATTTACATTTAATAAATTATTTTCATTAAAAAAACATGATAAAAGAGAGGTTGTAACTGCATTTTCAGGGTTGCTTGAAATGTCTAGAAGGAATAAAGTAATAACAGAACAAGAAAAATTATTTGGAGATATAGAAGTTGAAAAGAGCAGAAATAAAAATATAATTGATTAAGAGTAAAAAAAAGTGGAAAAAATAATATTAAACCAGAGGTGATAATATTGTTTTTTCTTTTTCTTTTTATAACATTACTTATTGTGGTAGGAATTGCGATACATACAAGTAGAATAGGAATAGATATAGAAAATTTGATAATAGATACAGAACAACCAAAAGAAAAAATGATTAATGAGGAAGGAAAAATATATGTATATTTGCTACTATTTGGAAAAGTTAAATTACTAAAAAAGAATGTAAGGACGATAAATAAGGAAGATTTAAAATTCAAGAAGCCAAATTTTAAAATAAATTATATTGAATTAGTAAAGAATATTGATATAGATGTAGAACAAATTGATTTATATATTCAACTTGGAACACAGGATGCTGCAAGTACAGCTATTCTTGTTGGAACAATAGCTGTAATATTAGGAATAATATTGAAAAAGCCTAAATATCAAGTAATACCAGATTACTTGAACAAAAACTTTTTAAAGATTAAATTAAATTGTATATTTTCTATATATTTGATGCAATATATATATAAATTAATATTGGAACGGAAAAAAAGAGGAATAATCCGTTCAAAAAGATGGAGGAGATAATATGAATGAACATCCAATAGAAAATCTTATGATTACGGCAATGAGTAGTATTCAAAATATGGTAGATGTAAATACAATTATAGGTGAACCTATAGAAACACAAGTAGGGATAACAATAATTCCAATTTCAAAAGTTAGTTTTGGCTTTGCAGCAGGAGGTAGTGAATTCAGAGGCGAAACATTGAAAGAATACAATAAGAAAGATAAAGATGAAGAGATTCAGTATAAACTGCCATTTGGTGGTGGTGCTGGTGCGGGAGTTTCAATAAATCCAGTAGCATTTTTAGTTGTACAAGAAGGCAGTGTAAAATTAATGCCTGTTGACCATGATTCTTGTTTAGACAAAATCTTAGATTATGTCCCTGATTTAATGCAAAAGTTGAATGAAATGTTTAACAAGTCAATTCAAGAAAAAGAAGCTAGAACAAAAAAGATTATAAGTGAGATGAAAAATAGGTATAATGAGAATTATAAAAGTCCAGAAGTAAAAAAACAAGATCAAAAAGTTGAGGAAAATATAAAAAAAGCAAATTATGTTGAATCAGATGGAGAAGTTTTTGGAAACGAGGAATCTTAAGAAATAAAATAGCAAGAAAAACTTGCTATTTTTTGCGTTTTCTAGTAGAATAAGTTTGTTAAAATATTCTTAGGAGGATTGAAAAAATGGAGAAAATTAAGGAAAAAATAAAATCAATAACTCTAAAGCAATGGCATATAGCAGTAATAGTTATAGGAATAATATTTGTATCACTAGGTGCATTTCATAGCAATTTGTGGTTTGACGAAAGCTATTCAGTAGGATTGGCGAGACATACATTTGGAGAAATATGGTCAATAGGTGGGCATGATGTACATCCAATCTTGTATTATTGGATGCTCAGAATTGTTTACTTAATGACAGGTGGAACCATAATGGCATATAGAATTTTTTCAGTTATTCCAATTGCAATAATGATAATTTTGGGGTATACACATATAAGAAAAGATTTTGGAGAAAAAACAGGATTCATATTTTCTTTTTTATCAGCATTTTTACCAGAAATGGCTCAATATGCAATAGAAATAAGAATGTATTCTTGGGCAATATTAGCAGTAACAATTCTTGCACTTTATGCATATAGACTTACCAAAGAAGATAATACTAAAAATTGGATAATATTTGGTTTATCAAGTTTAGCAAGTATATATTTACATTATTATGGATTAATGGCAGCAGGGTTGATAAATGTATTTTTATTAATATATCTTATAGTAAAGAGAAGAAAAAAAGGTATAATATTTATAATATCATTTGGAATTTTGCAAGGTTTAGCATATTTACCTTGGTTAGTAAATTTTGCAACACAATTAAGTAATGTTTCAAGTGGATATTGGATAGGATTTTCATTCCCAAAAACACCAATGGAATTATTAAGTTCACAACTTGCAGGATATGTAAAAACATCAGATTACACAGGTCTATTAGTTCCAACAGTATTAGCATTAGAATTATATGCATATATGATTTATAAAACATATAAATATGCAAAAGCAAAGGAAGATTTAAATTCATTTAAATGGTCAGTAATAGTATACTTTGCAGTAATACTTGCAGCAATAATAATTACAGCATTAATGAAAACATCAATTTTATATTATAGATATTTATTTGTAATAACAGGTTTGTACATATTTGCAGTAAGTTTTATATTAGGAAAAGAAGAGAACAAAATTGAAATAGTTGCAATACTTTCAGTAATTGCAATATTAGGAGTATATAATAATATTGTAATGATGAAAGACAATTATGATTATTCAAATCAAGAACCAATTAAATATCTTAATGAAAATGTAAAAGAAGGAGATACAATTGTATATGCAGATTTTGGTGGAGGCTCAGTAGTAGCTGTGCAGTTTGCTGATAATCAAGTTTATTTTTACAATGCAGATAATTGGGGAGTAGAAGAAGCATATAAAGCTTTTGGGCCTAATTATGAAGTTAAAGTAACAAAAGATTTTATTGATAACTGTTCTAATAGAGTATGGTTTGTGGATAACATATATAATTCTGTTGCAGATGAAATTTTTGAAGGAAAAGGATATAATAAAGTTTCAGAAAAAGATTTTTCTACAAAATATCATGATTACAGTTATAAAATAGTATTATTAGAAAAATAAAAAAGTACAGGGAAGTAACAATAAAATGTTATTATCCTGTACAAAATAAAAAAAGTGGCTTCGCATGAAAGCCATTTTTTTATGCAATACCATATTTTTCTTTAAATCTTGCAGCTCTACCACCTTTAGTATCAAGTCTTAAATTACCTGTCCAATATGGATGGCATTTTGAGCAAACGTCTACTTTTAAATCTTTTTTTGTTGAACCAACTTCTATAACATTTCCGCAAGCGCATGTTATTGTTGTTTGGTTATATGCTGGATGTAATCCTTCTTTCATGTGAATTCACCTCTTTCCAAATAATAAGTATATTAGTTATTTTTGTTATCTTCGTCTAAATTTTTATTTTTTTCTTGATTTACATATGTTGCTGAAGTTTCAAGTTCTGTTTTTAAAGAAACTTTATGCACAAGTTTAGTCATAATATTAAATATACAAGCAATTATTAAAATAAAAAAACCTATCTTTTTCCAATACTTAGCTAACATAATAATCTCCTTTAAAAATTTATACACAAACAATTATACTATATTTATTATTAATTTGTCAATATTATTTAAGATTTTGGGACAAAATAATTTTAAGATAGGAAAGGATGATCATAAAATGAAAAAGATAGTATTCGTAATGGTAGCTATTGCAGTAATAACAGGTGGTGGAATATGGTGGTGGAAGACTGTGAATGATAAAAAAGTAAGCAAAAAAAATAATAATGAAACCAATTATCAAGCAGAAAGGAGTAGTGTAAAGCAAAATAATGAAAATATAAAAAATTCGAATCAAAATACTAGTGAAATTAACATTACTAATACCAATACTACTACTAATAATAGTAATTCAAATAATGGAAATACTTCAAACCAAGAAAAAGAAATTGCTAAATTTTCGACCAAGATTTATACTAAGGAATCTGAAAGACAAAATAACATAGCAATAACGTGCAAAACACTATCCTCAAAAAAAGTTGAACCGGGAGAAACATTTTCATTTTGCAATACAGTGGGAAAAGCAACAACTGCAAAAGGATATCAAGAAGCTGATATATATGTGAATGGAAAAAAGAAAAAAGGGCTTGGAGGTGGAAATTGTCAAGTAAGTACAACACTATATAATGCTGTTTTAAAAGTACAAGGATTAGAGGTTGTGGAAAGACATCAACATAGTAATCATGTTCCATATATTCAAGATGGAAAAGATGCAGCTGTTGCATATGGTAGCTATGATTTTAAATTTAAAAATAATACGGAAAAAACAATAAAAATTGTTATGGAAAATACTACTCAAAATGTTACTGCAAAAATTTATAGCTAAAGTTGTCAAAAGGTATAGCCTTTTGACAACTAGAAATCAAAATTGAATATAATAAAACTCTTCAAAAACAAAAAGGTATACATAGCAGAGATGCATGCATGTAGTAATTTACCGATGATGTATGGCTTTATAGATAAATCAGTTTTTGCAATTGTACTCCAAACTTGAAGTAAAACGGATAGTCCTCCAAGTCCTAAAAGAAAAGATGCTAAAATAATATTATAAGATAATTGTTTTTCTGGAATATTACAAATAATATTAAGACCATTTGTTAATTCAAGAATACCTGAAATAAAACCTATTGCAAATTTCTCTGGGATATGTAGAAAAGCAAATATAGGGCTTAATAAATCAGTTAACACATTTAGTAATTGACTATTTTGCAAAATTGAAATTATAACCGAAAATAGAACTACAAAGCCACCAATTAATAAAATTGTATTGATAGAATTTGTGATGCTATTTCCAATTATACCGCCTAAATTGGACATGGAAATATTGTCATTAGAGGTTTTATAAGAAGGAGCAGTAATTGACGATGGTTTAATGTTCAATTTCCAAAATCTAAAAATAATTCCTACAGTAATAGAGGCTAACAAATGACTAACAAGCAATAAGAGTCCAATTGTAGAATTACCAAACATTGAAATTCCAACAGTCCCCAAAATGAATAATGGACCTGAATTATTTGTAAAACTTAAAAGACGTTCACATTCTTCTTTAGAGCAAATATTATTCAAGCGAAAATTTGCGGCAATTTTAGCACCTGTTGGATAACCGCTGATAATTCCCATTATAAGAGCAAAACTGCCTTCGCCTCTGATATTAAAAACTGGTTTCATAAATTTATTTAAGATTTTTCCTAAATAATATGTAAAATTGGTATGACTAAGTAATTCTGTTGCAACAAAAAAAGGGAATAAAGTAGGAACTATAGAATTTGCCCATAAAAACAAACCATTTTTGGCTGCATATAGATTAGTATTAGAAAATATTACTAAACACATAGTAAATAAAATCAAAAGGAAAGGTAAGATAAGTTGCTTTAATTTAAATATATAAAAATGTTTTTTTTTCATATTGCACCTCAACTAAATATATGTAATATAAACTACAAATAGTATTCAGAATAAATAAGAAAAAAAATACAAAAAAATGTTCGAAAAAGTATTGACAAAAATCGAAATAGGATATAAAATAAGAACAACAAAAGCGAACAATGATTCGAATAAATAAAGAGGAGGAAAAAAGATGAGTATATTTGGAAGAAAAAGTAATGTGATAACATACACTGTTAACAAGGCGGTAAATACTAGTATGTATATAACAGTTCAAAATGGCGAAGTAGTGGTAAATGCACCATGGTATTTTACAGCAAATAAAATTCAGCAAATAGTACAAGAAAAGAAAAATTGGATATTAAGCAAAATGCAAGGATGTGATGAAAATCTTTCAAATATGCAGTCAGTAAAAATATTTGGAAAGAATTATGATATTCAAGTTAATTACGAAAAAATAAAAACTCCTGAATTGAATTTAAAAGAAAATTATAAAATACAAATTATATTACCAATTAAATATAGAAAAGTAGGAAATGAACAAGTCTTAAAAATGTCAATTGAAAAAATGTATGAACAAATTGCAGAAAACGAAATAGAAGATATAATGGAAAAAACAAGAAAAACGTTGGGATTTGCTCCAGAAGATTATGAAGTAAAAGTAATAAATGGAAAAATAGCTAAGTGTGAAGATGGAAAGATTACTATAAATCCAGAATTAATGAAATATAAAAGAAAAACAATTGAATATATTGTGGCACATGAATTTTGCCATTTAAAATACAAATCACATGGAAAAAGATTTTATCAATTAATTGAAAAATACATTCCAGATTATAAAAGATATGAAAAAGAAATTTCAGAATATGAATACTAGAATAAATTAATAAATGCCAAACCTAACTAATATTTTATAAATTAATAAAAATTTGCAGCATTATGTTGCAAATTTTTATTGTATGTGTTAATATAAATTGCAGTAATAATATTGGGGCATCGCCAAGCGGTAAGGCATCGGACTCTGACTCTTGTAGGTTCCCCTAAAACAACAATTTATGAAACACTTGAAATATAAGGCTTAGATGTTTTATTAATAAGAGAATTTTATAAAACATCTAACCAAATATCTAACTAATTTAATGATATTAAAAATACTGGGGTATCGCCAAGTGGTAAGGCAACCGGCTCTGACCCGGTCATTTCGTAAGTTCGAATCTTACTACCCCAACCAGTAATTAAATATCTGCGAATGTTAAAGTATTTGAAAGAACATTTGCAGATTTATTTTTTGTATCTTTTTCTAAATGAGCATAAATATTAGCAGTAGTAGAATATGTAGAATGACCAAGCCAATCTTGAATTTCTTTCATAGGTATTCCTTTAGAAAGTAAAAGACTGGCACACGAATGCCTTAATCCATGAAAAGTAATTTTTCTTAAAATGTTTTTATTCTTTTTCATAATCAAAGTAAAATGGTCTGTAACATATTCTGGTCTAAATAATTTGCCTGTAGAATCGACACATATATAATCTAAATATTTTTTATTATAACTATTTCCACATAATTTTTTGTTTTCATCAATTTGTTTTTTGTGTTCTTTAAGAAGAATAATAATATCATCGACTAATGGTAAAGTTCTGTAACTAGACTGATTTTTTGTTTTATCTTTTAAAAGTATAACTCTTTTATTATCTTTTCTGGTTTCAATGGCTTTATGTTTGATGGTAATTGTTTTATCTTCAAAATTAAAGGCATCCCATCTCAAGCCTAAAACTTCACTTCTTCTTAATCCATAAAAACTAGCAAGATAAATAACTATTTTTAAAGGATCATCTTTTATTAAACTAAAAAGTGTATTAAGTTCAGCCTGAGAATAAAAAGTACCAATATATTGTTCTTTTTTCGGTCTTTCAATTTTATCAGCGGGATTACTTAATATTAAGTCTAATTTTAGAGCGGTTTGCAATGATTTTCTTATAACATTATGATAATGTAATACTGTATTTCTGGTTAATTTTTTTTCATATAAAGTAGTATAAAATTCTTGAATATGAACAGGTTTTAAATCTTTAAGTAGTAATTGTTTATCTTCAAAATAATCGCAAATTTTATTCACTATAACTTTATAAGAATCATAAGTGTTTTCTTCAATAGTATTTTTTATAGATAATAACCATTCTTGCAAATATGCAGTTAATAATTTATCTGTAGAATTATTTGCACTTTCATTATTTAAACTTTCTTTAAAATCAGTTAAAATCTCTTGCATTTTTTGATTGGCTAATCTTTTATTATTGCCTTTTTGAGATAATCCTGTAGAAACCCATTTTTGTTTTCTTTTGCCATTAATATCTTTATAATTTAAAACAACTTGATAAATATTATTTTTTATTTGTAGGCTTGCTGTTATATTCATTAAAACTCCTTTCTTTTCTCATAACAGACTAGATTTAACCTACTATTGATATTGGCATAATACCATGTTTAGAAATTAAAAGCTAGTCTATATTTCATTTTGATTTGTTAAATAAGCAATAACATTTCTTTTGGGTATTTTGTATTGTCTACCAACTTTTAGTGCTTTTATTGTTTTGTTTCTTACTAATCTATAAGCAAGTGTTATGCCAATTCCAAGCATTTCTTTTAATTGAGTGATGTCTACTAAATCAGGATATGAAGTAAACATCATTTCATAATTTTCTTTAATACTTTCCATAGGGCAGATCTCCTTTCTTTAAAATTTACAATAAAAAAAGACTTATTAAGCAATTTTAATAAATCTCATTAATAACTATAAACACATCTATTTTTATATTTCTGTGTAGGTATTTTAATATTCATATTTACTGATTTTGGAACATCAAATCCAACTTTCAATTTTCTATCTATTACTAAGTTTCCTTTATTATTAGTATGATAAGCAGATGAATTCCATTTTACAAAAACATAATCTGAAATGTTACTATTACTAAATGATAGTTCCATTGAATCTTGAATTTGTTGTGCTATCATTTGCTCGTAACTGTTGTCATCTTTCTTGGGTCTATTATAAGTTTTAAAATATTCTTGTAAATAAATTTTTCTATTTTCAGAATTTTCTTTTTTGCGTTTTTCTTTTTCTTCTTTATTTCTTTTGTCAGTTCTTACTACCTTTGAAACATATTGAGTAGTAGTATCAACAATTTTAGCTATTTCATTTTGTTTTAAATGTTGATTATAATATAAATCTAAAATTTTTTCCTTATTACTCATATTCATTTAGCCTCCTTCTATGGTTGATTTTTTGTTTGTAAAATTTTTGACATAAGTATCCTATAGGAACTTACATTTCATAATTAACTTTTTATTTCATTGTTGACATTTTTTACTATATGTTGTATTATAATATTGTAAAAAATCTTACAATGAAATTTGATATTGTTATTATATAATCATAATTTATATTTGTCAATACAATTTTAAATATTTTATTAAAATTTTTTACAAAAACTTTTTTTGGAGGAAATAGAAATGAAAGAGTTACCTTCACATTTAGTATCAGAAGATTTTTATATATGGTTTAATATAAAGGAAAAAGAAGAATATTACTCAACGCCATTATATTTATATAATGTACTGAGAAAAGATACAGATAAAGAAAATGATGAAGAAAAGAAGAGAGATGAAACAAGAGTATATTTAAAGTTGGAAAAAGATATTTCTAAAACAAAATTAAATAGAAAAAAGGAAATTATAAAACATCCTTCAACTATTTATATTCATTATGCAGAAAGTATAGGAATGTTACTAATTAATTTTCTAAATGCTGACTTTTCTTCTTTTGCATCTGCATATAATACTTTCTTTTATGCCTATGGTTTTGAACTTATAAAAGAATATGTACCTTACATATATTCGAAAAATGATGAATTTATAACAGATATAGAATTTATGGATATGCTAGAAGATATTTATAATACAAGTTTGGAGGATTTATTAGAATGGCAAGAGAATTTTAGAAAATGTGTAGATTTTGTATATAACTTAAATGGAAATGAAGAATATAAGGAGCAGTCTATATATTCAAAGTTTGTTGCATACGCAATAAAAAATGATATTTATACATATTCACAAGATGTGGAAGTAATTTTAGACAATTATATAAATATACATAATCGTCATCACAATGAGAGTATTGAACATTTGATGGAAGGTATTGAAGATAAAGACCCAAACTTAGAATTACATAATGTTTATACAAGTACCAAATTAAGAAGTATTTGTTTTACAATATTAGATCAACTTGTAAGACAAGAAAATCTACCAATTAAAACTTGCCAAATTTGTGGTAGGTACTTTATTCCAACATTTAGGCAAAATGAAATATATTGTGATTTGCCGAATGTTGATGGTAGTGCAACTTGTAGAGAGAAAGGTGCAACTATAAATTATAAAAAAAATTTGGAAAATGTTCCTGCTTTAGGCTTATATAGAAAGATGTATCAACAGAAGGTTATGGTGGTTTATAGGAATAAAGAAGATAAAAAGATAAAGAAAGATTTTGATAAATGGAAAAAAGAGGCACAGGCAAAGATAAAGCTATTTAAACAAGGCAAATTAGATGAGGATACTTTGTATAAATGGATGGAAGAAAATAAATAAGTATAAGAAAAGAAGGAAATATATGTTAGATTTTAATAAAATAATATTTGAACAATATAAATGTTTTAAAACAGAAAATGTAATTGAAAATATTAAACCAATAAATATTGTAATTGGCAAGAATAATATTGGGAAATCTAGTTTATTAGATATAATTGAGATAATGAATAATCCTGAATTATTTTGGAATAATAGGACAACAAAAATATATATAGAAAAAAATCTGACAGGTTCAGAAATTGAAAAAGAATTTGGAAAAATGACATTTGGAGGTGGAATTCCTACACGATATCATTATGATTTTGGAAAAAATTATATTGGAGAAAATTTTAGATTTGAGTTGTCACTAAAAAATTACACATCTTCAGTCAGTTTTATTACAAAAGCTATAGATAATATAAAACAAATAAATAATAGATTTAATGAAAGATATAAATCTTATTGGGAAGAACTAGCAACAAAGATTGAATACAATTGTAAAGAAACTAAAAGAATATTTGCTGAACGTAATATTAATGCTGAAAGAGAAACAAATTCTATGAAAATTGATGGTTATGGAAATGGAATTACAAGCGTAATAAATAATTATTTGAATAAAGCAAAATATAATGAGGATAAAGTTAGAGAGGAATTGCTAGGAAAGTTTAATGAAATAATGGGAAATGATGCTAATTTTACAGAAATAACTACACAACAAATTGAATATGCAAAAGATGATATAAGATGGGAGATATTTTTAAGAGAGGAAGCAAAAGGTCGAATAGCATTATCAAAATCAGGAAGTGGATTAAAAACTATACTTATGATTTTAGTATATACTATTTTACTTCCAGATATTGAACGGAAAAGAATTAGCAAATTATATATTTTTATTTGAAGAATTAGAAAATAATTTGCATCCATCATTAGAAAGAAGGGTATTAAAATATATAGATGAAATTTCTCAAAAGGGTGCAATAATATTTTTGACAACTCATTCAAATACAGTTTTAGATAGTTTTCAAAATAGCGATAATGTGCAGATGTATCATGTAAGAAAAGAAAATAAGTTAATACAAATTAAAACATTAAATAATATAATTGGAAAAAAGGGATGCTTGGATGATTTAGGAATAAAAGCTAGTGATATATTACAATCCAACGGGATAATTTGGGTTGAAGGTCCATCGGATAGAATTTATATAAATAAATGGATAGAATTGTGGTCGAATGGAAGATATAAAGAGGGAATGAATTATCAATGTGTGTTTTATGGAGGAAGATTATTGTCAAATACTACATTTGAAGAAGATAATATAGAGAATCTTGTTAATCTAATGAATGTCAATAAAAATTCTATTATATTAATAGATAGCGATAAAACTTCAAAGTCGAAGCCTATAAATAATACAAAAAAAAGGATACAAAACGAATTTAGAAAAAATAATCAATTATGCTGGATAACTAAAGGAAAAGAGATAGAAAATTATGTACCTAAAAAGATAATAGATACTTTTTATGACAAGATTGTAGAAGAAGATTTTAAACAATATCAAACTATAGATAAGTTTTTAGATTTATATATTGATGGAGAAGGTGAAAAATTTAAAAAATCTAAAATTAAATATGCACAAGAATATGTGGAAAAAATGACCGTTGATAATATGAAAGAAGTATTAGATTTAGATAACAATATGAAAAATGTTATTAAGGAAATAGAAAGATGGAATAAATTATAAGGAGGTTTTATGCAAAATACAGAAACAAACAGAATTGAAAATAAGGAACAGTTAAATGAAGATTTTGAACAAGAAGTTATTGCATTTCTTAATTACAAAGAAGGTGGAATAATTTATGTTGGAATAAATAAAAACGGACAAGTTGTTGGAGTTGAAAATACTGACTTAACACAATTACAAATAAAAGACAGAATAAAAAATAATATACAACCTTCAACTTTAGGATTATTTGATGTAACTGTGGAAACAATAGAAAATAAAGAAGTAATAAAAGTTATAATATCAAGTGGAACGGAAAAACCATATTATTTACGAAAAAAAGGAAGAACACCAGAAGGATGTTATATTAGAATTGGTAGTAGTAAAGAAAGAATGACCGAGAGAATGATTGAAGAAATGTTTTCCAGACGAATAAAAAATTCTTTAAAAGAAATAGAGTCTCCTAGACAAGATTTAACATTCAGACAGTTGAAAATTCATTATGAAGGTAATGGAATGATTCTTAATGACAATTTTGCTAGAAATCTAAATTTATTAACTGATGAAGGAAAATATAATTATAATGCGTATTTACTTGCTGATGAAAATGATATATCAATAAAACTTGTTAAATATTTAGGAACAAGTAAAATGGAATTAATAGAAAATCAAGAATATGGGTATTGTTGTTTAATAACTGCTACCCAAAGAATTTTAGATAGGCTAACAGCAGAAAATACTGTTTATGCAAAAATTGAATATAATGGTAGAAAAGAAGTAGAAATGATAGATAGTAAAGCATTAAAAGAAGCTGTTATAAATGCAATGGTACATAGTGATTATACTTTAAGCACAACACCAATAATTGAACTTTATTCTGATAGAATTGAAATTACATCAGGAGGAGGACTACCACAAGGCTTATCACAAGAAGAGTTTTTAGAAGGTGTTACAGCTCCAAGAAATAAAGAACTTATTAGAGTGTTTAAAGATGTGGATTTAATTGAAAATATAGGTTCTGGAGTATTAAGAATATTAGATGCTTATGATAAAAGTTGTTTTAAATTTATGGAACACTTTTTAAGAGTTTCTTTTAAATACAAAGAAAATCCATTTGAATATGAAGAAAAAACCGACAAGAAAACCACTAAGAAAACCGACAAGAAAACCACTAAGAAAATGAAAACAAAACCACAAGAAAAAGATATTTTAAGTTTTTGCAAGGAAGCAAAAACTTTAAGAGAAATAGCAGAACATTTTGGATTTAAAGATATAGCAACATTTAGAAAAAATTACTTGAATAGCTTAATAGAAAATAATAAAATAAAAATGACAATACCAAATCAACCTAAAAATAAGAATCAAAAATATGTAACAATTTTACAAAAATAATAAAGTATGTTATAATATTTATATATTTTGAAAGGAGAATTTTGTATGGAAAAATTATCAAAGGAAGATAAAAAACAATTATTTATGGCATTAGTTAATCAATATACAGATAGATTCGATTTAGGCAATGCATATCATCAAAAAGAAGGTGATGCTATGTATGAAGCAGGTTATTGGAATAATTGGAAATTAAAAAATAACGGAATTTTAGGATTACATTATAATGGCATAACTAAAGATGGAAAAAAAGAAGTTTGCCTTACAGTTGGAGGAGGATTAGATGAAAGCCGTGCTAAAATAAGAGGTGGTAACTTAACCAAACAATTTGATAATGATACACAACTTGATGAATTTTTAGATAGATTTTTTGATATGAATAATATGGAAGCTATTAACGAATTTGCTCATGATTCAAAAGTTTTCCAAGAGGAAGAAAAATATACGGGATGTTTTACTAATGATATTCCTTTAGAATATTTATATATGCTTGACTGTTTAAATGAAGAATATGGTGAAAACCTAGTTGCTAGATATGTTAGTGAATCTGAATATACAGGAGGAGATGTTTATCCTAATTCAAGAATCGAACTTGTTTGGGGGTATGATAATATAGAATTATATATGACTGAAAAAGTGGATGAAAATAGTTCAAAATATACAACAGCGAAATATAATTATAATGAATTTGGTTCTACAGATATGGAAGTTGAAGAAGATGAAATTCATGACTCTGATAAATTAGTAAAATTATGCCAAAAAGCTATTGCAGATTTTCCACAAGTTTATCAAGAATTAAGAAATGGAACATATAATAAAGACAAATTTTTAACTGGAGAGCCATCTTTAGAACAAAAAGAAAATTCTGAAGAAACAGGTTTTGAAATAAATGAATACGGAGAGATAATTAGATCCAATAATACTAAAACTTCATTACAGCAAAAAGAAGAAGAATTATCTTCATTAGAAAAAGAGGAAAAGACGATTTCTAAAGCTGAAACTTTAATAGAACAACAAAGAAAAGGTCAATATATAGGAGAGTAAGTATATGAAAGAAAATACAGATGAGAAATCATTGGTAAAAATTAATGAAAATAGTATATTTTATAAAATAAAACAATTTTTTAAAAAGCTATTTTATAAAAAAGAAACTATTAATAATATTACTGTAGAAACAAATAAAGTAATTTTACAAAATGATAACAAAAAGAATAAATTTATGGAAGAAATAAAAAATATAGAAGATGAAGAAACTCTACTTTTAAAACTTCAAAAGAAATTTCGCAGTGGAGAAATAAAAGAAGAAGAACTTACAGAAGAACAAGTCAAATCCCTATGTGAATTATATGACAAACAAATAGCAAATTTGAGAAAATCAAATGAAATTAGAAAACAAAAACTTTTAGAATATAGAAAAAAATTACAAACAGATAATTAAAAAAGCAAAAGTGATAGCCTATACTATCACTTTTGTGCATTTAATACCTTTCTAATTCTAAATTTTTTTCTTTTTCTTCTTGTTCAATTTGCTTAACAGGATCAATAAAAGTATGAGTTTCTTCTTGAAAATTTTTGATTAATTTTTTTGATTCGCCAATACCGAATTTATGGCAAATCCATTTTATAAATTTATCAACTGTTTCATAAAATTTATCTATAATCTTGTGTAAGCGGTTATTCTCTTTTTCTAATTTTTTAATTTGTTTTTTATAATTCCATTCTAAATCAAATTCTTTTTCTTTATACTCAGTTTTAATATTTTCAACTTGGCTATGTAATGATTTATTATCTGCAAGTAAAATCTCTCTTTCTTTTTGATATTTTACAGCCTCATCAACAACTTTGGGTTGTTTTGAGAGTTCTTTATGCAATGATAAATTATCCTTATATAATTCTTTAATTAAATCATCTTTAGGTTTTATGATTTCTTTTAGTATTTTCTCATCTCTTTTTATTGAAAATTTACTAATTTCATTTAT
>UMIT01009453.1_pt1 | contig 203184 bp, 178 predicted proteins | sample 1965911 | NCBI WGS metagenome assembly UMIT01 (sample SAMEA4836131, study PRJEB28245) | human gut metagenome | biome: gut microbiome; material: fecal sample | place: Denmark | collected 2008 | reverse complement strand
CATTGGTATGGCTGCCGCAACATATATTTCTTTAAAGAAGGGAAATATTGCAGAGGAAGAATATAATGAAATTAATAATGTTATTTCTGACTTTAAATTACCTGTATATACAACAGGAATATTAGCTTCTGACGTGGTTAAAGCTACTAAAAATGACAAAAAAATGGACTCAGGTGTAATTAAGTTTATCACCCTTGAGGAAAATGGTTATGCAATAATTGACAGAACTATTAGTGAAGAATTACTTTTGGAAGCAACAGAAACAGTAATAAGAGGTTAAATTAACTATGAAAAAAAAGACTTTATTATATCTAAAGATGATTGCTTTTGTGGTTATTTTGGTTATATTGGACCAAATAAGCAAGTTTGTGGCAACAGCTAATTTAATGGGAAAATCAAAATATATTGTTATAAAAGGTTTACTGTCCTTTAATTATCTCGAAGGTGGTAACAAAGGAGCTGCCTGGGGAATTTTTTCGGGCAAAATTCTTATGTTTGTAATTATAACAATAATTGCAATTGTAATTATAAGCATTTTTATGCGAAACATTACAGGAATAATGTGCAATGAAGGCAAGAGTGCTACAATAATGGTTCTCCAGTATACATTTGGAATGTTAATGGCAGGAGCAGTAGGAAACTTAATTGATAGAGTGGTTAACGGTTCTGTAGTTGACTTTATTTGTTTTGAGTTTATTGATTTCCCAATTTTTAATGTGGCAGACTGCTACGTTACAGTTTCATGCATTTTAATCGTAGTTATGTGTCTGTTAAAATTAAAAGAAGAAGATTTTAATAAGATTTTCACAATAAAAAAGAATTATTAAAATTAATACAAAAAAAATGTTTAATATTTTGAAATTCAAACTATTAAATTAATAAGGAAAATACATTTATGAATAATTTGTTTATAGTAGACGAAGAGCTTTTTGATATAAGAATTGACAGGTATTTAAGTGAATTATTACCGGATGTATCAAGAAGTTTTATTCAGAAATTATTAAAGGATAATGAAATATTATTAAATGATAAGCCGGTAAAGGCTAATTATAAGGTTCAGCCAAGCGATAAAATTAATATTAATATACCTAAACCGGTTGAGGCTAATATTATTGCGGAAAATATACCATTGGACATTATTTATGAAGATGATGATTTTCTAATTGTAAATAAACCTAAGGATATGGTTGTTCATCCGGCTCCAGGACATTATACAGGAACATTGGTTAACGGATTAATGTATCATTGCAAGAATCATTTATCTAATATTAACGGTGTTTTAAGACCGGGAATTGTTCATCGAATTGATAAAGATACCACTGGAGCTTTAATAATATGTAAAAACGATTACAGCCACAATTTTATCGCCGAACAGCTTAAAGTACATTCAATAACAAGAAAATACGTTGGGATTGTTCAGGGTGTTGTAAAGGATGAATCAGGTACAATTAATGCACCAATAGGCAGACATCCGGTTAACCGTAAAGAAATGGCAATTAATCATAAAAACGGTAAAGAGGCAGTTACACATTATAAGGTGCTTAAACGTTTCGATAAGTATACATTTATGGAGTTTCAATTAGAAACAGGTCGAACTCACCAGATTAGAGTTCATATGGCAAGCATACATCATCCGTTGCTTGGAGACACGGTTTATAATCATAACAAATGTCCGTTTAAACTTGAAGGACAATGCCTACATGCCAAAACAATAGGTTTTATACATCCAACAACTAAGGAATATGTAGAGTTTGAAGCACCAATTCCTGAATATATGGAACATTTATTGAAGATTCTTTAAACGGCTATTCGTTAAACTTGTCTTTTGCGAATAGTTAGATATTACAAAATCTACTATTACTTTGAAAAAATTAATAATAAGGAGGTGCCAATTATGAAGGCACAACGTTTATTTAGTTACGTTAGACGTGCTACAGATGACTACAATATGATAAATGACGGAGACAAAATTGCTGTTGGTATTTCCGGAGGAAAAGACAGTTTAACTCTATTATATGCATTAAACGGTTTAAAGAGATTTTATTCTAAAAAGTTTGATGTTGTAGCAATTACAGTTGACTTGGACTTTGGCATTCAGGACTTTTCAAAAATAGAAAAATATTGCAATGACATGGACATTGAATATTATGTTGTAAAAACTGAAATTGCTAATGTTGTTTTTAATGAAAGACAGGAATCTAATCCTTGCTCTCTTTGTGCGAAAATGCGAAAAGGTGCATTAAATGATTTTGCCAAAAGTATTGGCTGCAACAAGATTGCGTATGCTCACCATAAGGATGATATGATTGAAACAATGTTTCTTTCTCTTATTTATGAGGGAAGGTTCCACTGCTTCTCTCCTGTTACATATCTTGATAAAATGGAATTAACAGTTATCAGACCTTTAATGTATGTTCCGGAAGCTGACGTTATCGGTTTTACTAACAAATACGAGCTGCCTGTGGCTAAGAGCAAATGTCCTGTAGACGGTCACACTAAAAGGGAATATGTTAAAAATATTGTTAAACAACTTAATAAAGAAAATCCCGGCTGTAAAGAAAGATTCTTTAGAGCTGTTTTGAATAAGGGCTTTGATTAAAGTTAGAAATCAGCCATATTTATTATAAATAATAAATATACAAGAAAAATTATAGATGCTAAAATTATAAAGACATTATTAAAAAAATTAAAAGGAGGGATTTAAGTTATGGCAGGAAATAGAAATTATCATGACCAGGTAATAGTTGACAATCAAATAAAGCTTAGAGAACTTCAAAAACAGCTACCAAAGTTCTGTGCAGAGTTTTTCCGTGGTGTTGAGCCTACTACTTCATCCAGAACAAGAATAGCTTATTGTTATGATCTTATAGTATTTTTTAATTATATAAAATCTTCTAATCCTGAAATGGCTAATGTTCCTGTTGTGGATTATCCTATAGAATTACTTGATAAAATTACAGCAACTGACATTGAAGAATATCTCGAATATTTAAGATACTATGTTACGGAAGATGGCAAAGAACATACTAATGGTGAACGTGGAATTATGCGAAAGCTTGCCTGTCTAAGAACATTGTATAGATATTTCTACAAGAAAGAAAGTATTAAGACTAATCCTGCTTCTATTGTGGATATGCCTAAAATACACGAAAAAGAAATTGTAAGATTGGATGCAGATGAGGTAAGCGTTCTTCTTGATCAGGTGGAATTAGGCGATAAATTAACTAAGTCCCAGCAGAAATTCCATGACAAAACAAAAACAAGGGATATGGCGATTTTAACCCTTCTACTGGGTACTGGAATGCGTGTTTCTGAATGTGTTGGCATAGATATTAATGATATTGACTTTAAAAACAGTGGCATAAAGATTAGACGAAAAGGTGGTAATGAAACTGTAATCTATTTCGGAGAGGAAGTTGAAAATGCTTTACTTGATTATTTGGAAGAGAGAAAATTAATAGTTCCACAGAATGGACATGAAAATGCACTATTTCTATCTCTTCAGAAAAGACGTATCGGTGTACGTGCCGTGGAAAATCTTGTAAAGAAATATTCATCTCTTGTTACAAACTTAAAAAAAATCACCCCTCATAAACTTCGTAGTACATATGGTACTGCTCTTTACAAGGAAACAGGTGATATATACCTTGTAGCCGATGTTTTGGGACACAAAGATGTAAATACTACTAAAAAGCATTATGCTGCCATTGAAGATGAACGAAGACGTAAGGCACGTAATGCTGTAAAGCTAAGGAAAGATTAAGACTGCTTAACGGTGTTTTCAAAAGCTTATACAATAAAATATTATGTAAAAAAGAATGGATTTTCTAAACAAAGTCCATTCTTTTCTTTTAATAGAACACAGTGTTCGATTCTGGTATTCTTTATATATTATTTCTTCTCGTAAGAATAATATGCAATAATAAGTTTCTTTCCTGATGTTATTTTGTCATCTGAAAGCTTGTTGTTCTTCATTACTTCATCTATATAATCTGATGTGCTTACATTAGAATCCTTAATATGCTCCTGAGCAATAGCTGTTAATGTATCACCGGGCTGAACCTGGTAGCTTGTGTAATATCTATACTTAGCATATTCCTTGCCATTCATTGCGTCTACTTTAGTAAGCTTAATGGATGAGAATACTGCAACTGCTAATAAAAATATGATAATTGCTCCGTAGACTAATTTCTTCTCTGACTTAGTATTTCCTGACTTCTTCATTGTATGTACCTCCAAATTGTTAAATTAAATATAATTGAATAATTGTCCTATAGATATTCAAGCTACTGAAAACTGTAAGATTTATTATGTATTAAATATCTATAAGAACAAATGTTTGCTGTCTGATATGGTTATAATATCATCCGAACAAATGTTTGTCAAGAACTTTTTCGAACAAATATTCGAAAAATTCATTGCTTTATTTTTGCTGATATGGTAATATTAGTATATATTAAGTACCATATTCAGTACTTAGAACTTTAATTTAAGATTTTTTTTAGAAATTCATATTATATTATTCAGACAGAAAGAATTATTGTGAGTTTTTATTAAAGTCTTAGGAATTTATTTTGAAATTTTTTGAGGTTTAAATATATAGATATTGGAGGACAATTATATGCCAGGAAAGATTACACCTAAACAACAACAGATTTTGGATTATATTAAGGAAGAAATTTTATCAAAGGGTTACCCACCAACTGTTCGAGAGATATGTGAGAAGGTAGGTTTAAAGTCTACTTCTTCTGTTCACTCTCATCTTTCAACTTTGGAGAATAACGGATACATAAGAAGAGATCCTACTAAGCCTAGAGCTATTGAAATCATGGATGATGAATTTGGTCTTGTAAGACGTGAAATGACTAATATTCCTATTATTGGAAGAGTTGCTGCAGGTGCACCTTTACTTGCAGTTGAGAATATTGAAGACTATTTTGCATTACCTACAGAGTTTTTACCTAATGGAGAAGTTTTTATTCTTAAGGTACAGGGAGAAAGCATGATTAATGTTGGCTTTTATGAGGGCGACTATTTAATAATTGAGAAGGCTGCCCAGGCTGATAATGGAGAGATTGTTGTGGCATTAATAGATGATTCTGTTACTGTTAAGAGATTTTTCAAAGAAGACGGACACATTAGACTACAGCCGGAGAACGACTTAATGGAACCTATTATAGTAGATGACTGTGCAATAGTTGGTATTGTCAGAAGTCTTTACAGAAGAATTATATAGAAGAATATATGATGTCGAACACAGTGTTCGATTGTACTATTAATTAAAAAACAACCTATATTTGGCTACGAACTGAATCAATCAGAATAGTCGAAATATAGGTTGTTTTTTTGGTTGAAATAAATTATTAGTACTACTGCTATTTAATCCAAATAGAGATTAATTATCTGTCATCTTGTTTTTTCCAATATTAGATAATAAACGGTCTACCAAATCCAATATCCAAACAATTGCTTTATTAATCAGGTATAGTGCAAGTCCGCATATTGAAACAATAATAAGCAGTTTCACGTTAGCCAAAAGCTTGTCGCCACCTTTTAACAGGTCAGGTAGGATTTTTGTAGCAATCCATTCCTGAACACAATAAAATTCCAAACTCATCATTCCCCAGAACCCTATTAGTTTATTAAGTCCTTTTCCAATAATGGCAAGTCCCCTAATGCTATGTAATTTATCCAATACCTTTGCCATTAATAAAGGTAATGATATTGAGATTAGATAGTTAGGAATGCAACAGTTAGATACTGGCAAAATAAGCCCTAATCCCTTAAAGTTACTCTGATATGCTAAATACATACCCAATATGAATGTTAAAAGGATAAAAAGCCAATTTCTGAGTGTTATCTTTATGACTTTCTCTTTGCACAAATATCCAATAAGGAATCCTGTTACAAATATTGGAATACGGTTGGTGAAGCCGTATAAATCTTCTCTCATAACATTTCTTGCCATAAGTGAAAACAGTAACCAAAGTTCTATGAATCCAGCAAAGAATAAATATTTATTTTCTGCTTTTTTGAAAAAATGATAAAAAACAGGTGTAAATAAATATAATGTTATAACTGCAGGAACGAACCATAAGAACAAATAAATATTTGTTTTATAAAAGCTTATTCCTGTTATGATATTAAAATAAAACTCATTGGTCCAATGGTCAATCTGGGACACAATACTTGCCATAATTATAAATGGAAAGATAACTCTTTTTAGTCTGTTATAATAAAATCTTGAAACCGGATTCTTTTCAAGGGAATAATATAATCCCATTCCTGATAGTAATAAAAAGATGTCTACACCACAGAAACCGATTCTTTTTATAAAGTTTTCGGTTACAAAGAAAAAGCTTGTCTCATTAGTTACGATTTGCCATTCGTGAGTCATTAAAATCCATAATGCAGCAAACCCCATTAAAAATTTTCTGTACTTAAACAATAAGCTTAAGTCATTTTGTGCTTTTGTATTAGTTTTCATATTTTCTTTTATATTTTCCTTCATAGTTTTAGTTTTCGCCTCCTACTTTAACTTTATGACCTATCATAAAGCGTGTACATTGCATAAAACAGGGACAGTATCCGAATTTTTGAACACTGTCCCAAAATCAAGCTTTAAAAATGTATATATTATTAGAATATATTTATTAGTAAGCTAAGCAATCATCTAATGATTTAATAATAGCTTCCTTGTCCATATCATGGCCAATAAATACTACTTTAATCATTCTGTCGCCTACTTTTTCATCCCAATCCTCAACTAATGTAGGATCTTCTTTCATCATCTTTGCTCGAACTCTTCTAGGAGCTGTAGCAACCCACTGTCCTGCATTTGCAATGTTTATCTGCTTTCCTGCCTGTTCAAACATGTAAGCATCATTGTTGTTTTCAGCAGCCCAGATAATACCCTTACTTCTGATAATGCCTTTTGGCATTTCATCAAGCCAATCTTCGAATTTCTCTTTGGCAAAAGGTCTTCTTCTATAGTATACAAATGAGCCGATACCATATTCTTCTGTTTCACCTTCTCCGTGATGGTGATGGTGGTGATGATGTCCGTGATGTTCATGTTCATCGTGATCGTCGTGGTCGTGATGTTCATGATGGTGTTCGTGTTCATCATGATGGTGTTCGTCGTGATCATCATCTTCGTCTAAGTCTGCTTCTTCTAATTCGTGAATCCAACCTGCTGACATACTTGATTTTTCAAAATCAAATCTGTTAGTGTTTAAGATTTCATCTACATCAATCTGGCCGTAGTTTGTTTCAAACATAACAGCTTCAGGCTGAAGTTTTCTGATAATAGCCTTAACTTTTCCAAGCTGTTCAGGTGTAACTGTATCAACTTTGTTAAGAATAATTGTATTACAAAATTCAATCTGCTGAATAATAAGGTTTTCAATATCTTCATCATCAATATCGTCTTTTACAAGGTTTTCGCCACAACCAAATTCATCAGCCATTCTTGCAACGTCAACAACTGAAACAATGTTGTCAAGTCTTGCAATCTGAGCTTTCTTGTCATATGAACCGTCTAACATTGTAATTGACTGTGCAATTGGAATAGGTTCGCAGATACCACTTGCTTCAATAAGGATGTAGTCAAACTTTCCTGTACCAATAAGGTCAATAATCTGATTGATTAAATCAACCTTTAAAGTACAGCAGATACATCCGTTCTGAAGAGGTACAAGATTGTCATCTTTCTGAGTAACCTGTCCACCTTTTTCAATAAGTGAAGCATCAATGTTTACTTCACCGATATCGTTAACGATAACTGCAACTTTATATCCTTTTTGGTTTGATAAAACCTGATTAAGTAATGTTGTTTTTCCGGCACCTAAATAACCTGTAAGTAATGTAACCGGCACTAATTTCTTTTCCATATCTATACTTCCTTTCATATATTGTAATCTATTTTTATGCTAAAAAATAAGCACTGTATGGAGCCATTTTTAAACCGCCATCAAGATTCATTATAGCACCTGAAAGCAAATCTGTAACCTGATTTTTTTCTGCTCCAAAATAAGCTGTATATTCCTGGTCATCAGCATTGATTGCCACATATACTGTTTCATCACCAGTACTTCTTCTAAACACACACTGTTTGTTGGTTAAAACAGTTGATGTAAAATCTCCGTAATTTAATGCTTTAGAGTTCTTCTTTATATCTGCAAGCTTAGAGATAAATTCGCTTAATTCATTAAATTCCGGTTCTTTAAAAGAAGGTCTAAGAGTCGGATCCCCCTGACTCTTATCAGCTTTTGCCCCCCATTCACTTCCGTAATATACACAAGGTATGCCCGGCATTCCAAATAATAATGCGTAGATTAAAGGTAAGTGATTTTCGTTAGTCAGAATACTTGCAACTCTTGTAACGTCGTGATTATCAACGAAACACAATAAATATTTGCCTTTGTATAAAGTCCAGTTTTCAGGACCAAACTGACGAAGTAATGAATGATTAATTTCAAACATATTCATTGAATTAAAACTTGAATAAAGTCCCTTGTAACATTCATAGTTGGTTGCTGAATGTAACATTTCGTCATTCATTCTCTGATTGTAATCGCCGTGAAGCATTTCTCCCACAAGGAAAAAATCTTTTTTAAGTGAGTCTGTGTGACGTCTTAAAAGTTTTAAAAATTCAAAATCAAGGCAATAAGCTACATCAAGTCTTATTCCGTCAATATCAAATTCATTAATCCAGAAATTTACTGCATCCAAAAGGTAATCTACAACTTCCGGGTTATAAAGGTTAAGTTTTACAAGGTCGTAATTGCCTTCCCAACCTTCATACCAAAGTCCGTCATTGTAGTTAGAATTGCCATTTAAGTCAATATTAAACCAATGAAGATATTTAGAGTTCTCTCTATTGGCACATACATCCTGAAATTGAGGAAAACCACGTCCCACGTGATTAAAAACGCCGTCTACAACAGCTTTTATGCCGTTGTTGTGTAAATCCTTACATAGATTCTTAAAATCCTCATTATCGCCTAATCTTACATCAATCTTTTTGTAATCTCTTGTGTTATATCCGTGAGTGTCAGATTCGAACAATGGTGAGAAATAAATTGCGTTTGCTCCTAATTTCTTAATGTGTGGAATCCAGTCAGCTATTTTAGTGATTCTATGTTCCAAAACACCGTCATTTTCAAATGGTGCACCACAGAATCCTAATGGATATATCTGATAAAAAACACTTTCGTATGCCCACATATTCCAGCCTCCTTTTGTTTTATAATGCACAAAAAGGAAATCTTACAAAAAGACAAATGCCTAATTTAAGATTTCCATTTTGTTAAAATTTATCTTTATAGTTCTTCTACATTTACGATTTTTCCGTCACGCCAGATTCTTTCCAAATCATAGAAAAGTCTGTCATCTTCATTAAATACGTGAACAATAACATCTTCATAATCAATAAGAATCCAGTTGGCGTTAGTATAGCCCTCTACGTGTTTTGGAGAAAGACCGGCCTTTGCAAATTCATCTTCAACATTGCCTGCCAATGCCTTAACCTGATTCTCGTTAGTTCCGCCAGCGATTATGAAATAATCTGCTATTATAGAAATTTCAGAAATATCTATAATAGTAATGTTTACACCCTTTTTGTCATCAAGAGCATTGTATGCAATCTTTGCAAGTTCTTTTGAAGTCATAATTTATCTCTCCTCAATTAATTTTTTATAGAAATTATAAGCTGTAATAGTATTGTCGTCTATACAATCCAAAGATTTGGCTTTCAAATATTCAACTGTATCTTCAAGAATCCTAAATGTAAGCATATCAAGGTCTGATAATGCTATGCTTCTTAATTCTTCAAGATGTGGCTGCTTAGTTCTGCCAGGCTCAATATAATCTGCACAAAATACTATTTTTTCAAGGTCTGTCATATTATCTTTTCCTGTTGTATGCCATGTTATGGCTGATAATATTTCTTCATCAGTTATGCCATATTTATTCTTTGCCATAAAAGCACCTACTTTTCCGTGCAAAAGAGAAGGATTTCTCTCTTCGAATACATTAATTGGAAGATTATTGTCCTTGCATATCTGCAAAAGTTTTTGGTCGCTGAAATTTTTTGCACAATCGTGTAAAATACCTGCAAAATAAGCTTTGTTAGGATTAACATTAAATGCCTCAGCCATATTTTTTGCTGTTTTTGCCACATTTAATGTATGAGTATATCTTGAAGGCTTTAGTTCCTTTTCCAAATCCTGTGTTATTTTGTTAATGGACCAGGCTCTGTTAACGTTAGTATCAGTATACAAATCATTATCAATAATATATTTATATACTGATTCCGGAACAGCTTTTTTAATCTCTTCGTGACTATGGGTTCTGATAAAGCCTGAAGAAACATCCATGGATTTCATATCGATTATGCCAATTGTTGTGTTATAGGTTTCTTCTATTTCTTTGATTTTTGAATCCATTAAATCAAAGCTTTCGTCATCTCTTCTAACTGTAAGAAGTTTGGCATATTTTAAAATAATGTCAGGTCTGTACCAGCTCAAAAAAGACATAATTGAATCGCTGCCAAGAATAAAATAATATTCAATGTCAGGATTTAATTCGTTAAGCAAATATAATGTATCTGCTGTATAAGTTACATCGTGCATATTAATTTCAAAGTCTGAAAATTCAATATTTTCATATGGCAAAATTGCAAGCTTAATCATATTAATTCTATGAAAATTAGATGTAATGGTATTCTTGTCTTTGTGAGGTGGGTTTGGTGTTGGCATTACCATAACCTTGTCAAGGCTAAACTGGTTAAGTGCAGCTTTTGCTATTTCAATATGAGCATTGTGTATTGGATCAAAAGTACCACCTAAAATTCCTACTTTCATAACTGTCTCCTATTTATGTCTATGGATTATTTATGGAAGAATTATTTTTCTATTCTTTTCTTCTTTTGCAGGTCTGTATAATACAATTTTTCTTCCAATAACATGAACAACAGATGAATGTGTTCTATCAGCTAAAACTTCTGCAATTGATCTTGGATCATCAAAACAGTTTTTTAAAACACTTAATTTGATAAGTTCTCTTTTTTCTAAAGCTTCATCTATGGCTACTGTAAGTTCAGGTGTAACAGATGACTTACCTACCTGAAAAATAGGAGCTTCCATAGCTGAAATCTTTCTTAAATAAGCTCTTTGTTTACTATTCATTTATTTTCTCCAATTATTAAACTATATTATTTATAGTAATCAAACTGGTGACCGTAAATTTTTACTGTATCACCATCTTCAATTCCAAGTTCCTCTAATTCTTCAAGGATACCGTTGTTCTTCATAAAGTTCTGGAAGAACATAAAGCCCTTTTCTGAATCAATATTAGTATAACCAAGCATTCTCTCAATTCTCGGTCCTTCAACAGAATATAATCCGTCTTCAACTTTTTCAACAGTATATGGAAGTGATTCATTATCCTGGAATTCAAATGGGTCATATTCCTGTTCGTAAACAACAGGTTCGTCACCGAATTCATCTAAAAGACTTCTTACATAGAAAAGAAGTTCTTTTAATCCTTTACCACTAACTGCTGAAATTGGAAATACCTTAATATCAGGCTCAAACTCTTTTTTTATGCCATCGATAACTTCGTTAGTATCACCGTAAATTGCGTCAATTTTGTTAGCTGCAATAACCTGTGGTCTCTTTAAAAGATCAGGGTTATAAGCCTCTAATTCTTTGTTGATTGCCTTAATGTCAGCTATAGGATCACGTCCTTCTACTGAAGCGGCATCAATCATATGAATTATAACTTTTGTTCTTTCAATGTGCTTTAAGAACTTGTGACCAAGTCCAACACCTTCAGAAGCTCCTTCAATAAGTCCCGGAATATCTGCAATAACAAACCCTTTACCGCCGTCTAAGTCTACAACACCAAGATTAGGATTTAAAGTTGTAAAGTGATAGTTGGCAATCTTAGGATCTGCATTAGTTACACGAGATAAAAGTGTTGACTTACCAACGTTAGGAAATCCTACAAGACCAACGTCTGCAATACTCTTTAATTCTAATGTTACATTAAGTTCCATTGCTTTCTGTCCCGGCTGGGCATATTTTGGAACCTGCATTGTTGCTGTTGCATAATGTTGGTTACCCTTTCCGCCACGACCGCCTTTTAGGACTACAGCTCTCTGATTATCACCACTCATGTCAGCAACAATCTTTCCTGTTTCAGCTTCTCTGATAATTGTTCCTTCGGGAACTTTTATAATAAGGTCTTCACCGTTTTTTCCTGTTTTATTCTGCTTACCGCCCTCCTGACCCGGTTCTGCTTTGTAATTGTGGTTATGTCTAAATTCATAAAGTGTATTTAAACCTTTATCTACCTGAAAAATAATGTCGCCACCTTTTCCACCGTCACCACCGTTTGGACCGCCATTTGGAACGTATAATTCACGACGGAATGAAACGTGTCCGTCGCCACCTTTTCCTGATTTTATATAAATTTTTGCGAAATCTGCAAACATGTAATACCTCCATTCTTAGGGGTTAAAAACTGTAATGGGAGTTATCCCTGTTATATAAAAGAATAGGCTCCAAATCAGAAATGACTTGAAGCCTGTTGTTACTTGTTTAAATTATTCAGCTACTGGATATACAGAAACCTGTTTCTTGTCTCTGCCCTTTCTTTCGAATCTAACGATACCATCTGATGTAGCAAATAATGTATCATCACCACCACGGCCTACATTGATACCAGGGTGAATCTTTGTACCGCGCTGTCTGTAAAGAATGTTTCCAGCCTTAACAAACTGTCCGTCTGCTCTTTTAGCACCAAGTCTCTTTGATTCTGAGTCTCTACCGTTCTTTGTAGAACCCATACCTTTTTTATGAGCGAAGAACTGAAGGTTCATCTTCATCATAGCTATACCTCCTTATAATCTAATGATATAAAATCTCTGTTTTCTTCATATAAATCATTTAACCCTAAGGCCAAAGACTTAAATAATAGTTGGGATTGTTCTGATGATTTTGACTTGAACTTAAATTCAATTAATGCCTTATCAGGATTCTCATTTAAAATGAACTTGTCATTTGTAAAAGAATCAACGGAATTAATAAAATTAATTGCCAAAACCGAAATCCCTGCACAAACAATGTCACTGCCCTCTTCAGCGTATCCGGAATGTCCTAAAACTCTGAAACCAACAAATGAATTATTTGTTTTATAAAAAGTTATATTAGTCATACAACCACCTTCAATTAAGCGTTGATCTTGTCAATCTTAACTTCTGTGTACTGCTGTCTGTGACCATTCTTTTTATGATAACCTGTTTTTCTCTTATACTTGTAAACGATAACTTTCTTAGCCTTGCCATCACCTACTACTGTAGCTTCAACGCTTGCTCCGTCAACTGTTGGTTCACCAACCTTAACGTCATCACCGCCAACTAAAAGAACCTGGTCAAAAGTAAACTTGTTTCCAGCTTCAACACCAAGCTTTTCAACTCTGATTGTCTGGCCTTCTTCAACTTTATACTGTTTACCACCTGTTGCTATAATTGCGTACATTATGGGCACCTCCTATTACTCATTACTCGCCAGTTTCGGTGACTGCTATTGCAGTACTTATAACCACACTGAGCGGCATACTATAGTATAATATCACAGGTATTTGCTCTTGTCAAACAAATTTTTTCATATTTTAGAAATAATCTATAGAATTCTTTTTATTGTTCATATTGTGAGAGGTTTAGCAATTATATAATCAGGTAATCTTATTTTATCATTACATTATCATTATCAGTTAATGGAATTACAACGCAAGGCTGTCCGTCTATTGTTTCCTGGCGGATTAATTCTTTCTTGTCTGAGTTGACTTTTATGATAATGTCACTTTCTCCCAGTTCTTCACCACTTTGTTCTTCTGTTATAGTGGCAATCTTTCTGTTTAATTCTTTAATTTCTTCTTTAAGGAGATACTTTTCGTTATTATCTTTTACAATTTTTGCGGCTTTATTAGGAACGATATCTCCAATCAAAGGAATCTCCTCATTGTTAATAGATGTCATATATTTGTCGCCAATAGATTCGGCTTTGTTTTCCTGAATGCCGGCATATTCCAAGGCACTTTTAATGTGTGTTTTAGAAATAGTTGATTCAGGTTCATCTTCTGAAATTTGGGCAAGCTCAATATTTACTGATTCCATTACTTCTTTAATATTGTCTTCTCCTGTTACTTCCAAAACCATATCATTTAAAACGTTCTGCTGCTGGGCATGTGTTAACTTCTGTCTGCACCCAAGAATGTCTTCAATCATTTCAGTATGAACATTCTTTGAATCGGCTGTATATAAAAGTACAGAATGGATATCACTGCTTCTATCAATAAATGCAGGGAAAACAAAACCTGTTTCAGGCATTCCAACAAACCATTCCCTGTTTAATGTGCTGATTCTGTTTTTGTCTTTGTTGTAACCAAGTCCCGGTTTTGACAGAACCATTGGACAAATGGCACATATTATGTATTCATAAACTTCTTCAGATTCATCTAATTTATTATTGTCAGACGTTTTTGTCATAACGTCGTAAACATCATGAAAAAGTAAAATTAAATAATTTCCAAGTGAATCATATTTTTCAATAATCATATCATAGAAAGTATCAACTAAGCCTTGATCTTTTAAGGCACTTTTCTTAAGTCCCATTAAGAATTGCTGATGACCTCCCGGCTGTTCTTCTTCGATAGGAAAATTAAGCTCCAAAATATTATTTCCAACATTAGTAGAAAGAACTTTTTTGCCTATTTCCAAGTACTTGTAATATTCTTCATCTTCAAGATTCATAAATATTTCATCAAGATTTGTAACTTTATTCTTATTGTCATCTACGTAACAACCACATATTTTTGTGAACGTACAACTGTCTTTTTTTAATCTTCTTCTTAATTCACCAATTGATTTCTTATCCATATATTCTGCTCCTAATCATTAGTCACATCACCGCTTGCCTTTAAATCAATGGAATCTCCTAAATATTTAGGCTCCGGTTTTGCGATACATTTTATAAACGACTTAACTCTTGCAAGCCATTCCCTCGCTTCTCTATAATATTGTTTTTTTGAATAATATCTAAGGTCTGACGAAACTCCGTATGCGTCTAAGCCCATTTTTTTTGCAATGTAAAGAGAACGGTATAAATGATATTTCTGTGAAACAATAACTACTTTCTTAGCACCGAATATTTTCTTTGCTCTGTACATTGAATCGTATGTTTCAAAACCGGCATGGTCCATAAAAATATCTTCTGAAGGTATGCCGTCATTAATGGCATAATTCTTCATTGTATTAACTTCATCATAATTCTCTCTGCCGTGGTCGCCTGACATTAAAAGCTTTGGAGCTGCATTAACATTGTATAACTGTTCGCCTACAATAATTCTGTCTTCAAGCATCCATGAAGGCTTACCTGTAGGTTTAACACCTGCACCTAAAACAATAATGCAATCAGCATTTATGTCCTTAGCATCATCTACAGAAATAATTCTTTTTGATGTGGTTGTAACCATATAAATGTTTATTGCACCTACTATTAATGCAATTACCAATCCAATAAATATTATCCAACTTATAATTTTAATTATCATCTTTTTTCTCATTAACAATTTCCTCTAAAGATTTTTCTTTCTTCTTTCTTGTTAATTCCATTAAACCAAGTTTTGTAATATCAACAACATTACTTATAGAAAAATCATTAGTAAGATATTCTGACATTTCATGGGTTAAAATATCATAATCCTTATTATTACTCATATTAATAAAGTCAACTATGATTATACCCGATATATTTCGTAATTTCATTTGCAGGGCAATCTCTTTTGCCGCTTCTAAATTTATCTTTTTAAAAGTACTTTCTTTATTAGTTTTTAAGTCAGCCTTTCCGGTATTAACATCAATAACCGTTAGGGCTTCTGTAGGTTCTATTATGAGATAAGCACCTGATTTAAGCCATACTTTCTTAGATAAAAGGCGGTTTAAATGAGTTTCTAAAGAATATTTGTTGCACAAACTGATTTTGGAATTGTCATTATATGTAACCATATCATTATGTTCTTTTAATGTATCATAAATGTAAACTACATCAGTTATAATTGACAATTCTCCATGTTTCTTAAATTCACTAATTAAATCCTGCAAATAATCTTTTTTCAGTAACGCAGCCTTAGGAGTAACAAAAGCAAATCGCTTTTTTAAATCTTCTAACTGATTAATTAAATCATCAGCCTGTTTTAAAATATCCTCCTTAGAAAAGTCTAATGCATTAGTTCTTATAATAAAACCATATACATCATTCTTTTTAACACTTAAAGTACTTTTTAATTCTTCGCGGATGTCCTTATCCTTAATCTTTCTTGAAACGCTTATGTCTGTATTGCCAACAGTTAAAACAAGACATTCTGAATTAAGACTAATTCGTGAAGTTAATGAATAATCTTTTGTTTTAATTTTATCTCCTGATACCTGAACAAGAACTTTATCTCCCTGCTTAACCGGGTTCTTAAAGTCTTTTAAGGAAAGATACCCTTTTTTGTTGTCATCGAAAAGTACAAAAGCACCGTTAATATTTTTGACTACATCTTTTACGTAGCCGCAATATATATTTCCAACAACATTGTCATTTTTTAAGTTTACTAATCTTTGTAATTTGTCGTCTTCAAAATAAAAACCAAATAATATATTTTTATAAAAATCAGAAATAATCAATTTGTTATTCAATGTTGCCTCCAATATCGTCTAAAGAAACAAGATTGTCATCTTCCAAACAATACATATCAATTCTTTCATATGTTACATATTCAGGCAGTGTAACCTGTGCAAATTTGGCGAAAGCATCCATTACAAGGTCAGGCTTAAGGTTAGAAGCACTACCTTGTGCCACCTGCATAAAAATTCCGTCATCTTCCAACTTAATATTATAAATTAAAGGCTTAATATCTACTTCCTTTTCGCTTTTTTTAGTTTTCTTCAAAACAATAATCTGGTCCTGATTCATAAAAGCGTCTAACATATTCTGATCAAAAAGGTCTGTGTAAACCTTATAATCAGCTCCTGCAACTACACTCATGGCATTTTTTGCATCGTCAGGAAGAAGCTTATAGCTTAAAACTTCCACACCTTCTGCATTTTGGGCGTTAATTCTTTCAAGCATAACTTTAGAAGATTCTGTTGAATTAACTTCCAAGTCAAAATATTCCCCACGGCTTAAAACGCCTACACTTAAAGGAGCTGCAAAAGACATTTTCTGGTGAGGTGAAAAGCCTTCTGAATAGGCAACGTCAACTTCACTACGACGCATTACTTTCTGAAAATATCTTACCATATCCAAGTGGCCGATAAACTTCATCTGTCCCTGTTTTGAGAATCTTAATCTAATTTTCATAACAAATACCACCTCCAAAGCTTGCTGCACCACAGCCTGAACATTGCATTCTACAGTTAGGTGTAACCTTTTCGTTCTGGGCATTATGCCACTCTCTTAACAGAAATTTCTTTGTAACACCTGTATCTATAAAGTCCCAAGGGAAGATTTCGTCATCGTTTCTCGCTCTTGTAACATAAAAATCAACATCAATATTATTTTCGGCAATTGCCTCATCCCACAACTCTTTCTCAAAACATTCTGACCAGGCATCATAAATACCGCCTTTTTCATAAACAGCTAATATAAGCTTAGAAAGTCTTCTGTCTCCACGTGCTAAAAGTCCTTCAAGAACACTAATGTCTGATTCATGCCAGTTATATCTTATACTCTTTCTGTTAAGAAGAGTTTTTAATTTGTCATTTACACGTTTAGCCTTATCAAGGAATGTGTGTGCTTCACACATTGGTGCCCACTGAAATGGAGTAAAAGGCTTTGGAACAAAGAATGAAGAGCTTGCTGTAATCTGGCACTTACCTTTTCTTTGTTCTTTCGGAACTGTTTCATAATAAACTTCAGCAATCTTTTCGCACAAATCCATTATTCCGTCTACATCATCATTAGTTTCAGTAGGCTGACCTAACATAAAATATAATTTTACTTTATTCCAACCGGCTGAAAATGCCTGTGTACATCCGTTTATAATATCTTCTTCAGTTAAACCTTTATTTATAACGTTACGCATACGCTGAGTACCTGCCTCAGGGGCAAAAGTAATCGAACTTTTTTTAACATCCTGAACCTTGCTCATTACATCTAATGAAAAAGCATCAATTCTAAGGGATGGAAGTGATATATTAATGTGTCGTGATTTACATTCTTCAATTAAGAAATCAATAAGCTCCTTAATTTTTGAATAGTCGCTTGTACTAAGGGAACTTAAAGATATTTCTTCATTTCCCGTAGCTTTTAACATATCTATTGCAAGCTTCTTTAATGTTTCAAGGCTTTTTTCTCTTAAAGGCTTATAAACTGAACCTGCCTGACAGAAACGACACTCTCTAATACATCCTCTCTGGATTTCAAGAACACATCTGTCCTGTACAACTTTAATAAATGGAACCAATGGCTTGTCAGGGTAAGGCACACTGTCAAAATCAAGAACAATTGACTTTCTTACAGTCTTTTTTGCGTGACTGTTATTAGGTTTCATTTCTTTAATTGTTCCATCTTCATTGTATTCAATATCGTAGAAAGCCGGAACATACATACATGGAATTTCTGCTACCATTTCAAGAAATTCTTTCTTTGTTCCACCATTTTTCTTATTTTCCTGATATAAATCAATAAGGTGATAATATTCAGTTTCACCTTCACCGATATAAAAAATGTCAAAGAAATCTGCAATTGGTTCAGGATTGTAAGTACAAGGCCCGCCACCGATTACAATAGGATCATCTTCTGTTCTGTCTTTTGAAAGAAGAGGGATTCCTGACAAATCAAGGACCTGTAATATGTTTGTGTAACACATTTCGTACTGAAGAGTAATTGCCAGAAAATCAAAATTCTTAACAGGTGTCTGTGTTTCAAGTGAGAACAAAGGAATGTTTTGTTCTCTCATAATCTTATCTAAATCAATCCATGGTGAGTATACTCTTTCACAACAAACATCATCTCTTCTATTTAATAAATCATATAAAATCTGTATTCCAAGATGTGACATTCCAACTTCATAAACATCTGGGAAAACAAAAGCAAATGTTGTGTCTACTTCATTATGGTCTTTTACAATAGCATTAAATTCGCCACCTATATATCTTGCCGGCTTTTCTATTTTCATTAATATTTCATCTGATAGTGCTAATTTTCTCATTTATGCTCCTTAAAATTAAATTGCTAGTTGTCAGTATCTTTTGACAATAAATCATCTATAAATTCAGGCAATTCTTTTATATTGTTTATTTTCATTCTGTCTGCAGGAACTGTACCAAAACCGTAAGCTGCGTGGATGAATGGTATTCCTGCCTTGTCAGCAGATTCCATGTCTCCCAATGTATCACCTACATAAAAAGCCTTATCCAAGTGATTACGCTTAATTACTAATCGGATATTTTCATCCTTTGGCATACCTGTTCTGCCGGCTTCCTCATAATCTAATACATACTTGTTGAAATCATAGTATTCAAGGAATGTTCTAAGATATCCTTCCTGGCAGTTACTTACAATAAAAACATTATATTTCTTATTTAATTCTTTAAAAACATCTTCTACTCCATCGTAAACATTGGCTCCGTTTTTAAAAAGATATTCGTTTTCGTAAGATAAACATTCTTCAAATATTTCATATCTTATATTTTCAGGAATGTCCTTAAAAAGAGAATCAGCAATATCTCTCATAAGCTTACCCATCTCTTTTGAAACCTGTTCTACTGTTAATTTAAGCTGTCCATATCCGTACTTAACAAGTACTTCATTCCAGGCTTTTGTTATATTTTCAGTGGAATCCCAAAGAGTTCCATCCATATCAAAAATTATTCCAACGTTTTGAACTTTTTTAATAGATTCTTTCATATATTGTTTATTAAATATCCCTTTCAAAATTTATATATAAATGTATAATACACATCTTTTTTGATTTTAGTCCTATCCACAATAATACTATACAAAAATCTTTTTTTCAACGAAAGAAATCGGGCAACCTGTAGTTACCCGATTTAATATAAAATTCTTGTAATTAATATATTGATGTTTTAACACCCAAATCTCTATCTTCTTGAAAGTTCTTTTGTTATTTCTTTCCATGAAACTCCTTTTTCTGCCATTAATACCATTACGTGGTATAAGAAATCAGAAATTTCATATTTAACTTCCTGAGGATCAGGATTCTTTGCTGCAATAACAATTTCAGTAGCTTCTTCTCCAACTTTCTTAAGAATTTTGTCAATTCCCTTATCGAAAAGATAGTTAGTATATGAACCTTCCTTTGGATTCTTCTTTCTGTCTAGAATGACATTATATACATCTTCAAAAACTCTCATTGGATTAGATTCATCATATTCTTTCTTAACAAGAGTATTAAAGAAGCATGTATCAGCTCCTGTATGACATGGAACTCCTACCTGATATACTTTTGCAAGCATTGTATCAAGGTCACAGTCCATTGAAAGTTCTTTTACATATTGAAAATGCCCCGATGTAACACCTTTAACCCAGATTTCATTTCTACTTCTGCTAAAATATGTCATCTTTCCAGTCTTTATTGTAAGATTAAAGGCTTCTTCATTCATATAAGCAACCATTAAAACTTTGTCTGTCTTATAGTCCTGAACAACAACAGGAATCATTCCGTCGGAATTCTTTTTAAACTGATCAAAACTCATTGCACTTTCAAAAACAATAGTGTTAACTCCTTCTTCTTTTAACTGAGCTTTGAAATTAAGAAAATCAAAATCTCCGGCAAAACTGTTATCTGAAATACCGTAAACCTTGTCCTGTTTACCAAATTCAACCATATCGTTAAATGTAAAGTTACAGTTAAAAGCTAAAACTTTAATGCCTAAACCTATACATTCATTTGCACAACTGTCAGCAATAATTAAAGATACGCCATCATATTTAAGTTGTTTAATTTTTGAAAAATCATAATCCTTATTTAACATTACGGCAATTTTGTTACTACCGAAACGTTCAGAAGCTTCCTTTACTATTTCAACATTAGCGTCTTTACTCATATCGAGAATGGCTTTCTTGGCTCCTGTATAAATATATTTTTTAACATCTTCAAGACGTTTAACATTTCCACCAACAATCATCTGAATATCAACAGCATCCTGAATCTTAATCATTGTACCGATATTTGCATCATGTTCACTGTCTGATGAAGATAAGTCAAAAACTAATAATTCATCTGCCCCTCTATTATTATAGAAAGTGGCAAGTTCAACAGCATCTCCATCCCCAACTATTTCCTTTGTTTCTTTATCTACAACATTACCATTATATAAATAAATAGATGGTATAATTCTAAACTTTCCCATTATAGTGTTCCTTTCGTTGATAATACATCAGTAATTCTTTCATCCTTAATTGTTGCCTGATCTAAAGCCTTGGCAAAAGCTTTGTATATGCCTTCAATCATATGATGATTGTTGCCAGGTTCTAACATCTTAATATGCAAATTCATTCCTGTGGAATAAGTTATGGCATGGAAAAATTCCTTAACCATTTCAGTGTCAAAGCCACCAACACTATCTGTAGTGAATTCAGCATTAAAAACAAGATAAGGCCTTCCGGATAAATCAAGAGCACACATAGTTAAGCACTCGTCCATTGGAAGAATCATATAACCATATCTTTTAATGGATTTCTTATCTCCTAAAGCTTCTTTTATTGCATTTCCAATGGCAATACCTGTATCTTCGATAGTATGGTGACAGTCAACATACAAATCACCGTTAACTTTTACATTTAAATCGAAAAGACCATGCTTAGCAAAGCTGATTAACATATGGTCAAAAAAACCAATGCCTGTATTAATATCGGATTTACCTGTACCATCAAGATTAATTGAAACTTCAATCTGTGTTTCACTTGTATTTCTAACGCATTTACCAATTCTACTCATATTTCTACTCCTTTATATCATCATTTTCTTCAAATCTAACTCTAATAGAATTAGCGTGAGCTGTCAAACCTTCGGCCTTGGCGAATTTCTGAATATCTTCACTTAAAGGTTCAAGTGCTTCTCTTGAATAAGAGATAATACTTGATTTCTTAATGAAATCATCAACACTTAAAGGTGAGAAAAATTTTGCTGTTCCGTTAGTTGGAAGAACGTGGTTAGGACCTGCAAAATAATCTCCAAGTGGTTCGGAACTGTTCTCTCCAAGGAAAATAGCACCTGCGTTTTTAATTCTTGTCATTGTATCAAAAGGATTCTTAGTAACAATTTCTAAGTGCTCTGAAGCAATGTCATTAGCTGTGTCAATAGCAGCCTGCATAGTATCAGTAACAAGAATATATCCATAGTTGTCTAATGATTTCTGTAAAATTTCTTTTCTCTTTAATTTGGAAACAAACATATCTACATATTCAGATACTTTGTTAGCCAATTCTTCACTTGTTGTAACAAGAATAGCTGAAGCAAGTTCATCATGTTCTGCCTGTGATAAAAGGTCTGCTGCAACATATCTTGGATTAGCTGTTTCATCAGCAAGAACTAAGATTTCACTAGGACCAGCTACAGAGTCAATACTTACATAACCAAATACTGCTTTTTTAGCCAAAGCTACATAAATATTTCCCGGACCTACAATCTTGTCAACCTTGGCAATTGATTCTGTACCATAAGCCAAAGCTGCAATAGCCTGTGCTCCACCGACTTTATATATTACGTCAACACCTGCTTCGTTTGCTGCTACCAATGTATTAGGATTAACTTTTCCGTCTTTTCCAGGAGGTGTAACCATAACAATCTGTTCAACACCGGCAACCTTTGCAGGAATAACATTCATCAAAACAGATGATGGATAAGCTGCTTTTCCACCAGGTACGTAAACACCAACTCTTGATAATGGTGTTACCTTCTGACCCAAAATGGAGCCATCAGGTTTTGAATCAAACCAGCTGTACTGTTTCTGTTTTTCGTGGTATTCCTTAATATTCTTTAATGATCTTCTAATAACCTGAACTAATTCAGGGTTTTCAAGTCTGTCGTATGCTTCCTTAATTTCTTCTTCAGTAACTTTAATGTTTGAAGCATTAATATCAGCCTTATCGAAATCCTTTGTGTACTGGAATAAAGCTTTGTCGCCGTTTTCCTTAACATTTGCAAGAATTGCATTTACGCTGTCTGCAAAATTGTCGTAGTTATTAGGACTTCTTTTAAGTAAGTCATTTAAAATATTTTTCTTTGAACTCTCATCTAATTTTATAATTCTCATTTCAGCCTCCTAAAGATTAGTTAATCTTTATAATTAGTCTTTTAAACAATCTTTTTTTATAAAATTTATTTTATTTTTTCTTTTAAATCAGAAATAATCTTTCTGATTCTTTCGTCTTCCATCTTCATACTAACCTGGTTAACAACCATTCTTGCAGACAATGGACAAACTTCTTCCAAAACTCCAAGACCGTTTTCTTTTAATGTAGTACCTGTTTCAACAATATCAACTATAACTTCTGATAAGCCAACAATAGGTGCTAACTCAACAGAACCGTTAAGCTTTATAATCTCAACTGTTTGACCTTTTTTGTTATTAAAATAATCCTTGGCAATCTTTGGATATTTTGACGCTACTCTTATCATACCATGATTTTTTAATAAGTCACGGGCTGATTCAGGTCCGCAGACACACATTCTGCATTTTCCAAAACCTAAATCTAATACTTCATATAATTTTCTGTCTTCTTCCAAAATAGTATCTTTACCTACAATACCAATGTCTGCCGCACCATATTCAACATATGTTGGAACATCACTTGCCTTGGCAAGAAAAAATTTTAATTTTAATTCTTCGTTAACAAAAATAAGTTTACGTGTTTTTTCATCTTTCATTTCTTCACACTGGATACCAATCTGTTCAAACATATCCATTGCTGTTTTTGCCAAACGACCCTTTGCAAGGGCAAAAGTTAAATATCTCATACTGCTCACCTATAATTCTACAGCGCCATCTTTTGAAACATATGTAATCTTAGTAGCACCGTCTTCTTTCTTAAATGTTGTATATTCGTCTAATGATATATTCTCTTTTTTAGAAATTAATTCTGTCTTAACACCCTGATCTCTAAGTGCATTAGTAAGGGATAAAGCAGCTTTTCTAAATTCAGGATCATAAATAATGACTTCATATGAGTAATCATTGTTTTCTTTTAATAGCTGTCCGTTTACAGCTAAAAGAATCTGATCCATATATACAGCAAAACCAACTGCGGCAGCTTCTTTTCCAAACTGACCAAGTAACTTGTCATAACGACCACCGGCTACAATTTGGTCACCGGAGCCATAAGTATAAGCTTTAAAAATTATTCCGGTATAGTAATTAAAATTACTAATCATTCCAAGATCAAAACTTATATATTTAGATACGCCATAATCCTCAAGAATTGAATATAATTTTTCAAGACGTTCAATTGATTGTAATGCTTTCTTGTTGTCTGTAAGATCTTTAGCTGATTTTATAACATCAATGGAACCAAATAATTCCGGCAATTTCAAAAATGCCTCTTTAAGCCGTCCTGTAATATTGTTATTATCAAGAATTTCTTCAACTCCAAAATAGTTTTTATTTTCTATTCTTTTTCGTAATTCCTGTTCATTTTCGGTGTCAAAACCGCATTCTTCCAAAAGCCCCTTGTAGAAATCTGCATGACCGATTTCCACCAAAAATTCTTTAAGTCCTGCTGCTTTTAATGAATCTACAACAAGAGCAAGAATTTCTGCATCGGCTTCAATTGAATCATCATTAATAAGTTCACATCCAAGCTGTGTATTTTCTTTTAATTTTCCCTGTAATTCTGAGTTATTAATATATGTATTGGCATTGTAGCAAAGCTTAACAGGAACTTTAACGTCCATATAAAATTTTGCAACAAGTCTTGCAATTGAAGGAGTAACATCAGGTCTTAAAACTAAAGTATTACCTTCCCTGTCAAAGAACTTATATAAATTCTTTGAAGCAACAGAGCCTCGCTCCTTACTGAAAATATCAAAAAACTCAAAAGTAGGTGTTTGAATATTATGATATCCATATATATTAAAAACTTTGTTAATGCTATTCTCTATTGTTAACTTTACGGCACATTCTTTGCCATAAACATCTCTAACTCCCTCAGGAGTATGTAATAATACTTTTTCCATGTTATCCTCCATTTGTTACTTTACTTTAGTACTTTAAAGTGGTAATTCGCTACCTTAGTGATGAATTAAAAGGTATATTACAATATTTTATAATAAATGTCAACCTTCCCTTGAAGCTAAATCTTTCTGAATTCCTTCCAAATAATGAACAAGGGCACCGGGTGCTGATTTTATAAGATAATTTTTATCAATTTCCTCATATCTGAAACTTTTTCGGCCACCATTAATACTTCTATCATAAAATCTTTTAATATCCTTAAAAGGTATATAGTAAGTTTCGTTTAAAGATGTATAAAATAATAATATAAATGAAATACCTCCCTGGGATTCAAAGTCTTCCATAAACTTAACCTGATGCTCGTGAATATTCATCATAGGAAATGTTGTAACTGCACATTCCTTGGCATCAAAGCATACAGGAATCCCCTGCACCGTTCCAATGTAGTCTACCGTACTTTGTTTGTCAAAATAAGCAAGGGTAATATGCCTTGTACTTTGATCAATGTTAATGGGCGTTATTGGAGTAGGTATTTTTTGAATTAATGCAAGTCCCTTTTCACGATAACTTTCATTAGTCATATTAATCATATCTTCTAATGTAGAACCTCTAAGTCCTCTTGTCTTCCATGTTCCCATAATTGCTCTAAATCTTCTTTCCTGTAATTAAAAACCAACCTTAATGTATAGTTATTTTTTAATCTGTTTTTCTTTAATAAAGTCATTAACAACATTACTATTCTTAAATTCATTGCTTAAAACTTTTATAAAATCATCAGGTAGTGTTGCTGTAAATTCTTTACCGGACAGATTATCACAATCTCCCGTAAACTTTGGAAAAACAGTCATTCTTGAATGTAACATCTGGTCCTTAATACCATATTGTTTCTTATATATATCATTAATCTTCTTATTCCCATACTTGTAGTCACCAATTAGCGGATGACCTACAGATGAAAGGTGTGCTCTAATCTGATGAGTTCGACCTGTAATCAGCTTAACTTTTAATAAAGTAATTCTGTTGTTAGCTAAAACAGGCTCATATTCTGTTTCAACCGGCTGACTGCCTTTTTGTTCTTTTTTATATATTGTTACTTTGTTTGTTCTTTCATCTTTTTTCAAGTAACCTTTTATGTTTATTTTATTTTCTATTTTGCCGTTAACTAATGCAAAATAATATTTATCCATTGTTCTTTCCTTAAACATTTTAGACATTGTCTGCAAACCTTTTAGGGATTTACCGGCAATAATTAAGCCACTGGTATTTCTGTCAAGTCGATTGCAGACACCGGGCTTAAATGTTTTAAGTTGTTCTTCACTTAGTTTGTTAGTGGATACTAAATAAGAAATAATATATTCATTAACTGATACATCACTTGTTTCAGCCTTTTGACTAAGCATTCCTGACGGTTTATTTATAATTAGAATATTATCATCTTCATAAACAATATCTAAATCAATAGGTTTAACAATGTCTAACTTTATCTCGCCTCTAAATTTAAGTATGGTATCATCAGCCATAAAAATCTTAATTGAATCGCCTACATTAAGTTTTTCTTTTCCGTCAGATTTCTTGCCATTTAAGACAATGTTCTTTTTTCTAAGCATTTTATATATAAAGCCGGATGTAGCTTCCTTAAAGTATTTAAATAAAAACTTGTCAAAGCGCTGTCCTGCCTGATTTTCCGTAATTTTAATTTCCTGCATATTAATATCTTTCTAATTTTTATACTTTCTAAATATTATTCTAATAATTTTACTTTTTAAATTTTCAAAATATTTTGTTAAAATATGTTTTAATTATTTTAGTTATTTCCAGGTTTATTATTAAGCAAGGCTTCTACTTCACTGACTGTAAGCTTTCTATATTCTCCGGGTTTCAGATTTTCATCTAATTTAAGAGGTCCCATTGTAAGTCTTTTAAGAAAAGTTACCGTTAGTCCTATTGCCTGAAACATCCTTTTAACCTGATGGTATTTTCCTTCTGTTATTGTAATTAAAGCTGTACTTCTTTTTTCAAGTATTTTAAGGATGGCAGGCTTAGTAAGATTTTTCTCACCTATATCCAAACCTTTTTCAAATAGTTCAATATCGCTGTCTATTAAATCCCCATTAAGTTCCACATAATACGTTTTATCAACGTGCTTAGTTGGAGAAAGAAGATTGTGTGAAAGTTCACCGTCATTAGTTATAAGAAGTAAGCCTTCTGTGTCCTTATCAAGTCTTCCAACAGGAAAAAGTCCTTTTTTAGGCGTAACATCAAGCAAATCAATTACTGTTTTGCAATTATTATCTGATACTGCAGATAATACTCCTGCAGGTTTGTTTAGCATATAATAATAGAATTTGTTATATTTTAAATTAACACCGTTTAAATCTACTTCATCATTATTTTCATCAATATGAATGTCAGGCTTTAAAATCTTTTCGCCGTTAACAGTGATTTTTCCTTTTTTTATTAATTCCTTAACCTGTGTTCGTGAACCAATTCCTAATGTGGTTAAATATTTATCCAGTCGCACTAAAAATACCTCTCTTGTTTTCGGTTGTCTGTTTTACATATTAAAGGTCCCAGATTTAAAAGTCGATTTTCTTTTAAAAGTGAGACCTTAGTTATATAAATCTATGAATTTACTTCCTTATACAACTTTTCAATAATTTTTTTCTGCTCTAAAGTTAATTTTTCTTTAGGTGAATTGTCGTCAGTTGTGTCAACATTTTCAACAATAAGCACTGTTGAATTTTTTTCAGGAGTATGGGTATGATATGTACCTCTTTTAACATTATATAGTTTAAGAGGTTCAAGTTTAATAGCCTCAATCTCTCCTATGTGTTCCCCATTGCCACCTAAGAATAATGTAAAATCTCCTTCCAATAATACAAAAACTTCATCCGTTTCATCATGCTTCTGCATATCTTTAAGCTTGTCCACTTCTAATTCTTCACAGTATCTAAGTTCGGCAACACGCCAATGGGAATAATCAATTAAAGGAACATAACCTTCACCATCATAACCTGTAATTTCCAATAAGTTTTTATCCATATAAAAGTCCTCCATTATAGACATATAATGATTAGATTTCAGCTATAACTTCAACTTCGCATAAAACATTCTTTGGAAGTTCTTTAACAGCTACGCAGCTTCTTGCCGGTTTTTCTGTGAAATATTTTCCATATACTTCATTAAATGCTCCAAAGTCTCCCATGTCAGCAAGGAAGCATACCGTCTTAATTGTTTTTTCATAACTTGAACCTGCTTCTTCAAGGATTGCTCCCAAATTTTTCATAACCTGTTCAGCCTGTTCTTCAATAGTTGAGCCAACAATTTCTCCTGTTGCAGGATCTAATGCAATCTGTCCGGATGAGAATAATGTATTGTTTACAACAACTCCCTGTGAATATGGTCCGATTGCTGCAGGTGCTTTTTCTGTACTAATCTTTTTCATGTCAAATACCTCACTTGTTTCTAAATTTATTTTCTCCGTTTTATTTTACTCCTTTGCCTAAGTTATGGCAAGTTTCTATTTTATTAATTGCTAATTAATTATTGATTTATAGCCCACTAATTACTGCTTTTATTTTTAATAGCTTGCAAGTATTACATTGTTTTCCAAATATTTTAAAATACAATATGGGTTATAACTTAGCTCATAATAATTTTTAGTCTTAGCATATATTCCAAAATGAAGATGAACGTCAAAGCAACCGGTTGTACCCTCAGTCCCATATCCTGTGTTACCCATGTAACCTAAAAGAGTTCCGGCTTTAATCTTGTCACCTTTTTTTATGTCCGAATAACTGCTTAAATGAGCATAATAAAAATAGCCCCCTTGACTACTTCTTATGCCAACACGATAACCACCTTTTTCAAGCCAGCCTATATTTTCAACTGTTCCGTCAGACACACTTACAATGGGATAATAACCACTTACATTATTTTCAGCCATAATATCACAACCTTCGTGAGAATAACTTCCATTGTAATTTCTCTCAGCGCCAAACGAATCTTCATAAGAAACCCACTTGCCACTGGTTGTGCTTTTTGCAACAGGAAAATAAACAATGTCGTCAAAAATGGCAGCAATGTTTTTTGACACATTATTATATTCATTGGCACTTTTCTTTTTGTAACAACCTTTTAAATAAGAATAGCGCTCCCTTGTATAATTTACTTTAGTTAAGTTTAAATTACTGTTCAAAAACATTACCGATAATAAATCTGAAAAGTCACACTTATCTTTTGAGGATATTTTATTTATAGTCTGCAAACATTCAGGCTCAATATTTAAGGTGCGGTAATCATAGCTTTCCACAATGTTTTTTTTGATTTTATATTTGTGATAATCGATTTCTTCGGTAATTTTTATTGTAACTGTTGAAAAGAACATTAAAGCCAGAATATAAATAAATTTTTTAATAAAAAACACCTCTTTAGATGAATATAGTTAAGTATATTCTTCCAAAGAGATGTTTATAATAAAGAGATTTAATATTTAAATTCTTAGTTAGGTGAACTTCCTGTTTGAAGACGATAGTAAGTTCCCTTCTGTTTCATCAAGTCGTCGTGATTTCCACGTTCAATAATACGTCCCTGCTCAAGAACCATAATACAGTCACTATTTCTGATAGTTGACAATCTATGAGCAATTACAAAAGTTGTTCTGCCCTTCATTAAAGCATCCATACCTTCCTGAACAAGTCTTTCAGTTCTTGTATCAATTGAAGATGTTGCTTCATCCAAAATAAGTGCCGGTGGATTTGCAACTGCTGCTCTGGCAATTGAAAGCAACTGTCTCTGTCCCTGACTTAAGTTACCGCCGTTTCCTGTTAACATAGTGTTATAACCGTCAGGAAGTCTTCTAATAAAACTGTCAGCATTGGCAAGCTTAGCTGCTGCAATAACTTCTTCATCTGTAGCATCCAATTTACCATATCTGATATTTTCCATTACTGTAGCTGAGAAAAGATTTGTTTCCTGTAAAACTATACCAAGAGAACGTCTAAGGTCAGCCTTTTTAATCTTATTAATATTGATACCATCATATCGGATTTTTCCATCCTGAATGTCATAGAAACGGTTAATAAGGTTTGTAATAGTAGTTTTTCCTGCACCTGTTGAGCCAACGAAAGCAAGCTTTTCGCCCGGATTAGCGTAAAGTTTTATATCATGTAAAACAATCTTGTCATCAGTATATCCGAAGTCAACACCGTTAAATACGATTTCGCCCTTCATTTCAACATAAGTAGTTGTATCTGTGTCCTTGTGGTAATGTTTCCAAGCCCACATTCCTGTTCTGTTTTCACATTCAACAATATTACCGTCAACCTTTTTAGCTCTTACAAGTGTAACATATCCGTCGTCAACTTCAGGTTTTTCATCTAATAATTTGAAGATTCGCTCGCCACCTGCAATAGCCATAACAATACTGTTCATCTGCATTGTAATCTGGTTAATTGGCTGTGCAAACTGTTTATTATAAGTTAAGAAACTAATTAAACTTCCCGGTGTCATTGTAAAACCGGCAATACCTTTAATGGCAATAATGGCACCAATGCAGGCACAAAGAACATAACTTACATTACCAATCTGTGCATTAAAAGGTCCCATAACATTGGCAAATTTGTTAGCATTATTAGCTGATTCAAAAAGGTGGTCGTTTAACTTGTTAAATTCTTCCATTGATTTTTCTTCGTGACAGAATACTTTAACAACTTTCTGACCTTCCATCATTTCTTCAATGTAACCGTTAACAGCACCAATATCTTTTTGCTGAGCAATAAAGTACTTACCTGATAAAGATGTAAGTTTCTTTGAACCTAGTGTAATTACACCAATCATAATTAAAGTTAAAAGTGTAAGGGGGATGCTTAAAGCAACCATACATGCAAATACACTGACAATAGTCATTGCACTATTAAACATCTGAGGCATTGACTGGCTTATCATCTGTCTTAATGTATCAATATCATTAGTGTACATAGACATAATATCGCCATGAGAATGTGTGTCAAAATACTTAATTGGAAGGCCCTGCATATGATTAAACATATCATCTCTTAAATGCTTTAAAGTTCCCTGAGTAACAAAAACCATGATTTCAGCCTGAATCAATGAAGCAATAACACCTACTCCATAGAAACCGCCTACTCGAATCATTGCTTTAAGAAGTGGTCCGAAATCATTACTGCCTTCTTTAATCATAGGTAAAATATATTCGTCAACTAATGCCTTCATGAACCATGTTCCGTTAACATTGGCAAATACATTGGCAATAATACATAAAACTACAATAACCATATGTATGCCATAATATTTTCCCATATACTTAATAAGACGTGAAAGAGTTTTTAATGGATTATTAAGTCTTGGTCTTGGTCCCATATTACGTCTGTTTCCCGGACCTTTTACTGTTTTAGCTTTTTCCATTACTGTTCTCCTCCTTTCTTATCAAAGTCAGCATTATCATTCATCTGCTGATTATATACTTCTCTATAAATGCTATTGTTTTCAAGTAATTCTTCATGTGTTCCAACGCCATCTATCTTACCGTCATCAAATACAATAATTCTGTCAGCGTCCTTAACACTGGAAATTCTCTGTGCAATAATAATTTTTGTAGTATCAGGAATTTCTTCTCTAAAAGCTTTCCTAATTTTTGCATCAGTTACTGTATCTACGGCACTTGTACTATCATCAAGAATAAGAATCTTAGGTTTTTTAAGTAATGCTCTTGCAATACATAATCGCTGCTTCTGTCCACCTGATACGTTAGAACCACCCTGCTCAATATATGTATTATATTTGTCAGGCATTCTTTCAATAAATTCATCAGCACAGGCAAGCTTACATGCTCTAATACATTCTTCATCAGTTGCGTTTTCATCTCCCCAACGAAGGTTTTCAAGAATTGTTCCTGAGAACAATACGTTCTTCTGAAGAACAACGCTAACTTCTTTTCTTAATACATCAAGGTCGTATTCTCTAACATCCTTTCCACCAACAATTACGCTGCCCTTTTCTACATCATAAAGTCGACTTAAAAGATTAACAAAACTTGATTTTGCACTACCGGTACCACCAATAATACCGATTGTTTCACCTGATTTAATTGAAATATTAATATTTTCGAGAACAGGTTTTTCGCTTGTCTTATTATACCTGAAATCAACATTTTCAAAACGAATGCTTCCGTTGGCAACTTCATATTCAGGATTTTCAGGATTAGTAATATCAGCTTTTTCATTTATAACTTCAGCAATTCTCTCAGCACTTGCCATACTCATTGTAACCATAACGAATACCATTGAAAGCATCATGAGGCTCATAAGAATATTCATACAATATGCAAGAAGTGAAGTTAAGTTACCTGTTGTAAGACCTACGGCAGGATTGTTTCCACTGGCAATAATCATATGTGCACTAAGCCAGCTTATAAATAAAATACAACTGTACATGGCAAGCATCATTGAAGGTGCATTTAATGAAACAATACCTTCTGCCTTAATAAACATCTTGTAAATATTGTAACTTGCTTTTCCAAATTTACCACGTTCGTAATCTTCACGAACATAAGCCTTAACTACTCGCATTGCACTTACATTTTCCTGTACACTTTCATTAAGTTTATCGTATTTCTTAAATACCTGTGTAAAATACTTATGGGCATTAAGTGTAATAATTGCAAGTACAATTCCAAGAATAATAACAGCTATTAAATATACACTTGCAACTCTTGGTGAAACTGAGAATGCCATAATCATTGCAACAAGCAAACTGAAAGGTGCTCTTACGCACATTCTAAGAATCATCTGATATGCGTTTTGAATATTAGTAACGTCTGTTGTTAAACGTGTAACAAGTCCTGCTGTGCTAAATTTGTCAATGTTTGAAAATGAAAATGTCTGAATATTTTCATACATTGCCTTTCTTAAGTTTCTTGCAAAACCTGTAGAAGCCTTAGCTCCCCATACACCGCCCATATATCCGGCAATTAAACCTGCCAATGCAAGTAAAAGCATTATAACGGATGTTTTGTAAATTGTACTTAAGTCATTTTTTCCAATTGAATCAATTATAACGGCCATTTGAAGCGGAATAAAGTTTTCAACAATTACTTCCGACAACATACCTAAAGGTGTAAGCAAAGAAACAAGTTTAAATTCTTTAACCTGACCTAATAATGTTTTAATCATTTTCCATAAATCTCCTCTCTATTAAGTCTTTCTCTTCCGGTGATAATGAAGAATCGTTTAATAAATTATGAAAAACCTTAAATAATGTTTTTTCAAAGTATTCTTTTTCATCAGGTGTAAAGTCCTTTATTACAACAGATTCCGTATACTCACGATATGCTGCGGCTTTATCCTGAAGACTTTTAGCTTTTTCCGTAAGGAATATATTTTTAAATTTCTTATTGTCAGGATTTGGTCTTATTTCAAGAAGATCTTTTTCAACCATTCTTTGAAGTATGCCTGCCATTGTAGAATGCTTCACATTAAAAGCTTCAGATAATTGTTTCTGGGTTACATTTCTTTCAGTGTGATGTTCCATATAACATAATACATTCATCTGTGCCGTTGTAATGCCAAGATTCTCAAGATTCTTATCCATACGGCTTCTAAACTGTCTGTCAATAAGCTTGATTTTGTGACCTAAATGTCCCATAATTCCTCCTTTCAAAAAAATCTAAACACAAAAAGAACCACAATATGTAGCGTGCTACCTATTGTAGTTCTTTTTAAAAATATTGTCAATACGATTTTTAGTAAAAAATCATTTTATTTTTTAGCATTCTTTGTTGCTTAAAATCATATCTAATTGTTCTCTTGTTTTTTCCACACTAAAAGTATTGTCAATAAACTCATCTGCAAAGTGGTTATATTCTTCATCACTTGGTTGATTAGAAATAATCTCCTCAGACTTTTCTACTGAATAGCCTCTGTTTTCAACAAGACGGTTTACTCTCTCATTATGTTCACAGTATACATACCATAATTCATCACAATGGGATTCAAGACCTGAGCCTAAAAGTAAGGCCGATTCCACAACAATAATTGAATTATTACTTTGCTCTATTCTATTAAGAATTTCTTCTATTGTTCCCGGATGAGTAATGGAATTAAGAGTGTCAAGCTTGTCCTTATCATTAAAAACTATTGAGGCAAGCTTCTCGCTGTTAATCTTTCCATTTTCAACAACTTCCGGAAAAGCTTTTGAAAGTTTATCAAAAACCTTAAAGCCGGGAGTCATGATTTCCTTTGCCACATGGTCTGACTGAATAATATATGCACCATAATTTTCTTCTAAATAATCAAGTACTGTAGACTTTCCGCTGCCTACGCCACCCATTAATCCTATAACCATAATAACACCGCCTTTTTAATGTGCTTCATCCCAGTTATTTCCGACCTGAACATCAACATCCAAAGGAACATTAAGATGAGCTGCCTGTTCCATGTTGCGTTTCAGAATATCCTTAACCTGTTCAACTTCATTTTCGTACGCTTCAATTAAAAGTTCATCGTGTATCTGCAAAACAATTTTAGATTTTAAATCTTTCTCTTTTAACTCTTTTGCCACATTAATCATTGCTATTTTCATAATATCTGCAGCAGAACCCTGAATAGGAGAGTTCATTGCCACACGTTCACCGAACTGTCTTTGCATAAAGTTGCCTGATGTTAATTCAGGGATAGGTCTTCTTCTGCCAAACATTGTAACAGAGTATCCTTTTTCCTTAGCTTCTTTTACTGAATTATCAAGATAATTCTTAATACCCGGATAACTGATAAAGTAATCCTTTATATACTGTTCAGCTTCCTTTCTGCTAATCGAAAGGTCATTACTTAAACCAAATGAACTGATTCCGTATACGATTCCAAAGTTTACAGCCTTGGCATTACTTCTCTGTTCCTTAGTAACTTCTTCAAGTGGAACATGAAAAACCAAAGAAGCTGTTGCAGCATGAATATCTTTAGAATGATTATATGCATCAATTAAATTCTTGTCATCAGACATATGAGCTAAAATTCTTAATTCAATCTGAGAATAATCCGCATCAATAAACACACAACCTTCTTTTGGAATAAAGACTTTCCTAATCTCTCTTCCAAGAGGCATACGTACAGGAATATTCTGAAGGTTTGGCTCAGTACTGCTTATTCTGCCTGTTGCGGTAATTGTTTGGTTAAACTTACCGTGTATTCTGTTATCTTCGCCTATATAAACAGCCAATCCATCAGCGTATGTTGACTTTAATTTTGCAAGCTGCCTGTACTCTAATATCTTACTTACAAAAGGATAATCAGGTTCAAGTTTCTCTAATACAGAAGCAGATGTTGAATATCCTGTTTTAGTTTTTTTGCCACCGGGAAGCTGCATTTCACCAAATAAAATCTCGCCTAACTGCTTAGGTGAATTAATATTAAATTCATGACCTGCTTCAGCATAAATATCTTTCTCTAATGCATCAATGCCAGTTTTAAGTCTTTCACCATATTCTTTAAGCTTGTCGCCTGCAACCATAATTCCTGCCTGCTCCATATCATATAAGGCATAAGTTAAAGGAATTTCCACATTGTTGTAAATATCAAGCATTTCTGTTTCTTTTAACTTTTCAGTTAAAGCATCTTTTGCCTTGTAAGCTACATAAGCATTATAGCAGGCATATTTTAATATGTTTTCAGGTATTTCATCTGATGGGGTTTCGCTTTTCTTAGTTTTTGGAAAAATCTCATCAAAAGCCGGCACATTCATTCCTAAATATTCTCTTGCAATATCGTCATAATCATAAGTATTCTGCAATGGATTTAATAGATATGCGGCAATAGAAATATCGAAAATACTTTCCGCGTCATCATTTTCCAAAATATCATTATTTTCTTTAATATTTAAAATTGTAAGTTTAGCCTTGGCATTTACAAGGTCTCTAACTTTTTCGATTATATAATCTTCTGTTACAAAACCTTCTTTTCCAATGTAATAAACATTGTCATTGTTAAAACACAAAGAGACACCAAAATTGTCTTTGTTTCTATAAATAAAAATACCTACATTGTCAGCATTTTCAGCCTGCTCAAAAATAGGATCAGCATCAAAAGGATTATTAATATACTTAAATCCTCCCTCACAATCATTAGTTGAAGTAACTGAGCCGAATCTTTGAATCATACTTTTAAATTCCAAACGTTTAATCATTTCAAGAGCATCTTCTGTGTAAATATCTTCTAACTTACACTGTTCAGGTGTTACTTCTACAGGTGACTGAATATTAATTGTGGCAAGAGTTTTACTCATCTGTGCCATTTCGTAATTATTTAAAAGTGCGTTTCTGTTACGTGTGTTAGAAATTTCATCTGCGTGATCGTAGGCATTTTCAATTGAACCAAACTGAGAAATAATGGCTGTTGCACCTTTCTCTCCAATTCCCGGAACCCCCGGAATATTGTCAGATGAGTCACCCATTAAAGCTTTAACATCAATAAACTCAGTTGGGGTAACTTTATATAATTTCATAACACCTTCTGTATTGTATTCTTCAACTGTAGTCTGACCTTTTTTAGTTTTTGGGATACAGATTGTAATATGGTCACTTGCAAGCTGAAGTAAATCTCTGTCACCTGAAATAACATCTACTTCCATACCAGCTTTTTCACCTTTCTTAGACAAAGTACCAATAACATCGTCTGCTTCGTATCCCGGCAATTCTACAGTTGTAATGTTCATTTTCTGCAATAATTCCTTAATTACAGGCACCTGTTCCCTTAATTCTTCCATCATAGGCTTTCTTGTGCCTTTGTAATCCTTAAACATTTCGTGTCTGAATGTAGGCTGATGAACGTCAAAAGCAACAGCCATGTAATCCGGCTGTTTTGAATCTATTATTTTAAACATAATATTCAGAAAACCAAAAACAGCATTTGTATGTAGTCCCTCACTGTTAGTAAAAATAGGAACTCCATAAAATGCTCTGTTTAAAATACTATGTCCGTCTATTAACACAAATTTACTCATTAAAATATAGTCCTTTCCAAAGTAATACACTTTATATAATACCAATGGTATTTAAATATAAACATACAATTACAAATATAATCATTAACATTGCTATTATAACAGAAATAATGGCTGCTTTCTTTCTTTTTCTTTGTTTTTCAAAATATTCATCATAAAAATTAATAATATTTTCCAATTCCTGTGTAGCATCAACACTTTCCTCACTTCCATCAGGGGCCTTGACATCGCCAAGTCCCCTTCTGATAGTGTAGTAAAGTTCTAATTCTTCTCCACAGTTTTTGCATGTTTTTGCGTGATTCAAAAATTCCTTTAAATCTTCAGAATATTCAATTTTGTCGAAAATAAAATCATTTATTAATTTTTGAAAATCCTTACATTCCATACTTAACACCTAAATAATAAACTAACCGATGATATCGTTTACTGTGTAATCCTTATCTTCTACTGTTTTCTTAAGAACATCATTTGAGAGGTCACTGTTTAATTTTACAACAGCTGTTCCTTCTTCATGACTTACAATTGCCTCGTCAACCTGTTCTAATGCTTCTAAAGCCTTCTTAACAGTTGCTTCACAATGTCCACACATCATACCTGTTATTTTCATTGTCTTTTCCATAGTGTTAGTCTCCTTTTCTGATTCTTTATTGTCTAAATTATTTGATAAGTCATTATTTCCTATTACTTCTGTAATGCTATTTTTAATCTTTCTGTCTTTCTTGTTATTATAAATATTTACAAGATTTAATCTTAATGCATTGGTTACAACGCAGAAACTTGATAAGCTCATGGCTGCTGCACCAAACATCGGATTAAGTTTCCAGCCAAATATAGGATACCATATTCCGGCTGCAAGTGGAATGCCTATTATGTTGTAAATAAATGCCCAGAAAAGATTTTCGTGAATGTTTCGAAGAACTGCCTTACTTAATCTGATTGCAGCAGGAACATCCTTTAAATTACTTTTCATAAGAACCACGTCAGCGGCATCAATTGCCACATCAGTTCCGGCACCGATTGCCATTCCTATATTAGCTCTTGTAAGTGCAGGAGCATCGTTTATTCCATCACCTACCATAACAGTGTTGCCGTATTCAGTAAGTTCTCTGATAGTAGATTCTTTCCCCTGCGGAAGCACTCCGGCAATAACCTGATCAACACCTGCTTTATGGCCAATGGCTTTGGCAGTTTTCTCGTTATCTCCTGTAAGCATTATAACTTTTATTCCCATATTTTCAAGTTCCAAAATAGCTTCCCTGCTGTCCTCTTTAATAACATCGGCAACAGCAATTATGCCAAGAACCTTATTATCTCTGGCAAAAAACAAAGGCGTCATACCTTTTTCTGATAACTTCTCAGTTTTATTAATTAAATTAGTTGAAATAGTACAGTTCTTTTCAATAAACTTTCTATTTCCCGTAAAAACTTTTGAGCCATTATATTCGCCAACTAAACCATTACCAACTTCTGACTTAAAATTAACAATTTCATATGGCTTAATGTTGTTTTCTTTTGCATAACTGGTAATTGCTTTTGCAAGAGGATGTTCGCTTTTACTTTCAAGACCTATTGCAATTCCAAGCAATTCTTTTTCATCTGTTTCTTTTTCAGTAATAATAGCAGTAACCTTAGGCTTTCCAACTGTAATAGTTCCTGTTTTATCAAGTGCAACAATCTGGGTTTTACCTGTAGTTTCAAGGGATGTTGCATTCTTAAAAAGAATACCTTTTTTTGCGCCTACTCCGTTACCAACCATAATTGCAACAGGTGTGGCAAGTCCTAATGCACAAGGGCAACTGATTACAAGAACTGAAATGCCTCTTGCTAAGGCAAAACCAACTGTTTCACCTGCAATAAGCCAGGCAAAAATAGTTACAAGTGCAATACATATTACAACAGGAACAAATATTCCTGAAACCTTATCTGCAACCTTTGCTATTGGTGCTTTTGTGGCAGATGCATCACTGACCATCTGAATAATCTGAGCTAAAGTTGTATCTTCACCAACTCTTGTGGCTTTACATTTTAAGTAACCTGACTGGTTAACGCCTGCTGATGAAACCTTAGAGCCTATAGTCTTATCAACCGGAATACTTTCTCCTGTAATAGCAGATTCATCAACTGCACCGAAGCCATCTATAACTATACCATCTACCGGTATATTTTCGCCCGGTTTTACCACAAATACATCATTTATATTTATATCTTCAATGGAAACTATTTTTTCCTTTTCGTTTCCGGTTAAATCCTTTTCGATAATTGTAGCAGTCTTTGGAATCATCTTCATAAGACTTTTTAGTGCATCTGTTGTCTTGCCCTTAGAATAAGATTCAAGCATCTTTCCTAATGTAATAAGAGTTACAATCATTGCAGCAGATTCAAAATAAAAATCATGCATGTATTCCATAACCTTATCAATATTGCCCGAAACCTGAGCATCTGTCATTGCAAATAAAACATAAGTACTATATGCAAAAGCCGCACCTGCTCCCATTGCCACCAAAGTATCCATATTAGGTGCCTTATTTAAAACGCCTTTAAAACCACTAATAAAGAACTTCTGATTAATTACAAGAATAGCAATAGTAAAAAGCATTTGAATTAATCCCATAGCAATATGGTTGTCAATTAAGAAAGATGGCAAAGGCCAATCCCACATCAAATGTCCCATGGAAATATACATAAGTGGAATTAATAATACTAAAGACACAATTAAACGTTTTCTTAAAATAGGTGTCTGAGTATCCTTTAACTGGTCTTCCTCCATTGATGCTGTATCTTTCTTAGAAGCTCCGGCTGTTTTTGCACCATAACCTGCCTTCTCCACAGTCTGAATTATTTCACTGTCGCTGGCGGAGCCTTCAACCTGCATGCTGTTAGTCAGCAGACTTACAACTGCTGAATCAACATTTGGCAGGGCGTTAACTGCTTTTTCTACACGGCTTTGACAGGCGGCACAACTCATGCCGGAAATTGTGTATTTTTTCATTTTAAAGTCTCCTTTCCTCTTTCTAGTCCTTGTGTTGTGAGAAAATTCTGTTGCAAACACGTCAAGATTTTTCATTTTGTTCCGCCGCTTATTGCAAGTGTAAAAGTAAAACTCGCCTTATGGCTCAAACAGTTACTTTTGCACTTGCGCTATGCTCACAAAATTTCGAATCTTTTCCTATTGTTTGCTTACAGAATTTTCTCAAGCACAAGGTAGTAAAATGTTGTGTTTCTTTATTTCATTGATTTTTTTAGCATTGTTATTAGTTCGTCTACTACTTCATCGTTGCCTTCTCTTATATTATCTACAACGCATGTTTTTATATGATTAGATAGTAAAACTTTGTTGAAACTGTTTAGTGCAGCAGCTATGGCTGATGCCTGTGTAATGATGTCCATGCAGTAGGCATCGTTTTCAACCATGTTTTTTACGCCTCGCACTTGTCCTTCTATTCTGTTTAATCTGTTTATCAGGTCTTTGTATTCTTTTTCAGTACGCTCCTTCTTCTTAGCGCAGTGTGCACATTTATGTTCCATATATTTTTTGCTCCTTTTTGCTTATTACAGTTGGTATTATATACCCTGTGGGGGTATATTTCAATAGTGCTTTTTTATTATTATGAATTTATTATTTTGTTTGTTTTATGTAATTATGCATTTGTTGGAGATTAATTTGGTTTGGGAATCAAAAAAGAAGCTATACGATTTTGTACAGCCTCTTTTAAAATTAAAGTTTATTTAATTTTGTTTAAAATCTTTCTTGCATAGTAAGTTATATATGCAATTAGCATTGGAAAACCTATTAACAATAATTCTTCGGTATTTTCGCCTTCAGCCATTTGATTTGGAAATATTATGTAACTTAATGCGATTAACACAGCTAGAAATATAATTCCCATTGCAAATGCAAGTAAAACTTCCTTAATTATGTTTGAACTATTTTTGTTCATAAACTTCCTCCCTATCTAATCATTAAGATGTTATCAATAATTATATACACATAAGACTTTTTTTCAACAATGTTAAATATTATTTTATGGATAATTTGACCTGTGATAGAAGAATTACTTGTTAGCACATTGAAACGTATACTTAAAGTATTCCGTTTCAAAAGCTTTTTTGTTTCTTTTACTTAACATAATAGTTTCGCCATTTTTCAAATGTATGTCCTGTGCATCATAAGACTCCACAACATCCAAATTAACTAAATATGACTGATGGCATTTAAAGAAACCTTCATTTTCTAATAAGTTACACATTTCTTTCATTGTTTGTGTGCAAACATAGTTGTTTCCACGTAAATGAACTAAAGTATTATGTTTTATTGTTTCAACATAAATAATATTATTTATATTTACTTTCAAATTTTTAAGTGAACGAACCTTTAATTCGATTTGTTTATCTTTTCTAAGGATTTTTCTTAAACTAGATAATGCTTCACTCAATTCATGCTCCATATTTTGTTTTGAAATAAATCTAAAGGCATTAATATGATATCCTTTTGAACACATTTCATCATGAGTAGTAAGCATAGCTACAACAGACTCAGGATAAAATATACGATATGTTTTTGCTGTATTCCAACCATCTATTTCCGGCATTTCTATGTCCATAAAAACAATATCATATTCAGCGTGTTTTTCTAAAAAATCATTGCCTGATTTAAAAACATCTATAGAATCATTCTTTTCTACAATTTTCTTTATGTAAGAGTAAGATTTTTTACGCCATATTAGTTCGTCATCCACAATAGCAATTCTCATTTTTCCCTCCGTCTTATTTTTATTAAAGAACTTCTCTTTAAAATTACTTTTTGTTTCTTTCACCATGATATCATACTGATGCATCGTATCAAGATAGCGCCAGTAAATATGTGATTTTTTATCTATTTCTGATTTATTTATGCCCTTCATAATTTCTAGTTTGCATTCTAATAAATCACAGTTGGAATGTAAAGAATTATCCTCGGATAGAAAAATATATATACATACTTTACCAACATATCTTTCACGATGATATTTGTAAAACATATCTGTTGTACCATTTTCAACCATTTTAAAAATTTTAAGAGAATCTTTTGGATATTCACTTGATAAATCATTTAAGAAAGCTTTTCCCATATAATCTAAATCGTTGATAGAGATTGGTTCTATCACTGAAAGGTTCTTTAATTTTTCAAGCACTTTTTCTGATTCTTTTATGCCAACAATTTTATCATTATCGTATTTCTTCCTCAAATAATAATGATATAGCTTAATAATGCATTTATTTTTCATTTTATTACCTATTACTCTAAATTAATTGTGCCATTTAGATTGCCCGATGAAATCCAATAATCTCTATCATTAAAATAGCATTTTAATCCTGTTGTCTGCACACGAACTTTTTTTACAGAGGATGATATATATACGGTATCAATACGTTTACACCCTAATAACTTCATTATAATTCTCCATTGTATCAATAAGTATAAGAAAATTATAAAGCCAACTATCAATAATTACAATAATGTTTATTTATCCAATGGTATATATTGGGTTATTTAAACAAATTCTTTAACCACTTATATATTTGAAAATACAAAGTATATTCCTTTCCACACGTGTTAAATAAATTGTTCGAACACCATATATAATACTTTTTTATTCAAATAAGAAAATAGAAATTGCAAATTCGGGTGAAAATATGCATAATAGGGCAAAAAAAGACTAGCCATTTCTGACTAGCCCATTTCTTTATAGATATTTTAATGTCTTTATTCTGCTCTTTCCATTGCTTCAACGAAGTCTTTTGTTCCTGCAAAGATTTCTTCTTTGTATGGATTTTTCTTCTGTTCAATGGCACGTTTAATTATTACTGAAAGACATACAACATTGGCTGCAAGTGCAAGGATTGCACATACGCCCATTGCTGTTGTGTTAGGTGTAATTGTTGACATTGTTGCACTATCAATTGATGCAAGGTCAAGACCTGTTTTTGCACCTGTTACATTATTGTAAAGTGATGGGATTACTGAGAATACACCACTAATCTGGAATAAAGGAAGTACCTGTGCGAACATACACCATGTTGCAAGTGTGTTGGCACGATTCTGAATCCATCCACCTTTGTTCCATAATGCGTTAGCAAATGTTGGAGCCAAAAGTAAAGCTACACCACAGTACCAGCTATGTGTTGGTAAATTGCAGTATGTGTATGTAAAGTTCCAAATATCATATGCTACGATAAACCATATTGTCATATCAGGCCACAACATATCCTGATGATTTTTGTCTTTTGATGAGTAAATTCCCCACCAGCCTGTCATACAGAAAATATTAAGGATTCCGGCAATACCGTTTACCCAGTTCCACCAGCCACCGTTAAGCCATACTTTTTCGTTTGAGAACCACCAGCCGTTAACGGCATCAGCACCTCTGATTGCTGATTCAAAGTCTGAACCTACTGCAATAAGAATGTTGATTGCTACAATTATGAATGGGAAACATTTAAACCACTGCTTATTTCCTAATCCTGTTTTATATTTTAATAACATAAAACCGATACATCCTGCAACTGCAGCATAAAGCTTTGCATAATGGAACCATCCATTCATATACTTATAAGTCTGGCTGTTTAATGCCCAGGCTGCTCCTGTGCTTGCACCAATCTGAATAGCTATAAAGTAAACAGTTAGCGCTGCTAAAACTATTCCAAAGAAAAAGATTCCGCCCTTCTTTGTACGACGTTCAATTTCGTTTGTAATAATTAATCCGGCAAATACTAAAACCCAGCCTAATATCTGCCACATACTGTTAATTTGAAATAACATAATTTCTTCCTCCCTTGTTTATTGTAATCAAATTCTTTGAAATTTGATTGCTTATTTTAACATCCCTCAATTTCCTTTATGTTAAACTCGTTACCCTGTAAAAGATAAGTATGAGTGCTGTTACATTTAGGACAAGTTTTGCCATATGTGACAGTCTCATATTTGTTTCCACAGTCCTGACAATAGGTAATTGCAGGGATTTTTTCAACGTGTAATTTACAATTATGCATAATGTCTGATTTCTTTTCTACAGACCACTTCCAGCAGTTCTGAAGATATGATTCTATAACTGTTGAAACTTCTCCAATTTCCACAGTTACACTTTCTATTTCAGTAAGATTATTTTCCTTGGCTACTTCTTCTACGATTTTTATAGCCTGAAAAACAACACCTAATTCATGCATAATTTTCCCCTTTTATCTTATTAGTTGTTTAATGAATTTATAACTTAATAGTTTTAATTAAAATTTCTAATAAATAGTCTTAACAAATATTTTTAATAATTATTTTTTCTTAGAAAATTTAATTTTAATTGCCTGTTTTGCACCGTTTGGCAAAATGTATTTAAGCTTGTCTTCACTCTTTCTCATAACACTTGCACCCGGCAAGTCTCTTTCTAAGTGAATTGCTTCAAACTCACATTTAGTTGTACAAATACCGCAACCGATACATTTGTTTTCGTCAACGATTGTTGCACCACATCCAAGACAACGGGCTGTTTCCTTTTTAACCTGTTCTTCGGTAAAAGGAAGTTTGGCATCTCTAAAAGGATTATTTTTGCTAATGTTTTCATCCTTCATTGGGATCTGTCGGCTTGAGTTATCATAGCATTCAATGTTAATGTCATCCTTATTAAGTTCAACGAAATAATGAGGGTCACGTCCAATTGTAAGACTGCTGTGTGGCTGAACAAATCTGTGAATTGAAATAGCTCCCTGCTTTCCGGCAGCTATGGCATCAATTGCAAACTTAGGTCCCGTATAAACATCACCGCCAACGAATACATCCGGTTCGTCTGTCTGGAATGTAAATGAATCAGCAATAGCTCTGTTTCCTCTGTCTAATTTAACATTTAAACCATCTAAGAGATTATCCCATACTATAGCCTGTCCTACTGACAATACTACATGCTTGCAAGACAATGTAATTGTTTCATTTTCATCATATGTTGGGTTAAATCTTCCATCATAGTCCATAACAGAAAGGCATTTCTTAAGAACAATGCTGTCAACTTTTCCGTCTTTGACAATGATTTTCTTTGGTCCCCAACCACAATTAACTTTAATTCCTTCTTCTGTGGCTTCTTCAATTTCTTCTTCCGAAGCAGGCATATGCTCTCTGTCTTCGAGACAGAACATTGAAACATTAACATCACCACAACGTTTGCTATTTCTTGCTACGTCAATGGCTACGTTACCGCCACCGATTACAACAACGTCTCCTTCAATAGGATATTCTTCCTTGTCATTTACTTCTCTTAAGAAATCTACGGCTGTCATTACACCTTCTGCATCTTCTCCGGGAATACCGGCTTTTCTTCCACCCTGACATCCGATTGCAATGTAGAATGCTTTGTAGCCCTGTTTTCTTAATTCTTCAATTGTTATGTCCTTACCTACTTCAACGCCTGTTTTAATAGTAACACCCATAGCTTTTATTACATCAATCTCAGCCTGAACTACATCTTTTTCTAACTTGTATGATGGGATTCCGTATACAAGCATTCCTCCGGCATTTTCATTTTTTTCAAAAACTGTAGGTGCATATCCTTTTTCTGCCAAATAGAATGCACAGGATAAACCGGCAGGCCCACCACCGATTATGGCAATCTTTTCGTCAAACTGTCCCTTAAGTGATGGAACAACTTTCTTTGGAATGTAACGTGTTTCTGCTTCCAAATCTTTAGCAGCAATAAACTTCTTTACTTCATCAATTGCCACTGCCTGATCAATATTTCCTCTTGTGCAGGCATCTTCACATCTTCTGTTACAAATATGTCCGCAAACTGCAGGGAATGGATTTTCCTTCTTAATCAACGCAAGAGCTTCCTTATATCTTCCCTGTGAAGCCATTTTCAAATATCCCTGAACTGCTATATGTGCAGGGCAGGCTGTTTTACAAGGTGCGGTTCCTGTTTCATGAGTATTAATACGGTTTTTGTCTCTGTAATCCTCAGTCCACATTTCAGGTCCCCACTTCTTTTCAGAAGGTAAAGGCATCTTTGGATATTCAACCTGACTTCCATCTTTTTTGCAAAGTTTCTGACCAAGCTTTACTGCTCCGGCAGGACAGAACTCAACGCAACGTCCACAGGCAACACATTTATCCTTTTCAACATGGGCAACATAAGCTGAACGAGACATGTTTGGTGTATTAAATAACTGTGATGTACGAAGTGCATAACATACGTTAACATTGCAGTTACATATTGCAAAAATCTTATTTTCACCGTCAATGTTTGTAATCTGGTGAACAAAACCGTTTTCTTCTGCCTGTTCAAGGATTTCGTATACTTCTTCTCTTGTTATGTAACGTCCACCTTTGTTAGTTTCAACAACATAATCTGCCATATCACCTACAGCAATACACCAGCCTTCAGGATCATCGGCACAGCCTTCGTCATATGTAACTCTTGAGCGACGGCACGAACAAGGACTTGCTGCATATTTTCCTTCATACTTATCAAGCCAATGTGAAATATGTTCAACTGAAACTGAATGGTTTTCCATTTCAATTGCTTTCTCTACAGGAATAACGTGCATTCCGATTCCTGCTCCGCCAAGTGGAACCATTGGTGTAACCTTTTCAAGCGGAAGACGACTCATTCTTTCAAAAAATCTACCCATTTCAGGATGATCTCTTAAAACATCTGCATTCATATTGGTAAATTCTGCACTTCCGGGAACATACATAGGTAAAACGTACTGTTTCTCGTGCTGTGGATTCTCCCAATTGTATTCAATTAAACCATTGTTAGACATTTCGTCTAACTGCTTTTGCAAATATTCATCGTCATTAATCTTTGTTAATTTCTTAATCTGTGCAAAAGTTCTAGGTTTTCTCTTTCCCATTTTTATGGCAATAAGAGCCTGTTCGTCAGTACATATAGGTGCAAGGCCCCAGTACTCAGGTGACTCTTTTGTAATTTTTTCTTTGCCAAGCATAACTTCCATTCTGTCGGAAATCATTTTGCCTAAACGCGCAATGGGCTCACGTATAGGTTCATCGTTTTTTACGGTATCCGGTACATAACCTCCTAATGGATCTGCCATAAAACTTCCTCCTTAGCATTATTTAGAATATATTTTTAATTCGTTTTTCAACCAATCTGTCCACTGCTCAAAGCCTTCTCCTGTCTTTGCAGACACAAAGAATACCTTAGCATTTGGATTTAAATTATGTATTCTTTCCTCAACGTCTTTCTTTGAAAAATCGTCAAAAACGCTTAATGTATCACACTTGTTAATTAATACTACATCGCTTATTGTAAACATAAGCGGATATTTAAGGGGTTTGTCATCTCCCTCAGGAACTGACAAAATCATTGCATTCTTAGTACTGCCTGTATCAAATTCCGCAGGGCAAACAAGATTGCCTACGTTTTCTAAAAATACAAGGTCTAAATCCTTTGTTCCAAATTCGTTAATTCCCTGTCTTGTCATGTCAGCATCTAAGTGACACATTCCACCTGTATGAATCTGAATGGCTCTAACACCTGTATCAGTTATTGCCTGTGCATCTACATCCGAATCAATATCTGCTTCCATAACACCAATGTTTATTTCGTCTTTAAGCATATTAATTGTTCTCTTTAATGTTGTTGTCTTTCCGGCACCCGGTGAAGACATTAAATTAAGCAGAAAAGTTCCCTCTGACTTTAACTGTTCTCTTAGTCTGTCAGCGTCTGCATTATTGTCTTCAAAAATACTTCTTTTAACTTCAATAACTTTAAAATCTTTCATATATAGCCTTTGTATTTATAACCCTTTCATAATATTCTTAAGTTAATTTTAGTCAATAAGTGCTTTGTCAATTATCTGGAAGTTAGCTCTGTGAATATACAATGCCTTTCCATCAATCATAAGCTTAGTTGTCTTAGGCAAGTCGTCTCTTACTTCCCAATAAACCTTTTCACCGCTGTAAGCACAAATAGGTACACCAAGCTGACTCTGAATTACTACTACCTGGGCTTTTCCAAATGCATTTTTATATTTATTAATAACATTTGAAACAATAGCATTCTCGCTTAGTTTTCCTGTGGATTTGCTGTTAATATCTTCTGTTGTAAACTCAGCATCAGGCTGCAAACCTGTCTGTTCAAAGATAATTGTATCACCACAGCTTTCTAACTGCTTTCCGTCAATGTTTAATGTAATGATAGATGACAAACCGTAACTCTTGCTATATGTACCGTCATCTGAATCAACATGACCTTCTTCCACAACGTTGCTTGTAAGCCCTATTTTGTCTCCTTTTGCAGTCATAAATTTGTTTCCACTATTGTCATAAAAATAGCATGAATATGAATTACCTGTAAGCTTACCTTTAATGTCATTAACTCCACTACTAAAAAGGGCGCAACCGGTAAATATACCTATGCTTGTAATAACAGCAATAGCCAAAAAGACTTTCTTCAGTTTTTTCATTTTAATCTCCTTTTTCTTTATTTTACAGTAAAAAAAATGCACCTTCAAGGTGCAGTATCTACAAAATGTAAAAAAAATAGTGCGGATGGCGGGACTTGAACCCGCACGCTTTGAGGGCGGCAGATTTTGAGTCTGCTGCGTCTGCCATTCCGCCACATCCGCATAACAACGATATGTTATCATTTTTCTTTGTAAATGTCAAATCCTTTTTCGATTTTATTTGTATTTATATTACTATTACATTTATCAGCTTAGTTTCTTGCTATGTACCTGTAATATTCTGTTTTGGTTGCTACTTCTATTTTTACAATGTCCCCTGCATATTCTCTTATAGTAAATAATAAATCATTATCATCATTATATGCCATAAAGACTCCTTCGGCACTACTTTTTGGAATTGTATAACATGGTTTAAAGTAACCATACTTGTATAATGATAAATGTTTAATACTATTTTCGCCCTTTGCATTTTCCATTTTTGTCACTTCAATATATTGACACCCGGTTGCATCATAAAAAGAATATCTGACATAATTCTCTCTTGTCATAAATAAAAAAGATATAGCCATAACAATTAGAATTATAACAATTGATGCAAAGATTCTGCTTTTCCTGTCACTCACTGTATCCCCTCTTTCCTGTTTAGTCTATATTTATTATAACGTTTTTATTGCAAAAAACAAGAAAAACTCCTACTCTTGTTTACACATTGGTAATAAATGTGCAAACAAAAGTAGGAGTTTTCTTATTAATTAGTCATCGTTTGATGTTGATATTGAATAATTTCCATCAGAACCATAACTAGCCTTGTAACATATTGCATCATCACATGATACAGCATATGTTGTTGACTTAGTTTTGTTTTTCTTAGTTGTCATTTCACAGGAAATAATATAGTAATACTTGTCACTTATTTCTGCAATCTCTCTGTATTCAAAATTGTAAATATCACCATCGTCATTATCGTTAAATATGATGTCCATTCCACCAATGCTTCTCTTTAATGATTCAAGTGCCTCATCATAAGTCTTAGAATATTCCGGTGTAAAATTATAGACTCTTGTTGTAACATCACTTACAACACCTTCAGCGTTAACTGCTATAAAGTAATATATGCTGTCACCCTTTGGCATGTCTATTGCACCTTTATATTTCTTTGACTTAGTTGTAGGTGTTGTGCCGTCTGTTGTGTAGTAAATTATAGTGTCACTGGCTGCAGTTGCTTCAATCTTCTGATCTGATGTGTATTTTCCACTATCAGGCTTAATAATTGGAGCGTCTACTTTAATAAATTCAAGTGTATATTTTATTGTCATTTCTTTACTTGCTTTTCCGTTTTTGTCTACTGAATAAGCTCGTATAGTATATATTCCTTCCTTCTTTAATTTAATTGGAGAAGAATATTCCGTCTTAGTTTCACTTTCAATGGCATTGCTTCCGTCTGTTGTGTAATAAATAGTTACATCATTACTTGATGAAAGTTCAACATTAATAGGGTTACGGTAAACCCCTTCTTTATAATTTGCAACCGGAATTGTACCGTTGTAATTAGTTAATTCTTTCTTCATGTTAGAAGGTGCACCTGCAATTAAAGGTTCAATCTTTGAGTTCATATCGTTATTCTGATATAAAACAATAAGCTCTTTGTAATAATCAATGTTAGAATTGTCAATTGCAATAAGAGCTTCAAGAAATTCAATTTCTTCCTTTTCATAACCACCAATAATTGAGTCTACCTTATAAACCATTACATAAGATTTAACTCTCTGCTCATTATTAACTGCATTGTTAGATGCTGTATAGAACTGAGTTCTTGCATCCTTATAATTCTGCTGGTTGTAGTAAACTGTTCCATTGTTATAGTACTGGTTAAACTTCTTAGTCATGGAAGCTTTTTTAATTGAAATAGTTATTGCAACTGTTGCAACCACTGCCACAATGGCAATTAAGGCTACAATGGCAACATTTTTGCCTGACTTCTTAGGGTTAACGTTCTTATTTGATGAAACATTATATTTATCATTTTTGTATTTAGCTTTCGTCTTCTTTGAAGCAAAACCTGCATCTGTTATATTATCATTATCCAGTAATTCTGATTCCAAACGTCTGCTATTCTTTTTAGGCTTTTTATTTTCCTTATTTAAAGCATTATCATTCTTGCCTTTATTTTCCTTATTTAAAACATTATCATTCTTGCCTTTATTTCCGGTATTAATAGCCGCTGTTCTTGATTCTTCCCGGTGTATATTAGAAGTAGGTCTTGTTCTGTCAGGCACCACAATTTCTTCCTGATCGGTAGGGACGAAATTCTTAAGTTTTGTTCCACAGGCATTACAAAACATCTGATTATCATCACATTCATTTCCACATTTTGGACAAATCATATTAAATATCCTTTCAAATATATGTATTAAAAATACTAGCTAACTAAATGTAACTTCGTTCTATGAATATATCACAATATTATATCCCTTGCAAATATTAACTTGCAAATTTTATTTTACAAAATAACTGTTTAAGTTTTCTTCTAAAATTTAATCGTTTGGCTTTGAAAATTCACAACCACAGAAATTCTGTCTGTACAAATTGTATTCTTTGGAAAGTTCAATGGAACGCTTATATCCGTTCTTCTTCTTAAAATCGGAATGTAAATATTTAACTCCATATTCTTTTTCCAAAGCTTGTCCTATTTCGTTAAGTTTTTGAGAATCCTTTAAAGGACTAATTGAAAGTGTTGTTGTAAAATAATCAAACTGCTCTTCTTTTGCCATTTTTGCTGTTTGTTCAAGTCTTAATCGATAACATTTGAAACAACGGGCACCACCTTCAGGACAATCTTCCAATCCTTTAGCCATATCATAAAATTCCTGCGGAATATAATCACTTATAACTGTTTTAATGGGATTTTCAAAATCTTTCTCATTTATGAAACGTATAAGTTCCTTTGCCCTATGATTATATTCTTCATCTGTTGATATATTAGGATTATAAAATAAAGCAGTAATATTAAAATACTTATTTAAATATTCTAATACATAACTGCTACATGGTGCACAGCATACATGTAGTAAAAGTGATGGCTTAATATCACTTTTTGTTATGTTTTCTAATGTCTTTTCCAATTCTTTCTGATAATTTATTTTATTCATTTCTCCTCTACAAAAGAGACAGGATAAATTCCTGTCTCTTTGTCCTATCTTTTTTTGTTTTTTGATCTTTCCATTTTAAGGTAAAGTTTGTATGCCTTTTCAAGCATATTACGCTCATTAGGAAATTTTAACAGATGATACGCTTCAATATATCTGTAATAACCTGAATGGGTAAAAAACTCTTCCCTTTGAGGTCTGCTAAAATAGCTGTCAGAAGTCATTAAATACCAATGAACCTCTTTTTCTACAATATCATGGGGAATGTTGAATGTATATTCACTCTTTCCAAGGTATTCAATTATTGTTGCTTTCACTCCTGTTTCTTCATGAACCTCTCTTAATGCTGTCTGTTCATGCGTTTCGCCATTTTCAACAGTGCCCTTTGGTAAAACCCATCCTTCATACCTATTGTGATAATTCTTGTAAAGCAATAATATCTTTCCTCGAAATATAACCACACCGCCACAGCTGACTGCGTTCTCCATAGGAAGCCTCCTGTTTTTAAGCGTGATTTTGACTTCTTTAACGTCAAACTTAAATTACTTTTAGTATACAAGAATAAGTTTATAATTTCAATATTACCATATTAGTATTTCAATTTTTTTTGTATTTATTGACAACAATTTATTTAAAATAATCATCAAAAATCTCTTTTGCACATTCCTTGGCTGAAATTGTTCCGTCTTTTATATTTTCGTAAACAACTGCAATGGCAAGCTGCTTTTTGCCCTTCTTTGCATAACCCACAAACCAAGAGTTGACGTTGTTATTCTTATCAAGCTCTGCTGTACCTGTCTTACCATATACTTCGTAAGAAGAACCTGAAAAAATTCTTGCAGTACCATAATCACATACTGCAGACATATATTCCTGCAGCTGCTTTGCCTGTGCCTTAGTCATAAGCTTCTTGCATTCAGTCTGTTCTGCCTGACTCACTATAGTTCCGTTGCTGTTCTCAACTTTATCAATCATATATGGCTTCATAAGAACACCCTTGTTTGCAATTGCAGCTGCAAGCATAGCCATGTGGGCTGGTGTAACTAATGTTTCACCCTGTCCTATACTTGTCTGAGCTACTTCTGCCTGAGTTGAATTTTCATTCAAGACAAAACGACTCTTTTTGCAATAGTTTGAATCACTTGTATTAAAGTTATCAAAAGGAATAATCTCATTAAACAATAATCCATTAACAGTCTTTATATATTTCTTAAGATTAAGTTTATCACCCATTGTTGAAAAAGCACTGTTACATGAGTTGGCAAATGCGTGTTCCAAATCTTCACTGCCGTGAGCATGACCATCAAAACAGTTAATCTTAAAATTATGGAAAAGCGCACGTCCCTGACAATAATATGAGAAATTATTGTAATCATTCTTATGCTGGTTCATATAAGCAAGTGTTGTGACAATCTTAAATGTTGAGCCTGGTGTATACAAACCTAAAGTTGCTCTGTTAAGCAATGGTGAATTTTCATTATCCGTTGAAATATCATCCCATATCTTGTCTAACTTTTCAGGATTAAATGAAGGTTTTGAAGCAGTAGTTAAAACAGCTCCAGTTGAAGGATCCATTATAAAAACAGCACCTTTATCTGAACCGATTGACTCATAAGCTTTCTTCTGCAACTTAACATTTAAAGTTGTATATACGTTACAGCCACTTACTGTTGTATTCGAAAAATCATTGGCAATCTTTTCTATCTCAGTAGTTCCTTCAGTTGAAAGATCTGAGTTACATCTCTGTTCAAGTCCTGTAAAGCCCTTTGTTGAATAGCCAATTACCTGAGCAAAAGTTTTACCATAAGGATATTTTCTTGTGTCATCACTTAAATCTTCTTCTGTTGAGTTTGTGTCTGTGTAGGCAAGTTTTTCACCGCCTTCAGCATAAATAGTTCCTCTTATAATGGTTTTCGCTTTTTCGGCAACTCTTTCATTATGAGTATCTTTTATAATATCCTGACTTTTATTTACAATAAAGTTTAAGTAAAATCCTGCCATAAATACAAAAATTATGCAAAATATTACTGAAGTAACCATTGCCTGTCTATTTAATTTTCGTCTTTCTTTTTGTTCCGACTTGTATCTCCTGCGTCTTGCGGAGTCCTTTGACATTTGATGTTGTTCTCGTCGTGACATTTCCTGTTCCCTCCGTTGGTACTTTTCTTCTAACTGAATTCATGTTAGCCGTACCTACAATTGCAAGTCCCTGTATAATTGCAAAGACAATTAATGTACTTAAAATTGAACTACCACCACTACTTATAAGTGGTAAAGTTACGCCTGTAGACGGAATCATGTTAATTGCACCACCTACAGTCAAAATAATCTGTATTGCATAGCCTACACCTAAGCCTACGCAAACCAGTCTGTTAAACATACTGTTCTGTTCCATTGCCGTATTTAAGAATGAAATAAAACAGCTTAAACATACAAGAATCAGAAGTATTCCGAATATTGCTCCAAATTCTTCTCCAATAGCTGAAAAAACAAAGTCATTATCAACAATTGGTATCTTGTTAGGATATCCCTGATAAAGTCCGGTTCCCATTAAGCCACCACTTCCCAAAGCAAAAAGTGACTGTGAAACCTGATATCCTGAATTATTTATAATATCGGCAGCAAAAGGATTTTTCCATACAAGCACTCTGACCTGAACATGGGAAAAAAGCTTGTATGCTATCACCGAAGCCGTCGATATACCTGCCATTCCGATAAAAAGATATCGAACCTTCTTTGTTCCAACATATACCATAAACAGATACATCATAAAGAATATTAATGCACTACCAAGGTCTGTTGAAATCACAAGAACAATAACATAAAGCCCTGCAAAAACAGCCGATAAAATTAAGTGGCCAAATTCTGCTGACTTACTTAGCATTCCTGCTATAAAAAATACAAATATTATTTTTACAAATTCTGATGGTTGGAAAGTGAATCCGCTAATCTTAATATAAAGTTTAGCTCCTCTTGAAAGGGTTCCCACTACAAGAACCGCAACTAACAGACCAAGACCTACAAAGCAATAAATCCATGTTAAGGATTTCCACATATTAAACCTGCTCATTAAATACGGTACAATTAATGAGAGCATGGTTACAACAGCTACAATAATAAACTGTTTTACGCTTTTTTCGAAACTAAGTCTTGCCAGAATAATAAAACCGATAGTCAAAAGCATACACATATTACTTAGTATGCCTTTGTTAATGTTAGGATAAATAATAGGGAATATGCCTAAAACCACTATTAAAAAGCACATTTGCAACCCACCTAAAATAATAACATTAACATCTGTTGTATCTTTCTGGTTCATAAAAATAGTAACTATACCCAGAATATAGGTCACAAAAATAATCGCATTCTGACGTTGAAATATACCTGCCGCCTGATAGCGCTTAGTATGAATAAGCGCGCTAAAAGACTCCCATGTATAAAACAACATAAGCAAAATAAATAAATATTTAGTTACAATAACAATAAAAGTATCCATATCAGTCTCCAATTTTTTCTAAAGAACCCCACGTTTAAAGTGTCCTCTTGTAGATTGATCATCTTCCTGTATATTTTTTTCGTATATAAAAGCCTGTTGTGCCTTATTTAATATCTGTTCAGTAATATTTCCGCTTTCTGTTGTAAATGAAAGTCTTACTGAATCAGGTGTCATGGAAATAATTTCCTTTGAAAACTTAAAAAGGGATAATGGCTTACAATTATACATTACATTATAGCAATACCTACATACACACTTTGTTACAAATCTGTTTCGATGTTTATCCACAACTTCATAAGTACTATTATCTGATTTACAACTATTGCAGGTTTTTAAACCACAACCTGCTGAAATCATTGCCGGCATATATCCATAAACAATCATTTCATCTCCTGCTAAACCTCTAAATTCAATTTCTTTATAATTTAGTTCCAAAGGAACTGTTGTCTGTACGCCACCAAAATTCAGATAAAAATCTTTGGCTATCCTATTGTAAGTATACACATTATAATCAAAAATGCAATTTTTTGCTATATTTATTTTTCTTAAATCCAGATATTCCTCAAAACTTCTTATAAGAGATCCATCTGCTTTTTCAATGATTTTCACATAATTTCTGTGAAAATTATTCTTGTCAGCCATTCTGTAAACATAAGGCATTGCAATATATATTTCTTTGTCAGCCTTGTGTCCTTCTTCGATTATTTCAAGAATTTTATTTTCTGAAAAGTCAGAGCTTTCAACATATATTCTTTTAACGAAATCCTTGTTCATTGAAACTTTAAACTGCTCTTTTGTACTTACAAGTACATTAATATTAACGGATTTTGTTGTATTTTTATTGCATAAATCAACAATATACTTATTATTGGCATTATTCTTATCACTTTGAATGTTTGAATTTTCTACACTCTTTCTTGTGTACTGTGATATTAAATATTGTCTTACCTTTTCAAGAAAATCTCTTCTCGCCTGATTAATTGCACCTATTGGTAAAAATCCATCTTCATCACAGATAATCTCAATATTAGTAAAATCAAAGTCACTGTTACCTGTTTTTTTCATTTGCTTTAATAAAGTTTCTTTGTCAATAGGCTTATTTAAAGCTTTTGATACAGGATTTCCTTCATAAATCATTTCAGTCCCATTAACCATTGTTGAAATTGTAAATGGCTGTTCTTTTATAAAAGTTACTTTAATATTAAGATTCTTTTTTAATGTGAAACCTATATATTTCTCTTTTAAATACTGATTAAATTCTCTATTTTCTTTTCTAAACTCTGGTTTCTTTAATGAAATCATATTTCTGCCGTTATGTTGCTTATAATAACTTTCATTAAAGCCATTTCTGTTAAATAAATCAGCAAGTTTTTTTATATCATTTTCATCAACATTATACTTATCAGGTATGTTTAAATACATATCAAGATATTTTCTATAAATACTTACAACACCTGTAATATATTCGGTCTTCTTCATTCGTCCTTCAATCTTTAAGGAGTATACACCTGATTTAATGATTTCGGGAAGAATCTTTAATGTGCAAATGTCTTTTGGACTTAAAACATATTTGTTATTTCCGGTATTTAAGACCTTGCCATCTTTTAATACATCATATTCCATTCTACAAGGCTGGGCGCATCTTCCTCTGTTACCACTTCTTCCTCCAATGTAGCTACTCATAAAACACTGACCTGAATAGCAATAACACAATGCACCATGTACAAAGCTTTCTATCTCCATATCCTTAAGCCTAGTGTCATTCTTTATGTCTTCTATCTCTTTTAAAGAAAACTCTCTTGGAGTTACAATTCGTGAAGCACCTAAATCTTTAAGAAATGCAACTGTATCTTTTCCAAATATTGTCATCTGGGTACTTGCATGTATATGCATTAGTGGAAAATTATCTCTTATAAATTTGAAAACTCCAATATCCTGCACAATAACTGCATCTAAGCCATTTTCATAAAGAGGAAGCAGGTAATCATATAATTCCGTCTCTATCTCCTTATCTTTAAGCAAGGTATTTACTGTAAGATATAGCTTTCTGCCGTGAATATGTGCATATTCTAAGGCTTCAATTAATTCTTCAGTTGTAAGATTATTGGCTCCGGCTCTGGCTCCAAACATTAACCCTCCTGTATAAACAGCATCAGCACCTGCATTATATGCTGCTATAACACTTTCAAAGGAACCACCAGGGGCTAAAAGTTCAACTTTCATAAATCCTCCACTTACGTTTTTCTATGACTGTTCATATTAAACACTAAACGATCAGGCAAAACCTGACCGTTTCTTTCAAGTTATTATTTTTCTAATTCTGTCTGTAATTTAATGATTTCTTTTTCTAATGATTTAATCTTTTCTAAGGCTTCATTTAATTCTTTTGTTGCTGTTTCAGCTTTTGAGTCTGAAACAATAAGTTCGTGTTTTAAATCATACACTTCCTTCTCTTTCAATTCAATATCATTCTGAAGTAAATCAGCCTGCTTCTTTGCTTTAAAATAATCATTTGCAATGTTGATTTCAAGAAGAATCCTCTGCATATCAACTTTTTGAACTCTGTAATTCTCGTTCTGCTTAAACTCAGCAATCATATTGTTAATGTATGATGCTACTTTCTGAAGATAAGCTTCGCTTTCAAAACCGCCAATATTGTAAATCTTTCCATCTATTATAACGTCTATGTAATTCTTTGATGACATAATTCTCTCCTTGTCCTTGGTTAAACTACCACGTATTCTATCACAAAACATATAAAATGTAAATTTAGGAGTAAATTAATCTTCTAGAAAGGGAACTCCCAAATGTTCATATGCAAGTCTTGTTGCAATTCTTCCTCTTGGTGTACGCTGTAAAAGTCCATTCTGAATAAGATATGGTTCATAAACATCTTCCAATGTTCCGGAATCTTCTCCAAGGGCTGCAGCCAATGTATCAAGACCTACAGGGCCACCATCAAACTTATCAATCATGGTTTCAAGAATTGATCTGTCGCCCTTATCAAGTCCTAACTTATCCACTTCTAAAAGGTCTAAAGCCAGATTTGCCACATCTTCAGTTATGACACCATCATATTTAACCTGTGCAAAATCTCTTACACGCTTTAACAGTCTGTTGGCAAGTCGCGGTGTTCCTCTGGAACGGCGTGCAAGTTCTGTAGCACCTTTCTCGTCAATTTCTACATTAAGTAATCCTGCTGACCTTATAATAATCTGCTTAAGTTCGTCAACTGTATAAAATTCAAGCTTATTAATTACACCAAATCTATCCCTTAAAGGTGCTGTAAGAAGTCCGGCTCTTGTAGTTGCCCCTACTAAAGTAAATTTAGGCAAATCAAGTCTGATACTTCTTGCCCCCTGACCTTTTCCAATCATAATATCAATGGAATAATCTTCCATTGCAGGATACAGGACTTCTTCAACCTGTCTGTTTAAACGATGAATTTCATCAATGAATAAAATATCATTCTCTGCAAGATTATTTAATATTGCTGCCATTTCTCCCGGTTTTTCAATTGCAGGGCCTGAAGTCACTTTAATATTAACTCCCATTTCATGAGCAATAATCGTTGCAAGTGTTGTTTTACCAAGCCCCGGTGGACCATAAAACAAAACATGATCAAGTGGCTCGTTTCTTGATTTTGCCGCCTCTATAAATATTTTTAAATTATTTTTTGCTTTGCTCTGACCTACATATTGATCTAATGATTCGGGTCTTAAACCTTTCTCAATAACAATATCTTCTCCTGCCAAATCTGTCTGTATAATTCTTTTTGCCATAATACTATCCTAAAATATATTTTTTAAAGCTTTCTTTAAAATTTCCTCAACATCCATTCCGTCAACATTTTCGATGGATTTAATTGCCTGATACGCCATAGTCTGGGAATAACCCAGTGCAGTAAGTGCCTCAACGGCATCTCCAACAACACCACTTGCCTTAGTCATAGGTTTGCTAATTGTCTCTCCTGCAATCATATCTTCTATATCAATCTTATCTTTTAATTCGATAATAATCTTTTGAGCTGTCTTTGCTCCAATTCCGGGTGCCTTTGAAATAGTTTTGGCATCATCTGCCAAAACAGCCATTGACAAGCTGTCTCCCGGACAAGTTGACAATATTGCAAGTCCACCTTTTGGACCTACACCACTTACTCCTATCAGCAGCTTAAATAATTGTAATTCCTGCCTAGAAAGGAAACCGTACAATTGCATTGCATCCTCCCTAACACTAAAATATGTATAAATTTTAACCTGCTCACCAATTCCAATCTGCTCTAATGTAGACTGGGAAGCAAATATTCCATAACCTATACCATTATTATCTACTACAACTTTATCTTTTTCAATCTCTTCAACTACTCCTGATATATAGGATATCATAATAAAAATCTCCTTGTAAAACCATGTTGTCTATAGTTTAATATACTCTCTTGTTCTTTTATAAAGAATATTGGACAGAATTCCAATAACTGTCCCTGTAATTATTCCCGCAATCATAAGTATAGGTACATAAGTAAAAATACCTACATTTTTCAAAATAACAGAAGCTATTATAATCTGTCCTACATTATGTAGAACACCACCTATAATAGCTACTGTAATCATAGAAATTCTCTTTGTACTTTTTAACAAGACCATACCTATAAAGCTTACCAAAGCCCCGGCAATACTGAAACAAATGCTAAACATATTACCGAAAAATAATCCTATTATTATAATTCGTATAACATTAATAAAAAAAGCTTCTTTGTTTCCAACAGCATACATAACCATTATAACCGCAAAATTAGCCAGACCAAGTTTCGCTCCAGGAATGCCGACTGTAGGAATAAAAGTTTCAATATAACTTAGAATCACTGCAAAAGCCGTAAATAAAGCCATTAATGAAATCTTCTTACTTACCATTAATTCTTATTAATCCTTTCCCTTGTCATTTTCCAATAACGTTAGTCTACATTAGAATCAACTTCAGGATATTCCTCTGACGCAATTCTGATTACCAACTTATGCGGCAGACAGATAATCGACTCACCCTGTTTCTTAATCTTACCCTGTTTAACACAAATCTGATCAGGACAGTCGGAGCTTTTCATGTATACTTCTCTGTTCTTTATAGTAATAATATTACTATATTCACCATCATCAACCTGATATTCGCCGTCATCATTAAGGGAAATAACCTTCTGAACGTGATTGTCCACAATGACTTCAACATAGTCTCCGTTAACATCAAATAATACCGTTACTGCTATCCAACTGCCAATGGCAATTACAATAAGTACAATTAAAATAATAATGTCAAGTCTGCGTTTTTTTACCATCGACAAAACCACCTTTCCGTATCGTTTAGCTTCAAAAACCAAACGAATGTTTACCTATCTTTATAATACCATATCCCCCTAATTTATACAATTATATTTACCAAAAAATTCAGAAAACTCCGTGCTTTCGATAATTATTTTTCGCACGGAGTTTTAATATAATTTGCAAATCTTAGAGTGGTTTTTTACTTAATTGATACCCACAATGCAGGGCGGATATGGATATTTGTGTCTGTAACAATGTATCCATAATCCATCACTTTGCCGTATGACACATACTGTGCTGTATTTTCGCTATTTCCCGGGCCGATTAACCACCAGTCTCTTAAATAGTTGCTTAAGATTTCTTCATACTGCTCTGCCTGACTTCCATTAAGCATAAATATTTTATCTACTGTATCTTTTCCGGCTTTTGTACCATATGTACTATTATTTTCAACCTTAATATTTGTATCTAAAATTTTCTTTTGCATATCTAGACCAAATGTTCCATCTAAAAATGAACCATTTAAGTATTCTCTTAAAGTACATTCACTCCATGTTGTAGCTTCATCTCCTTCATTATAGGCTAATCCGTTAATTGGTTCGGATTTCACAAGAAGTACTTTATCTCCATCATTTTCTAATATAAGCCAATGAAAATTACCAAATATAACATTTGTGCCGATTTTCTGCTTTTTAATGTATTCAATTTCTAAATCAGCAAGTTTTTCTTCACTGTCACCATATTCAGACTCAACTAATTCCCTAAACATCTTAATTGCAGGCTCATAGTCTTCATCTTTCCAGCACTGAAGTGCAAACTGATACTTACAGTCTCTCTTTCTTTCCTTGCTGTCTTTGTAATTCTTTAAGTTCTTAAACATCTTATAAGACTTCTCGTAATTACCCTTGTTTTCATAAAAAGTTGCTCTCTGGTACCTTCCGGGTTTAGTCTTTAGATATACAATTCCACCGGCTGCGGCAATAACAAGTACAATAACAAGACCTATAATAACTTTTCCAATAATTCCATTACTCTTGCTTTTGTTCTCGTTAAAATCTTCTTCCTTAGGCTGAACTTCCTTCACTATCTTGGACTGTTCCTTATAATATTTGTGTTTCTTTAAGCATTCTTCATATTTATCTTTTGAATCCTCATATTCTCCCAAGTCTTTATATCTATCAGCAAGATTTTTAAAAAACTCTGCCTTTTCTTTATCTCTTGTTAAGCATTCAGTAGCTTTTAAAAGTATTTCTGCATCTAAGTACATTTCTTCCTGAGTCTTAACCACTACGGTTTCCTTTTCTTTAGTTTTAGCTGCCATATAAACCTCCCTTAACTGTATCTATTATTATACTCATTTAGACAAACTTTGCAACGACAGTTATTTCATTAACGTTTTTTGATTATAAAACCAATTCATTTTAGCTTTTTTATTTCATTTCTTGTTTTTAGTCTTTAATGATACTCTGTAAAATCTTTGCAAAAACACTTTAAAATCAAGGGGCCTCAAAGGATAAACATAGCTTGTTCCTGCAATTGTTTTGTTTAATCCTACTACTGCCAATGTAAAAATTATCCCACCAATAAATCCGTATAATCCGAAAATCTGAGTAAAAATAAGCATAATTATTCTTAAAAATTTAACTGAGTATGCCAGTTCATAATTTTCGTGAGTAAAGTTTGCAATGGCAACAACAGCCATATATAACATAGTCTGCTGGTTAAACCACCCTGTATTAACAGAAAACTCGCCAATTACAATTGCTGCAATTAAACTTAAAGGTGTATTTAAAGTGCTTGGGGTGTTAATTGCTGCCAACTTTAATCCGTCAACAGCCAACTCCAAAATCAATAGTTGCCAAAAAATCGGCACATATTCAGGCTGTTCTATTTTAGTAAACATTAACCAAGCCGGTAAAATTTCAGGATTATTTGCATAAAGTAAAAACAACGGTGTCAGTAATAATGACATAACTGTAACGATCATTCTTGCAAGTCTTAAATAAGTTCCGGTAACCGGTGGAAAATAATAGTCGTCCGCCTCTTCTATCACATCAAAAATAGTTGTGGGAAGAAGCATTGCCGCAGGGGAATTGTCTACAAGAATGGCAATCTGTCCCTCTAAAACAGATGCAGCAACCGTATCAGGTCTTTCAGTATAGCGAAACTTTGGAAATGGATTAAACCACTTGCCTTTATAAACCGCCTCCGAAAGACTTTCCTGATTCATAGTTAATGCATCAACATCTATTTTTTCAATATTACTAATAATACGGTCAAGCAATTTTCTGTCAACCCTGTCATTCATATAACAAATAGCAATATCCGTTCTTGAACTTTTTCCTGCACGCATAACTTTGCAAATATACTCAGGATTTCTAATTCTTCTTCTAATAAGGGCTGTATTAAGAATTAAAGTCTCAACGAAACCATCTCTTGAACCTCTAAGGACCTTGTACTTCTCTGGCTCCTGAACATTTCTTGCAGGATACTCCCTAGCATCAATCAAAATAGCCTTATTAAAGCCATCAATAAGCAAACAGGAAACCCCGGACAAAAGCATGGTAACCACGTTATACTTATCCCCATACAAATCAATTCCCAAATAAGGAATCTGATTATTGGCAAAATCCATTACAGAGCCCTCCACATCAGACACATCAAGCCCCCAAAAAAACTCCTGAATCTTCTGCAACATATCATCTTTACAAAAACCATTAATGTAATAAATAACAGCCCTCTTATCTCCAATATCAAACTTTCTTTTAAGTAAATCAAAATTTTCCTCTAAATGCAACAACTGATCCAATTTTTGTTCATCCAATTCGATATTACCCTTAATGAAACTATATTCAGAATTTTTTTCATATTTTTCTCTCTTCTCTTTATTTAACATAAAAAACCTCACACTTTCCGGATTCGAATTTCTAAAAAATTGTACGGGTTTGCCATTGCGAAAGCACGCTTCCGCTGCCCTCGGCTCGTAGCGGTACTAAGAAGCTGTAGCAGTTTCACTGCCCCACCTCCTAAGGACCGACGGCCTCAGAGCACTTTCGGCAAAAGGCAAACCCGTACAATTTTGAAATCTTCGTATCTATAATAGTGTGAGGTTTTTTATTAATATTATGCATAGAAAGAAAACTATGATAATTTTTCTATAACTTTCTTAGGACATTTTGCAGCACAGATGCCACAGTTTTTGCATTTGTCCTGATTTATTGTTGCAAGATTATATTCAAAATCGATTGCATCATTTGGACAGTTCTTTGCACATAGTCCACATCCGATACATCCTGCTGTACATGCCTGCATTACATCACGTCCTTTGTCTTTTGAGCGACATTTTACCATGTATTGATGATCTGCAGGAATTATTGAAATAAGTCCTTTTGGACATGCTGCAACACATTTTCCACAGGCTTTACATTTTTCTCTGTCTACAAGTGCTTTTCCGTTTACTATATGGATTGCGTCAAATTCGCAGGCTTTTACACATGAGCCAAGTCCTAAACAACCATAGCTACATGCTTTTGCACCGCCACCGGGAATGTTTGCCGCATCCTGGCATGACATGTTTCCATAATAGTTGTATTTGTCTTTTGCCTTGTCACAGTCTCCTGAACATGAAACATAAGCTACTTTTGGAACTACTTCTGCTTCAACTCCAAGAATGTCTGCAATTTTTTTAGCTACAGGTGCGCCACCAACAGGACAAGCTGAAGGTTCACTTTCACCACTTGCTATTGCTGCAGCAAGTCCGTCACATCCCGGATATCCGCAACCACCACAGTTATTGCCTGGAAGTGCTTCTCTTATTGCAACTTCTTTTTCATCCACTTCTACTGAAAGGAATTTCCCTGCTATTCCAAGTGCAATACCTATAAATAAGCCTACACCACCTACGATTAATACGGCATATAAGATACTGTTAACTGATATACTAACTGCTAATAAACTCATATCTTACCTCCTTAAATAACTCCGGTAAAACCGGTAAATGCTATAGCCATTAATCCTGCTGAAACAAGAACAATAGGTGTTCCCTGGAAAGGCTTTGGAATATTATTGTGTTCTGATTTTTCTCTAATTCCTGCAAGGATGACAATTGAAATTAAGAAACCGAATGATGTTCCAAATGAACATGCAAGACTTTCTGCAAAATTGTATCCATTGTCAATGTTAGAAATAGCTACACCTAAAACTGCACAGTTTGTTGTAATAAGTGGAAGGTATACACCAAGTGCTTCATATAAAGGTTTAATGAACTTCTTCAAAATCATTTCAACAAGCTGAACTAATGCGGCAATTACAAGAATAAATACAATAGTCTGTAAATATTCAAGATTAAGTGGTGTAAGAATTGCATAATATACACCATATGTAACTGCTGATGCAATCATTATAACAAAGATAACAGCTGCTCCCATACCTGCCGCTGTATCTGTCTTTTTTGATACTCCAAGGAATGGGCATAATCCTAAGAACTGACTTAATACTACATTATTAACTAAAGCAGCACCTACTGCTATTAACATACATTCTGCCATTTATGCTTCCTCCTTTTCTTCTTTATTACACTGTGAATAATCACTGCCACAGCCTGTACAACCTGCACAGCCCTGTTCGCACTGAAGCTTTCTAGGCTTTTTGCCATGACTTATTCTAATCTGGTTCTGTATTGCAATTAAAGCAGCAAGAACAAAGAATGCTCCCGGTGCCATAACAAAGATTCCAATACCGTCCCAATGTGGAATATTAATTCCAAGAATTGTACCTGCACCTAAGATTTCTCTGAAACCGCCTAATAAAGATAAAGCAATTGTAAATCCAAGTCCCATTCCAAGTCCGTCAAAAATTGATGGTAAAACAGGATTCTTTGATGCATAACTTTCTGCTCTTCCTAAAATAATACAGTTAACAACAATTAAAGGAATATAAATACCAAGGGCACTGTTAAGTGATGGTAAATATGCCTCTAATAAAAACTGCAAAATTGTAACAAAGCTGGCTACAATTACGATAAATGCCGGAACTCTCACTCCGTTAGGAATAATATTTCTAAGCATTGAAATAACCATGTTAGACAATACCAAAACTGCCATTGTACTAAGTCCCATTCCCGCACCGTTAACTAATGATGAAGTAACGGCAAGTGTAGGACACATACCGAGAATTAATACAAAAGTAGGATTTTCTTTTATAATACCGTTATATAAACGTTCAATACATTTGTTCATTATTTGCCACCTCCTGTAATAAAGTCTACACAGTAAATAGCACCGTTTACACCATGTGTTACGGCATTAGATGTTATTGTGGCACTGCTTATTGCATTAATTTCATTGTCAGCTTTTGCTTCTGACTTAGTATATTTGAAGAAATCTACTTTCTTGTTGGAAAACTGACTCATAAAATCATCATCTTTGGCTTTCATTCCAAGCCCAGGTGTTTCACTTAAAGAAAGGAATGAAATACCCATAACAGTTCCGTCATCTTTTATACCTACAGTCATCTGTAATGAACCACCATAAGCTTCATTATCTGTAACTGTAATAATGTATCCTAAATCATTACCACTTTTGTCTTTAGCCTTAATAACTTCATCAATTGTGGCATTGTAAGATTTAATTGTTTTTTCTGTTTCATTTTTGTTAATCTGCTCTTTAATATATTTGTCGGCAGCCACGCTGTCAAAACTTACATTATTGAAACTTCCAAGCCCCGGCATAACTGTATTGTATGCTTCAGTCTTAGTCTTTTCTTCCTGCATTGCTCTTGAATTAGCTGTAACATTATATACAAGACCTAATCCAAGTCCTGCTACCAAAGTGATAGCAAATAATATAAGAGTATCTTTAATTATATTTTTCATATTATTTGCCCTCCTTTTTTGCCTTAACAATTCCAAAAGCTCTTGGAATTGTCCATTTTTCAATTAATGGAACTAAAAGATTGCAGAATATAATTGCATATGAAACGCCTTCTGCAGTATTTCCAAATGTTCTGAAAATAGCTGTCAAAAGACCTAAACATATACCAAAAATATATCTTCCTGTTTTTGTAATAGGAGATGTCGTATAATCAGTTGCCATAAAGAAGGCCCCAAAAATCAAACCACCACCGCAAAGATGTTTTGCAAGGAAAACAGGATCTGTACTCTGGTTAAAAAGCATAATACAAACAGCAAATACTGCTATGTATGTAAGAGGGATGCGCAAATCAATAATCTTTCTTACAACAAGATATACAACACCGATTAACAATGCAATAATGCATGTTTCACCGATTGTACCTGAATGATTACCAATAAACATATCTACAAGACTTGTAACACTGTCCCCTGTATTCTTTAATGAAGTTAAAGGTGTTGCACTTGTAGCCGCATCTACTCCACTAACATCTGTAGGATAGAATGCAGTCATGTTTCCTGCAAATGACAAAACAAGAAAACATCTTGCACCTAAAGCAGGGTTCATAAAGTTCTGACCTAAACCGCCAAATAACTGTTTTACAATTACAATTGCAAAAAATCCGCCAAGCATTGCTTTCCAATAAGGGAAAGTACAAGGAAGATTCAATGCAAGAATCATACCTGTAACTACTGCACTTAAATCATCAAGTGTGCTTTCTCTCTTAGTAATCTTTTCAAAAACATATTCAGATAATACACATGCAACTACCGTTAAAATAATAAGTAATGCACTTCTTAATCCGTATTTTGCTCCGAAGAGATGACTATAATTATATATACCAAAAATTGTAGCCGGCATTAAAGCGATAATTACATCTCTCATTATACTCTGAGTTGTAACCTTGCTTTTTACATGAGGGCTGGATGATACGTTATACATTTTTTATTCACTCTTACCCTTTCCTACGTGCTGCCTGCACTTTTCTTTTCATTGTTCTTACGCTTTGTGTAATGTTTCTGTTAGCAGGGCAATTGTAATTGCATGTACCACATTCAATACATTCCATTCCGTGCATTTTTACAAAAGCCTCCATATCATCTGCATCTGCCGCATGAGCAAGTTTTGCACAAATTAAACCTTCCGGGCAAACCTGAGCACATTTTCCACAGTTAAGACAGTTAGTTGTCTTAGCATGGGCAACCTGATCGTTTTTAAATGCTAAAAGTGCAGATGAACCTTTTATAACAGGAACATCCAAAGTAAACATTGCCTGACCCATCATAGGACCACCTGACAAAATCTTTTCAACAGATTCATTCATACCGCCTGCTTCTTCCACAAGCTGGCTGTGACTTGTTCCAAAAGGAACTAACAGGTTACAAGGATTCTTTATACCGTCACCTGAAACAGTAACAATTCTTTCTGTTAACGGTTTGTGGAATTTTACAGCCTGATAAATGTTGTAAATTGTGTCAACATTATCAACTATACAGCCACCATCTGCCGGCAACATTGAAGAATTGATTTTTCTCTTTGTAACAGCATAAATAATATGTCTTTCTGATCCCTGAGGATACTTAGTCTTTAATTCTGCTATCTGTATTCTATCTTCATTTTTAGTAAGTTTCTTTAAGCTTTCAATAACATCAGGCTTATTATTTTCTACTGCAATAACACCCTTTGCATTCTCAAATAAAGATAAAACAATCTTTAATCCTTCGATTACTTCCTGCGGCTGTTCAACCAATCTTCTGTAATCGGATGTTATGTATGGCTCACATTCAGCAGCGTTAACAATAACATAATCGATTGCATTATCGTCCTTAGGTGTAAGTTTTACGTTAGTTGGGAAGCATGCGCCACCTAAACCTACAACTCCACAGTCCTTAACAGCCTCTCTAATATATTCCTTTGACCATGGCTGTTCTTTGGCTTCATATTGAAACTCTTCATATTGTTCATCATTTTCAATTACTATTGAAAGAACCTTGCTTCCGTTAGGAACAACTCTCTGTTCTATCTTCTTTACAGTTCCTGAAACTGATGAGTGAATGTTAGCTGAAATAAATCCTGCCGCTTCTGCTATAAGTTGTCCCTTTAATACTCTCTGTCCCACTTCAACAACCGGTTTTGCCGGTGCCCCTATATGCTGTGCAACAGGAATAACAACTTCTCCTTTTGGAAGCACTTTTCTAACAGCAACATCCTTGGATAGTTCTTTTCCATCGTATGGATGAACTCCACCCTTAAATGTTAGAATAGACATAACTCTACCTCTCTTCGTAATTTTTTACATCTATTCTATAATAATACTTTTGTCCAATTTCTTCAATGTAAATAACATCCAATTGATACTCTTTTTTCACTAATTAGGCATTAACTTAATATTGTAAAAAAATTTTTAATTTTTCAAAAAAATCAAAAAATCTTGTTGTGTTTTTATTAATTTGATAAAATAAGATTTATGTTAGTATTTAGAAATAAAGTGGATATAAAAATTAACTATCCAATAGAGAATTTTTCAAAAAAAGAGAAAATAATATATTTTGATATTGAAACAACAGGTTTTTCAAGAAAGTACTGTATTGTCTACTTAATCGGCTGTATGTACTATTCAGGAGATGAACTTTGTTATACTCAGTGGCTTGCCGAGAATTTTAATGACGAAGCCAATGTTCTTATGGCTTTTCACAAATTCATAAAGGATTTCGATACTGTTATTCATTTTAATGGTAACAGTTTTGACATACCGTTTGTAACAGAAAGGGGTAAAAAATACAATTTAGAATTTGACTTTGATAATTACCAAAGTATTGATATTTACAAACCGGTTTCAAAGCTTAATCACATTCTTAAAATGGAAAACAATAAACAGAAATCTTTTGAAAAACTTCTTGGAATTAACAGAAGTGATCCTTTTTCAGGTGGAGATTTAATTGAAGTCTTTAAGCATTATGTGGAATCTAAAGATGAACGTTTACTATTCCCACTTCTTTTACATAATAAAGAAGATGTTTGGAATATGGGTGTTTTAACGGATTTACTTTCCATATCTGATATTTTTGAATATAAGTATAAGGTTAATTCTTACGAAATTCATGAATATAAGAATTTTGACGGGGATATTCAACAGGAATTACTTGTTAGTATAACTTTAAACAATGCTGTGCCTGTTAATATTTCACATAACTTTAATGGCATTCACTTAAATCTTCAGAATAACACTTTAAACATTTCAATTAATTTATGCAACGGCACATTTAAGTATTTCTTTAAAAATTATAAGGATTATTATTTTCTTCCATTGGAAGACCGTGCTATTCACAAAAGTATCGGAGAATTTATGGATAAAAAATTTCGAAAGGCTGCCACTGCTTCCACATGTTATGAAAAGTTTTCAGGAAGTTTTCTTCCTATATTTGATTCGAAGTCTAAGAATTTTGAAAATTGTTTTAAATTAGAATATAAGGATAAGAATCAATATATTAAGGCTGACAGTATTAACGATAATACCATTACTGAATATAGCCACATTATATTAGATTATTTAAAAAATAATAAATAAATCTGCACATTGATTTGACGTCTTATTTTTTTATGAAAGATGGTTTTTTTTGTCATATTAGCAACAAGTTACCAGTTTATAAAAATAAAACTTCCACATAATATTAGTGTAACAACTTCATATGAACTTAGTTACTAAATAATTTAATTGTTGGAGGTAATGAGTAATGAGTAACACTAACAAAGTTAATGTTCCTGAAGCAAAGGGTGCTATGAACAGATTCAAAATGGAATGTGCATCAGAGGTAGGCGTTCAGCTTACAGATGGTTATAACGGAAACTTAACATCAGCCCAGGCAGGTTCTGTAGGCGGACAGATGGTTAAGAAGATGATTGAAGCTCAGGAAAGACAGATGAGCGGTAAATAATCATAATTTAATTATTTAATAGGATTTTTACTTAATAGAAATTCCAAAGGAATTTCTTATTAAGTAAATAAAGGGGCCGCCGCTTTTGCGACAGCCCCTAACTTTATGTCTAATCTCTTGTCTATAATTAACCTTTTAATTTTTCAACTATTGTTTTAAACTTCATACCATTGGAAGCTTTAATTAAAACAGTATCTCCTTCTTTAATGTATGCAGAAAGATTTTCCTCGAAATCTGCTTTATTAGGGAAATACAATGTATTACATCCGCCTTCTATTGCCGCTTCTGCAATGTCTTTTGAAAGATTTCCAATACATACAAGTATGTCTACTTTTCCAACAGCAGCCTGTCCAACTTCTTTATGTAATTCTTTTGAGTTTTCGCCTAATTCAAACATATCACCTAAAATAGCAACTTTTCTGCCATTAGCCTGTGATAAAACATTAATTGAAGCTTTCATTGACATTGGATTTGCATTATAACAATCATCTATTACAGTTATTCCATTTGTTGTAAAAATATTATTTCTACCACCAATTGCTTTAAGATTTCTGATTCCTGAATCTATTTCATCTAAAGTCATTCCGAAATGAGAGCCAATGCAAACTGCGGCCATTGCATTATAAATCATATGATAGCCTGGAATAGGGATTACTGTATCCAATTCCTTATCAAAATATTTAATTTTAACCTTTGTTCCCCGGATACCAAGACTTTCGTATTTTATTGCCATAACATCTCTGTCCGTGTCAATTCCAAAAAATACAGGAGCATGTCCATTAACTTCCTTTACATTAGATAACTTATCGTCATCACCATTAAGTACAACAAAGCAATCTTTAGATGCATAATCAAACATTTCTGTCTTTGCCTTAAATACACCATCTCTATCTCCTAAGTTTTCAAGATGACATGTTCCAATATTGGTAATTACACAAACATCAGGTCTTGAAACTTTAGCTAATCTGTGCATTTCCTCAAAATCACTAATGCCCATTTCTATAACAGCAACTTCATGTTCATCTCTTATTTTTAAAATTGTAAGAGGCTCACCAATTTCGTTATTGTAATTGCCCTCAGTTTTTAAAACTTTAAATTTTTCTTCCAAAACAGACGCAATAATCTCTTTTGTGCTTGTTTTTCCAACACTTCCTGTTATTCCGATAATCTTACAGCTAAGTTGTTTTCTATAGAATTCGGCAATATCTTTAAGGGCTGTTGCAACTGATTCTACCTTAATATAAGGTCCCTTAGGATTATCCAAATCCTTTTCTGATAAAGTACACAAAGCCCCTTTATCAAAAACCTGTGGTATAAAATCGTGACCATCCACTCTTGCTCCCACAAAAGGAAGATACAAATAACCGCCTTCAATAAGTCGGCTATCTTTTTCCACACCTGTTATTTCTTTTGATTTTAAATCTTCATCTCCAACATAAATACCATTGCAGGCTTTTGCAATGTTTTCCAAAGTCATATTTTTCATAAAAGTATATTCCTTATTTTCAGTTCAAAATTGTTTAATTAAAATATTTTAGTTATTCTTTTTTAATGATAACTCTACAAGATAATCACACAATGTAGGGAAATCCATACCTACTGCCTTTGCTTCCTGTGGTACAAGTGATGTTGCTGTCATTCCCGGCAAGGTATTAACTTCAAGACAGAACATATTGCCATCAGCATCCATCATAACATCTGCTCTTGCATAAGGTTCACAGCCAATAGCATTACATGCATCCTCAGCTACCTTTTGAATCTTCTTTGTTAATTCATCATTAAGATTGGCAGGACAGACTTCTTCTGTAGCTCCGTTATATTTATTCTTGTAATCATACCATCCATCTCTTGGAATAATTTCAACTACAGGAAGGGCTTTTTTATTAATAACACCAATGGAAAACTCTCTGCCTTTAATAAAGTCTTCCACAAGGATCTGATTATCTAATTCAAAACAGGTTTTTACTGCATCTTCATATTCACTTTCTTGGTGAACAAGAACAACGCCAACGCTTGAGCCACCATTACATGCTTTAACTACAACAGGAACTTTCATTCCATAGTCTTTAAGGTCTGTGCTTTCGCCTTTTTTAATCCACACACTCTTAGCTGTTGGAACACCTTTTGACATAAAAATCTGTTTTGTAACGCCTTTGTCCATTCCTATTGCACTTGCAAGATGGCCTGAACCTGTATATTTAATACCATATAAATCAAAAGCTGCCTGACACTTTCCGTCTTCACCATTCTTTCCGTGAAGAGCCATAAAAACAATATCAGCTTTCTGGCAAATTTCAATAACATTATTACCAAAGAAACTTCTTCTGTCTTCGCTAACCTTATCTGATAATGACTGAATGTTCTTCTTTACACTTTCAACATCATATTCGCTAGCTGATTTTTCAAAAATATCTATATCTTCAAGTCCAAAGTATACATCCATCAGAATAGCATTATGATTCTTCTTTCTTAAAGCTTCACAAACCATTGATCCTGAATTAATTGATACTTCTCTTTCTGTGCTGTTTCCACCACAAAGAACTACTATATTCATTTTAAACTCCATTCCGTTACTTTATGTAACACCAAATATTTTATATATTGATAGAATCGTTTTCATATTCTATGATTATTTTACGCTGTTTGTCAGAAATTTCAACCTCTTCATTTAAAATTAATTCGACAGCCTCTGATGCCTGCTTTAATATATTTGCATCATTCATTATATCTCCTAGTCTAAACTCAAAATCACCACTTTGTCTTACACCGAAGAAGTCTCCGGGGCCTCGCAATTTTAAGTCCTCATTGGCTATTAAGAAGCCATCATTTGACTTGCAAAGAATATTTAGTCTTTCTAATGCTTCTTTCTTTCCTGAACCATTAATAAAAATGCAGTAAGACTGATATTTTCCTCGACCTACACGTCCTCTAAGCTGATGAAGTTGGGCAAGACCGAATCGTTCAGCATTTTCCACCATCATTACGGTTGCATTAGGCACATTAACCCCTACTTCAACTACCGTTGTAGAAACAAGTATTTGAATCTGATTATTGGCAAATCTATCCATGATCTCATTTTTTTCTGCCGGTTTCATTCTTCCGTGAAGGAATTCAATGTTTACTGATACAGGCATTATTCTTTTTAATTTTTCTGCATATTCAATAACATTCTCACCTTCAACAGCTTCACTATATTCAACAGTAGGACAGATAACATAAACCTGTCGGCCCTTTGCTATCTGCTTAGTCATAAAATCATATGCGTTAGGTCTGTAATCTGTTCCAACAACACAGTTAGCTATAGGAAGTCTGTTAGCCGGAAGTTCATCAATTACGGAAATATCCAAATCACCATACATTATTATTGCTAATGTTCTTGGAATTGGAGTTGCGCTCATTACCATAATGTGTGGATGTTCACCTTTTTCAGAAATGGCTTCTCTTTGTCTTACACCAAACCTGTGCTGTTCGTCAGTTACTACCATTGTCAAATTATTGTAATTAACTTTTTCCTGAATTAAGGCATGAGTTCCAATTATTATATCTGCATCTCCTGATTCGATAACTTTATAAGCTTCTCTTTTTTCTTTTGCTGTCATTGATCCTACAAGAACTACCGGATTCACATTAATGTTATGTTCCTTAATCAATTCTATAAGGTTATCATAGTGCTGTCTTGCAAGAACTTCAGTTGGAGCCATCATCGCCCCCTGACCATTATTTAATGCAGCAGTTATTAATGCAAAAAAAGCTATAATTGTTTTTCCTGAACCTACATCTCCCTGTATCAATCGGTTCATAACCTTAGTTGAAGATATATCTCTTTTAATCTCTTCCCATGTACGTTTTTGCGCATTTGTAAGTTCATATGGAAGATCATTTATTAAAGTTTTAACTTCTTTTGGTTCCTCCAATATATGCCGGTTATGAATTTCGGTATTTTTATCCTTTAAATTACGAATGTTATAAATAAACATAAAGAACTCATCAAAAATCAGTCTTTTTCTTGCACTATATAACTGATTTTTGTCTGTAGGATAATGAATATACTCTATTGCCTGCTGTAAACCCTCCAAGCCATATTTATTCCTGATTTTCTCTGGAAGAAATTCTTCTGTTTCAACTAGTTTAAGCGCCTGTTTAACAGCTTTTTGAACCACATTATTTGTTAACCCTGAAACTAATGGATATACAGGTTGCATTTCACCTTTTTTCTTATTGTATTCTGCAATGCCAAAGATTTTAGGTTGCTCAATAGAAAAGTTGCTATAGTTTTCTTTTACAAATCCTCTAAAAATAAAAGTACTTCCAATTGTAAGCTTTCCCTTTAAATAAGGTGAGTTAAACCATGTGGCCTTAATGGCGTCCCCTCTTTCATCTCTAAGATACCCTGTAACAACCTGAAGATTTCGCACACGTTTAACAGATACCTCTCTTACGACAGTTCCCTTAATTGCCTGAGTTCTGTCACATTCCAAATCTCTTATTAAAACAGGCTCTTCAAAAACATCATAATATCTTGGATAGTATCTTAAAAGGTCATTAACCTTTTCAACACCTGCCTTATAAAATAATTTTTCAGTTTTTTCTCCAATACCTTTCAAATTATTTAAATCCATTTTATTCTCCAAAGCTAATCATTATGTAAAGCTACAGGTTATTTTATCATAGAAAAAGTCCTATTGCCATACAAAAAGGACTATTTGCATAATCTTGATACGTAAATAGTCCTTTTCTTAAAAAATCAAATTGAAAACTTTTTGACAGCTTCTTTATTTAATTGTTATTCTCTTTGTATAATTTCCATATACATATTTCTTACCAATTTTTTTGTAAGCTCTAACCTTTACATAATACTTACCTGATTTCTTTCTCTTAATAACAACAGTTCTCTTCTTTGTGTTAATGTTTTTCTTACCCTTAAAGTTCTTTTTAAGAGAATACATAACCTGATAGCCTGTTGCACCTTTAACTTTTTTAAGTTTTAAAGTGATTTTTTTCTTTGTAGCTTTCTTCTTTGTTATCTTTGTCTTAGCCGGAATAATTTTCATCTTATATGTATTGCTGTCTTTAAAATTATTAAGACCAATTACATAAATCTTTGCTGTGCCGATTTTTTTGTTGTTCTTGTAAACAACTTTATAGTCAATGCCTTCTCTTAAAGTAATGTTTTTATATTTTACTGTTACCTTAGGGGTAATGTTCTTACCTGTATATGTTGCTTTAAATGTATCTGAGAATAAATCTGTTTTTCCTTTAATGTCAACTGTTGTACCCCAAATATATTTTCTGGCATTTTCATATGTCTTGTCCTGTGCTGCATTGCCATTGTTGTATGACATTACTTTACACATTTCACCGTTTGCCATAACAGCGTAACCACTGTTGTTAATGGCATAATCTATGCCACCATTTCCACTCAAACTATATGTACACACATTTGTAAACTTAACATTTGGTGTGTCAGGACATTCAATTGCTGACTTAAGGAAACATGTTCCTGCCTGATAACATGAGTAAATGCCTATTCCATATCCTTCATGGCTTGTTACACTATCGGCAACCTTATAGTCTGTATATCCATAACTTCCAGATGCATTCCATGAACTCTGATTAGGAATATCGTACGGAAGTTCGCTCTGATACATATAACATTTTCCACCATTACCATTCCACATTGTCTGGTATTTCTGGAAATGTTCAACCATTAAACCGTATGTTGTAACATTATCACCGTTAATAATTACACCGTGATCTGCTGTATTCTTTGTCCATCCTACACCTTTACCGTGGTCTGCTCTCCATACCCAGAAGTTATCTCCAATTACATCACTACTATTAATTATGACGCAAGTTGTTGCCTTACCCGGAGTTTCATCTGCTCCACCTACTCTATAGAATGTATCGCAAAGAGTAATAGGATTATCCTTGTGGCTTGTCTTATTTCCTGCTGTACCAACAGTTAAAAGTGTTGATGAATTAACCTGTCCGGCATCAAATAAAACACCTGCAATAGAAACGCCACCAACATCAGCAACTTTCATACATTCATTGCCATTTGTTGGCTTTAATGTTGCATATCCAAGTCCTAAAACTATTGTGTCTTCATTTTTGATTTCAATAGGTGCATCTAATGAATAGATACCAGGTGTTAAGATTAAATTCTTTCCTGCATTAAGCTGACTATTAATCTTTGCAACACTGTCGCCAGGTTTTGCAACATAAAATTTATCTAAATCAATAAACTCACCGTCAACCTTATCCCCTGACCATGAAACACCTACTGTATTGTTTTCTACTTTAGGAACAAAAACACTGTATTCACCGTCATTTACTGTAAGGAATGGCTTTTCTACTTCTTCAGGAGTTTTTTCTACTACTGTGTTAGCTGCATATGGCCAGCCTTTTTCCACTCCTTTAACGTTGCTGCCACACCCAACTAAAACATTGTTCCAAACAACACCTTCAAAATTACTCATTTCAGAGTTTCTTGTAAGCCACTGTTGTTGTGAACCACCTGAAACTGTTCCTGCCACCTTTGTATCTGCAAGAAAACCACCGCTGGCATAACCTCCATCCTGATGTAAATATAAATTTCCTTTTATATTCATTCTTCTCATTGATGTTGCCTGAGAAACAGCCCAAATTGTAGACTTAGATGTTGTTGTTAAGTTTTCTACTGAACGCCAGAAGTTACATAACGCATTATAGTTTACAGCACCATCATACTTTCTGCCTTTCATCCATTCAGCCTTAGAACAAATATTTCCAACTGTTGTTTCTGTTGGAGTTAATCCAAGTCCTGCAACCTGAGTATAAAATCCAATTTCAACATTTAAGCTGTCAGAATATGTTCCAGGTGCAAAAAGAAATGCATATCTGTCACTACCAAACTGACCTGATTCTGTTGTCTTATAAACATTGTTTATGTAACTTTGAATTTCTGAATTGTTATCTGTTGGTTCAAAAATGTTAGTATTATAACCAAATGTTTCAATTTCATATGATGTTGCAAGTGACATAGAAGATTCTGTACCATTAACTACAGATGTAACTTTATAATATTCACCACTATATGCTGTGTCAGTGTATGAGTTAGTGTCTACTGTAGCAACCTTGTTATATGTTGCATAACGGCTTTTAGCCTTGTAAACATTATAAGTTGCTCCCTGAACACTACTCCACTTGATTGTGCATGTACTATCATCCTGTTCTACAAAAGATAATACACTTGGAGCTACAGCAGTTGCCGCATTAACTGTTGTAACCGGCAGATTTATACCTGAAAAAGTAACTGCTGTCACTAATGTTACAACCAAAAATTTCTTTTTAAAATCTTTTAATCCTTTCATTATTTTCTCCTTTTTCATTCCCATAAAATAATTTAAATCGTTTCAATTAGTTTACCATAGTATAAACCCTATTCCAAATAATTAAGGGTAAAAAAATGTTTTTAAACTAAATGTACAATATTAGGCAATAGTTTTTGGCTATTTTTACCATTAAATTGGTATATTTATATATTTTTTGTCCATATTTTATAAGTATTTGATTAAATTAGATTTTTCTCACTTTTTTATATAATAAGTCTTTCAGAATTCCAGTTATTCAAAAAAATAAAGGCCTACAGATTTCATTCTGTAGACCTTTAAATTAATTATCAGAATATATATTACATTCCCATGCCTGGATTCATTTGTGGCATGGCTGGTGTATCTTCTTTAATATTAGCTACAACTGATTCTGTTGTAAGTAATGTACTTGCAACACTTGTAGCATTCTGTAATGCACTTCTTGTAACCTTAGCCGGATCAAGAATACCTGCATCAACCATTTTTACATATTCTCCGTGTAATGCATCGAATCCTGTACCAGGTTCTGATTCACGAACTTTGTTTACAATAACTGAACCTTCAAGTCCTGCATTGTGTGAAATAGTAAATAATGGTGCTTCAAGTGCTTTAAGGATAATAGAAGCACCTGTCTTCTCATCTCCTTCTAAACTTTCTACTAATTCAGCAACCTTCTTAGAAGCATGGATATATGCTGAACCACCACCTGCAATAATACCTTCTTCTACTGCAGCTCTTGTAGCATTTAAAGCATCTTCCATTCTAAGTTTATTTTCCTGCATTTCAGGTTCTGTTGCTGCACCAACTCTGATAACTGCAACACCACCTGCCAACTTAGCAAGTCTTTCCTGTAATTTTTCTTTGTCAAATTCAGATGTTGTTTCTTCCAACTGTGCCTTAATCTGTGCAACTCTGCCTGCAATTTCTTCTGAATTTCCAAGGCCATCAACAATAATTGTGTTTTCTTTTGCAACCTTAACTGATTTAGCTCTACCTAAGTCTTCAATCTTAGTATCTGCAAGTGAAAGACCTAATTCTTCTGAAATAACCTGACCACCTGTAAGGATTGCAATATCTTTTAACATCTCTTTACGTCTGTCACCATATCCAGGTGCCTTAACAGCTACAACATTAAATGTTCCTCTTAACTTGTTAACGATTAATGTTGTTAATGCTTCACCTTCAACATCTTCAGCAATTATAAGAAGCTTAGCTCCTGACTGAACAATCTGTTCAAGAACAGGAAGGATTTCCTGAATATTTGAAATCTTCTTATCTGTAATAAGAATATATGGATCATCAAGTGTAGCTTCCATCTTTTCCATATCTGTTGCCATATATGCTGAAATATATCCTCTGTCAAACTGCATACCTTCTACAAGGTCCAGTTCAGTCTTCATTGTCTTTGATTCTTCAATAGTAATAACACCGTCGTTAGAAACTTTTTCCATAGCATCTGCAACCATGTTACCAACTTCTTCGTCACCTGCTGAAATAGCTGCAACCTTTGCAATCTGTTCCTTACCTGTTACAACACTGCTCATGTCAGCAATTGCTTCTACAGCACAATCTGTAGCCTTCTTCATACCTTTTCTTAAGATAATAGGATTAGCTCCTGCAGCAAGGTTCTTCATACCTGCATTAATCATTGCCTGAGCCAAAACTGTAGCTGTTGTTGTACCGTCACCTGCTACATCGTTAGTCTTTGTAGCAACTTCCTTTACAAGCTGTGCGCCCATGTTTTCAAAAGAATCTTCTAATTCGATTTCCTTTGCAATTGTAACACCGTCATTTGTAATTAAAGGTGCACCAAAAGATTTATCCAATACTACATTTCTTCCTTTAGGTCCTAATGTAACCTTTACTGTATCTGCCAACTGGTTTACGCCGGCTTCTAAAGCCTTTCTGGCTTCTGCTCCATATTTAATTTCCTTAGCCATTTTAAATTACCTCCAAACTGGTTATATAATTTAGGGCTTTAACCCTTTATTAGTCTTCAACAACAGCAAGAATGTCAGACTGTTTTACAATAATAAATTCTTCTTCGTCTAGCTTAACTTCATTTCCTGCATATTTTGAAAAGATAACCTTATCTCCAACCTTAACTGTCATTGTTACTTCTTTTCCATCAATTACTCCACCTGGACCTACTGCAACAACTTCTGCCTGTTGTGGTTTTTCCTGTGTCTGACTTGTTAAAATTATTCCTGACTTTGTTTTTTCTTCAGGAGTGCTCTGCTTTAATACTACTCTGTCTGCTAATGGTACTAATTTCATTTTAAAACCTCCATCTATTCTGTCTCATTTCTTTGTTAGCACTCATCTTCTTTGAGTGCCAATCAACTATGAACTATATTAACACTTTTTGGAATTAATGCAATAGTAAATCTGATTTTTTACAATTATTTAATATTTTGTCATCAAAATTTTATAAATTATTCTGTTGCTGATTATATTTTTTGATAATTATTTCTTCGCTCCAACCTTGTTTTCTCTTCCAAAACAAAAGAGGTATTGCTGTGCATAACCGCCATATTCTCCATACTGTTCTTTTGCAAAAAGCTGAATTTGGTCTTTCGGTGTATCCTCTCCATTAAAATAAACGCTTTCCATTATTCTCTTTATCCAAACATCTACTGGGAATGCTTCTCGAAAGCCTAAAGAAAACAACATTACACAGTTGGCCACTTTTTCGCCTACGCCCTTTATGCTAATTAGTTCATCTCTGGTTTCATTTTCATTTAATCCTTTTAATGTTTCCACGGAAATCACACCTGTTGCAAGTTTCTGTGCCGCATCGTAAAGATATGGTGCCCTGAACCCTGTTTTCATCTCTCTAAAAGCTTCCTCAGTTATTGTTCCAAGAGTTTTCACATCAGGAAAAGAATAATATCTCTCACCGTTTACTTCTCCTAAATACTCACCGTATTCCTCACTTATTCTTCTAACCAACTGCTTAATATGTGGTATTTGTTTATTTTGGGAAATAATAAAAGATATTAATGTCTCGCAAAATTCCTGATTAAGAATACGTATTCCCCACTTTTCCTTAATAGCTTCTTCTAATTTACTATCTTTTTTTAAAAGGAAAGATTTAATTTCATTATAATCCCTTTCAAGGTCAAAATATGGAATCCATATGTTTTCCACATCAGGCTTTTCAGTATTAAAAAAAATTAATTGATTACCATTTTGTTTAATATGAAGCAACTTATTAAAAGCAACCACAACATAATCTTCTTCATCCTGCTTGTAAAATCTAAAGCACTGGCCACATTCTAAAGTCTGCTCCAAGTCAAAATCTGTAATCTCTTTTATAATTGTATTTTTGTTTTCTATTTCTATTCTAAAATTTTGTCTGCTTTTTTCTCCAAATATATTATCCATTATTTTTTTCGTTTACCATTTCTTTTCTAAATTAACTCAAACTTCTTTAAGCCGTTATAAATTCCACCTTCATCAAATCTGTCTGTTTTGTATTCTACTTTATTTTTAAGTTCCTTATCACCGTTGCCCATTAAGCAACCGTATTCAACATAGTTAAGCATATCAATGTCATTAAAGCTGTCGCCGAAGGCATATGTGTCCTCTTTTGGAATGCCTATTTCTTTAATAAGTCTGTCAATTCCAACTGCTTTATTATATCCCTTTGGAATAAATTCAATAAGCATATTGTTATGGTTAATAATCGAGTAGTCGTTCTTAAACTTTTCACTAATAGTTTTCATATCACTATCATTCTGAATGCCACCGGTTACCTTGGAAATTTCAATATGTTTTTCTTCTACTGTTTTAATTGAATTAGGAATTTTCTCATAATGTACGTCCATAAACTGTACGTTTGCATGAATAAGATTAGAAGTATCAGTTCCAACATAAATATATTCTTTTCCTTCTGCCAATGGAAAAAATCCATATTCAAGGAAACCGTCAATAACTCTTCTTGCTTCAGCATCCTCAAGCTTCTTATAGTAAAGTTCTTTTCCATTTATCTCGCAGTAAGTTCCTGCACCTGCAATTATGTTATCAAATCCTAAGTTTATAAAATCAGGGTAAATCATGCATTTTGTTCTTCCTGTGCAAATAACCGGTATGTGCCCATTAGCCTTCAAAAGCTCAATGGCCTTTGCCGTATCTTTTGGAATCCCCTTTTCATAGCTGTAAATTGTACCGTCAATGTCAAAAAATACAATCTTTGTATCCATACATTCTTCATCCTTTCTTATTTTTTATCTAATTTACTTTTATTTTCACTTTTATAATAAAATTCAATTTATGATTTTTTATAAAAGAGTTGATTTTTCTCTGAAAAATTTCTTTTTTATTAACCATTTAGTAGACTAACATTTTTGTCCTGCTATTTCAACAATTTGTGGCAATGTTTTTTTTCTAAAAAAATGTATTATTGCTTTATTTTAGTTAAAAATAGTATTATAATTATCTTAACAATTTACCGAAATGGAGGATATAGCTATGGGATTCTTTAAGAAAATAATAGGTGCGGCAGCAGTTGCCGGTGCTGCAGTTGGTGGAGCTTTATATGTAAAAAATAAAAAAGACGAAAATGAAGGCTTTGAAGATTTTGATGACGAAAAAATCTTTCAGGTAAACACCGGCAATGACAATGATGGCAACAAGAAAGTCACAATTACTTTTAACAGAAGAAAAGCTAAAGATGTAACTGATAAAGCTGTTGACAAGGTTGCTGATGTAACTGATAAGGTTAAAGACATTGTTACTGAAAAAGTTGGTGAAGAAAATATCGAAAAGGTAATGGATAAGGTAGACGAAGCCAAAGATAAAGCAATGGATGCCAAAGACGTTTTTGTAGAAAAAGTTGGCGAAGAAAACATTCAGATGGCAAAGGACAAAGTTAAAAATGTTGTAAATCAGGCAAAAGACATTGTTTCGGAATTTGTTGGAAAAGATGACTACGAAGAAGTTTACACACATGATTTTAATGAAGATGATTTCGTAGACGAAGACGCTGTAAATGAAGATGTTGAAACAGAAGATGACGTAGACCTTGGTGAAGGTGATGACGTACTTAAAGACGAGGTTGAAGATTTATAGAAATACACTTATTTGATTGAGAATTAAATAACTACTCTTAATTGGATGCTTTATTTTTTTCATACGTTTCTTTTATTTGAAAAGGAGCTACACCTCGGTGTGGCTCCTTTTCAAAATTCACAGTACTGTTTACAATTTACTCTGGTTTTGTCCAAGCTTTTTATTTAGGTAGCTTAAATGAACTTTTAAGTGAAACAATTCTGTTAAATACAGGTTTCTCTTTTGTATAATCTTTTAAGTCTGCACAGAAGTATCCCTGTCTTACAAACTGGAATTTGTCTTCCGGCTTAACATCTGCAATATTTGGCTCTACATAGCAGTCTTTTAATACAGTTAATGAATTAGGATTTAAGTTAAGTGTTCCATCTTCATTTAACTTGCCTTTTTCTTCATCAACAATATTTTCATATAATCTGACTTCTGACTTAACACCATGTCTTGCTGATACCCAATGGATTGTTCCCTTAACTTTACGTCCTGTAAAACCACTTCCACTTCTTGTTTCAGGATCATAAGTACAATGAATCTCTGTAACATTTCCATTTTCGTCTTTCTTATAATCTACACATTTAACAAAATATGCATTCATAAGTCTTACTTCGTTACCAGGGAATAATCTAAAGTATTTCTTTGGTGGTTCTTCCATAAAATCTTCTCTATCAATGTAAATCTCCTTACAGAAAGGAACCTTTCTTGTTCCAAGTTCAGGACATTCCACATTATTAACCACATCAAACCATTCAACCTGATCTTCAGGATAGTTGTCAATTATAACCTTAATTGGATCAAGAACAGCCATAAGTCTTGGTTTCTTAGCCTTCAAGTCTTCTCTAATACAATATTCAAGCATTGCATAGTCAACTGAACTCTGGCTCTTTGAAATTCCACATAAGTCAACAAACATCTTAATTGACTCAGGAGTAAATCCACGTCTTCTCAATGCTGCAATAGAAACAAGTCTTGGGTCATCCCATCCGTCAACTATTCCGTCTTCAACTAATTTCTTAATATATCTTTTACCTGTAACAACATTTGTTACATATAGCTTAGCAAACTCAATCTGTCTAGGTGGATTAGGATATTCCAATTCTCTAACTACCCAGTCATACAAAGGTCTATGATCTTCAAACTCTAATGTACAAATAGAATGTGTTACCCCCTCAATAGCATCTTCTATTGGATGAGCAAAATCGTACATTGGATAGATGCACCATTTATCTCCTGTTTTATGATGTGTCATATGAGCAACTCTATAGATAATTGGATCTCTCATGTTAATGTTAGGTGATGTCATATCAATCTTAGCTCTTAATACTTTTTCACCGTCTTTATAAACACCCTTTTTCATGTTATCAAATAACTCTAAGTTCTCTTCTACAGATCTGTTTCTATATGGACTATCCTTACCCGGCTCAGTTAATGTACCACGGTATTCTCTGATTTCTTCAGGAGAAAGGTCACAAACATATGCTTTGCCTTTCTTAATTAACTTAATAGCTGCTTCATACATCTGCTCAAAATAATTTGAAGCAAAGAATAATCTGTCTTCCCAATCAGCACCAAGCCACTTAATATCTTTTAAAATTGATTCCACGAACTCTTCCTTCTCTTTAGTAGGATTAGTATCATCAAATCTCATATTAAACTTTCCATTGTACTTCTTTGCTAAACCATAGTTTAAAAGAATAGATTTAGCATGTCCTATATGAAGATAACCGTTAGGCTCTGGTGGAAATCTGGTCTGCACATGGTCAAATCTTCCTTCCTCTAAATCTTTATCAATTATTAATTCTATAAAATTTTTTGATTCAATCTTTTCGTTTTCTAATTCCATTTTAGCCTCCGGGTTAATTATATTTTTTCACAATTATTGAATTATACAATAAATATGCTGTTTTTTCAATATGTTTGCCTGAAATAATAATGTAATGCAAAAAGAAGCTTTACCTAAAGCCAAACTCACTTTAAAGTAAAACCTCTTTTATTAACTTTTAATTCTCTTTAATTTTAACTTTATACGAATATTGCATCTTATAAAAGTTTATCTTTTAACTACTAATTTATTTTTCTACTAAAACTTCCATATATCTTACACCCCAGGCAAGAGCTTCACTATGTGAACTAAAATAAAGGTCAATTCTGTTTCCTTTAATTGCTCCACCTCTGTCTTCAACTGTGTAAGTGTTTCCATTGAACTTCAACTTTGTTCCAAAAGGAAATCTTGAAGTGTCAGCAGCAATTGTTCTGCCTGCTGTTGCTCTTGTTCCTGATGCCGTAATACCTGTTGTCTTCCCACAGCATGCTGCACATGAGCAATAACCTGTTATTTTAAAAGTTCCAAGACTTTTATATTTAGATTTAGATTTTGAAGAAGATTTCTTCTTATCCTTCTTCTTTTTAGATTTCTTTCCGTCTTTCTTAGACTTTTTATTGTTTGCATCCTTATTATTGGATTTGTTTTCATTCTCAAGTTTGTTTGTTTCTTCTGAAGTTTCATTTGCATCATCTTCAGATGCTTTCAAAATAAATGCTGAACCTCCAATTGTTTCTTTTACAATCTCTGTATTAACCTGATCATTATCAAGACCTTTAAGTTTAAGAGAATTAGTAGTATCTTCTGATTGTAAAATTGGTATCACATTTGCTGATTTAAGTACCGGTGTCTGACTAGCTTCTGCTACAGTTTCCACTACCATACTGTCATTCTTCTCAACTGACGTTACAACAGGTGTAATTGTCATTGATGTGATTAGACAAACAGCCTCAGCAATGAGTCTTATTTTTCTCATATCTATACTCCTTTTCTTTCCACTTTTGTGGCTTGCGAGTATAAATATACACCAACTGTTACAGAATGTCAAGAGAATGTTACAAATATGTTACATTCATATGCCTTATGCAATATTTTTTTAACCTTTTTGTCGATTCTCTATCCAAATAATTTTTCAAGAATAACATCTAAAACATATTCATGACCACATATTACAATAGTATCTTCATTAACAAGTAAAAAAGCAGTTCTTCTAAGGTTAAATGCTACACCAAGTCTTACTCCACCTTTCATTTCAGCGCTTCGCAAAACTTTATTAATCTCATATTTTGACATATGTGGAACACTCATATCCTCTTCTCTTTTAAACTGTATCATAGGATATCCTCCCTGATATCCACATATTACTAAATCTTTTAATTTATATCTTTTACTCCAGTATTTTAATTTTTCTTCCATAAATTCTCCAATCTGTCATTTCTAATCGCTTTTATGTAAATATATTACAAAAGCCCCACTTTTTCAAATGGAGCTTTAAAAATATCAAAATATAATCTGAATAAAATACTATTTAATGTGTTTCTGAATAAAATTAACAACTAACTTTCTTGTTTCTTCCAAAGCATTTGCTGTTTCAAATTTTCTTTCAGGATGCCACTGCAATGCCAAAACTTTCATCTCATCAGAACCGAAAGCTTCAATTGTCTGATTTTCCCTGTCAATTGCAAGTGGTTTAAAACAAGATGCCAGCCCATCTATCGGAATAACATCTTTATGGAAATTATTAACCCATATTGTTCTGTCTTCTTCAACAAGATAAACCTCATGGTCTACTGAACGTGGTCTCTCAACCTTTAATTCAGGATGATACAATAATTTTCCTCCAAACAAAACATTCATATACTGCATTCCCCTACAGGTTGCAATAATAGGAATACCTTCTCCAATACAATGTTTTATAAGTTTTTCTTCCATTACATCTCTGTATGGCTGTAGTTCTTCATTATGAGGTCTGTCATAATATTTCACAGGAAGAGCACCTCCACCGGCTACAATTAATAAATCACACTGACGTTCAAATAGCTTGCCGACGTTTTTAACGTGGTTAGAAGCAGGCTGTGGAATAAAACCAAGTAACTCATAGAACCTTATATATGCTGCTTCCAATACATCTGTAGGATCTCCATACTGATTTACACCTTCACGCTGAGTAATAAGTGCTCTTAAATCCTCACATTGTAAACCTTCTTTAATTATACCGTTGGCACAATCAAGTTCCATATAGTTGATTTTTGACGCATAATCGTAAATCTTCTCACCACATCCAATTGCTGCGGGAATTTCAAACTCAGCGCAACGTATTGCCATGTGTGATGCCACACCGCCATACTTTGTAATAAAGCCTTTAATCCCCTTTGTAAAAATCCATTCATATCCCGGATCAGCTTTAGGAATCATAACAATCTTGTCCATAAGGTCTTCATCTGTTTCAAGTTCAAGATTAACAACTTCACCTTCAACCTTTTTAGAGGTAATAAAGTTAGGACGTGCCTCATTAACAGGAATAACAGAAACACTTGTAATATCAAGAATAACATCAGGCAAAATGGCATTTAAATATTTATCATAATGTTTTTTATTATTAACAATAATATCATTTAACTTTTTACCCATTTGTTCATTGTTCAAGTAAAAACATTCTTTAAAATCATAAGCTGAAATCCATGATAAATCTTTTCTGTCAATGTCAAGGAGTTTACCTAACATCTGTATTAAATCAAGTACTAAACTTAGTGACTTAGTAAATTCAAACTTAAAGAATTCTCTGCCTTCAATTGAAGTTCTTAAAAACAGATTAAAATCTTTAGGTGTAACATCTAAACCTATTGATTTTAAAGCTTCTTCAAGTTTTTCACTGTTAAGTCCTTCAAATTCTTCTTTAACTTTTTGAACTTTATTATGACCTACTGCCGGTCTGAAAACCATCTGGTTATAACTATCTGTTCTAATATCATAAGTGCCGCTTCTTAAATGTCCGTATTTATTGTTAAATTCATTTCGGCTCATTTTCCCAACTGAGAACTTCTGATAATCCTGTTCAAACTTAGAAGATACAGTTGCAATAGATTTCATAAACTGATCTATTTCATTCTTTGTAAACCATCCTGAATCAACTAATGAACTGCAAAAAGCTCTTGCAATAAATGCCATTCTTGCCTGTCTTGTAAACTGAGGTGTTCCATAAATTCTAATATCTTCCAAAAGTTCCAGAATATCTTCAACTATCTTGTTAACATCCTCTGATTCCATATCGTTTTCAACAATGTGTTTACGGGTTTTTTCTAAGTGTTTAATGTCTTCATTATCACTTTCTGAAATCTGTTTATGATTCTTAATGTTTGTTACCGTAAGTTCTTTTAATGACTCTAAAATCTGCTGTCTTTCTTCTTTTGAAAAACCGTTATCCAGTAATTCTTTTGTTCTGTTTTCAGTGTTAAAATCAAAGTTTGAATAAACAATTTCAAACTCAATTTTATCATGTGCCGTTGTATCCTTTTTCAGCTTCTTCTTATAGAATTCCACAAGTTTTGTGGCAAGTTTTTCGTCTATCTTTGAAGGTGTTAATGAATAAAAAGAATAATCAAGACTAATGTATGGCTTAATTCCTATCTGATACATTAACTCATCATTAAGCTGTCTGTATCCCATCGGAACAAGCCCCTGGTTCCAAGCTTCTGAAGTAATAATATATCTGTACAATGAATAGTCCAAAGTACGGGGACTTGTACCTATAATCTCAGAAGGATTCCAAAAAGCCATATCGGAAAACATCATATTTTTACCATCAATTACGCTTTTTATATCTTTATATTCACATTTTAAATCTTCTATTTTCCCATAAAAATTCTTAATTGTTCCCTGAACATTCTTAATATTCGAGAAATTGGCAACCAAAGGTCTTGCCTGAAAAATAATAACTTCATTATTCTTATTTACCGCAAACTCAATATCAAGGGGAATCTTAAAAATATTCTCAATTTCATCTATTGCAACAATAAGATTTCTCCACTGCTCTTCAAGCTGTGAAAGTTCAATATTTCTGGCAATCCATAATGTCTTTCCACCCCTACCACTTGTTACTAAATCTGTGGAACCGGTGTCATCATAATTAATAAGATAATATGGTCTTTGTCCCTGAATATCATAGGTAAACAAAACACCACAATATGCCACGTCAACTGCCTGGTGCTGTATTAAAACCTGCTGTTCTGATATATCATCCATATCAGAGAAATAAGATTCCAACACAATATCAATAGCGCTTATTATATTTGAAGTATCAGATGAATCCACATCCAATACACTTGTATAATGGCCTGCATTAGATTTTTTCAGACAGTCTTCATTGGTTGATGAACTTCTGATAACTATCTTTTCGCCTTTGAAAGTCTTACTGATTTCGTTTGCCATCTCGCTTTTATTCATACGATAATCCCGGGCAATAATAATTAGCATAGGCTCAACTTTAGCCTTAGTAATTCTTTCTTCCAAAACTTTAAGTGTGTTAGCTTTAGTTGAAATCAATTTGATTTCTTCTTTATCACTAAAATCGTCAAAGTTTTCAATGTAATCCTTATTCATATTTTTCCTCCTGCGCTATGTTTCTAACAAAACATAAGTCTTAAGATTAAATCTATAGTACCTTTATAAATCAAATATTATAAAAAGGGGGGGATAATATTTGATTCCAAAAACAACTTTTATTATTCAGTTATTGTTTTAACTTTTATTTTTTTGTTATTCTGAATCTTCTGTAATAACTTCTTTGCTTCATTTACAGAATTTTCATCAGGATCCATTACATATGCTCTTGAATTTGGAACTGAATATGTTACATCTGATCTTCCTGTTCCTGTAACACTTGTAGAAACAACTTTCCAATTAGGTGTTTCATTAAGCTGATATTTTACAAGAGCCTTAATGTCTTTTTTAGGCATATTAGTTTGGAAACTCTTGCTTATATTTGCAAAAATCTCATCATAATTGTTAAGTAACGCTGATGACTGGGCTTTCTTAATAACTGCCTCAATAACTTTCATCTGATCACGTCCTCTTTGATTATCGCCCTCTGCAAACGCATGTCTTTCTCTTGCAAACCACAATGCCTGAATGCCACTTAAATTACTGTTTAATCCTTCACTATAGCTATATCCATGTGTTGAGAAAGAATAATCTGACACAACATCAATGCCTCCAAGAGCATCAATAATATCTACAAAGCCTGTAAAGTTTAATCGAATAAAATAATCCAGCTTAATATCATAAAGCATTTCAAGAGTATCCATTGAGACATTTATTCCATAATTTCCTGCATGAGTAAGTTTGTCCTTTACTCCATTAGAAATGGATAATGGCACATAATAATCTCTAGGTGTCGAAAGTAACAATATCTGATGTGTAACAGGATTAATTGACATTATAATATTAACGTCACTTCTACTCTTTACTGTTACATCCCCTTCTGTGTCTATACCGCTAATATACACATTAAAGCATTCTTTTGTAACATTCTTATCTCCACCATATTCCTTTACGGCAGTTTTTACATTTACTACATAAATACATTTAATCTTGTTGGTAAAGTCTTTATAAATCCCATTATTCTTACCATCATTTGTATCATCTCCTGCATTTTCAATAAGATCTAACATTGCCTGATTAAAAATAAATGCAGTTTTTTCAGTATTCAAAAGTTCATCTGCCATTTTAAGTAAATCGTCATATTCATTGGCAATAAGCTTATTGTTAGCTTTTGCAAGAACGTCTTTTAATACTGAATCTGTTTCGTCTTTTGCATAAGATAGGTTATATCCTAAATTATAATTTTTAATATCCTTTAGTTCTTCTGCCTTATCACTCTTTAGAATATATACACCATATTCCTCAGTTGAAAGTTTAGAGTTTTCTACCACATCATCTATGGTCTGATCTGCCTTGTTTAAAACATTTTTAATATCCTTATCATAAACCACTCCCAAAATTGAAGTTGCAAATAACACTATTGCCATTAATATAGATATAACCATAGAAATAATTGATGTTTTCTTTCCCTTTCTTATTAGAAAAGGAATAATAGTTATTGCCACAAGAACAACTTCTAAGATTATAAAATATTTAGCAGGTACATAATCTAATACTAGTTTATTTTTGTATGATACAAGTCTGAAAAGCACTATCTCAAATACTGCAAGTGCAATTACCTGTAAAATATTAAAAATTAACGCTATTTTTTTGATTTTATTTTTTTCCATATTTTCCTCCATTTTTCTTTTGCAAAATTTCTTCTGATTTTCTGCCTTATCTTTTGCAAAAATAATAACATCTACAAGTATATCATTTCTCTTAAAAAATAAAAAGAAGTAAGTCACAATTTCTTCTGCAATGCATATTTTATTGTAAGAGGAGGCGATTATGAAAAATATAGCTGTATTATCCGGTGACAAAAGACAGATATATGCAAATTCCTACTTAAATAATAATGGATTTTGTTCCTATATAAAAAACAATTTTGATTTTAATGAAGATGCTTACATTTTATGTGGCACTCCTTTTTCCAAAGATAGTTTGTATTTAAACTGTGATTTATATTCCAGTTTTCCAATAAGCACTTTTATTGCTTTATTAAAGCCGGGGCAAACAGTTTTTGCCGGAAATATTTCAAACGATGTAACAACTTCTCTTAAAAAGAAAAATATTAACTATTTTGATTTTCTTAAAGATGAAAAAGTTGTCTGGTCCAACGCAATGCTAACGGCTGAAGGATTAATTAGCAATATAATAAATAATACTCCTTTTGCACTTGATACAGCTAAAGCTTTGATTATAGGTTTTGGCAGGTGTGGCATAAACACTGCACTTAAATTAAAGGCGTTAAACGTGTGTGTAACTATTTATGACCACACTCCAATTCATTTATGCCAGGCCTCTTCTTACGGATTAAATACTTCCACTTTTGATAATCTGATTGAATGTATTAGTGACTTTGACATAATAATTAACACTGTTCCTTGTGAAGTTTTGACTGAGAATCTTTTAAGCTTAGTGAAAAAAGACTGTGTTCTTTTTGAAGTTGCGTCAAAACCTTATGGAATAAACAATGAACTTGTTAAAAAATATAGATTATCCCTTGTTACATGCCCCGGACTTCCCGGGAAAACTGCTCCTAAAAGTGCCGGGGAATTAATTGCAAAAAGTATTATTTCTTATTTAGAAAGGACTGGGGAAAATGGCACACAACTTTAAGGATAAAAACATTGGCGTAGGCATTACAGGTTCATACTGTACCTACAAAAAAGTTTTTGAAGAATTAAGACGGCTTGCCGATACACAGGCTAATCTATTTACTATTTTTTCAGACAACGCCTCTTCTACTGACAGCCGTTTTGGTAAATGTAAAGATTTTCTGAAACTTGCTGAAGAAATAAGTGGAAAACCGCCTATAACCACAATTCCCGATGCAGAACCTATAGGTCCAAAATCTATGCTAGACCTTCTTATTATTGCACCGTGTACAGGAAATACCCTGTCTAAACTTGCCAATGGCATTTCTGACACTCCTGTGCTTATGGCTGCCAAGGCTCATTTAAGAAACAACCGACCTTTGGTTATTTTTTTAAGTACCAATGATGCATTAGGTATGAATTTGAAAAATATCGGTATTCTACTTAATACCAAAAATATATTTTTTGTTCCTTTCGGTCAGGATAATTATTTATCCAAACCTAATTCAATGATTGCTCATGTGGACTTAATTGAAGATACAATTGAAAAGGCCCTTGGAGGCAGACAGATTCAACCGGTAATTAAAAGTCCACACGTAACAATTTTGTGATTTTTTATAAGTATTCTTACAAATATTATTTACCCTAATTAAATTGTAGAATGGAGTTTTTTATGTGCGGAATTGCAGGTTTTTTTCAGACTAAATATAACATTTCAAACGAACAGACTTACTATTTTCTCAAAAACAAACTAGAAAAAATGAAAAATGCCATAAAACACAGGGGGCCTGATGATGACGATATTTATCTTTCAGGTTTTCTTAACAACAATGGGTTCTCCGATAAAACAGAGTTTCCAAATAATATTATTGGTGGTTTTGTCGGTTTTGCCCATTCAAGGCTTTCAATCCGTGACATTAAAGGCGGACATCAGCCAATGACACGGGCTTACAAAAATCACAAAGCTACAATTGTTTATAATGGCGAAATATACAATACTAATTATTTACGTAAAATGTTATCTTCTTTTAATATTAGTTTTGAAACAACCGGTGACACAGAAATAATCCTATACTGCTATTTAGTTTTTGGAACAGATATTTTCAAGGAATTAAATGGTATTTTCTCCTTTGTAATCTATGACAATGACACAGCGATTGTTGTTAGAGATCACATTGGAGTAAAACCATTGTTCTACTACCATAATAATAGGGAATTTGTTTTTTCATCTGAGCCTAAAGGAATTTTCGCTTATGGTATTAAACCTATAATAAATTCCGATAGTTGGTGTGAAATAATCGGGTTAGGTCCTGCTCATACTCTTGGAAACGGAGTTTTTAAAGATATTAAGGAAGTTCTGCCGGGACATTATCTAACTGTAACAACTGACTACCATCATAATGTTAAAGTTAAAGATTTATGTTATTGGAAACTTAAAGCAAAACCACATATTGACGACTATAACACTACTGTAGATAAATGCAGCTATCTTATAACTGACAGCATACAAAAGCAAATGGTTTCAGATATTCCTATTTGTACTTTTTTATCAGGTGGATTAGATTCTAGTCTTGTTTCTGCCATTGTGCAGGATAACCTGCCTGATAAGAATTTAAATACTTACTCTTTTGACTTTGTAGACAATGATATTAATTTTAAGTCTAATGCTTTTCAAATTTCAAGGGATAAACCTTTCGTGGATATTATGGTTAACCACATAAATAGTAAACATAAATATTTAGAATGCAATAATTCTAATCAAATTGATTGTCTTTTTAAAGCAGTTGATGCAAGAGATATTCCAAATATGGCTGATGTTGAATCATCCATGCTTTATTTCTGTAATCTTGTTTCTAAAGAATGCCGTGTAACTTTAACCGGAGAATGTGCCGATGAAATATTCGGTGGCTATCCGTGGTTTCACAGGAGAGAAATGTATATGCAAAACACATTTCCATGGTCTTACGATTTAAGCCCTAGAATTGTTTTGTTTAAAGATGATTTCATTAATTCACTGCCATTAAAAGAATATGTAGATGACGCTTATGAGACTTCAATTAACCAATGCCCTCATACAGACGGCGAAACCATAACTGAATACAACCGTAGAAAGATTTCCTGGTTAAACATCCGTTGGTTTATGATGACTCTTTTAAATAGGATGGACAGATGCAGTATGTATTCAGGACTTGAAGCAAGAGTTCCTTTCGCAGATTACCGCATACTGGAATATGTTTTTAATGTTCCATGGGAATACAAATGTTATAATAATCAGGTAAAAAGTCTTCTTGTTGAATGTGGGAAAAAATATCTTCCACCTGAAATTCTTTACCGAAAAAAAAGCCCATATCCTAAAACCTATGATCCGACTTACGAAAAACTTCTCGGAACTATGGTTATTGAAGAATATAAATCTAATAATAAATTACAGAAATATATTGATTACAACAAACTAATTAAATTTATAAACAGTCCAAAAGACTATGGAAAACCATGGTATGGCCAGCTAATGGCTGGTCCACAAATGCTTGCATATGTGCTACAAATCAGTTATATGTTACGTAAATACAATCTTTAAAATAAGAGGCTTTAGCACTACTGACATAACAATCCTTTTGTTATCATAATTAGTGATAAAGCCTCTTATTTTTAGTTATTTTAAAACATAATTTTCCAATCGACTGGTTTTATTTATTTGTTCTGAAATTGCTTTATTTACATTGTCCACTTCTTCCTTAAAGTTAGACGCCGACATTCTAAGTGCCCCATGTCCCATTATTATGAGCTGTTCTAAAGCATCTGACGTTGCAACTGTAACCTGAAACTTATTGGCAAGTTTGTGAGTTGTTTTTGCTATATACATATCTGCTGTTTCAGCCTCTTTAGTATATACTACATAGATATTATGATATTTTGAAACAGTTTCTGCATGTTTTTTTACATTATAAGCATCAAAAACAACAATAACTGTATTACCTTTATACCCCTGATAATTACACATTATATCTAAAAGTCTGTCTCTTGCTCCATCAATGTTTGTTTTTGCAATTTCCTTTAATTCATCCCAGGCAAAAACAATATTATAACCATCTACTAAAAGACACTGAGGTAAGACTTTTTTATGTGTGGCTTTTTGTTTATTTTCACTATACTGTCTTACTTTTTTCTCATTATACTTCTTTCTTTTTATTGGTCCGAATGTTTTTTCAAAGATTTCTTCTAATTCCTTATCTGTTGCATAGGAATCTCTGTATGTATTGCTTGCGCTTCTTATTACAGGTACATTTTCAATATCATACATTTCACCATTTTTAGAATCTGTTTTCACATGCATATATTGTTCAACCTGATCCCACGGAACAACAAATCCTGCACCATGCGAACAAAAAACCGAACCTGTAGGATTTGCAATATCTGCCTCACTGTCATAGGCTTTTTCAGCTATTATTTCCTCACTGTTGTGGCACGGACCATATCCTTTGTAATCAAGAGACAATGTCCCGGTTCCATGAGTATATTCATTAACAGTATTAATGTAATCCCCAATTGTTGCAGCAGGTGCAAAGCCTGTTATTACACTCATTTCTCCTTCTGTTTCAGGCTGATTAATATTGCCACTCATTTGATCAATGTCTGTCATTGCCCTGCCTATATTTTCTGAAGGAATTTTCAAAGTAAAATTATAATACGGTTCAAGCAATACAGATTCTGCCTTTTTTAATCCCTGCCTTATAGCTCTATATGTTGCCTCTCTAAAATCTCCACCTTCCGTATGCTTAAGATGAGCCTTTCCTGCTACAAGAGTAAAACGAATGTCTGTTATAGGCGAACCTGTTAAAACACCTTTATGTTCCTTCTCTGCCAAATGTGTCATAATAAGTTTCTGCCAGTTACGACTTAAAAGACTTTCATTTAAATTAGATTCAAATGTAATTCCACTTCCAAGCTGTCCCGGTTCCATTAATAAATGAACTTCCGCATAATGTTTAAGCGGCTCAAAATGTCCTACACCTTCCACTATGTTATTTATAGTTTCTTTGTACAAAATAGAGCCTGTTCCAAACTCAACATCCATATCGAAACGTTCTTTTATAATATGTTTTAGCACCTGAATCTGAATAGGCCCCATAACGTTGGCTATTATTTCTTTAGTTTCTTCATTCCATTTTAAATTTAAAGTAGGATCCTCTTCTTCTAACTCTTTTAACATTTTATAAGCCTGATTAATATTTACATTTTCAGGTATAATAATCTGGTATGAAAGTACAGGCTGAAGATTGGGACTCTCAGACTGCATTTCAAAGCCAAGTCCCTGTCCCGGATATGTATTATTAAGACCTGAAATTGCACAGATACATCCGGCATCTGCCTCACTAATACTCTTAAACTTTTCTCCTGAATAAACTCTTATGTCATTAATCTTTTCAGACCACTGATTTCCATCTGTAATTCCACTAAGTATATCCTTAACTTTTATGAAGCCACCCGTTATTTTCATATAAGTTAATCTTACGCCGTTTTCTTTAACTATCTTAAAAACCTTTGCCCCGAATTCTTCATGATAAACAGGTTCAAAAGAATATCTGTTAATTCCATCAAGTAACTTATCAATACCTTCATTCTTTAATGCTGAACCAAAATAGCATGGGAAAAGCTTTCTTTCATAAACTAAGTCAGCAATAGTTTCATCTGAAATTTCGCCTGATTCCATATACATTTCAAGTACATCCTCGTCACAAACTGCAATGGCTTCCATATCTTTTTCTTCCACTGAAAGATCAATTACACCATCCCCAAATTTGTTCCTTATATTGGTTAAGGCAAACTCCTTGTTAGTTCCCGGCATATCTATCTTATTTACAAAAATAAATGTTGGAATATTATACTTATTTAATAATTTCCATAAAGTTTCAGTATGCCCCTGAACACCTTCACTTCCGCTTACAACCAAAACCGCATAATCCAAAACCTGTAAAGTTCTTTCCATTTCAGCAGAAAAGTCCACATGTCCCGGTGTATCTAATAATGTGATTTTTGTGTCTGCATATTCAAGTTCAGCCTGTTTAGAAAAAATTGTTATTCCTCTTTGTTTTTCTAAATCAAAGTTGTCTAAAAAAGCATCTTTATGGTCCACACGGCCTAACTTTCTTATTTTTCCTGTTGCATATAAAAAAGCTTCCGATAAAGTAGTTTTACCACTATCAACGTGTGCTAAAATTCCTAAAGTGATTTTTTTCATATTTATATATATCCTCTGTTCTATTTATATCTAAGTTTTTTAATTTGATTTTTTGTCTGTATTTCCCAATTTATGATTACAAAGTCTTTCCCCCACCTTTGTGCAGGCACAAGTTGGTTAGGACTTTGGAACACTGTAATCATATTTTACTGTAATATTCTAACTGTTTCAAGAATATATTAATTCGTCAGGGTATTGTCAGAATATTGGATTTTATTTACCAAATCTTTACACATAACTTTTTAAAATTAATTAATCGGCTAATAATTTTATTTTCATTCTTAAATATGTTAAGTTAGTCTTGCCAATGACACTGTTATTCTAGGTGTTCCATCTTACGAACCTTCCGGCAGGGAAAATCTTAAAGAAATACAAATTTCTAAGAAACATAAATGGTGTAACAAAAAAATTCAGGAATTAAATCTCCCAACCAACGTTTTAATTGCTCTTGTAAAACGCGGTTCTGAAAATCTAATTCCTGATGGAAGTACAACAATTCTGGAAAATGATATAATTGTTCTGTACAAATAATATTTTATTTAACATCTTATTTTTTATTCTTTACGAACTGACTTACAAAGTCTTCGTAAGGACAAGGTCTGCCAAAAAAATAACCCTGGAAGAAATTAGGACACATACTCTTAATTTTTTCCATTTCTCCCTTTGTTTCAACACCTTCTATACAAATCTTTAAGCCTAAATTAAATACCATCTTGTGTATTAATGTAAGCATATTATAATCGTACTCATTATTAAGAGCTTTTGCTGTAAAATTTCTGTCAATCTTGATTAAGTCAGGCTCTAACTGAGACATATAGTTAAAATTAGAATATCCTGTTCCAAAATCATCAAGTGCAAGACCTACTCCTCTTTCCTTTAAAGCTGACCATATTTTCATATATCGCTTATTACTTTCAAGAAGTCCGCTTTCAGTCATCTCTATTATAATGCTTGACGGATTAATATTATATTTCTCAATAGCTGTCGTAACATCTTTTACAAGATTGCTCTTTATAACCTGAATATATGATACGTTAATATTTACATGAAACTCAGGTATTACAGCCTGTATCTCTTTACATTTCTTTATTGCCTCATTAATAATCCACTTACCTACAGGAACAACCAAGCCTGTCTCTTCAAGGATTGGAATAAAAATGTTAGGTGGAAGTATATTGCCATCTTCACTCTTATATCTTAGAAGTGCTTCTGCTCCACAAACATTACCTGTAACAACATCTACCAATGGCTGATAGTATAATTCATAACCTTTAAAATTGTCAGCAACACTCTTTCTTAAACTTTGTGTAAGTTGCTTAATCATGAGAAACTGATTATAGTCCTCATAGTTAAAAACATAATATTGGTTCTTACCGTTCTTCTTAGACTTATTAAGTGCATATTCAGAATAACGCATTATGTTCTTATATGTCTTTTCTTCAAGAGTTGACAAATCAAGTATGCCACCTGAAACGGTAAACATAACTTCATACTGAATACTTTCTACATATCTATCAATGGCATGTCTTATACTATGATATACACTCTTTGCTTCATCAATTCCTGTTGCAAGATAATCTACAATAATAAATTCATCAGACACAACTCTGTAAAGCTGCTGTTCACCTTTTAAGCAACCTGATATACATTCCGCTGTATCTTTCAAAACCTTATCCCCGTATTCTATACCATATCTCTCATTAATCTCTCTAAAATCATCAAGTCCAAGGCGTAATACGAAACCGCTCTTAAAAATTTTAGATGATATTTGTATGTACTTCTCTAAGCTTGTCTGACCTAACAATCCACTAACATTGTCAGCTTTCTGCTTAGCACCAATCTGGTTAATACACCCTATTAGAACCCTTGAAGAATCTTTTAGCTTACAAACCACTCCACGGCAGTTAATCCAAACGGGATTCAGTTCTTTATCAATCCAACGATACTGAAGATTATGTACGTTATTTTTTCCACTGATAATCCCTTTTAACTCCTGCTCAAGCATAGAAAAATCTTCAGGATAGCAAATCTTTCTATGTTCCTCTATAACATTATTAAATTCATTTCGTTCTAATGGGAATTTCTCTGTAGCGTGTACTGACATATAATAATAGTCATTGTCCAGGTCATACAAGTACAAATAATCATCTACTGAACTGTCAAACATCTTAATAACCGAACACAACTGTCTGACAGTTAGCTGGGGATATTCATTGTTCAATATTTTCTACCTCCCATACACATATAATGTACCTTTCAATTTCCCTCATACGTTAGTAATTATAACCTATTATAGTAAAATAAACAATGTAATATTGGTGGTTTTTGACAAAATATTACGACAATTTCTGATGTTTTTCGATTGCTTAATTTACTAAAAAAGAGTAAAGCATAGGTTGTTTCTGTTTTTACTATACCAATTCTTTACTCTTTTATAAATTTAATTTATTTTATAAACTTTATTTTACAAACTCTGTGTACATATAGCCCTGCTTACCATTCTTTTTGTTCTTTACGCGGCCCTTATACCAGCCATTTTTTGTCCTACCATAAATGTATACTCTTGTTCCATTACCATATGAAGAAATTATTGAATATTTCTTGCTTGGTCCTGAACGAAGTATAAGCTTACCATCATCTACAGTTACCTTAGCCTTCCAAACTGTTCCTGTTGCTTTAATATAACCTATCTTGCCTTTGTACTTAATACAATACCAATCTTTCTTTATATCAAGAATTGTAATCTTTTCTCCGGCTTTTATTCTCTTTAAAACCTTAGATGCTTTATTCTTTTTCTGATACATTTTGATTTTCTGTGTAGTTCTGGCAGATTTCTTCATTGTAATTGTGTATGTCTGCTTAATCTTTGGAATTATCTTCTGTGCCTGAAGGATTTCTCCACATATCTTACACTTACTTCCAGCTGTTAATCCTGTTCTGTTAACTGTAGCTTTTACTGCTTTAAGCTTAACAGGTGTATGTCCTTTTGCCTTTACTACCTGCTGTTTTTCAATTATATAACCACATACAGAACATTTCTTGCCTGCGGTAAGTCCGTCTTTTGTACAAGTACTGCTTACTGCCGGAATAACTACAACTTTGTGCTTTTCAACAGTTTTTAAAATCTTCTCACCACAATCAGCATTTTTACAATTATGCCAATGATTTTCTGCATCACTGCTCCATTTTGTATCGCTTACATGAATACACTTAACAACGGAAACTGTACCATCGTTAGCCTTTAAAGCTATGTCTTCGCCATTAACATTAATTGCCTGTTCAATCTTAAGTGATACAATGTATGGTTTAAATTCTGCATCCTTAGAAGCTATAAATTCTAAAGTCAAAACTGAACCGTTCTGTTTATTGTTTTCAAAGTTATTAAGATTTGCAAGATATATGTACTCTTCCTTATTTTCATTTTTATTTCCTACATCTCCGCTTTAATATAAATGTTATAGCATATATTTATTCCAGTCTCTTCATATTTTTAACTAAATTGTATGACCTTTTTTGTTTAGCTATACATTATATATGTTGTACTATGCAATTATAAAAAATATATAAGGGGGAAACACAATGCCATTTGTTGAAATTAATGTAAAAAATGAAATTGAAAAGCAAAGACATAATAATCCAAAACGCAAAAAAAGTACCGCAATCCCTTTGATTACGGCACTTTCAAGTGTTTTATTTAATTGTTTTAATTAGAACTTGCCAGCGTTAGCTGCTTCCTCAACGGAAACGGCAACTGCTACTGTAGCACCAACCATTGGGTTGTTACCCATTCCGATAAGACCCATCATTTCAACGTGAGCTGGAACTGATGAAGAACCTGCGAACTGAGCATCTGAATGCATACGTCCTAATGTATCTGTCATACCATATGAAGCTGGACCTGCAGCCATGTTATCTGGATGAAGTGTACGTCCTGTACCACCACCTGATGCTACTGAGAAGTACTTCTTACCCTGTTCGATACATTCTTTCTTGTATGTACCTGCAACAGGATGCTGGAATCTAGTTGGGTTTGTTGAGTTACCTGTAATAGATACACCAACATTTTCGTGATGCATGATTGCAACACCTTCCTGAACATCGTCAGCACCGTAACATTTTACAGTTGCACGAAGTCCATCTGAATAAGCTTTTTCGTAAACGATGTTTAACTTAGCTTCTTTATAATCATATTTTGTTTCAACATATGTGAAACCATTAATTCTTGAAATAATCTGAGCTGCATCTTTTCCAAGACCATTTAAGATAACTCTTAAAGGTTTCTTACGAACCTTGTTAGCCTTTTCTGCGATACCGATAGCACCTTCAGCAGCTGCGAATGATTCGTGTCCTGCAAGGAATGCGAAACATTCTGTTTCTTCTTCAAGTAACATCTTTCCTAAGTTACCATGTCCAAGACCTACTTTTCTGTGGTCAGCAACAGAACCAGGAATACAGAAAGCCTGAAGACCTTCACCGATTGCTGCAGCAGCATCAGCAGCTCTTCTACAACCTTTCTTAATAGCGATAGCTGCACCTACTGTGTAAGCCCAGCATGCATTTTCAAAACAAATTGGCTGAATCTTTTTAACCTGTTCGTAAACATCTAATCCAGCGTCCTTTGTAATCTTTTCAGCTTCTTCGATAGAAGCAATACCATAACTATTTAAAACAGAATTAATCTGGTCAATTCTTCTTTCATATGATTCAAATAATGCCATTGTTGTTACCTCCTATTCCTTTCTTGGATCGATAATCTTAACAGCGTCATCAACACGACCATACTGGCCTTTTGCTTTTTCCCAAGCTGTTGTAGGATCATCACCATTTTTGATAAAGTCTGTCATCTTTCCTAAGCTAACAAACTGGTAACCAATAACTTCATTATCAGCATCAAGAGCGATACCTGTTACATAGCCTTCTGCCATTTCAAGATATCTAACACCTTTAGCCTTTGTAGCGTACATTGTACCAACCTGTGAACGAAGTCCTTTTCCTAAATCTTCAAGTCCGGCACCAACTACAAGACCGTCATCTGAGAAAGCACTCTGAGTTCTACCATATACGATCTGTAAGAATAATTCTCTCATAGCTGTATTGATAGCATCACAAACTAAGTCAGTATTTAAAGCTTCAAGAATTGTCTTTCCCTGAAGAATTTCAGCTGCCATAGCTGCTGAATGTGTCATACCTGAACATCCGATTGTTTCGATTAATGCTTCTTCAATGATACCTTCTTTAACATTTAATGTAAGCTTACAAGCCCCCTGCTGTGGAGCACACCAGCCAACACCATGTGTAAAACCTGAAATATCTTTGATTTCTTTTGAGTGAACCCATTTTCCTTCTTCTGGAATTGGAGCAGGTTCATGCTTTGCGCCCTTAGCTACAGGACACATCATTTCAACTTCTTTTGAATAAATCATCTGAATAAATACTCCTTTCGAAATATAAACTATGGATTAAAATCCATGTTAATGCAGTATAGATAACATAATAAATTATTACTGCTCTATCTGTGAGTTTTCATTATCGCCCACACTCGCATTGTATTTTCTCATAAAATGACAAAATAGTCCATAGTTTAATCGAAAGTTTTTTATTTTTAAGTAATTATTTCTGCTTTTTACTAATAACTATATCTCCAAATTGTTTTTATTTGATTTTTTATTCTGTCAAAACTCCATTTTTTTGTACTTCTTACTCTACAATATGGATCATTAACAAGAAATCCTTCATCTGTGTAACCGTATATTACAATAAAGTGTCCCTGTGTTGTAAAATCTCCTGCACCAACAGAGCAAATCAGCATATTTCCGTTATCAAGTGCATTTTCCATCTCAATCTGTGAAACAGCCATCTGATTAACAGTTATTCCGTAGCTCTTAGCCACCTGCGACATTAAAAGCCATGATGTTCCCTGTCCATTAACATAATATCCATTCTCTTCACTGTATCTGGCTACTTCTGCCGGTGTAGCTTCTGAATTATGCGTAAGTCCTACAATAACCATTGACATACATGTGGGACCGCAGCCTGCCATACCGATATTTTCATCACCATAAGGGATATAAGCCCATCTTTCATCCCACTGAATAAATAAAGGATGTGCACTTTTTCTTTCTTTTTCTGTAAGTTTAATATCACTTAAATCTATTTCCTCATTAGAATCCTGTGTTGTTTCCTGCACTGTTTCTGTCTCTGTTAAAGTTGTTTCTTCTGATTCGTCTGATTGTGTTTTTAAATATTTTAAAGTGTACTGATTGTCAGGATATCCAATAAGAAAATCCTGCATTTCAGGATTGTTCAAAACTGCATTAAGCATTCCCTTTGGATATTCATCTATTCTGTCATAAATCTTTTTGTATTTTTCATCGTGTTTTGATCGTTCTTTAAGCTCTGCAACGATTTTTTCTGTTGTTCTTGTTTTAGGCTTAATTGTTTTATATACTTTTGTATTCTTGTTTGTTGTAGTTTCAGTTTCCTTCTGTGCTGTGTTATTTTTATTTTCAGTAATAGATGCTGTTACTTCTTTTTTCGCCTCTCTTGACTTTTCAGCAGGTAATATTACAACAATCGAAAAAATAATAATTACAACTAATGCTATGGGATAAATATTTCTTTTTAGTACAATCAAAAGTTTTTCTCTTGGTGTAAGTTCTCTCCTTCTTCTACTTCTTCGTGTGTAATCTCTGTTATTTTCCATTATTTATACCCATATCCTTATATTTTTTCTACGCTTCTCATTAAATTAATTGAAAACTAATTCAATTTTTATGTACCAATATTTAATTGCACAATTATTATCATATCCTTATGTGTATCATTTTTGCATACTTTTTTTATTCTACTAATTCAAAGCAAAAAAAACAATATCAAAAACTACTTAAATTTCACTTTTTTCGTCTTTGATATTGTTTAGATTGTGATAAGATGCTTATTTTAATTTTTTTACCACTTTATAATTGTTTAAATCCAGTACTTTTACGTCTTTTCCCAGAGTGACGATGTAGAAATAGTTATCTATATAAAGTCCTCTCACAGCACAAGACTCCCCTGATAATGAAACTTCTGCAAGCTTTTTAAATTTATTATTTTCAAACCTGTATAAAACATAAACATCATCGTAGTTACCATTTGAAAGTGTTGCATTAAATCCGATTAAGTTCTTTTCTTTATCTACTATAATTGATTTATAATCATATAAGGCATCTGAATCCATATATCTTTTCAACACCTTCTTAGAAATCTGTTTTGCCTTTCCATTAGATACATTGTACATTTCAAGTTTCAGATATTTATCATTTTCCATTCCAAGTCCTAACATTGAATTTTCATCATAGAAATGAAGATAATCTGAGTAGCCCGGAAGTTTCAACTTTCCTACGATTTTAGGATTTTTCATATCTGAAAAGTCTACTGTAAATAATGGATCAGTATTTTCGTATGTTACAAAATATCCATAGTTGCCCAGGTATCTTACTGCATAAACACTTTCATTCTTTGCAAGTTCTTTAATACTTGCCACCTCTTTAAGATTTTCATCAAGTACATATACATTATTATCTAAAACTTCTTCCTCATAATATTTTTCATAATCGTTAGTGTTCACACTATTTTCGGTAATTATTTTACCTTTTCCATCTTTAAGAACTGTTCTTTCTCCCGCATATGATGAGGTACTATTACTTGAAACAAATCTTAAGCATCCGGCTTTTTCATCAAAAGACAGATTGCTATCTACGTATCCTTCTACACTGTTTTCGTTTACAAAGTTTAATTTTCCGTCTTTATATGAATACTTTACAATATTTGTTTTTATCTGACTTTTAAAATATCCTATTTTTCTTGTTTCTGTAACCTTTGACCAGTCATATTCTCCACCATATGCCTTTTTGACCTTTTTTATTTCCTTGGCTGACAGATTTTTTTTGGATTCCTGCAATTTTCCAATATTTGTCTTTTTTAGCATATTCTTGCCTTTTTTTGTGTCAGAAATATCTATTTCCTCATATTCATCATCAATTAAATATATGTTGTTTTCACTGACATATACGTTTTGAACATTTCCTGCAATTGCTGTCTGATCATAGAATTTGTCGGGGTTATTAATATCCATAACTGTTATAACAGTATAACTGCAGTCATCTATTTTGTTTGGCAAATAGATTTTTGAATAATCCATTGGCTTTTCATTAATTTCAGGTACACAGGAGTCTTTTTTGTCAGTTATGTTTACATTTGCCTCAGATATTGTATAAACATAATTACCACTTAATTTTGATGAATCAAAAGCTCCCTGCTGAGTGTTCTGTTTTATTAATTTAGGATTACTTCTGTCTGTTATATCATAAACAGATATTATTGTTATGGATTTTCCGTTGTTTACTCCACAACCTTTAGACGTAACCGAATCTTCTATGCCATACAGAACATCATCTTCATATACACCTGAAATTACTATTAATTTATTATCTGCATAATATATCTCTTTTACATTTACATCTTCTTTGTTATATTTAATCTTTATTTTTGCTATTTTTTTAGTCTCTTTGCCCTGTGCCTTCACAATATTTACTACCGGCTTTTTGTCATTTACAATATAAATATATTCACCATCAGTTTTTACAACATCACCTTCATCCACACCTTCTGTCTGGATATTTGTTGTTGAATATGCTTTTGAATCTGATTTTTTCTTTACGCCATCACTGGATATGGTACTGTCAGAACTACTACTTTTTGCTGTTGCCTTAGTTCTATATGTATCGCTATGATCTGTAGCTTTTTCTGACATTGTTTTGTATATTTCATCATAAGAAGATGCCATTCTTGATTCATTGTTTTTTGCTACATGGACTGTTCTTGAAGCCAGTTCTCTTGCTTTGTTTTCAGTGTTTGTTCTATACCAGAAAACTGTTCCAACAACCAATACAAGACAGGCTGCAAACCCTGTGCAAAGTCTGATTATCATCTTATTTTTGTTTTTTCTGCCTGTGGTTCTAATCTGATTAATCACATTAATATCTGTAGAAATCTTTGGAATATCTTCGCTGTCCTTTTTTATAAGATTTGCTATTTCCATGTTTTCCACATCAATTTCATCGTTTAGTTTATTTTTCATTTCTTCATTCTCAACCTTTTTGCTCGATTTATTCATTACTCTACCTCCAAATACTCTTTCATCTTCTTAAGACTTCTGTTAAGCCTTGATCTTACAGTTGAAGGATTCATTGATAGAATTTCTGCTACCTCATTGCTTTTATAGCCTTCCACTACGCATAAAGAAACAATCATTCTATCTTCCGTATTTAGTTTTGATAACGCTATCTTCACATCTGTTTTTTCGGCATTGCCAATGTTACTGTTGCTTTCAACTTTTTCCATATGACTTTCGTCTTTTATGTTAGGATTAAAAACATTAAATTTATTGTATTTATAATTAAGTTTCTGCTTGCACTTATTAGTTAGGATTTTTAAAATCCAACTTTCAAATGCATCTGCTGACTTTAACTTTTTAATACCTTTTAATGCATCAATAATTGTTTCACTTACTATGTCTTTTGCAAGCTCACTATTTCCTAATATGTACAAAGCCATTTTGTATAAATCATTGTTTATATCTATGTATATTTGTTCAAAAGCCTGCATATTGCCTTTGGTTGCCGCCAAAACATCTTTCCTGTTAAAATTCATACCGGGTACCCTCTTCCTACTTTTAACTTTTTGCGTTTACATTTATATAGTGTAATAAATTTCTCAAACTGTTGCATTAAATTTAAAATAATTTTCTTATTAAAGAAAAATATCTTTTTGGCATATGTCTTTTCATACGCAAAAAGATATTTTCAAATTATTCTTTGATTATATTATTATAAATAGAACTGATTTCATTCTCATCCATATAAGGTATTAAGTAGTCATCGTGCAACATTGATGCAAGGATATGCAGACCACCTTTAGCAATTCTTAATTTTTCTTCCAATATGTTTTGATTAATTGTTATGTACTGTATATTACAATATTTAATTAATGAATATCTGGTTCCCATAGAACCTTCCCTTACTCCAACCAATTCGTCACCAATGAAAACACCACAGGTAATGAAACTTAAAATCTTTGCTATAAACATATAAAAAAGTATAAATGCTGAACCTGCAACAATTGCCATTTCAAACACTTTTGAAGGATTTACATAATAAATTATGCTTGCTGCAACAATCAAAACAATAACAGAATTAATTAAGAAATCCACAATATATTTTATTTTGGCTTTATCAGGTTGTTTCTTTATATCCCCATCAATTCCTTCGCTAAATTCCGGCAATAACTTGTCAATATATGATTTTAACTGTTTCCTGCTACAATAAAATGTAAAATAGGCACTGGCCTTATCATCATCATTTAAGCCTACATTTACTATTTCAGCTGAATATTTTCTAAAAATTCTTGCAATAAATGTCTGATGAACTACAATGGCATTAATCTTGTCTATGGGAATGGCAAAATCTACTTTATTGTAAAGACCATATTTTATATAAAGCTTGTTCTTTCCACGTCTTGCCTTAAAATCATACATTTTAAGAAAACTTTTTGCCATAGAATAAAGAGAACCTATAATCAAAATGATTAAAGTAATTGCACCACCTAATGAAGCAATAATTGTTTTTCCATCGTTTATGTCCGAAACAATTCCTGCTATAAAACCGGCTAAAGAACCTAAAAATAAAAGTATTGTTCCAACACTTAGAGAATAAAAACCATTTGTAATAATGTCTTTTGATGTTACTTCAATGTCATATTTCACGTAAGGATTAACTTCTTCCTCTTTTTCAAGAATTGTTCCTGTGTTAATTTCTTCAACACGTCTATTTATATAATTTCGAAGTTCTTCTCCCTGTTGCTTTTTTAGTATAAGCTTAATATCTGTACTATCTGCAGTGGATAAGCTATTAGTATCCAGTTTCAAATTGCAAGTTCCAATAATCATTTCAAAAATATTCTGATTAATATTGACATTAGAAATATTCTTTATTCCAACAGTATTCTTTACACTTCTTAATGTATTTCTCTCAACTGTTATTGTGTCGTTGCCAATTATTATCCAGGTTTTATACCATCTTCTAACATTAAAGCCTATAACAAGACCTAGTACTGCCAGAATTGTAATCACAACGATAATCACAATCATTGCATATTTAGGATTATCTATCAAAGCTACTACATCGTTGCTATCTCCATCAGTATCACTTAATATGTCCGGGATTGACTGAACCCCAACAATAAACAGAAATATTAACAACCCACCCAGCTGTTCAATAACATCGGAGAAATGATTTCTAAATCTTTTTGTTTCCATACTCATTACTCCTGTGTTTCATTCAGCTTTTTCTGTTCTTCTTCATTTCGTTTTTTCTGCTCTTTGGCAATTTGATTCTTCTGTTCTACTGCAATCTGGTTTATTTTCTGTTTTAGGCTTTCAGTTATTTTTTCTGCTTTTTCATTTTCAAGAAATCTTATTTCCACATCACCACCTGCAGTTGTAACATTAACTCTTGCCACATTGCAAAGCTTGTCGAAAGGTCCCTGACTAATCTGTAGTTTATGTAATCTTTCAATTGGAACTATATTTCTTTTTGTAAAAACATATCCCTCGATAATATCAATCGATTCCTCATCTATCTTATATCTGTATCTGTGAAATCTAAAAACAGGACTAATGATAGCGTTAAAAACCAATATTATTGCAATTATCAATCCCAAAATAACTAATATTCCAATATTATTTGGAATAACAAAAAATAATTCCAGCACAAATATAATAGCAAGTACCGCTATTGTTCCCGTAATTGTCCCAAAGTACATATTCAAAAGTGCGTTTTTTGATAATTTTTCGTACATTTTCTCCCTCTTTCTACTTTTTATAAAATCATAATTAAAGGCTGTCAATATGACAGCCTTTAAACATAAGCTTAACAACTATCAACATTTAAGATAATTATTTAGCTTCAATATATCCCTTTGCAACAAGAAGTTCTGCTGAAAGAACAGCTCCGCCTGCAGCACCTCTTAATGTGTTATGTGATAAACCTACAAACTTGTAGTCATATACTGTATCTTCTCTTAAACGTCCAACTGAAATTCCCATACCTTTTTCAAAGTTAACATCTAACTGAACCTGTGGTCTGTTATCTTCTTCAAGATACTGGATGAACTGCTTTGGAGCACTTGGAAGATCAAGCTCCTGTGGTTCCCCACTAAACTTAGTCATAGCTTCAATAAGCTGTTCTTTAGTTGGTTTCTTAGCAAACTTAACAAATACTGCTGCTGTATGTCCGTCTAATACAGGTACTCGGATACACTGTGTTGTGATAACAGGACTTGTTGCTTTTTTTATAACACCATCTTCAATCTTGCCCCATAATCTAAGTGGTTCCTGTTCTGACTTTTCTTCTTCACCGCCAATGAAAGGAATAATATTTCCCAGCATTTCAGGCCAGTCCTTAAATGTCTTTCCTGCACCTGAAATAGCCTGGTATGTTGTTGCTACAACTTCTGTTGGCTCAAATTCTTTCCATGCTGTAAGTACAGGAGCATAACTCTGAATTGAACAGTTAGGTTTAACAGCAACAAAACCTCTCTTTGTACCAAGTCTTTCCTTCTGATACTTAATCACTTCATAATGTTCCGGGTTGATTTCCGGAACAACCATAGGAACATCAGGAGTCCATCTATGTGCGCTATTGTTTGAAACTACAGGAGTTTCTGTCTTAGCATAATCTTCTTCAATCTTCTTAATTTCTTCCTTAGTCATATCAACTGCACTAAATACAAAATCAACTGTTGAAGCAACAGCTTCTACTTCGTTAACATTATGTACAATCATCTTTTTAACTGATTCAGGCATTGGAGCTTCCATTTTCCATCTATCACCTACAGCATCTTCATAAGTCTTTCCTGCTGAACGTGGGCTTGCAGCCAAAGTTGTAACTTCAAACCATGGATGATCTGCTAACAAAGTAATAAATCTCTGTCCAACCATACCTGTTGCACCTAAAATACCTACTTTAAGTTTTTTGTCTAATTTCATCATCTTTGTGTTCTCCCTTATGATTTTAATTTTATTTAAATGAATTAGTTTACCATATTAATAGAAATCTGACCAACCATCGTCATTCTTATTAGAATTTCCTGAATTATTCTTCTTTGAAGTTGTGGTCTTTTCTGTTTTAGATGAGTTCTTCTTTGTCGTTTCAGAATCATTACCAAATATATCCACAGCATAATTATCTCCAGGTCCATAACTTCCATATGTATCGTCTGAAGGTTTGCTGTTCTTACTATTGTTATTCTTTGTTGCCTTCTTTGTTGATTTATTTGTTTTCTTACCTGATTTCTTAGTTGTTGCCTTTTCATCAGTCTTTGAACTACTGCTTCCATTCTTGTTGGTAACAACTGTGTTTTTACTATTATCTGCAACTGTTCCCTTTTCACCGGCTACTGTTGCTTTCTGAACTGATTCCGTATTAGTTTCTGTTGTAGTCTCTATCACTGTTGTTTCAAACGTGGTTGTGTTATTTTCATCTTTGACAGTCTGTTTTCCTGTTTTATCTTTAATAAAAACTACTGCAATTATTATAACTATAATTCCTACAACAATTCCAAAAATCTTCTTATTCTTCATCTTATGCCTCCCCTAAATATACTTTATTATTATTAATATCATAAGTTATTCCATTAAATGAAACACTTTCTGACTCTGTATTCTGTTGTTTCTTTTCTCGCTGTTCCTTAAGATAACTATCATATGCCGTTACTGATTTCTTATAAGTGTCTGACATACATTCCTTATAAACCATAGTCATAAATGAACAGAAAAGACTTATAATAATTATTCCAATAATTGATGAACCGGCATCATGTTTCTTAAATAATGGCAAAGAATCCCTGTATTTAAAATTGGATAAAAATATTGCCGGGCTGAAAAACCATACTATAAAGAAAATATATTTCAATACGGTTATTACATAGTCCATTGGTTCAAATTTATAATAACTAAGTTCACCGTAAATACCTGTTCCTATATAGAAAATCATAAATGCATAATATAAAATAGCCGGAACCATCTTATATACTGCACCTGACCTGAAACCAAACAGTTTCACGCTTCCACTATCGTAATTGTTGGCTTTGGTATTCTTTCCATCATACCTAGCATATATATCTTTTTCTTTCTTGGGTTTGTATGGTTTATATGCCATCTCTGCTCCTTAAAATTCTGATTAAGTGGAATATTCCGTACATCAGACTTTCATAATTCCACTAAAATCGTTAATTTAAAGCTCCCGGCGTGACTCGAACACGTGACCTGCTCATTACGAGTGAGCTGCTCTACCAACTGAGCTACGGAAGCCTGTTTACATAATTTAACTATTTATTGTAATAAAGTATACAATGACATTATTATAACTATAAGAAGAAAAAAAGTAAAGACAAAAACACCATGTTTTGATATAATCTAGTTTATGATTTCAATAAAAATAAACGATATAAATAATTTTATGCAAAACCTTCTTGTAAAGGATACTTTTGATTCTTTTTTAATATGTAGCGGAGAAATAATAACAGGTTCTTCCTTCTCCTTTGACGGCCATATTAACAAAGCTTTTTTTGATAAGGATGAAATTGAAAACTTTATCGAAGATTTTGCCACCTGGAAAAACTTAAGAAATATTTGTTTTGAAATAATTAAAGGAAAAAAAGTTCCTACCCGACTTAAGTTGGTTATGGCTTTTCCTAAAGTTAATTATTCAAAAATCGTAAGGGAACTTGGCTCTTCTATTGCTGAAGAGAATATTAGCGGTCTTTATTTTCATATTATATACGAAAGCAATCAGATACATATTATAACCAGTTCTTCCCTTAATCTTTTTACAATGGATAAATCTCTTGATAATTACTGGGATAAATTAATTTCAAAGTTTCTTGAATCCCATTTTGATACAGAGATTTTATAAAAATTGTTAACTAATTGTAAACTTTTAGCACTCACCTTGGTTGAGTGCTAATTTTCTCTTGACTTTTCTTTTTTACGTGTCTACAATATCCTTTAGAATTGAAAATGAACAATAACAAAGGAGTGATTTTTATGTCAAACAAAAAGGGTAGTCTTTCAATTAACAGTGAAAATATTTTCCCTATTATTAAGAAATGGTTGTATTCAGACCATGACATTTTTTTCAGAGAATTAGTATCTAATGGTTGTGATGCCATTACAAAATTAAAGAAACTTGAAATGATGGGTGAAGCTGAAATAGCTAATGATGAAGAATTTAAGATTCAGATTCTTGCAAACCCTAAAGAGAAAACTCTTACTTTCATCGATAATGGTCTTGGTATGACTGCTGATGAAGTAGACGAATACATTAACCAGATTGCTTTTTCGGGTGCAGAAGCTTTCCTTGAACAGTATAAGGATAAAACTTCTGAAGACCAGATTATCGGTCATTTCGGTTTAGGTTTTTATTCAGCATTTATGGTTGCTGATAGAGTAACTATTGAAACTTTATCTTATAAGAAAGATGCCAAAGCAGTTCTTTGGGACTGTGAAGATGGTATGGACTTTACAATGTCAGACTCAGATAAGGCTGATCGTGGTACAAAGATTACTTTATACTTAAACGAAGATAGCGTTGAGTTTGCTAATCTTTTCAGAGCTAAAGAGATTCTTGATAAGTACTGCTCTTTTATGCCTGTTGAAATTTTTGTTTCTGATCCATCAGCAGAGCCTGAATATCAAACAATTATGGAAGAAGAATTAACAGATAAAGATACTGTTATTGAGCATATTGTTGAGCCAGCTAAAACTGAAGAAAAAGAAAAGGAAGACGGAACTAAGGAAACTGTTGAAGTTGAACCAGAAAAGAAAAAAGTAAAAATTTTAAAAAGACCTGTAAGTATCAGTGATACTACTCCTCTTTGGACTAAACATCCTAATGAATGTACTGAAGAAGAATACAGAGAATTCTATCACAAAGTATTCTTAGATTACAAAGAGCCTTTATTCTGGATTCATTTAAATATGGATTATCCATTTAACTTAAAGGGTATTTTGTACTTCCCTAAGATTAATACAGAATATGAATCAATTGAAGGCACAATTAAGCTTTATAACAATCAGGTATTTATTGCTGATAATATTAAGGAGGTTATCCCTGAATTCTTAATGCTTTTAAAGGGTGTTATTGATTGTCCTGATTTACCACTTAATGTTTCACGTTCTGCTCTCCAGAATGACGGTTTTGTCAAAAAGATTTCTGATTACATTACTAAGAAAGTTGCTGACAAACTTTCCGGCATGTGTAAAACCGATAAAGAAGAATACGAAAAATACTGGGATGATATTAGCCCATTCATTAAATTCGGTTGTTTAAAAGACACTAAGTTCTGCGAAAAGATGTCTGATTATGTTTTATTCAAGAATCTTGATGACAAATATCTTACATTTAAGGAATGTCTTGAAGAAAATAAAGATAAACATGAAAATACTATTTTCTACACAAACGATCCTGTTCAGCAGAGCCAGTATGTAAATATGTTTAAGGCTGAAGGAATTGATGCTGTTGTATTAAAAGATGCAATAGACCAGCCTTTCATTTCACAGCTTGAGCAGAAAAATGAAAATGTTAAGTTTGTAAGAATTGATGCTGACTTAAATGATTCATTTACTGAAGAAATAAGTGAAGATGAGCTTAAAGATGCTACTGAAAAATTAACAGAAACATTTAAGAAAGCTTTAAATCGTGATCAGTTAGATGTTAAGGTTCAGAAAATTAAAGACGAAAAAGTTTCTTCAATGATTACTGTTTCAGAAGAAAGCCGTCGTATGCAGGATATGATGAAGATGTATGGTATGTCCGGTATGGACCCTGCAATGTTTGGTGGTTCAGGTGAGACATTAGTATTAAATGCTAACAATGCTCTTGTTAAATACATTTTAGCTAACCCTGAAGGAGAAAATACTGATATTATGTGTAAGCAATTATATGACCTTGCAGTAATTAGTCATACTCCGCTTAATCCTGAATCAATGACAGCATTCATCGAAAGAAGTAATAAGATACTTGAAATCTTGTCAGAGAAATAGGGAAGATGGTTTAAAGTCCGGTTATAGCTGATAGTTTGAAGTCTGGTTATAATTAATGGTTTAAGTCACTGCAAATTACAAAATAAGAATGTAGGAATTATGACATATAACAATGTGGGAAACCTACATTCTTATTTTTTATTTTATGACATGTTGGTACACTTTTCCACGGAGGTGTCCACTCCCAACTCTCCAATATATTGGACGATTTACAGTACAAGAGAACATTTTTATTCCACTTTACTTCAACTCATATTTTTCAAATATTTCATATACTGCCAGGTTATACTTGTATAGGTTCTGGGCTTTTCTAATTAGTTTCGCACACTTATGCGAATCATCAAAGTTAAGTGACATATATGTCCACATTTCTTTCATTTTAAACAGCAAATGCTTGTCTGCTTTCATTATTTTTTCAAAATCATTATATAGTCTGTCATGATATGCCTCTAGCATTTTTTTAGTCAACTTTTTCCCACCTTTGATTTCATTAACAAGGTTTGGGTTTCCAATAAGCCCTCTGCCTATCATGATGCTTCCAATTTTCATTTCTGAATCATCATTTATTTCCTCAATAATTCTATGATAATTCTCCACTGTGTTTATATCTCCGTTATAACAAACCGGATTCTTACTGTTTTCCAAAGCATACTTAAAGGCTTCCATGTTTGGAGTTCCCTTGTATAGTTGCTCTCTTGTTCTTGGATGTACTATCAACTGGCTAATTGGATATCTATTGTAAACTTCAAGTATATTTTCAAACTCATCCGGCTCATACATTCCTATTCTTGTTTTTACAGATATTGATAAATTATGACCTTCACTGTTCTTCTTCTCTAACCAGTTGAATGTTTCATCAAAAAATCTGTCCATTGCTTCCGTATCTTTTAGGAAACCTGCCCCTTTGTTTTTAGACACAACAGTGCCTGAAGGGCAGCCGGCATTCAAATTAATTTCTTTATCATAGCCCAATTCAATTAACTGATTTGCTGCCTTTATAAAGTAATCTGCCCGATTTGCCAGAATTTGTGGCACCAAATTAATCCCTTTATTATTGTTTTCCGGCAAAAGATCTCTTATTTCTTTTCCTTTTAATCTATCATTAATCGATGGGGATATGAAAGGTGCATAGTACTTATCCACGTCATCAAACAAATCATTATATGCGTTTCTATATGTAAATCCTGTTACACCTTCAAGTGGTGCAAAATAAAATTCCATGTCATTCTCCTAACTTATCTATTAATCCTTGCACAGTATATCAAAAGTATGTTTCAAAAACCAGTAGTATATGGTATAATTTTATAGGTTTTATGCTAATTTATTTATATTTATGCACAAAACCGCTTTAACAAAAATAATTAAAAGCGAGGTTATACATATGAAATTATGGGGCGGTCGATTTACTAAGGAAGAAAATCAGTTAGTTCACAACTTTAACGAATCCCTTTCATTTGACCAGAAATTTTATAAGCAGGATATTCAGGGAAGTTTAGCACATGTTAAAATGCTTGGCAAACAGGGAATTATTACTACTGATGAAATGAATGATATTATTAAAGGACTTGAAAGCATTAGAGTTGATCTTGACAACGGAACTCTTCAGTTTGATAACAGTGAGGATATTCACAGTTTTGTAGAAGCACATCTTATCGAAAGAATCGGTGATGCAGGTAAGAAGCTTCACACAGGACGTAGCCGTAACGATCAGGTTGCTCTTGATATGAAACTTTATACAAGACATGAAGTTGAAGAAATTAATGATTTGTTAAAAACACTTCTTAATTCTTTATTGAAGGTTATGGAGGAAAACACAGAAACTTTTATGCCCGGCTTTACTCATTTACAGAAAGCACAGCCTATTACTTTGGCTCATCACTTTGGTGCCTACTTTGAAATGTTTAAACGTGACCGTAGCAGATTAGATGATATTCATAAAAGAATGAATCTTTGTCCTTTAGGTTCAGGTGCATTAGCCGGCACTACATATCCTTTAGACAGAGAATATACAGCAATGCTTCTTGGATTCGACGGACCTACTCTCAATAGTATGGACTCTGTATCTGACAGAGATTATTTAATTGAATTTTTAAGTGCTCTTTCTACTATTATGATGCACTTAAGCAGATTCTGTGAAGAAATTTGTATTTGGAATTCTAACGAATACCGTTTTGTTAATATTGATGATTCATACAGCACAGGTTCAAGCATTATGCCTCAGAAGAAAAATCCTGATATTGCAGAGTTAATCAGAGGAAAAACAGGACGTGTTTACGGTGCTCTTGCTTCTATCCTTACAACAATGAAAGGTATTCCTCTTGCTTATAACAAAGATATGCAGGAAGACAAAGAGTTATCTTTTGATGCAATTGATACAGTTAAAGGATGCATCGTTTTATTTACAGGTATGATTGATACAATGACATTTAACAAAGATATTATGGAAGCAAGTACAAAGAACGGCTTTACTAATGCTACTGATGCTGCTGATTACCTTGTAAACCACGGAGTACCATTTAGAGATGCTCACGGAATCGTTGGTCAGTTAGTTCTTTTCTGTGAAGAAAAAGGAATCGCCCTTGATGATATGACTTTAGATGAATATAAAGCAATCAATCCTGTGTTTGAAGATGACATTTATGATGCTATAAGCTTAGAAACATGCGTTGATAAGCGTACAACAATTGGTGCTCCGGGACCTGATGCTATGAAGAAAGTTATTGAAATCTATAAAGAATATTTAGCTTAAAAGAATTTTTTTAAATTTCCTATTATATAAAAAGCCTTCACCAACTCATTCCGGTGAAGGCTTTTTGATATTTTTTTATAACTATTTAATTTACTAATCGTTACAATTACGGATTACAAATCTTACATGGTTCATATCCCTGATCAATTAAATCCTGTCTTTTTCCTTTATATACACCCTTATTAGAATTACTCATTTGCTTAACACTTCTACATGATGGAGTATGGAACTTATGAGTATTCATGTTTAGAATATACTCTGTTGTTGTGGATGAACTGCTATTTGTGTTCTTATTCGAATTACTATTCTTTGTGCTTTTATTTGAGGATGAAGCTGTTTGTCTGTTATTAGAGTTTGAATTATACTCTGTTTTTCCATTGCCGTCACTATCCCCTGTGGCATAATTAATTGTTACTCCCGGTTGAACATTGTAGCAGAATACATTAAAGCTTATTCCTTCTCCTTTGTCCTCGACAGAATATCCTTCCATTTTTACACCTTTTGCAACAAGATTATTTCCTTCAAAAACAGGTGTAACTCGATACATGACATGATTAGATGTTTCTTTTACATAGTCTGCAACCATATCTTCAAATGGAAGCATTCCTATAACGTTAAGGTATCTTGTTCCTGTTATAAGATTCTTTTCGTTGGCATTCTCACCTGTCAACTGATATCCTATAAGATGACATCTGTTATACAAATACTTTCCATCTACAAAATCATACTTAACAGTGTGCCATCCTGTAGGCTTAATCATTCCGATTTCACCACGCTTTTCTGTAGGCATAATGTCACGTCCTACACTTGCAACACATACTGTACATCTTCCAAGTTTGTCTAAGCTTCCGTATTTTTCAAAAGATTTAGCTGTTATTTCTTTGGAAGTAAATTCAGGTTCGTTGTTATTTAATTCCACATAAGCATTTCCGTTATAGGCGGGTATTTTTGTTGTCTTAATACTTTTTGTGTTTTTTGCATTATTTGTACTTTTACTTTTTTTAGATGAATTGCTACTTACCTTACTTTCTGCTTTAGCTGTAGTTTCACTTATTTTGCTTTCTTGCTGTGTAGTTTCTGATATATTCTGATTACTTACTGATGTCTGTTCATTGTTTTCAATGGTTGTTGTAACCTTTTCACTATCAGTGTTACCTGTATCATCGCAACCTGAAAGCATACTCATTGTTAATATTAACGCTATAAAAAGTGCGCTTATTCTTTTCTTCATGGCTTACTCCATATTATATTAACTGATATATTTCCCTAATTATCTTTTCATGGGAATAGCCCTGAAACTCCAATGTTTCTACCAGATTGCATTTAATATCATCCATATTAAAATATTTATCCGCAGGGTAAATTTTGTCCCATCTGTAGACAATTAGCTTATTTATTTCTTCTATTCTAACTTCCTGTCTTTCAACAAAACAAAAATCGTGTTCTGTGGCATTTTCCAAATTATTATCCACAATAATATTGTCAGCCTTTTCTTCAGAAAACTGTTTAAACGAATATTCATCCATATATAAAGGACTATTATTAATATAACTTAAAATATTTCTTCTTACAGTTCTATCCATGCTTTGTCTTCTGTTGTTAAATAACATTCCGTTATTTTGATCTAAACATATAATTACGTGCATTATAAATACCTTTTACTGAACATTTTTAAGGTTAACATCCAACTGATTAAATGGAATAGAAATATTATTTTCGTCAAACTTATATTTTACATTTTCATTTAAATAGAATTTAGCATTCCAATAGTCTTCTGTTTTTACCCACATTCTCATTTCTAAAACAATGCTGCTTTCTGCAAGTTCCTTAACTACCACAATCTCTTCATCCGGTTTAATACCATATCCTGACTGCTTCATTACATCTGCCATAATCTGCTTTGCTTTTTTTATGTCATCGTCATAACCGATGCCTATTTCAACATCTAATCTTCTCTCTTCCTGATGAGTAACATTAGTCAATACACTGTCTGCTAATTTACCGTTTGGAAGCTTAATACTTTTGTTATCAATAGACTGTAATGTTGTATAAATAATATCAATTTTTGTAACATTACCCTCAACACCTTCAGCAATAATATAATCACCTAACGCAAAAGGTTTAGTTATAAGTATAAGTATACCTCCTGCAAAGTTTGCAAGACTTCCCTGTAATGCCAAACCTATGGAAACTCCTGCTGTACCTAAAAGAGTGATAAATGAGGTTGTCTGAATACCAATCTGGCCACATATTGTAATAATAATCACAATATAACCAAATACCTTAATCATTGAATCTAAGAATTTAACAACTCCTTCATCGATATTGGATCTATTCATAATCTTCTTAAATAATTTTCTTACAAGAGAAAGAACAATCCTTCCAATAATAAATATTACTATTGCAAGAAACAAATCGAATCCAAAATCAATAGCTTTGTTAATTCCGTCATCTATTACTGTCGAAAGTCTGCTTACTTTCTTATCCAATTCTTCTACATTTTGTTCAATATTTTGTTGAACCTCCGTGGCTAAAATAAACATTCCTTTGCTCCTTATTATTTGTCTAATTACACTTTCAAAAAGTCTTATTCCTTCTATGCATATAAAATTGCATAATAATCTTGATTAGAAAAACCGGTGAAATAAAATTATATATTTATAACACCGGTTCATCTTAAATATTGCACTATTTCAGATAAATACATTCTTACATAAATGTTTATCCATCTAAAATAAAATTATGTTTTATTTATAGTATTATCGTATTATTTAATAACTCTTACCTTAATAACACCTTCAACTGCCTGTAATTTTGATACAAGCTGTTCTGTTGCAGGATCATCACAATCGATAATGGCATATGCATAATCACCTTTAGACTTATCAACCATATCTGATACGTTAATTCCTTCAGCAGCAACTACTGATGTAAGCTGTCCAATCATATTTGGAATATTCTTATGACAAACTGTAATTCTTGTAGTCTTGTCGCAAACACCCAAATCACATTTTGGATAGTTAACTGAGTTAACAATATTACCATTTTCTACGAAATCCATAATTTCCTTAACCGCCATAACTGCACAGTTATCTTCTGATTCAGCAGTTGAAGCTCCAAGATGAGGTGTTGCAATAACGCCTTCAACTCCTGCCACATTTGGGTTAGGGAAATCTGTTACGTATTTCTTAACCTTTCCTGATGCTAAAGCTTCGCACATTGCCTCATCATCTACTAATAAATCTCTTGCAAAATTAAGAACAACAACTCCGTCTTTCATCATTGCAATAGTTTCTTTATTAATCATCTTCTTAGTATCATCTACTAATGGTGTATGTACTGTAATGAAATCACATTCTTTAAAGATTTCTTCTCTTGTCTTTACAAGATGAACGTCTCTCTTAAGGCTTAATGCACCTTCGACTGAAATAAATGGATCATTTCCGTATACTTCCATTCCCATTGATTCAGCAGCGTTGGCTACTAATCTTCCGATAGCTCCAAGACCGATTACGCCAAGTTTTTTGCCTTTAATTTCATTTCCGGCAAAATTCTTTTTAGCCTTTTCCATATCTTTGCTGATATTTTCATTGTCCGTATTATTATCAACCCACTTGTTACCGCCAATAATATCTCTTGATGCAAGAAGCATGCCACAAAGCACTAATTCTTTTACTCCGTTAGCATTTGCACCTGGTGTGTTAAATACAACAACACCCTTATCTGCACATTTATCCAATGGGATATTGTTAACACCTGCTCCTGCTCTTGCAATTGCCAAAAGGCTTTCAGGTAAATCTAAGTCATGCATTGCTGCACTTCTTACTAATGCTACATCTGCATCAGCAAAATTATCTGTCATTTCGTAATTATCATTAAATAATCCTGTTCCAAGTTCAGAAATAGGATTTAAGCAATTAACTTTAGTCATCTCTATTCTCCTTCATATAAGTGGTTCTAATTAATTCAAACTAACTTATTTAACCACAAATATATTTATGCGTTTTCTTTTTCAAATTTTTCCATAAACTCTACTAATGCCTTAACACCTTCAATTGGCATAGCATTATAAATGCTGGCTCTCATACCACCAACTGTTCTATGACCTTTAAGGTTTTCAAGTCCTGCAGCCTTAGCTTCTGCAACAAACTTAGCATCTAATTCTTCGTTACCTGTTACAAAAGGTACATTCATAAGCGAACGGTCCTTAGGAACTACAGTACCCTTGAACAATTTGCTGTTATCAAGGAAAGCATAAAGAATCTTAGCCTTTTCTTCGTTACGCTTTTTCATTGCATCAAGACCACCCATCTTTTTAATCCACTTAAATACCTTACCACAAATATAAATTCCGTAGCATGGAGGTGTATTGTAAAGTGAACCTGCGTCTGCCTGTGTCTTCCACTGAAGCATTGTAGGAACTGTGCTGTCAACTTCTTCAGGAATCAAATCTTCTCTAATAATTGCAATAACAACACCTGCCGGTCCAACATTCTTCTGAACACCACCATAAATCACACCATATTTTGATACATCAACAGGTTCTGATAAGAAACATGAAGATACATCAGCTACTAATGTATGTCCCTTAGTATTAGGTAATTCATGATACTTTGTACCATAAATAGTATTGTTTTCACAAATGTATACATAATCTACATCATCATCAATATCTAAGTCACTACAATCAGGAATATATGAGAATGTCTTATCAGCTGATGAAGCTACTCTCTGTACCTCAAGATACTTTTCTGCTTCTGCAGCTGCTTTCTTAGCCCACTGTCCTGTTACAATATAAGCAGCCTTACCATTCTTCTTTAAGTTCATTGGTACTGCAGCAAACTGCTGTGAAGCACCACCCTGAAGGAATAATACTTTATAATTATCAGGAATATTCATTAAATCTCTAATATCCTGTTCTGCTTCATCAATAATCTGCTGGAACATTTTTGAACGATGGCTCATTTCCATTACGCTCATACCGCATCCCTTGTAATCAAGCATTTCTTCTGCTGCTTCCTTTAATACTTCTTCCGGTAATACTGCCGGTCCTGCTGAGAAATTATATACTCTAGCCATTTGAAACCTCCCTTTTATGTCATAGGAAAATGCCTGCATAACAGGCATTTTCCGTATTTTTAGTAAATACTAATATATCTATATTAGCAGTCATATCCTTTTTCTGCAAGGTCTTCTTCTGAAAAAACTTCACTAATTGCTGTATTAGCAGGAACCATAGGGAATACCTTTTCATCCTGATCTATCTGACAATCAATAACACATGGTATATTGAGAGCTATAGCATCTTTTAATGCATTTTCAAATTCTTCAACTGTTGTTGCTCTGTAAGCCTTAGCTCCCATTCCTTCTGCAATCTTTACGAAATCAACGCTATCGTCAAGAACAGTATTTGAATATCTCTTGCCATAGAATAATGTCTGCCACTGTCTAACCATACCAAGAACGTGGTTATTAATAACAATCTGAATAATTGGAATATTGTAACGTGTTGCTGTTGCAATTTCATTCATGTTCATTCTGAAACATCCATCACCTGCAACGTTTACACATACTCTGTTTTTATTGCCCATCTTAGCACCAATACATGCGCCAACACCATAGCCCATTGTACCAAGTCCACCTGAAGTAATAAGCTGTCTAGGTTCTTTAAACTTATAGAACTGTGCAGCCCACATCTGATGCTGTCCAACATCTGTTGTAATGATAGCATCACCATTTGTAATGTTATATAAAGAATCAATAACAGCAGGTCCTGTAAGAACATCTTTGTTAAGAGCTAAAGGATATTTTTCCTTCATTTCTTTAATTTCCTGCATCCAATCTGCATGATTCTGTTTTGTAAGAGCACTATTAAGTCTAATAAGAACCTCTTTCATGTCTCCGATGATGCTTGCGTCAGCCTTAATATTCTTATTAATTTCTGATGGATCAACATCAATATGTACAATCTTTGCATTGTTAGCAAAAGCCTTAGCTTTACCGATTACACGGTCACTAAATCTTGCTCCAAGAACTAATAATAAATCACACATTGTAACACCAAAGTTTGATGTTTTTGTTCCGTGCATACCGATCATTCCTGTATATCTTTCGCTGTTACCATCCATTGCACCTTTACCCATAAGTGAATCACAAACAGGTGCGTCAACTAATTCTGCAAGTTCTCTTACTTCCTTAGCTGCATCTGAAATAACTGCGCCACCGCCAACTAAAATAAATGGTTTCTTTGATGACTTAATCATTTCTACTACTATATCAATGTCTTCTTTTTTAATCGTGTCAGAAATTCTTTCCACTTTAACAGGTTCCTGTTTTTCGTAGTTGTACTTAGCTGCTGTAACGTCTTTTGTTATATCAACAAGTACAGGTCCCGGTCTTCCTGTCTTGGCAATACGGAAAGCCTTTCTAAGTGTATCTGCAAGATTTTCAATATCTTTTACAATAAAATTATGTTTTGTAATTGGCATTGTTGCACCAACAATATCAATTTCCTGAAATGAATCTTTTCCAAGTCCTGACTTGGCAACATTAGCTGTAATAGCAACCAATGGAACTGAATCCATATATGCTGTTGCAATACCTGTAACCAAGTTAGTTGCACCAGGTCCTGATGTTGCCATACAAACTCCAACTTTCCCTGTTGAACGGGCATATCCGTCGGCTGCATGAGCTGCCCCCTGTTCATGGGATACTAATATATGTGTAATTTCATCTGAGTGCTTATACATTTCATCATAGATGTTAAGGATTGTTCCACCCGGATAACCAAATACTGTATCAACACCCTGTTCTTTTAAACATTCTATTACTATTTGTGAACCGTTTAATTCCATAATCTTGTCCTCTCCCTTGTCTTATTTATCGATTGCAAGAATTGCTCCTCTGTTACCTGATGTAACCATAGATGCATATCTTGCCAAATAACCTGTTGTAACCTTTGGTTCTCTTGGTGTCCAGTTCTTTCTTCTTTCTGCAAGAACTTCATCAGAAACATCAAGTTCAAGAGTCATTTCAGGAATATTAATTTTAATAATGTCTCCTTCTTCTACTAAAGCAATAGGTCCACCTACAGCAGCTTCAGGAGATACATGTCCGATAGAAGCTCCTCTTGAAGCACCAGAGAAACGTCCGTCAGTAATAAGAGCCACTGATGAACCAAGTCCCATACCTGCAATTGCTGATGTAGGATTTAACATTTCTCTCATTCCAGGGCCACCCTTAGGTCCTTCATATCTGATAACTACAACATCACCAGGTACAATCTTTCCTCCCTTTATTGCTACAATAGCATCTTCTTCGCATTCAAATACTCTTGCAGGTCCTTTATGAACCATCATTTCATCTACAACTGCTGAACGTTTTACAACGCTACCATCAGGTGCAAGATTTCCTTTTAATACTGCAAGACCACCTGTTTTACTATATGGGTTATCAAGAGGTCTGATAACCTGTGGATTCTTGTTTTCACAATCTTTAATATTTTCTCCAATTGTATTTCCTGTTACAGTAATACAATCTTCATGTAAAAGACCAAGTTCTCTTAATTCATTCATTACCGCATAAACACCGCCTGCTTCATTAAGGTCTTCCATATATGTAGGACCTGCTGGAGCCAAATGGCAAAGGTTAGGTGTTTTTTCACTGATTTCGTTAGCAAATGAAATATCAAAATCAAATCCAACTTCATGTGCAATAGCAGGTAAATGAAGCATACTGTTTGTTGAACAACCAAGTGCCATATCTACTGTTAATGCATTTAAAATAGCATCTTTTGTCATAATGTCACGAGGTCTGATATTCTTTCTATACAATTCCATTACTGCCATACCTGCATGCTTAGCAAGTTTTAATCTTTCTGAATATACAGCAGGGATTGTTCCGTTACCCTTAAGTCCCATGCCCAATGCTTCTGTAAGACAGTTCATTGAGTTAGCTGTGTACATACCTGAACATGAACCACATGTTGGACAAGCCTTACATTCATATTCATTTAATTCTTCAAGAGACATCTTGCCGGCAGCATTGGCACCTACTGCTTCAAACATTGATGAAAGACTGGTCTTATGTCCTCCAACATGTCCTGCAAGCATTGGTCCTCCTGAAACAAATACTGTTGGCACATTTACTCTTGCTGCAGCCATTAATAATCCCGGTACATTCTTATCACAGTTAGGAATCATAACTAAAGCATCAAACTGGTGAGCCTTAGCCATACATTCTGTTGAATCTGCAATCAAATCTCTTGTTACAAGAGAATATTTCATTCCTTCATGTCCCATTGCAATACCGTCACATACGGCAATAGCCGGGAACATAATTGGTGTACCACCTGCCATGGCAACACCCATCTTTACTGCGTTAGCAATCTTATCAAGGTTCATATGTCCCGGAACGATTTCATTATATGAACATACAATACCAACTAATGGTCTTTCCATTTCTTCTTCTGTCATACCCAGAGCATTAAACAATGATCTGTGTGGAGCCTGCTGAAGTCCTTTCTTTACTGCATCACTCTTCATCTTATTTCCTCCTAAAATCGGTCTATCTATTATAGTCTATAAAATCTAAAATCATATAAAGTGACTTTATTAAAGTCTGTTTACTATCTCGTCACCCATCTCTTTACAGCCAACAAGTGTCATTCCGTCTGACATAATATCAACTGTTCTGATATTGTCTTCTAACACTTTCTCAACTGCCTTTTCAACTGCATCTGCTTCCTTATCAAGATCAAATGAGTATCTCAGCATCATAGCTGCTGAAAGAATTGTTGCTATAGGGTTAGCCTTGTTCTGACCTGCAATATCAGGTGCAGCACCGTGGCTTGGTTCATAAAGTCCAAACTTATCTTCTCTAAGACTGGCTGATGATAACATTCCAATTGATCCTGTAATCATACTAGCTTCATCTGAAAGGATATCCCCAAACATATTCTCTGTTACAACAACATCAAACTGTGCCGGATCCTTAACTAACTGCATTGCACAGTTATCTACTAACATATGTGTTAATGTAACCTCAGGATAATCCTTTGCTACTTCATTTACAACCTTATCCCATAATCTTGAAGAGTCAAGCACGTTAGACTTGTCAACGCTTATTACATTCTTTCTTCTCTTCATTGCTATTTCAAAAGCTTTCTTTGCAATACGTCTAATTTCGTTCTCATTATATGTTAAAGTATCTGTTGCTGTAAGCACGCCGTCAACTTCTTCAGTCTTTCTTTCTCCGAAATAAAGACCACCTGTTAACTCTCTAACAATAATCATGTCAAAACCGGCATCTGCCACCTCTTCCTTCAATGGACAGGCACCCTTTAATTCTTTGTAAAGATATGCAGGTCTAAGGTTAGCAAAAAGATTAAGTCCTTTTCTTATGGCAAGTAATCCTGCCTCCGGTCTAAGGTTAGGTGGAAGTTCGTACCAACTGTCTTTTCCGACGACACCTCCTACGGCACCAAGAAGGACTGCGTCACTTTTCTGTGCTGTGGCTAATGCTTCATCTGTAAGTGGAACTCCGTGCTTGTCAATTGACACCCCGCCCATATCCACTTCTGTGTAGTTGAAGACATGACCAAACTTAGTTCCAACAGCATCAAGAACCTTCTGTGCTTCTCTTACAATCTCTGGTCCAATTCCATCACCGGGAATTACTGCAACATTAAAATTCATCATGTATCCTCTTTTCTATCGTGATTAATAAGAAGTAGCTTCTGTATAATTAAGTACAAAAGTCTACGCTAATTCTTAAATTATATCGTAAATGATATATTTTATCAACCTACATATATAATATATTTCTTGATTAAATTTAACCTGGTTCATAATTTATAATAAACATTCTACTTTATTTTTTCTATTTTTCATACTTGTTTTCTTTCTTAAATAATGTTTCCGTAACAGTTTTGCTAAAAGAATAAACTAAAAGAAGGCAACAACCTTGCCTTTACAAGTTCACCATTGCCTTCTTTTTATAATATAACACTATATTATCTCTTGATTTTTCTTATTGAGAAGAATGCCATTCCAAGTGACATCATCAGCATAGCCATCAACATAGCCAAAACAGAAAAAAGGTGTTTACAGACCTTAAATCTCATAAACACCTTTACTTCAATCTTTAATATTATTGTATTTATATCATAGTAACTATTCAGCTTTTTCTACATCTACAATAGCTGATTTCTGCATTGGAATACGGCAGTTCTTGTTTCCACCAAATTCAACGATAACTGTATCATCTGTTACATCAATAACCATTCCGTAAAATCCACTTGTTGTTAAAATGCTATCGCCTACTGCAACTGCATCCATAACTTCTTTCTGTTTCTTTTCCTGTTTCTTCTGTGGCTTAATAGCAAGGAAATACATAAATCCAATAATTAATACTACATAAAGGACCATTATTCCCCAGCTTGCTGCCTGAGAACCTGCTGCTAAAATTGGCATTGTTCGTTCCTCCTATTTCTTGTCATTTTCTTTAAAGCCTTCTAATTTTTTAGCTTTATATTCGGCATAGTTTCCTGCCTCAATGGCATCTCTTATCTCCTCCATCATTGTATTATAAAAATACAAATTATGCAAGACGCATAAGCGCATGCCTAACATCTCCTTAGCTTTAAGAAGATGTCTGATATATGCTCTTGAGTGATACTTACATGCAGGACACTCACAACCTTCTTCTATTGGTCTTGAATCTGTTTCATACTTTGCATTAAACAAATTCAACTTACCGGCATTAGTATATACATGTCCATGACGACCGTTTCTTGATGGGTAAACACAATCAAAGAAATCCACACCACGTTCTACTGCTTCAAGTATATTAGCCGGAGTACCTACTCCCATTAAATATATTGGCTTATCCTTTGGAAGATGCGGCTCAACCTTTTCAATAATTCTATACATCTCTTCATGGCTTTCACCTACAGCCAGGCCACCTATGGCATATCCATCCAAATCCATATCAGCTATAGCCTTGGCCTGTTCAACACGAATATCATCATATATTCCACCCTGATTTATTCCAAATAAAAGCTGATTCTTATTTATTGTATCCTCCAGACCATTAAGTCTGTTCATTTCTTTTTTACATCTTTCAAGCCATCGTGTTGTTCTTGCAACAGAATTTTCAATGTACTGTCTCGATGCAACACTTGAAGGACATTCGTCAAAAGCCATGGCAATAGTTGAAGCCAGGTTAGACTGAATCTGCATACTTTCCTCAGGTCCCATAAAAATCTTTCTTCCATCTACATGAGAGTTAAAGTATACTCCTTCTTCCTTTATTTTTCTAAGCCCTGCAAGAGAAAAGACCTGAAAACCACCTGAATCCGTAAGAATAGGTCTGTCCCAATTCATAAATTTATGAAGGCCGCCTAACTTCTTAACAACCTTATCACCCGGTCTAACATGAAGGTGATATGTATTAGATAATTCTACCTGTGTCTTAATTGTCTTTAAGTCTTCTGCAGCTACTGCACCTTTAATTGCGGCCGCTGTTCCTACATTCATAAAAACCGGTGTCTGTATCTTGCCATGAACTGTTGTAAATTCGCCTCTTTTTGCGTTTCCATCTTTTGCTAAAACCTTAAACATAAAACACCTCATTGATTTCATTATTTTTAACGCATTGTATTATTATATTATTTTATTAGTATTAACGCAAGCAGATATTTTAAATTTGCTATTATCCCTATTCCTTGTTATAATCGTGAAAGGCAAAAATTTTTACGGATTTTATTTACGGAGGTTAAAATGGCTGGTTCAACATATGGTAACATTTTTAAAATAACAACTTGGGGAGAATCTCATGGAAAGGCTGTTGGCGTTGTAGTTGACGGTTGCCCTGCAGGAGTTCCTCTTTGTGAAGAAGACATTCAGTTTTTTCTTGACAGAAGAAAGCCGGGACAGTCTGCATACACTACACAGCGTAACGAAGATGACAAGGTCGAGATTTTGTCTGGTATTTTTGAAGGAAAAACTACCGGCACTCCTATTTCTTTGGTTGTACACAATAAAGATCATCATTCTGCTGATTACTCACAGATTGCAGAATGCTACAGACCGGGACACGCTGATTACACTTTTGATGAAAAATATGGTTTCAGAGATTATCGCGGTGGCGGACGTTCATCAGGTCGCGAAACTATAGGAAGAGTTGCCGCAGGCGCCATTGCTTCTAAGATTTTAGAATCACTTAATATTTCCATTATGACTTATTCTAAATCTATCGGTAACGTATCTATAAATTACAATAATTTTAATAAAGACGAAATTCAGAAAAATCCTATGTATATGCCTGATAGCAACGCTGCTAAACTTGCAGGTGATATGCTTAAAGAGAAAATGGCTGAAATGGATTCCGTTGGTGGTATTATCGAATGTGTTGTAGCCGGCATGCCAACAGGTGTAGGTGAACCTGTTTTTGATAAGTTAGATGCTAACCTTGCAAAAGCAATTATGTCCATCGGTGCTGTTAAAGGTATTGAGATTGGTGATGGTTTTGCAGTTGCCACATCTACAGGTTCTAAAGATAATGATGGTTTTAAAGTTGAAAATGGTCATATTTCAAAAACATCAAACCATGCCGGAGGGATTCTTGGTGGCATAAGTGACGGCTCACCTATTGTTCTTAGAGCCGCAATCAAGCCTACTCCTTCTATTGCAATGACACAGCAGACAGTAAATAAATCTATGGAAAATATTGATATCAATATAAAAGGTCGTCACGATCCTATTATTGTTCCTAGAGCTGTAGTTGTTGTCGAATCAATGGTTGCCGTTACTATTGTTGATTTACTATTCCAGTCAATGACTTCAAGAATGGACAATATTATAAAATTCTTTAAATAATAAATTTATATAATCTTCCAAGCATGTTTAAATATACTGTTTGGAAGATTTTTATTTTCTATTTTTTTGCTTTGCTCTATTTCCTGCACTATTTTGAGTTAAGCATTTTTTCAAAAATAACACCTACAATGCACCACAGCGGTGCATAATCAATTCTAATCACACCGTTTATGTTGTACTTTTTATCGCTATAATCCCACGGACAATTATTTGTTTTCTTAAGAATACTTCCTGTAATTAATTCTACCATAAAAATTCCTATTGAATAAACTATCCCCCTGATTATTGTAGGCATTTTCATTTTCTTTAACTTAAGGCTTATTGGCTTTATAACTGATGCCAAGCCATATATGGGGAACATAATTATTGACGTATAACCAATGAATTTATTATTTTTGCTTTTTATTCCATGAAAGGCTGTCCATATAATTTCAATACACCAACCTAAAATACCACATTTTACAAAATCACTTTTCATAACTCCCCCTGTAAATCTAATCCATTACATTATTTCCAAAAATTGGGGAATTATACAGGAAACATATTCCATAAAAAACAAAATCCTTACAGCTCGCAAGACCAATCAGTCCTTTTACTGTAAGGATTTTACAACACTATTGATTCTACTTTCTAATCAACAGTCATATTAATATTTTGTTTCTTTATGCATATAAAGGATATTTGTCTGTTAACGCCTTTACTTTTGCCTTTACTGCTTCATTGTTTCCTTCCGGATCAGCAGCGATTAATGCCATGCATTCTGCTATTACATCCATATCTGCTTCATTAAGTCCTCTTGTTGTAACTGCAGGTGTACCAATTCTTACACCACTTGTAATTCCCGGTTTCTGTGGGTCATTAGGAATTGCGTTCTTGTTACATGTAATGTTTGCTTTATCAAGAGCAATTTCAAATTCCTTACCTGTAATGTTTTTGCTTCTTAAGTCTACTAACATTAAGTGGTTGTCTGTACCGCCTGATACAAGGTCAAAACCTCTGTCTGTAAGACCTTTTGCAAGTGCCTGTGCATTTGCCACAATGTTCTTGCCATACTCCTGGAATTCAGGTGATAAAGCTTCTTTGAAACAAACAGCCTTAGATGCGATAACGTGCATTAATGGTCCACCCTGGATTCCTGGGAAAACTGCCTTATTAAGCTTATGTTCCAAAGCAAATTCTTCACTTGAAAGAATAAGTCCACCTCTTGGTCCTCTTAATGTCTTATGAGTTGTAGTTGTTGTTACATGCGCATATGGAATTGGGCTCATATGCTGTCCTGTAGCTACAAGACCTGCAATATGTGCCATATCTACCATAAGGTAAGCACCTACTTCGTCAGCGATTTCTCTGAATTTCTTAAAATCAATCTTTCTTGGGTAAGCACTTGCACCAGCTACGATAAGTTTAGGCTTGTTAGCTTTTGCAACTTCCAACACCTGATCGTAATCTATATAACCGTCTTCATTTACTCCATAAGAAACGATATTAAAATATGTACCTGAAATATTAACTTTTGAACCATGTGTTAAATGTCCACCTGCATCAAGGCTCATTCCCATAACTGTATCTCCCGGTTTAACCAAAGCGAAAAATACTGCTAAGTTAGCCTGTGCACCTGAATGTGGCTGTACATTAGCATATGTGCATCCAAATAATTTCTTTGCTCTTTCTCTTGCAAGTTCTTCTACAACGTCAACATATTCACATCCGCCGTAGTATCTCTTTCCCGGATAACCTTCTGCATATTTATTTGTTAAATGACTTCCCATAGCTGCCATTACTGCTTTGCTTACTATATTTTCAGATGCAATAAGCTCCAAATGGCTCTGCTGTCTGTCCATTTCGTCCTGCATAGCTTCTGCTATTTCAATATCTGCATTCTTAATTTCGTCAAATGAAAACATTTTGTACCTCCTGTATATTGTCAAACATTTATCAAACATAAGTTTACCACAATTATTTCTATTAAGAAAGTAAAAAAACAAGCTTTTTACTTATATTTATTCATTTATTTCTTTCAAAATCAAATTTTTATAAAATATTTTCTTTTCCCTCTCTTGATTTTTCAAACATATATGATATTTTAAACTAGTAATTAATAGTTGCTATGCACAGCACTATTATTATTTTTTATAAGCAATCTTATTAAATAGCTTTAAAGCCAAATACTAAGGAGAATTTTATTATGAACATTCCAAAAGTTGCAATTTTTGATATGGATGGATTGATTTTTAATACTGAGCGTCAGTTTTTCAAGTTTGAAAGCATGGTTCATAAGAAATATGGCTATCCTTCAAGAATTGAAGATTTTACCCAAACATTAGGACTCTCATTTGCTTCTGTTAAAGAAGTTCACAAGAAAATCTTTGGCGAAGATTTTTCTACCGAACAGATATTTAAGGAAACTCGTGAATTAGTTGCAAAGGATGTTGAAGAAAACGGTTTGGAAATTATGAAAGGCATTCCCGAACTATTGGAGTTTTTTAAGGAAAACGGAACAATTTGTTGTGTTGCCTCTTCAACAGTAACTCCTATGGTTGAAAAATATTTAAATATAGCCGGTATTCGTGATTATTTTAAACATATTATTGGCGGAGACCAGGTAAAAATTTCAAAACCTAATCCGGAAATTTTCTTAAAAGCCCTTGGGAAGACACCTTTTAACAAAGATGAAGCTGTTATTTTTGAGGATTCAGAAAACGGAATCCGAGCCGCACACGCAGCCGGCATTCCTGTTATCTGCATTCCTGATTTAAAATATCCAAATGATTCTTTAAAGGAGCTTCCTATTCATATTGTGGATAGCGCTTTAGATGTAATTGATTTGTATAGCGAATAATACTTTAAATCTAATCCTTTTATAATAAATAGCTTTTTAGGTTTAATTCATTTTGTACATATAATTGTGCTTTAAACCTAACGTTTTATGAAATAATTTTTAAACCTCCTGCATATTTTGTTATATGATTTTTATAGCAACTAATGTGGGAGGTTTTTATGTATCATATTATAGAATTAGAAAACGGCCAACCAATGATTTTCGAGCAGTCAGCACGGCAAATCAAATCTTACCTGATAGCCAACGGTCGTGTTTTTTCAAAGGGCTATGTTTTTAAAGATTTCAAAAAAGACTTTAATGTTTATTCAGTCAATTCTCCACTTGTTTCCTACTACTCTGTAGATAATTCATTCGTCCTTACCCAAGTAACACAAAATAGTTTTCAAGAAGTTCTTTGCCTTAAAACATCTTGTGCAACACTTGTTTTTAACAATAAATTATATGTTTTTTATTTGGATAATTCACTTATGGGAGTTTGTTCAGACAATCTTACCGAGAAACATTGTATTGTCGAAAACATATCCAGCTCAAATCATATATCTGCTTTTGTACATAATAATTGCATTTTTGTTACAACTGACAATGCACTTTATGAAATCGACTTGAATTTTAATGTGGTTTGTAAGCAGGAAATTAATCTTTCTCTGAATAATATGACTAATGCTACTTCCAGGAGTGAAAATTCTTTAAGAAATAATTCTACAAACTATAACACTTCAAGCTACAATGTATCAAATAATAATAGCTCAAATAACAATACTTCAATTCCTAATACTCCTAGAAATAATCTGCCTAACAACAACACTACTAACAATTATAAAGCTTATAACGCCTCATCTACTTCAAATTCATACAAAGAACTTGTATACAACTACAATATCTTAAAAAGAGATATTGAGAAATTAAACAACAAATACAATGAGCTTTCAAACTACGTTGGCAGTATGCAAGAGCAAATAAGACGACTAAGATTAAACTAGCATCACAAAAGGCTGCCCAACTGAGCAGCCTTTTATCTTTGTATTAAGCTATGTGAATCCTTGCCAACTATTATATATTCCTATAATCGTTTCTATTTCTTCACATCTCTCATTATTTATTTTTCTTCTTCAACATCAATTGTTTCAATTGATAATTCTTCTAACTGTTTTTCATCTACAGCTGTTGGTGCTTCTGTCATTAAGCATGATGCATCTTTAACCTTAGGGAATGCAATTACTTCACGAATGTTGTCTTCACCTGTCATATGCATTACAAGTCTGTCAAGCCCGTATGCAAGTCCTGCGTGTGGTGGAACACCATACTTAAATGCATCTAATAAGAATCCAAACTGTTCGTGAGCTGCTTCTGTTGTAAAACCTAATGCTTTAAGCATTCTTTCCTGAACGTCTGCCTGATGGATTCTAACACTGCCGCCACCGATTTCTGAACCATTAAGTACGATATCGTAAGCCTTTGCCCTAACTCTGCCCGGATCAGATTCAATATAATCCAAGTCTTCATCCATAGGCATTGTAAATGGATGATGCATTGCAAGGAATCTGTTCTGTTCATCTGACCATTCAAACTGTGGGAATTCTACTACCCATAAGAAGTTAAATTTGCTCTTATCAATTAAATCTAACTGTTCAGCTAATTCTAATCTAAGTGCACCAAGAACGTTCCAAACAATCTTGTTTTTGTCAGCAGCAAATACTAATAAATCGCCTGGCTGACCATCCATAGCCTTAATAAGGTTATCCATTTCCTCATCTGTCATAAACTTAGCAAATGATGACTTAATTGTTCCATCTTCATGCATTGCAATATATGCAAGACCTTTTGCTCCGTTGCCCTTTGCTGAATCAACTAACTTATCAATCTTCTTTCTTGGCATTGCGCCCTGTCCCTTAACATTAAGACCTCTTACAGAACCGCCGTTTTCGATTGCTCCTGTAAATACACCAAAGCCACAACCTTTAACAACGTCTGTTACGTCAATAAGTTCCATTCCAAAACGTGTATCAGGCTTATCTGAACCATATCTGTTCATAGCTTCAATCCATGTCATTCTCTGAATTGGTAACTGAACATCAACATCAAGAATTTCTTTAAATAATGCTTTTAATAATCTTTCATTAACATCGATTACATCATCAACATCTACAAAAGAAAGTTCCATATCAACCTGTGTAAATTCAGGCTGTCTGTCAGCTCTTAAATCTTCATCTCTGTAACATTTTGCAATCTGAATATATCTGTCAAAACCTGAGCACATAAGCAACTGCTTATATAACTGTGGAGACTGTGGTAATGCATAGAAGCATCCCGGATGTACTCTACTAGGTACTAAATAATCTCTCGCACCTTCAGGTGTACTCTTACATAATGTTGGAGTTTCAATTTCAATAAATCCTTCATTTGACATAAACTTTCTAATAAAAGTTGTAATATCACTTCTCATCTTAAGATTTCTCTGAAGATGAGGCTTTCTTAAATCAAGGTATCTATATTTTAATCTTAACTCTTCTCTAGTATTAGCATCTTCTTCAACAGGGAATGGAGGTGTTTCAGCTTCTGATAAAATTCTAAGTGTGTTTACAGTTACTTCAATATCACCTGTTGCCATATTTTCATTAACTGCACCACTACGCTGTCTAACAACACCTTCTGCTGCAATAACAAATTCGCTTCTAAGATTTTTAGCTTTTTCAAAAACTTCACCATTGTTTTCATCAAAAACTAACTGTAAAAGACCTGAACGATCTCTTAAATCTATAAAAATCAAGCTTCCTAAATTTCTTCTTTTCTGGACCCATCCCATTACAGTTACAGTTTCACCAATATTCTTATTAGATACTTCTGTACATCTGTGACTTCTATGAAGTCCCTGCATTGACTCTGCCATAATTCTTCCTCCTAATTCATCCACTGTGAAATAAAATATATTATTTTAATGGGTTCTTATAGAATTCTTTGAATTCTTCATAACCCTGCTCTTTTAACTGTTCTTTCTGGAACTTTTTATTCTTATTCATTCTTGTTACAAGAACCTGAGTACCATTCTTTCTTTCTTCCTGAGCCTGTGCAATAACATCACAAAGTGCATCTTCCTTAACACCTTTTTCAATAAGATAAGCAACCTTATTGTATTCTTCAGGAATCTTAAAGCCCTGTTCCATTAATAATAAAACAATACGTTCAAAACCAATTGAAAAACCACAGGCAGGAACATCATGTCCAATGAATTTTCCAACCATCTTATTGTATCTTCCGCCGCCACCGCAGCTTCCACCAAATTCAGGAATTGCAATTTCAAAAATTGTTCCTGTATAATATGACATACCTCTAACTAAAGTAGGATCAAATATAATTTCAAAATCAGATGACTTAGTAGCCTTAACGCTTTCAATAATCTCGTTCATCCACTGCTTAACATCATCTTCCATATAATCACCAAGCTTTTCAGCCAAATAATCAATAGGATTAGCCTGCTGTTCAATTTCTTTAAATAAAGAAACGTACTTATTTACTGATTCTTCAGAAAATTCATATTTAATAAGTTCTTCCTTAACTCCTTCAAGACCAATCTTGTCCATCTTGTCAAGAATAATAAATACGCTGTCATAGCTTTCTTCAGGGAAACCACTGTAAGCAGCCATAGCCTTTAATATTCTTCTCTCGTTAATTCTAATCTGAAAATTCTTAAATCCAAGCTTTCCAAGTGTTGTTGTAGTTGCAAGAATCAATTCGATTTCTGCCAGGTTACTTGGGTCTCCAAGAATATCAATATCACACTGCATAAACTGACGGTAACGACCTCTCTGTGGTCTGTCAGCTCTCCAAACACTCCCCATCTGTAAAGCCTTAAAAGGTGATGGCAAGTTATTGGCATTATTTGAATAATATCTTACAAGAGGAACTGTTAAGTCATATCTTAACCCGTTGTCAACAACATCCATATCTGTCTGTGCTGTTTCAAGATTAAGCTTCTCGCCTCTTTTTAAAATCTTAAAAATTAACTTTTCGTTTTCTCCACCCTGCTTATTAGTAAGGTTAGAAATATTTTCTACACAAGGTGTTTCAATCTGTGTAAAACCGAAAGCCTTATATGTATCTTTAATTACATTCTGCACATAATTTCTTATTTTCATCTCTTCAGGAAGAATATCTTTCATTCCTGTAACAGGTTTCTTGCTTAATGCCATTTTCTATGTCTCCTTATTATTTTTCTCACAACCATAAATTTTACTATTGTTTTTTATTTTTAACAACCCATAGATTGAAAGTATTTTCTTTTTCTTTCAATCATTTCGTCAATTCTTTCAATATATTGGTCTACATTCTTTACAGTATCTATTCTTTTGCCCTCTTTTCTATCCGGTGACAAAAGCTTAGTAACCGCTCCTGCTCCAACGGCCCATACATCCTGAAAGTCACCCATCATAAGAATATTGTAAAGGCCTTCACAACCTTCAATAGAATATCCTACATTTTCCTGATTACCTGCCATATTCTTCTGTCTATATAGATAATAAGGTTTCATATTCATCTCTTCTGAATACTTTTCTGTAACTTTCATAAGTTCAGAACTATTTTCCATATGCATGTCAGAATATTTATCTTTCATAATATTTAGACGTGCTGCTCTCTTTAACGCAAGAGAATGTACGGTTATTCCTTCCGGACTAAGTTTCTTTGCCTCTTCCATAGAATATCTTACCATTTTTTCATCTTCTTGTGGAAGTCCAAGAATAAAGTCCATATTTATATTATTAAAGCCACACTGTCTTGCAAGCTTAAACGCTTCCTTAACCTGTTCTACAGTATGTCGTCTTCCAATAATATCTAAAGTTTCCTGATTCATCGTCTGGGGATTAATTGAAATTCTTGAAACATTATGTTTCTTTAATGTTTTAAGCTTTTCTTCAGTAATACTGTCAGGTCGTCCCGCTTCAACAGTAAACTCTCTTACTGTGCTAAAATCAAAATTCTCCTTAAGACTTGTAATCAACCTATCCATCTGATCAGGTTCCAATGTTGTAGGAGTTCCTCCTCCAATATATACCGTGTTAAGTTCACGACCTTTTAATTGCTCACCTAAGAATTTAATCTCTTTTATGACGCTGTCTACATAACTGTCAACCTTATCCTTGTACATTGATATAGGATAAGATGTAAACGAACAATAAAGGCATGTAGTTGGGCAAAAAGGAATTCCAACATAAAGACTGTATCCATCTTTATAATTAATATCTGATAATATTCTGCTTTCCCTTCTTGAAATGTCAATTGCAAGGTTAAGCTTTTCATCTGAAATTAAATAAGTTTCCTTCATTGTCTTTCGGACCTGCTCTTCATCCATTCCCTGTTCAAACAACATTCCTGGAATTTTGGCAGGTCGTATTCCCGTTAGATTGCCCCAAGGCAATTCCTTTCCTGTATCCTTTGACATAACACTGTACAAAAGCTTTTTTAAAACATTCTTTAACTCTGTTCTATGAGTTTTAGATAAATCGCAGTGATTAACAATACCACTGCAGTCTATTTCATAATGTTCTTCAAAAAGCTTTTTTTCATTGTCTGACAATATTATATTTATTCTATTTTCTTCATAAACAACTTTTAAAATTCTATAGTAATCCTGAACCTGACTGTTAATCTTAAATGGATGTCCCATATAAAAAGCCTGAACCATGGATTGTACATCATATTGAAATTCTTCCGGTACTATCTGAATATCAATCATTAATAATATACCTTCTCTGTTCCTATTGTTGTGCTGTCATTATGTCCCGGTAAAACTGCTGTTTCATCAGGAAGTTTCTTTAATAATTTTTCTCTAATTGATTTCATTATTTCAGATTCGCTTCCACCCGGAAAATCTGTTCTTCCTCTGCTTCCGTGGAATAATGTATCACCGCTAAATAAGATTTCATTGTCTTCCAAATAATAACATCCACTGCCTGGTGTATGTCCCGGTGTTGCAATAAATGTCATATTAATTCCTGCCAATGTAATCTTCTGTCCATCTTTAAGGAACTCATCTGCTTCAATTGTCATTGGTGAATCAAAATATGAAGAAAGATTCATTTTTTTATCTCCAATTAACTCTTTTTCAGCTTCAGACACATAAACCTTAATTCCGTATCTTTCCTTTAAAGCATTTACGGCACCAATGTGGTCATAATGACCGTGTGTTAAAATAATTGCTACAGGTTTCATTTCCATTTTTGAAATATTTACGGAAATTTTAAGTTCATTTTCACCCGGATCAACTATAAATCCTTCGCCTGTTTCTTTATTTTTACATAAATAACAATTAGTGTAGCACTCGCTAACTAAAAGATTTCTAATTTCAATCTTTCCCATATATTCTCCATTTCATATTCATTTCTGTACATATCTGTTAATGTTTTGATCTTTTATTTAAAATTGTCAGCCTGTTGTTCTTTCAATATCAATAATGCTGTCAATCTGTCTTATTCTTGAAATAAGACTGTTAAGCTCCTCAGTTCCCTGAATTGCAAATGACATAGATATTGTGGCTATTTCAGACTTACTTGTTCTACTGTTAATACTGTTAACATCAATGTTTTTCTCTGTAAATATTTTAGAAAGGTCTGTTAAAATACCTACTCTGTTGTGAGCATATATAACAATTTCTGTCATATACTTGCCGTCCTGCTTTCCTTCATCAGCAGCCCAGCTTGCCTCAATAAGTCTTCCTCTTTCAAAATCAGGAAGATTAATTATATTAATACAGTCTGTTCTATGAATTGACACACCACGTCCTCTTGTAACAAAACCAATAATTTCGTCACCGGGAACAGGGCTACAGCATTTAGAAAATCTAACTGCCACATCATCCATACCTTCGACAATAATTCCACTCTTTGATGTATGTGTCTTATTTTCAGCCTTTTCGCCTATTGTTGAATTAAGAACATCCTGATCTGTTATTTCTTTTCTATGTGTCTTGTTGTATTCCTCAACAAGCTTATTTACAATCTGTCCTTCTTTAAGTCCACCGTGACCTACGGATGCAACTAAAGAGTTCCAATCCTTATAGCTATATTTAAGTCTTACTTTTTCCATATATTCAGGTTTTAAAATATCCTGCAATACAATGCCTTTAGACTTACAATATTTATCTATAAGTTCCTTACCTTTAATAATATTTTCTTCTTTATTCTGTAACTTAAACCATTGATTAATCTTGTTCTTTGCCTGTGTACTTTTAACAATCTTAAGCCAGTCCATACTTGGTCCGTTAGAATTGTTAGATGTTACAACTTCTACCTGATCACCGTTCTGAATCTTATAATCAATATTTACCATCTTTCCGTTTACTCTGGCACCAACCATCTTGTTGCCTACTGCACTATGAATACTGTAAGCAAAATCAATTGGTGTTGAACCATTAGGTAGACTCTTAAGGTCTCCATTAGGTGTGAAGCAATATACATTCTCAGAGAACATATTAAGGTCATCTTTGAGAAGGTTAAGAAACTCGTGATTATCAGATAAGTCTCTCTGCCATTCAAGAATCTGTCTTAACCAACTAATCTTCTGTTCCTCATTGTCACCTTCACCTGTTATGTTTTCTTTGTATTTCCAATGTGCAGCGATACCATATTCTGCTGTTTTGTGCATTTCCATTGTACGAATCTGGATTTCAAAGGGCTGACCGTTAGGTCCGATTAATGTTGTATGAAGTGACTGGTACATATTCTGCTTAGGCATCGCAATATAATCCTTAAATCTTCCCGGTACAGGAGTATATTTCTCGTGGATAACGCCCAATGCACCATAACATTCCATTACTGTGTCAACAATAATACGAATGGCAAAAACATCATAAATCTGGTCTAATGTTTTGTGCTGGTTAACCATCTTCTTATAAATACTGAAATAATGTTTTACACGTCCATCTATTGTAGCTTTAATTCCTGCCTTCTCAATATATCCGGCAACTTCAGCTATAAGCTGGCTCATAAATTCTTCTCTATGTTCAAGTCTTAAATGAACACCATCTACCAAATCTTTATATTTCTCAGGTTCTAAATATCTAAGGGCCAAATCGTCTAACTCTATCTTAATCTTAGAAATACCAAGACGGTCTGCAATTGGAGCATAAATCTCCATTGTTTCCTTTGACTTTTCTTTCTGCTTCTCAGGTGTCATATACTGCAAAGTTCTCATATTATGAAGTCTGTCGGCAAGTTTTATAAGAATTACACGAATATCCTTTGCCATGGCAAGAAACATCTTTCTAAGATTTTCTGCCTGCTTTTCTACTTTGTCAGCATCATAGTCTAATTTTGTAAGTTTTGTAACACCATCAACTAAGTCTGTTACTTCCTCTCCAAACTCGCTAATCATCTGCTCCCTTGTAACTTTTGTATCTTCCATTACATCGTGAAGCAATCCTGCCATAATTGATTCTTTATCCAATTCAAGATCAGCAAGAATCAGTGCAGTGTGAATAGGGTGAATTATATAAGGCTCACCTGATTTACGTTTCTGGTCACCGTGAGATTTCTTTGCGAAATTGTAAGCTTTGTCAATTGCACTCAAATCACCTGCTGAAGGATGATATCTTTTAATCTTGTCTATAAGTCTGCTATACAATTCCTCCGGTGTAGCATGTTCTTCTTCTTTCGGTATAACACCATGATTTTCAATTTTTACGTTAATGTTATTTTTTTCGCCCATAGAGTATCTCCATCAAAAAATTATTTGCCTTCGTAAACTACAACTGACTCTACATTATATCCTTCAAGAGCCTTTCTTCCGTTAAGTCCTGCCAATTCAGTTAAGAATAAACATGAAACAACTTCTCCTCCTAAACGCTCAATTAAGTTAATTGCTGCCTTAACTGTTCCACCTGTAGCTATTAAATCATCTACTATAACTACTTTCTGTCCTTCTTTAATGGCATCAGTATGAATTTCTATTTCAGCACTTCCATATTCCAAATCATATGATTCTGAAATTGTTTTCCATGGAAGCTTTCCTTTCTTTCTAATTGGAACAAATGCCTTTTTCATGTCAAATGCAATAGGTGTACCAAACATAAATCCTCTTGCTTCAAGACCAACTATAACATCAAAATCTTTGTCCTTAATCTTATCTTCCATACTATTAATGGCTAACTGTAATCCTTCAGGATCCTGTGTTACTGTTGTAATGTCTCTGAAAATAATTCCCTGTTCCGGAAAATCAGGAATGCTTCTAATGTACTTTTCTACTGTGCTCATTTTTTCCTCCTAATGTAACCCGGGCATTCTGCCCAATATTATTTTTATGAAAATATGCTTATGTATAATTTATTGCACATTTTAAATATATATAGAAATATTTTACCCTTATTAGCAAAATCTATCAATAACTATTTGCAAATCTATGTTACCTCTAAACTCATTTATTGTAGGATAAAAGGTTGCCATAAATGTAATTGCATTATTTTGACCAAGTAAAGCTTTATTAATCTCTTCCTGTCCAAATTTTTCCTTAATAAATCCCATAAATTCTTGAGTTCTGTCAAACATTATAGCCGTCATTCTGTAATTTGTACTGTTTTCAATTGTCAATTTCAGCACATTTCCGGCTTTTCCCAATATTTGAAGTTTTTTAATTTTTAAGTTTTTGTCTGCAAAAATAGGCTTCTCGTTTCCTTTTCCAAAAGGTGCAAGTGTTTTTAATTCTTCAACAAGATTCATTGAAATATACTCAATTGGAAGCTGCATGTCTATCCAGACTTTAAGGCATAAATCATCTTCCGTCAAAGTACTGTTGTCGTTTAATCTTTTTCTGAGAAGTTCTATGTTTTCTTTTGGAAGAGACACACCTGCAGCCATTTTGTGGCCACCAAACTTAAGAAACAAATCCTTAACCTTGCAAAGTTCTTCATACATATCGTATTCCTCAATAGATCTTCCTGAGCCTTTCACACAATCTTTGGCATCGGTCAGAACTATTACCGGCTTATTACACCTTTCTCTAACTCTTCCTGCAATAATTCCGGCTATACTTTCGTGACAATCTTTTAAATATATTACCAAAACATTGTCATCATAGTCTTTTGCTATTTCAATTGCCCTTCTTGTACCCTCTTCAGTCATATCTTTTCTTTCATCATTTAATTCTTTTAATGATTTTGCAAGAATATGGGCTTTCTTCCTGTCAGTTTCACATAAAAGCTCCATTGCTCTTTTGGCTGTGTCTAATCTTCCACTGGCATTTATACATGGTCCCAAAACAAACCCTACATGATAAGAGTCAATGCTTTCTTTTTTTATTTCGCAGGCATCTATTAATGCATTTAAGCCGACATCTTTGCAGTTCTTTATCATTTTAAGCCCATATTGAACAACCATTCTGTTTTCGCCCTGAAGTTCAACTACGTCACATATAGTTGCCAAAGCAGCATATGGAAGTAACCGGTAAACGTCTCTTTTTGATATGCCATAGGACTCTGTCAGTGCTGAAATTAGTTGAAGGGCAACCATTGCCCCACACAATTCCTTAAAAGGGTATCCACAATCTTTCTGTTTGTGATTAATTACTGCATCAGCTTTTGGAATAATATATTCTCGCCCCTGTTCTGTTTCCGTATATGGAACTTCGTGATGGTCTGTTACAATTATTGTCATTCCAAGGCTTTTAGCATATTCAACCTGATTATATGCGGCAATTCCGTTGTCACATGTCAAAATTGTATCTATTCCCTGGTCGAAAGCTTTTTTTATAAGATTCTCGTTAATACCATAGCCATCTTCTATTCTGTGAGGTACAACAACATCAACTACTGCTCCAAGCTTTTTAAGTGATCTATACAAAATATACCCTGAGCAGACACCATCCACATCATAATCACAAATAACTCTTATTCTGTTTCCGGCAGCAATTTTGATTTTTAAAATATCAACTGCTTTATCCATATCTTTAAACATCCATGGTGAACTTAGTCTTTCAATGTCGGGAGAAAGATATTTTTTAATATTTTCATCACCTATAACATTCCTGTTTCTAAGTAATCTTGCCAGAATGGGACTAATGTTAAATTTTCTGCTTATTTCATTGAAATCTGCTTTTTTAGTTTGCAGATACCATCTTTCTTTCATAGTTTCTCCATAAGATTAAGAAACGGTATCACCAATGGCAATACCGCTTCCTAAAATCTAACAATTATTATTTATCAGATTTCTTTCCTTTTAAAACATACCATAATGAACCTGTAATGAATACAGATGAGAATGCACCGGCAATCATACCTGTCATAAGTGGTAATGTAAATTCTCTAATTGATGAAACACCCATGATGAAAATCATAAATACCATTACGAATGTTGTTAAAGTTGTATAGATACTTCTTGTAAGTGTCTGTGTAATACTTCTGTCAACTATTTCAATCATCTTGTCATCACGCTTCATAACTGCCTTGTTTTCTCTAATTCTGTCAAAGATTACGATTGTAGCATTAATTGAGTAACCTACGATTGTAAGCATACATGCAATAAATGTTGTACCAACTGTAACTCTTGATAATGCATAGAATCCGATAACTATAAGTACGTCGTGGATTAATGCCATAACGGCTGCAAGAGCGAAATGGATGTTCTTAAATCTAATCCAAATGTAGAATAACATACAGATTGTGGCAAGAACTGTTGCGACTACTGCATCACTTCTCATTTCCTTACTTACTGTATCTGAAATTTTAGTATTAGTAAAGTTCTGTTTGTCATCTACTGCCTTGTAATCTTTTACAAGCATATCTTTCATTTCTTCAAATTCATTGTCTTTGAAGTTTCTAGTCTTAATTGTGAAAAGTCCGTCTTTGTTAGTATCTTTCTGTGCCTGAATATCAGTTGAATTTAATAATTTTTCAATTGCAGGTTTAACATTGCTGTTAAATTCATCCATTGTATAGTTTTCACTAAACTGAATTTCTGTAGATGTACCACCCTTAAATTCAATACTATAGTTAAATGCACCACCGTTGTTAGCTGAATTAAAGATTAATCCACCAATACCAATTGCGATACAAACAATAGCGATTCCAAAGAATACTTTTCTCTTTTCAACAAAATTGATATTCTTTCTTGTCTTTTCTTTTCCGTAGAACTTAGGTGCCTGGAATCCCATATAGTAAAGAATCCATACAAATATTCTTGAAATAACAAGTGATGTGAACAACTGAATTAAAATACCAATTCCTAATGTTGTTGCAAATCCCTGTACTGTACCTGAACCCTTCCAAAGAAGAACCAAAGCTGCGATTAATGTTGTAATGTTACCATCGATAATAGCTGAGGCTGCTTTCTTGAAGCCTGTCTTAATAGCTGTTTCTGTTCTTCTGCCGGCAGCAATTTCCTCTCTGATACGTGCGTAAATAATAACGTTAGCATCAACTGCCATACCAATGTTAAGGATAATACCTGCAATACCTGGTAATGTAAGTGTTAAATCAAATCCATTTAATGCAAGTAACATTAATTCTACATATGTAAGTAATGCAAGTCCTGCAGCAAGTCCCGGGATTCTATAAACTATTAACAGGAACAAAATAATGATAATGAAACCAATGATTCCGGCTTTAATACTCTTTGATAATGCATCACTACCAAGCTGAGCACTCTGAACCTTATGACTGATTTCCTTTAATTCTACCTTTAAAGCACCAATTCTAATGTTTGAAGCTAATTCTTCAGCTTCCTTAAGACTCTTCTGTCCGTTAATTTCAGCCTGTCCACCTGTAATAGCTGACTGAATTGTTGGTGCACTTAAAATTTCATCATTATAGATAATGTATGATAACTGTCCAACATACTGAGTTGTCATTTCACCGAAAGCTGTTGTTCCTTTCGAATTAAATTCAAGATTTACAACATATTCTGTCTTTCCTGTATCCTTGTTTTTTGAAGCAACACCCTTAGCGTCTGCCACTTCATTACCTGATAACCAAACTTTGTAATAGTTGTCTCCAACCTTAACATATTCGTGATTATCAATCTGTTCATCTGTTGGTTTGTCTGTTGTTGCTGTACAGAAGTATAAAGCACCCGGCTTACCAAGTTCTTCTACTACTGCATCTGCATCATATTCACCCGGAATATCAACAGTGATTCTATCGTCACCTTCTTTGTAAGCTGTTGCTTCACTACTGAAAGTATGAACTCTGTTTTCAAGTTTCAATCTTGTGTCTTCTAAATCAGTTGCTGTAAAACTTTTAGTCTTGCTATCATCAACCTGATAACTAACGCTTGTACCACCCATTAAGTCCAAGCCCTGTGTTACGTTCTGTGCACTACCTGTATGACGTCCGCCTACACCGAACATAACAACGTAGCCTAAAAATAAGACTACTGCAATAGAGATTATAAAACATATAATACTCTTTGTCTTGTTCATTTTCATTTTCATTTTTTTAATAAACCTCTTTCTCATTATCAGCTAACGCTGCCTTAATCATAATTGAACATTCTACTCTCTTTCTTTCCATTTCACATCCAATCTCATATGCATCATTGATTGTTCCGTGAAAATTAAATGAATTGGCTGCACAACCGCCACTGCAATAAAATCTTGCAAAGCAGTTTTTGCATTTCTCTTTTGAGTATACGTTACAGTTTCCAAATGTTTTTACAAGGTCAGTTCTCTTTATGCCCTCATCAACATTGCCCATTAAAAACTCTTCATTTCCAACGAACTGGTGACATGGATAAAAATCACCCCAAGGTGTTACTGCCAAATACTCTGTACCTGAACCACATCCTGATAATCTCTTGTAAACACAAGGTCCCTGATTTAAATCAATCATAAAGTGGAAGAAATTAAAGCCTCTTCCTTCTTTCTCGCGTTTAATATATTCCAAAGCTAACTTGTCATATTCTTCCATTATCTTTGGCAAATCCTCTTCTCTAATTGAATAAGGATCTTCTTCCGGTCCTACAACCGGCTCGATTGACATCTGCTTAAATCCCAAATCCGCAAAGTGCTTTACATCTTCTGAGAAATCTAAATTGTCTCTTGTAAATGTACCTCTGACATAATAATTGCTCTGATTTCTGCTTTCTGCAAGTTTTTGGAATTTAGGAACTATTAAATCATAGCTTCCCTTTCCTGTTCTAAACGGTCTCATTCTGTCATTAACTTCTTTACGACCATCAAGACTCAAAACAACATTAGACATTTCCTTATTAAGGTATTCCATTATTTCGTCATTTAAAAGCACTCCATTAGTTGTCAAAGTAAATCTAAATTTCTTATGGTTAGGTTCTTCAAGTGAACGGCCATATTCTACTAACTGCTTTACAACGTCCCAGTTCATTAATGGTTCGCCACCAAAGAAGTCAACCTCAAGATTTACTCTGCTTCCTGAATTTGCCACAAGGAAATCTAAAGCCTTCTTTCCGACTTCAAAGCTCATCATGGCTCTTCTGCCATGATATTCACCTTCTTCTGCAAAACAATATTTGCAGGCAAGGTTACAGTCGTGGGCAATATGTAAGCATAACGCTTTTACAACTGTCTGTCTCTTATCTTTGAATTCTTCAATAAAAGGCTGATAAATATCTTGAGTAAACAGCTGTCCATCTTCCTTTAATTGATTAACCTCACTAATTGCTTCTTCAATGTCTGCCTTGTCATACTTATCTGACAACTGCTCAACAATCTTTGAGATTTCTGTATCTTCAAATAATGCAATAACATCATATGTAACATCATCTACTACGTGAACCGCTCCACTTTCAACATCCATTACAATATTGTATCCATTACTCTTATACTGATGAATCACTGTAATATCCTCCTACCATAACGCAGAAAGTGCGCCAATGGCGCTCTTTCCGGTTAAAATTATTTAATTTTTAATTATTTATTTTCGCAAGTCTGGTTTCCTACTGTACATGATGTCTTACATGCTGACTGACATGATGTCTGGCATTCACCACAACCACCTTTTTTCATAGTTTCCTTTAAAGTCTTTCCTGTTAATGTTTTAATATGTTTCATAGTTATCCTCCAAAATTAATATACTTTTATGCCTATCTGCACAATTCTTACGCTATTATAACACAATATGGTACAAATTCAAACGTTTTTTTACTATATTCTGTGGTCTGTTTCCCTCATTGAATTTACCCAAGCATTCCACCAAAAGTTCCAAAGCCTAAAGCTACTGCTACTCCTGTGCCAAGTCCAATTGCTCCCCCTCCTGTTTCGTCCCTTATTATAAAGGAAATACCCATAATTAGCCCTATATAAATTGCTCCCGCAACAAGCCCCCACAAAAACTTTCTCTTTTGTATATTTTTTCCAAGTATTAAACCTCCTACCAATGAACAAATCCCATAAATTGCTAAAATCATAATTCTGATTATTCCATCTCCTAAAGAAAGTTCAAAAACAATAAATGCAAGAATCACCACAAGCACTGTGCTTAAAATAATTTGAACTAATAATTCTTTTAAAATCAAGCCTGCTATTTTCTTCATAAAAACCTGCAAAATACACTTTCATTCTATATTATTCAGTAATTTCAAAATTAATTACGATTGTTTTTTAATTCTCATTCAACATTTTTATGTATATAAAAAGTTTTTCTATCAAAATAAAAAGGAACTGCATCAGCAATAACCAATGCAGTTTCCTGTCAGAACTTTTTTAATTTTTCTATTTTTGTTCTTTGTCCTCATCTTCAGATTTTTCTTCATCTTCTGTTTTTTCCACTTCCGGATCAATCTGAACTTTTACAAGGTCAATTCTCTTTTCATCCATCTTAATTACTGTAAGTTTGCAATTTGATATCTTAACACTATCTCCCTTGTTAGGCAATCTATCAAGATGTTCAATTATCAATCCTCCAAGTGATTCATAATCTTCTGAGTCTATGTCTGTTCCCAATTCATCATTGAAATCATCTAAGTTAATTGAACCTTCAACAATATATTCATTGTCTCCGATTTTTCTAACTGCCAATTCTTCCGCCTGGTCAAACTCGTCATGAATATCGCCGATTATTTCTTCAACAATATCTTCCAAAGTTATAAGGCCTTCTGCCTGACCATACTCATCAAGAACGATACACATTCCCGGTTCATTATTTCTCATTTCAATAAGAAGATCATTTAATTCTTCTTTCTCGTGAGTATAATATGGTTCACGCATCAGCTTATTAATATCAAAATTAGATGCATCCACCTGATTAATAATCATATCTTTTATATTTATAATTCCAACAATATTGTCCGTGTCTTCCTTATAAACAGGAATTCTTGTATATTTGTCTGTTTTGATTACATCTAATAACTGTTCAAAAGTTGTATCAATTGGCACCATGGTTATGTCAACCTTAGGTATCATTATATCCTTTGCGCAGGCATCTCCAAAATCGAACACATTAGTAATCATATCGTATTCATCGTCTTCTATAATGCCCTCTTCCTGACTAACACCAACAATAGTTCTTAATTCGTCTTCTGTAATTGATTTTGAGTTTAAGTTTACTTTTACCCTAAAAAGCTTAAGTATTATGTTTGAAAACATATTCAAAATAAAAATAACCGGTGTAAGCACAAACATCAAAATACTAATTGGTTTGGCATATTTTAATGCCATTTCATCTGCGTGCATTGATGCAACTGTTTTTGGAACAATCTCTCCAAAGATAATAATCAGCAAGGTCAGAATTCCAACACCAACACTAATAAATATGTCACTGAAAATACTTTGTGTAAAAATAGTCGCAATTGATGAAGCGGCAATATTTACAATGTTATTTCCAATAAGTACCGTGCTAAGCATCTTTCTTGAATTGTTTAGCACATTGTTTAAAACAATAGCTTTCTTATTTTCTTCCTCAACAAGAGTTCTAAGTCTAATCTTGTTAACTGTTGTCAAAGCTGTCTCGGCAGATGAAAAAAATGCCGAAAATAAAAGTAACACTACTAATACACATAGCAATGCTATGTCACTGGGTCCCATATAAATCTCCTTATTGATAATATTTTTCAGGCAAAAGCCTATTTGCATAATTGTACAAAAACATAATATTAAAGTCAAGAATACATAGTAAAGAATATATTAGAATTTTGCAAAATGTTAAGAGTAAAATTTCACTTGTAAGCTCTATTTCAAAGTGTATATTTTGAAATAGCCACCATGCTCCTGCACAGTGGCTTTATTCTCATTCTAAATATTCTATAATTTTTCCCACAACTTGCCCTGCTTTTCTTCGCAGTACTGGCAACTGTATATTCCGTTTTCTTTATCTGTTAATACGAAAACATGTTCCAGTTCCTGTTCAATTGAAGTGATACAACGTGGGTTCTTGCAGTGAAGTACGTTTACAATCTTCTTAGGAAGTTTAAGTTCTCTCTTCTCAATTAATTTTCCATCTTTAATAATATCAACTGTAATATTATGGTCAATGAAACCTAAAACATCAAAGTCAACAATATCAAGAGGTCCTTCTACTTTGATTATGTCCTTTCTTCCCATTTTTCCGCTTCTGGCATTTTTGATAATTGCCACCTGACAGTCAAGTTCATCAAGGTTAAGGTAATGATAAATAGCCATTGAGCGTCCTGCCTGAATATGATCTAATACAAAACCATTAAAAATTTCATCTACATTAATCATACCTCTACCTCCAACAATTTTAATATTAATGCCATTCTAACGTAAACGCCATATTGTACCTGTTTAAAGTATACTGCTCTTGGATCCTTGTCCACTTCTACTGAAATCTCATTTACTCTAGGCAATGGATGAAGCACAAGCATATCATCTTTTGCCATTGACATTTTCTTCTTGTCTAAAATAAAGCTATCTTTTAATCTAATGTAATCTTCCTCGTTGAAGAAACGTTCTCTCTGAACTCTTGTCATATATAAAATATCTAGCTCACTGATTACGTCCTCTAACTTTGTTACCTCTTTATATTCAGCACCGGCCTTTTCAATATTTTCAATAATATATTCCGGAACCTTTAATTCATTAGGTGAAATAAGAACAAATTTAACATTATCATATCTTAACAACGCATTAATAAGTGAATGTACTGTTCTTCCGAATTTCAAATCTCCACACAAACCAATAGTAATATTGTCCAGTCTACCCTTTAGGGACTTAATTGTCATCAAATCAGTTAATGTCTGAGTTGGATGCTGATGTCCACCATCTCCGGCATTAATAACCGGAATTGAAGAATTGTTAGCTGCTACTAATGCTGCACCTTCTTTCGGGTGGCGCATTGCACATATATCTGCATAGCATGATATAATTCTTATAGTATCAGCAACGCTTTCTCCCTTAGAAGCTGAGCTTGACGATGCCTCAGAAAAACCTAAAACCTGTCCTCCTAAGTTAATCATTGCTGCTTCAAAACTAAGTCGTGTTCTTGTACTTGGCTCATAAAATAATGTTGCTATCTTCTTGCCCTTACAGGCATCCTGATATTTTGTAGGATTCTTTTCGATATCACTTGCAGTTTCAAGCAACTGATCAAGTTCTTCTACCGTAAAATCCAACGGACTAATTAAATGTCTCATTTCATCCTCCATTCTGCTTATGTAAAATTTCAAGGCTTATAATAGAGTCTTGAGCAAATCTGCTTGGTCCAAGTTCTGTTATTACTTTTTTAACGCAGAACTCCGCCACTGATTTTTGCTATTAGAAATGATACATTATTATAATCAAATATTCAATAGAAAATAACATATTAAATTCACTTTTTTCGAATATTTTTTCTTCTAAAAACTACTTTTTCATAAAATGGTTTTTTATACTTATTTTTTATTTTTTCATATCTGAAAATATGATATACTAATACTGATTTTTCTTTTTTTAAAGGAGGCATTCCATGGAAAATATTCAAAAAACAAATGTAGAAACTTCTGCTTATAATAAGCTTAATTTTTATTTAAGACAAATACGATCAAAAACAGATTTCATTCCTGAAACTGCCATAGTTCTTGGTTCAGGTCTTGGAAATTTTTCAGACAAAGTCAAAAAAGTTTGTATCATAAATTATTCTGATATCGAAGACTTCCCTATTAGCACTAACAAAATGCATGCGGGACGTTTTATTTTCGGATACATTGAAAGTAAACCTGTAGTTTTAATGGACGGAAGAATTCACTACTATGAAGGTTATTCAATGGAGCAGGTTGTAACTCCGATTAGAATTATGAAAATGCTTGGTGCAAAGAACCTTATTCTTACTAATGCTGCCGGTGGCATTGACAGCGATTTTAAACCTGGTGACTTAATGGTAATCACAGACCAAATTACTTCTTTTGTTCCATCACCTTTAGTGGGACCAAACATCGAAGAATTAGGCACAAGATTTCCTGACATGACACATGTTTATGCATCCGATTTAATTAATAAGCTTGAATCAATCGGCAAAAAATATAATCTTAATTTAAAGAAAGGCGTTTACTTACAGACAACAGGTCCAAACTATGAAACGCCTTCTGAGATTAGAGCCTATAAAATTCTTGGAGCGAATGCCGTTGGAATGAGCACAGCTTGTGAGGCTATGGTAGCTGTACACTGTGGGATGAAAGTTTGTGGAATAAGTTGTATTACAAACATGGCTGCCGGAATAACAGGCCAACCTTTAGATGATAAAGAAGTTGTTGAAGTTGCCGCCAATGTAGCTGATAAGCTTGAGACAATACTGTATAATCTTGTGATTGAAATGTAGTGCGTATGTGATTTAAGCTTGTCCTTTCGTTAGTCATTACGGTTTTGGTAATAACAAGTATCATATCATCCATAAATATCTAAATTATGTTGGCTCCCCGGGGCGTGGACAACGCCCCAAACGACTTTGTGTGGAAAATGAGAAGAGAAATCTTCTTACTTATGCTCTTCTTACTTACATATTTCTTCTACGAAATATTTATGTACCAATAGGTTATCATTTAATTCAGGATGAAATGATGTAACCATTTGGTTATCCTGAACTGCTGCAACTATGTTTCCTTTGCATGTTGCTATTGCTCTGGCTTTTGGCCCGCACTTTGTTATATATGGTGCTCTAATAAAAGTCATCGGAACTTTTCCTATATTATCAAAATCTTCTTCTGCATAGAAACTTCCAAGCTGTCTGCCGTATGCATTTCTCCTAACTGTTATATCCATTGTTCCAATATGAACTTTTTCATCATTTTCTATTTTGTTAGCCAATATTATCATTCCGGCACATGTTCCAAAAACAGGCATTCCATTATTAATCATACTCTTTAAGCTTTCAAGCATATCAAGCTCCCTTAATAATTTGCCTATTACAGTACTTTCTCCACCGGGAATTATTATTCCATCCATTGGTCTGTCCATATCCTTCTTTTGACGTATTTCAAAAGATTCCACTCCTAATTTTTCAAGGATTTTTTCATGTTCTATGAATGCTCCCTGCAATGCAAGTATACCAATTCGCATATTATTTACCTCTCTCAGCCATAAGAAGTTCAATTTCCTGTTCATTTATTCCAACCATAGCTTCACCTAAGTCTTCTGATAACTCTGCAAGGATTTTTGCATCGTTAAAGTTTGTTACAGCTTTTACTATAGCTGCTGCTCTCTTCTTAGGATTTCCTGATTTAAAAATACCTGAGCCAACGAATACACCTTCTGCGCCAAGCTGCATCATAAGTGCTGCATCAGCAGGTGTAGCAACACCGCCTGCTGCAAAGTTAACTACAGGAAGTTTTCCGTTTTCTGCAACATATTTAACCAATTCATAATCAACCTGAAGGTCTTTAGCTGCCTGATATAATTCATCTTTTGAAAGACTTGTAAGTCTTCTGATTTCACTCTGCATGCTACGCATATGAGTTACCGCCTGAATTACATCTCCTGTTCCCGGTTCTCCTTTTGTACGAATCATTGATGCGCCTTCGCTTATTCTTCTTAATGCTTCACCTAAGTCCTTTGCCCCACATACAAATGGTACTTGGAATTTTGTTTTATCAATGTGGTATTTACCGTCTGCCGGTGAAAGCACTTCACTTTCATCTATGTAATCTATTTCAATAGCTTCAAGAATCTGTGCTTCCGCGAAATGTCCAATTCTACATTTAGCCATAACCGGAATTGAAACCGCTTCCTGAATTCCTTTAATCATCTTTGGATCACTCATTCTAGAAACACCACCGGCTGCACGTATATCTGCAGGAATTCTTTCAAGTGCCATAACTGCGCATGCTCCTGCCTCTTCTGCAATTCTTGCCTGTTCAGGTGTTGTAACGTCCATAATAACGCCACCTTTTAACATCTGTGCTAAGTTTTTGTTTAATTCATAGCGATTTTCTGCCATAATAAAAAGCCTCCTAAAAATTTGTTTTTCTCAGTATATAATCATAGTGACTATATAGGAATAACCATTTTAGGAGACTTTTATAATACCAGATTCATTTCTTACAAAACCAATCCGGTAAGAGTGTTTGTAATTAAACTCTTAATTATTTATTTGTTTGCAAAATACTCGTTGATGTTCTTTAATAACTCGTCTACTTCGATTCCATGAACCATACATGCTTCTTCAAGTGATTCTCCGATAGATGAAGGACATCCGATGCAATGCATTCCTGCATTCATTAATACAACTGCAACACCTCTGTCGATGCTAAGTAATTCGCCCATTGTCATTTCCTTAGTAATATTAACTGCCATAACTTCCTCCTTGACCGTTTTTTTTATTTTATACCTTAATAGTATAAACCTATTGTATATTTTTATGAATGAGTAAAGCTGTAAGCCGGGTTATGTCGTGGATGATCATCTATCTAGACATATCGTTACCAATATGTTCAAGCAACCTACCCGAAAGCTGGCGGGCAACCATATGCTTTCTGCTCGGTCTTGCTTCAAGTGGGGTTTACACTGACCCTCGATGTTACCACCGAAGCGGTAGTCTCTTACACTACCATTTCATCCTTACCAGCAAGCTGGCGGTTTTATTTCTGTTGCACTTTCCTGGGAGTCACCTCCACCGGCCGTTAGCCGGCACCCTGCCCTATGAAGCCCGGACTTTCCTCACCTGCGTCCTTTCGGCAATAGCAGCTGCGATCATCTGCTCTACTCACAATTAACTAAAATAGCATATTAAACCTTTTTTTGCAACTTTTTATATAGAAGTTTTTATATATAGAAAACTATATATAGTCAAATATATAATAAAAATATTTTATCCTACCGGAAAAATACTTCCACCTACAAATTCCCTGACCAAAGAATTCTTAGGGATACCGTCCTTAGGCATTCCAAGTACATAGTCAAGACATTTAAGAAGTCTTTTTGCCTCAAGGTATTCCGGTGTTCCCTCCGGCACGCTAAACAAAGCAGGTTCTGCATATGTTTTAAGTACCGAAAGTTCATACACCATTGCCGTATCAAACACTACATCGGCTGTATCCTGGTAAGGGAAAATATTTTTTTCCTCACCTCTTCTTACCCGTTGCCACATCTCTATTGTTCTTTCTGCAGAAGAACCTCTTGTTCTAACGTCCCTTACTATTCTTCTAAGTAATCTAAGATCAGATGTTGAAACTCTATTATGTTCATCTACATTAATTGGAGTTAATGCACTAACATAAATTTTATATTTTTTATCATCCGGTAAACTATAAGACATCTTGTCATTAAGACAATGTATTCCTTCAATAACAAGAACATCATCTTCTCCCAGTTTTAGATAATCTCCGTTAAACTTTCTCTTTCCTGACACAAAATCAAATATAGGAAGTTCTACCTCTTTTCCTGCAAGAAGATCTGTCATCTGCTCATTGAAGAATTTTACATCTAATGCTTCAATTACTTCATAATCAAGTTTTCCATCTGCATCTCTTGGTGTATCTTCCCTATTCACACAGTAATTATCTACTGAAATAGGATGAGGTCTAAGTCCCTGTGCCATTAGCTGAATAGATAATCTATGAGAAAAAGATGTTTTTCCTGATGAAGAAGGTCCTGCAATCATTACAACCTTAACATTTTCTCTTGAAGCAATATCTGCTGCCACATCACCTATTCTCTTTTCCTGCAATGCTTCCTGAACCATCATTATATTGTTCATTGACCCATCAGTTATTTTGTCATTTAAGTATCCTATTGTAGGCACTCCTATCATTTCAGCCCAGTCTGTTGATTTTTTTATTACATTGTAAACCTTATTTCTAGGTACAAACTCTGGCACAACTTCCGGTTCTTCTTTTGTAGGCAACTGTAATACAAAACCTTCATCATATTTAATCAAGTCAAAATATTTAAGAATACCTGTTGAATACGCCATATATCCATAGAAATAATCTTCAAAACCTTCTATTCTGTAAATATTAACTGCTGAAGATCTTCGATATTTAAGCAAATGAACTTTATCCTTCATTCCATATCTTTCAAACTTCTTAATCGCTTTAGCTGTAGGTATTGATTCTTTCTGAATAAGTATATCTCTTTTGCATAACTTAATCATTTCGTTCCTAACATTTTTTAAAAGTTTATCATCTACTTCAACATTTCCAAAAACCTGACAATAATAGCCTTTGCTAACTGAGCAGTGAACAGAAATTTTTTCTATGTTATTTCTGCCTGCCACTGCATAAAATGCCTTAAGCATAAGGAATGTTGTGCTTCTTCTATAGCACTCATTTCCAGCAAAACTTGCCGTTGTAACAAATGCAATATTACAGCTTTCAACTAATACTTTAGATAATTCAGATAAAGTTCCATTGCATTTTGCAAGAATAATCTGATGCTTATATTCACTTTGGTGCTCTCTTGCTATTTCATAAAGTGTTGTTCCATCCTCATATTGGTATGTGTCCTGTCCTATTGTAACTTTAATCATATGATTCCCTCCCAACTCTGTTATATTCTAAAATCTTTTCAACTTCTAAAAGATCTTTGCTTTGATTCTCAATCATTTTCTGTTTGATTTTTTGAAATTTAGCATTCTCTTTATCCAGATATTTTTTTAAAGTTGCATCTTGTCTATCAAGTAATATTCTACCATATAATAATTCCGTTTCTGAATAAGGATAAGATTCCTGTCCTTTTTCGGCCCTTATTATCGTGTAAAACTTATTCATGTCAATAAGCATTTTTTCGTCCGTTATGTGCCACTTATGTTCTTCTAAATACTTACGCACCAAATCTCCCCTTTTATGAGGTGATAAAACAAGTTCTTTAACCGGTCTACTACAGTTTTCTAACTTTGCCAAACCATTTTCAAGAATGTTAACAATAAGCTCTCCGCCCATTCCGGCAATTATTATAGTATCTGCTTTTTCAGGTTCAAGTTTTTCTAATCCATTTGATTTAATTGCCTGAATTTTTTCACTTAAGCCATAGTTTTCTATATTCTTAATTGCACTTTCTATGGGGCCTTGATTAATATCCATTGCATAAGCTTTGGGACATATTCCTTTTTCTACAAGATAAATAGGCACATATCCATGATCTGTGCCTATATCTGCTATAATATTTCCTTTTGTAACCATTGAGGCTACCTGTTCCAGTCTTTTTGATAACATATATATTACCTACTTTTAGTCTATTTTTAATCCAATGTTACATGAATCTTTTGTAACTGATTCTGTTCTTTTATTATATTCTGTAAGTCCTGAATATCCGTAGCCTTTGAAGCTCTATAGTCCAGACTTGATTTTTTTATCTTAATAACTGCATCATTTATGGCTCTTTCCTGCTCTGCAAGGCTTAAATTAGCCCTTATTGGAGAAACAAAAAGTTCAGCCACTTTCTTGTGTTCCTCCTCATCAGAATAACTGTCCATAATCTGTGCAGGATTTCCTTTTCCTGATTCCATTTGTTCCCAAAATCTTACTGCTACATCGTGATAAAACGGATCAATAAAATCCTCCGGTGAAATAACCTGAGCAACTTTCTTAAACCAGTTATCTCTGTCAATAAGGTATGCCAACAATATTCTTTGCGTCTTTATTGCCGCATCTTCTTTAGTACTCTTCTTATTTTCAACCTGCTGTCTTTCCTGAACTGTTTCTTCCTTGCCTACATAATTCAGGGCTTTCTTTTTTACAAGCCTTGAAAGACCGTCTTTAGAAATATTAAACGTCTGGCAAACAGAATCTATATAATTCTCTCTTTCCAGTTCATCTTTAAAAACAAGCAACATTTCTGCAACTTTGTTATGAAAAGCTGTTTTCTCCTGAGGATCATTCAAATCATAATTCTTTCGCTCATTGTCAACCTGGAAAATAAAGAAGTTCGTTGCTGTCTTTATTCTTTCCTCGTAAGCTTCTCTTCCCATATTCTTAATAAATTCATCAGGATCTTTGTAAGGTTTCATGTTAAGAACCTTAATTGCAAGACCAGATTCCCTAAGATATGGAATGGCACGTAATGCAGCTTTAATTCCTGCTTCATCACTGTCAAAAGTTAATACTGCTTCCTTTGCGTATCTTTTTATAAGTGATGCGTGACGTGAAGTAAAAGCTGTTCCAAGGGCAGCTACCGCATTATTAAAGCCTGCCTGATGAAGACTTATAACATCCATATAGCCCTCACATATAAGCATATAATCCTTCCTTGCACTTCTTGCCACGTTTAGTCCGTAAAGATTTCTGCTTTTATCAAAAACCTTCGTTTCAGGAGAATTTAAGTATTTAGGCTTGCCATCTCCCATTACTCTTCCACCGAAAGCTATAACTCTGTTATTTGCATCCATAATTGGGAACATTACACGATTCCAAAACTTGTCATTTACGCCTCTTACTTCATCAAAAGTAAAAAGTCCTGTTTCCTTTAGCTCTGTATCGTTATACCCCTTACTTCTTAAATACTGATACAAGTTGTTGCTATATTTGTCTGAATAGCCAAGTCCGAATTTCACAATTGTTTCATCTGATAACTCTCTGCCTTTTAAATAATGATATGCTGTTTTTCCTCTGTCTGAACGTAACAAATAATGATAATACTTGGCTGCTTCTGTATTTATCTCTATTATCTTAGATTTAAGGTCCTTCTCCTGTCTTGCTTCTTTTGAATATTCCATCTTTGGAAGTTCAATTCCTGCACGGTTTGCAAGTACCTCTAAAGCCTCAACAAAAGTATAATTCTCATATTTCATAAGAAAAGATATAACATTTCCCCCTTCTCCACATCCAAAACAGTAATACATCTGCTTGTGTGGTGAAACGGAAAATGAAGGTGATTTTTCGTTGTGGAAAGGACAAAGTCCAAAATATGAACTTCCCTTCTTCTGTAACTTAACATAATCACCAATTACATCTACTATATTATTTTCTGATCTAACCTGTTCTATAATATCTTCTGAATAAAACATTTGTGCCTCTCTATTTTAGTTTCTTATTACCACATTTTCCAAAAACCCGGTTCATATATCTGTTGGAACTTAGCCACAGAATATTGGTCGCTCATCCCTGCAATATAATCGCAAACAACTCTTTCCTCATCCTGACCTTTTTCTTCAATCAGATATATAAACTCTTCAGGCATTAACTCTATATTTCTCATATAATACTCAAACAGCATTTTAAGCATTGCCTTGGCTTTTGTTTCTTCACTTTTAGCCAACGGATTAGTATATACGTTCTTAAACATATATTTTCTAAGGCCCATCATAGCTTCTTCAATCTTAGGCGACATTAAAATATCGTTCTTATCAATGCTATGAGATACAACATCATGTATTAAAGTATCCAATCTAACCTTTGTAGTATCTCCCAATATATCTGCATATTCTTTTGGAATATCTTTCTCTGTGATTATCTTTCCTCTTATGGCATCATCAATATCATGATTAATATAGGCTATCTTATCTGATAACCTTACGACCTTTCCTTCCAAAGTTGATGGATTACCGCTTGTTCTGTGGTTAACTATGCCGTCTCTTACTTCTTTTGTAAGGTTAAGCCCCTTACCGTTATTCTCCAATATTTCAACTACTCTTATGCTCTGTTTAAAATGTTCAAAGCCCTGACTGCAAACATCATTAAGTGCCGACTCTCCTGCGTGGCCAAATGGTGTATGCCCCAAGTCATGTCCCAAAGCTATGGCTTCTGTCAAATCCTCATTAAGCCGCAATGCCTTGGCAATTGTTCTTGCAATCTGTGCAACTTCCAGTGTATGTGTAAGTCTTGTTCTATAATGGTCACCCATAGGTGCAAGAAAAACCTGTGTCTTATGCTTCATTCTTCTAAACGCTTTACAATGTATAATTCGATCCCTGTCTCTCTGATAAACTGTCCTAATGTCACATTGTTCTTCTTCCCTGTCTCTACCCTGACTTTCACAACTTAATGATGCATAAGGGCTTAGGTATTTTCTTTCTAATTTCTCACTTTGTTCTCTAATATTCATAAGGCTTCACCTCCACTAATATATGTGGTTACAAATATGTAGTCGAAAATATGTTCATAGCATTTATATTGATTTTAGCACATTTTTCGTTTTTTTCATATATATTAATCCTACTAAATCTGCCAAAAACCATCCAATAGGAATGGCTGCCCATATTCCTGTCACACCAATAAAATCAATTGCTGATAAAACATAAGCAAGAATAACTCTTGTTCCTAATGATATAACAGTAAGAACAACTGACATTATAGGCTTATCAACTGCCCTATAAAAGCCATAAAGCATAAACAGGATTCCTATACCTATATAAAAAGCTCCTTCAATTCTAAGATAGCCCACTCCTATATCTATAACCTGTGTACTACTTACAAAAATTTTCATAAAATTCTTTGAAAAAATAAATACTATACTACTTACAATTGCACAGAAAATAACTATGCTTACAATTGCTCTTTTTATGCCTTTATTTATTCTTTCCGTTTTCTTAGCTCCATAATTTTGTGCCACAAACACAGAAAATGCATTTCCAAAGTCCTGAACCGGCATATAAGCCAATGTATCTATTTTTACGGCAACAGCAAAGGCTGCCATAACTGTTGTGCCAAAACTATTTACAAGGCCCTGAACCATTAAAATTCCAAAATTCATTACTGATTGCTGAATACAGGTAAACCCTGATAAAGAAAGTATGCTTTTGAAATTGCTTTTATTCCATTTTATATCACTCTTTCTTACCTTCAACTGCGGATACTGAAAGAAATAATATCCGAATGTTCCCAAAGCCGAAATATATTGAGAAATTACCGTTGCAACAGCCGCTCCCATAATTCCCATTTTTAAAACTGCCACAAACAAAATATCAAGAAAAACGTTTAACACCACTGACACTCCAAGAAATATCAATGGAATCACTGAATTTCCTATTGCTCTTAATACATTTGAAATATAATTATATATAAATGTGGCAAAAAATCCTATAAAAACATAAACAAGATATACTTTCATATCTGCCACCGTATCTTTTGGAACCTGTAACATCTTTATAATTTCGTCTAAGAAGCCATAGAAAATTATTATAATTCCCACTGTAACTGCAAGAATCATGACAAAAGAAATGTAAATGCCATTTCTAATCTTTTCAATATTCTTTTTTCCATATTCCATAGAAATAAATGTACTGTTTCCAAGGCAAAGTCCAATAATTATATATGTTAAAAATGTCATTAACGTATACGATGAACCCACAGCTGCCAATCCAATATTTCCAATATATCTGCCAACAATCCAAGTATCTGCTAAGTTATAGAATTGTTGAATTACATTTCCAAGCATTAACGGTACCGCAAATGCCCAAAGTCCTGATGTAATATTGCCACTAGTTAAATCCCGTTCTTTTTTCATTTATTCCGCTCCGTATTTTTACTATTTCATTTAACTAGTTTACTTTTTTTAAGAAATTAATGCAATGACTGTCACTAAAAACTTCAATTGCAGCTTTAATTACAGCTTTAATTACATCTTTGATTACAGAACTTTTGTCACCTGAAAAATATTGCTTGCTATTTTATTCAAAATGTAGTAAAACTTTTAGGTAACGCAAATTACTAAGTTACATGCAGTTGTGGCGGAATTGGCATACGCGCATGATTCAGGTTCATGTTCTCGCAAGGGAGTGTGGGTTCAAGTCCCATCAACTGCATTTAAGTAGAAAATATGTGTTTGATTGTCAAATCTTACTTACATAATTCTACTAAAAAACAACTTTTTAGAAAAATTTAATTTTTTTAAAAAAGTTGTTGACACATAGCTAAGTTGATGGTATTATCTTACTTGCGTGTGAAACGTACGCGGAAGTGTCGGAACTGGCAGACGAGCAAGACTAAGGATCTTGTGATCAATGCGATCGTGTGGGTTCAAGTCCCATCTTCCGCATATTGAAAGCTTTGGAAGTTATTCCAAAGCTTTTTTTATTTTTTCACATCTTAATTTTCCACACTTTTCACAACACTTATAAAATCCCCGAAAAGCAGGCTCATCACCTACTTTCTTCCAATTCTTCAACATCTTTTGAAAAGGCATCATTTACTGTACTATCTACCACATATACGTTAGTGTCATCATTTACCATCATATAGTATTTTGTAGAATCATATGGATTAGTACTACCAATATATATTTTATTTACTTTTCCATCGTTATCTGTAACAGTTATTGAATTTGTTTCACCTGTTATATTCCCATCAGAATCCTTTGTGAATCCGTACTGTGAAATATCTTCAGGGCTGTCAATCTTGGTTGATGCATCTATTTCAACAAGTGTTGAAAGCATTTCACTATTTATATTATTTGAATCAAGATTTTTTGATGTGTCACTTTCATCTTTCCACTTGTCATCTTTTTTCACAAGATTAATTGTGGCATCTTCATAATTATAAGAAACTTTAGTAAGGTCCTTATAATTTTCTATTTCTAAAACTTTTATAGTTGAAGCTTCTTTTTCATTTGACTCTTTATTTTTGTAATAAGATGTGATTCCAAAATATCCACCTATGCAAACAATAAGTATCACTGCCAAAACTATAAATTGAATTTTTTGTTTTCTCATTATCTCTTTCTCCTTCTAACCCAAACCACAATTCCTGCTAACAGGATAATTACAGGTACTACCACTGAAATTAAAATTCCAAATAATCTGCTTCCTGATTCCGTTACTGTTAACTGTTCACTTGAAAGACTCTTTGCGGGTACCGATACTGTTTCAACTTCTGTATCAATGTAATCTTTCAATGCGTTATTTACTATCTGAGTGTTTGACTGAGAAACACTATTATCCATTGTGTCTGATAATGAGTATACTGAACCAAATACAAGTAAACTTGCTATGTTAGTTGTTGTTTCACCTGTAGAGTCACTATTTTTCTCTGATGAATTACTTGTATCTGATGATTTATTTGAATCATCATTTGATTTAGTTGTTGTTACAGTTTTTTCTACTGAAACTACTATATCAAATGGTCCATCCACATCCCCACTCTCTTTCTTATATGTTGTTGCTTTAGAAGCATTCGTCTTAAGAACTGAATCTGATGATGTGGAAGCAAGTGCTGTATAAGTAATTGAATCATCACTATCTTTAACCTGCTTTAACCCTGATGTATAAGGTGCAAATACATAACTTGAAAGCCCTGATGCGTAACCTGTTATTCCATCTGCAAAAGCAAACCGTGGGCCATACTGGGTTGAATAATATGAAGTATTATTTTCTGCCACTACACCTGACTGAACATTAACGCCAAACTCTTTAAGAATAGAATTAAAGTTTGGCTTGTCAACGCCCTGACTTGTAAAATTTTCCAAACCTATAATTGCTTTTCCGCCATTATTTAAATAATTAATTACTATTTTTGCTTCATCTTCTGTATAGTCCTTTTCAGGTCCCAAAATAAGAAGTGCTGCACACTCGTCTGTTGTAATTTCTGTTCTATTTACTAATTTAATAGATTCTATTTCTGCATTATATTTTGAAACAATATCTTTTAAATTACTGTCTGAGCCAAAATTTGTTGTGTCCGTTACAGCTTCGTCATGACCTTCAATCTGATATATTTTATACGTTGTATTTGATCTGACATATGAAATCGCACTGTTTAGCTGCCCTTCACAATCATATGAAGATGCATTGCTTGAACCGGATGTGTAGTAAGAATAGGAATCCGAAACATAAATATCGTTGTAATCTACTACCTTTGATTTACTTGTTTTCTCATTTACAACTATTAAACTGTTTGATGTAGGTGCTGCATCAGTATATTTCTGATAGAAATTTGGATATAAAGTTGTATCCTTATATTCAACTTTAATATGTTTTGACGTAGACTTATACCTTTCAAGAGTTTTCTTTATTGTTGAATCTGCACTTGTTTTTGGTGCCATTACGTAGATAGTTATATCCGAATCTAATTTTTTAAGCATCTTCTTTGTATCATTAGAGATTGAGAACAGTGCTGTTGATGTCATATCAATTGTTGCACTGCTGACTTTTGATGTAACAGTTGTGGCAATCATATTTGCAAAAACAGTTACTGCTACAACAATAGCAATAAATCCCATACTGAAAACCCCTGTACCGATAGTCTTCTTTGATACATTCCATCTTCTTTTTTGAATTGACTGACATGTAAGGAAAAGGAATAGCACTGTAATTGAAATGTAATAAACAACTGCAGAAAGACTAATTACTCCATTTAAAAAATCCTGTACCGGTGTATACAAATCAAAACATCCGAGAATCTTTGTTAAAATGTTCCCATTAGATGAAATCATATTTTCCAACGACTGCATCATATATCCCATAAGAAGCACTACAATGCTTATAATTGCCGAAATAACCTGACTTTCTGTTATTGATGAAATAAATATGCCTATTGCTATAAAAGCTGTACCATAAAGAAATAATCCCAAAATATTTGTGTATGATGTCTTAAATGATACTGTTCCAAAACTTGAAAGAATTAAAGGATACAGACACATTACAAAAACAGGTACTGCATAAATAGTTTCAAGTGCAAAAAACTTTCCTACAACTATTTTCCCAACAGATACCGGTGCTGTAAGTATTAACTGGTCAGTTTTCTGTCTACGTTCATCAGCAATTACTTTCATAGTCAAAATCGGCACTGTAAATACTAAAATCAATAAGCACTGATATACGGAATACATTTCTGAAACTCCGTAACTCAAATTATAATATACAAAAAATATTCCTGCTATTAACGTTATAACTGCAATAAACAGGCAAGCTATTACTGAAGTAAAATAGGATTTTAACTCCCTTCTATAAATCGCTAACATTGTCTTCTTCCTCCTGTTTATCTTTTTTCTTCTTAAATCTGATCTTCTTTTCAGGCGCGGCATAATCTTTTGTTAATTCAATAAATATATCTTCCAAAGTTTTCTGCTTAAAACTCATTTCCATAATAGGTAAATCATTTTCAGCACATATATAAAATATTTTTTCTCTTAAATCAACATCTCTGTCACTTTTAATTTTCAACCTTACAATATTTTCTGTCTCCGATTCAGCAAATTCATATTCAAAAACATCTTCAAGGCTTTCTATCATCTCTTTAACGTTGTCTTTATCACCTTTTATTTCAAGTTCAAGATTATTCTCTCCTGCCATTTGTTCAACAAGCTGTTTTTCTGTTCCTTCAGCAGCTAATTGTCCTCTTGAAATAATAAAAATGTATTCACAAACTTCACTTATTTCTGATAAAATATGAGAACTTAAAATTACTGTGTGATTCTTGCCAAGTTCTTTAATTAGTTGTCTTATTTCAATAATCTGCTTTGGATCAAGTCCTACTGTAGGTTCATCTAAAATAATTATTTCAGGCATTCCAATTAACGCCTGGGCTATTCCAACTCTTTGTTTATATCCTTTTGACAAGTTCTTTATAAGTCTGTTTTCAACCTGTGTAGTTTTAGTCATTTCAAGAACTTCTTTAATATTTTTCATTTTTTCTTTTGCCGGAATCTTCTTTAATTCAGTCACAAAAACAAGATATTCTTTTACTGTCATATCCTGATAAAGCGGTGGAATTTCAGGAAGATATCCTACACGTTTCTTTGCCTTTTCAGGCTCTTTAAAGATATCATATCCATCAATTTTTACCGTTCCGCCTGTTGCTCCAATATAGCCTGTAATGATGTTCATTGTAGTTGATTTACCTGCTCCGTTTGGTCCTAAAAATCCATAGACCTTCCCCTTTTCAAGATTTAAATTCAACCCATTTACGGCAATATTATCGCCATATGTTTTAACTAGATTTTCTATTTGTATGCCACTCATTAACACACCTCCCTGTTTTTTCTAACTATTAAAAATTATAGTTTTCATTTATGTTTTTTATTAATTAAAATTGTGATTTTTATAGGTACAAAGTGTGTTTTATTGTGTTGAAAATGTGAATTATCCTGCAAAGTATTTTTATATATTGAAAGTTATGAGAACTTTCCTATATAATAAAAACTCCACGCCAACCTGTGTCAGCGCGAAGTTTCATGTAATTCTCTTTTAATATTAAATTATACTCCGATGTTCATAATCTTTCTTCAATCAATACCTATTTATGATATAGTCTATTTTGCCCAAAACTTGTCATATATTCCAAAAGCAAATATAAACAATACAATTAAAGGCAATATATATGTAAGATACACTCGCATCCAATTATGAATCTTTATACCTTTTCCTGTATTTGCCTCTTCTTTATAATTCTTCCAGCCCCAACCAAACTTACTTGTACAGAAAAGTAAGTATATTAATGAACCAAGTGGCAACCATATGTTACTTACAAGAAAATCTTCAAAATCTAGGAATGAACCACCAAATACTCCAAGCCAGTCAAATGACCAAAGATTAAATCCTAATACACATGGCATTGAAAGTAATGCCACAAGAATCATATTAACTATACTTGATTTCTTTCTGTTAAATCCTGTAAGTTCCATACAACACGATACAATATTTTCAAATACCGCAAGTACTGTTGAAAAAGCTGCAAATGTCATAAACACAAAGAACAAACTTCCCCAAACTCTACCAAAAGGTATGTTATTAAAAATATTTGGTAATGTAATAAAAACAAGACTTGGTCCCTGTGTCTGATCTACACCAAATGTAAAACATGCAGGAAAAATAATTAAACCTGATGTTATTGCAACAAAAGTATCAAGAGCTGCAATTGTTACAGATTCACCTAAAAGTGAACGATCTTTTCCAATATAGCTTCCAAAAATTGCCATAGCACCTATTCCAATACTAAGTGTAAAAAATGCCTGATTCATAGCTCCTACTGCTGTATTGCCAATACCTGCCGCTTTTGCTCTTTCAATGCTTGGAATTAGATAAAAACTTAAACCTTCCTTTGCTCCCTTCATGAAGAAACTGTTAATTGCAAGGATAACCATAATTGCAAGCAATGCAACCATCATAACCTTTGTAACCTTTTCAAGTCCATTTTGAAGTCCAATGGAGCAAATAAAAAATCCCACAACTACTATAATAAGCATACAAATAGTCATTGTTACAGGTTTTTGTAACATTTCCGAAAATACATTTGCCACTCCATCTGTATTAAGTCCAACGAATTTTCCTGTGCTTGTAAGATAAAAATAGTAAAGCATCCAACCTGCAACCGTTGTGTAAAACATCATTAGTAAATAATTGCCTATTAAAGCAATATATCCGTGAATATGCCATTTTTGTCCCGCTTTTTCAAGAGCTTTGTATGCCTGAGCCGGACTTTTCTGGCTTGCACGTCCCACAGCAAATTCCATTGACATGATAGGAATTCCAAGCATTACCAAAAATAATAAATAAAGTAATACAAAAAATCCTCCACCACCTTGGCCTGCCATATAAGCGAATTTCCATACATTCCCTATTCCAATTGCACATCCGGCTGAAATTAAAATAAAGCCCAAACGTGATTTCAACTTTTCTCTTTCCACAATTTTTTCCTTTCAAGAAAAAAGGAACTACTCATCTGAATAGTTCCTATTTTTGTATGTTAATGTATTTAATAAACTATGCTAATTTTGCTTTAGCAACTTCTACTAACTTAGCAAATCCTTCAGCATCGTTAACTGCCATTTCAGCTAACATCTTTCTGTTCATTTCTACACCAGCTAACTTAAGACCATACATAAACTTGCTGTATGAAAGTCCATTGATTCTAGCTGCAGCATTGATTCTTGCAATCCATAACTGTCTGAACTGTCTCTTCTTCTGCTTTCTGCCAGCATATGAACTTGTTAAAGCTCTCATAACTGACTGTTTTGCTACTCTATACTGTTTTGATCTAGCTCCTCTATAACCTTTAGCTAGTTTTAATACTCTATTATGTTTCTTCTTAGCGTTCATTCCGCCTTTAATTCTTGCCATTTCTTCTTCCTCCTACTATAGATTATAAATAAGGTAAAATCTTCTTCATATTCTTTACATTTGTAGCATCAGTTGTTGTTGCTTTTCTAAGATTTCTTTTTCTCTTAGCTGATTTCTTTGTTAAGATATGTGATTTGTAAGCTTTATTTCTTTTAAGCTTTCCTGTACCTGTTTTTTTGAAACGTTTTGCAGCTGCTCTGCTTGTCTTAATTTTTGGCATGTTTGTGTCCTCCTTAAATATCTTAAAAGCTTAACGCTTTTTTTCTAAAAACATTGTCATGTTTCTGCCTTCTAATTTCGGTGCTTTCACAACTGATGCAATATCTTCAAGCATCTTTGCAAAGTCATCAAGCACATGTGCATTACTACTAATGTGCGCCATTTCTCTTCCTCTGAATCGAAGAGTTACTTTAACCTTATCACCTTTTTCAATAAACTTTCTGGCATTGTTAGCCTTTGTTTTTAAGTCATTAATTTCAACGTTTGGTGATAATCTAATTTCTTTTACTTCGACAATATGTTGTTTCTTCTTTGCTTCCTTTTCACGCTTCTGCTGTTCATATCTGAACTTGCCATAGTCCATAATCTTACAAACCGGTGGCTTAGCCTTAGGTGAAATCTTAATCAAATCAAGTTCTGCTTCATCTGCTAACTTCTGAGCATCTCTTGAAGACATAACTCCCAACTGTTGTCCGTCTGTTCCAATAACACGAACTTCTCTATCTCTAATCTGTTCGTTAATCATTAAATCGCTAATAGTATTGCACCTCCAAATTATTTCGTCAAAAAGAAAAGTGGATAACCCACAGATTACCCACTATTATTTCTACACAATAAAATCGTTATAAAAATATTAACCTGGAATCACTTCAAAAGTGTCTTGGTGAGAGCGGATACTCTGCTTTCTTTTTTTCACATCAGCACTTATATTACCATCTTCTCATCCATATGTCAATAATTTTTTATAACTTTTTTGATTACAGTGTTCCAAATAAGCATAAAAGCGAAGCTCTTGCTTTGCGATATGCGAATTTGGTGGTGGATTGTGGCAGTGCGTAGCACGTAGCAATCCGTGTAATCAATATATTTACATTCTACAACTCTATTTTTTCGTATGTGCTTGCACAATTGCAGAAAAATAAATTGATTCTACTTACAACCACATTCAAAGCTTCCACATTCTGTCTGACTTTCATGCTTTGCTCCATTACCTGAAATTGTAATTTTGTCCGCATGGCACTTAGAATTATCATTAAATACACAATTCTTAGCTTCACATGATACATCTAATGTATCCTCCGGACCTGCGCTGCAATGACATGCTTGTGCTGTTGTGCCCTCAGTCTTCTCTTTAAAATCCCCACAATAAGTTGCATCAATAACAGTTGCATCCTGTCCTTCTACATTTATGCCGTCACGACAACATTTTGATGACTTATTGTAATAACAGTTTTTTACATTACATTCTAAATTAGTCATAATAACACTCCACCTAAATTTATTTCGGATTTTATCCGATACATTTAGTGTGGAGTGTTTTTTATTTTTTATTCATTTAGTTTTTGTAAAAATAATTTTAAACTAAAGTATGCTTATTTACTTTTAATTAAACATTACTTGTTTTCTTCTACTTCAACTTTACGGATTTCTTTTGTTCTGATTTCCTTACAAATCTGTTCAATAAATTCATCCAAAGGCTTAACACCTTCATCTCCTGCAAAACGGCTTCTAACTGATACTGTTTCGTCAGCTTCTTCCTGCTGTCCTACAACAAGCATATATGGAAGTTTATCAAGTCTTGCCTCCCTAATCTTGTAGCCAATCTTTTCTGAACGTGAATCAACTGTAACGTCAATACCATTCTTCTTTAATTCAGCCGCAACTTTGTCAGCATATTCAACATATTTGTCTGAAATAGGAAGTACTCTAACCTGTTCAGGACATAACCATGTTGGGAACTTTCCTGCGTATTTTTCAATAAGCCATGCAAGTGTTCTTTCGTAGCATCCAATACTTGTTCTGTGGATGATGTATGGACGTTTCTTTTCACCGTTTTCATCAATATAATACATATCAAACTGTTCAGCTAAAAGAGCATCCCACTGAATTGTAATCATTGTATCTTCTTTTCCATAAACATTTTTTGCATTAATATCAACCTTTGGTCCATAGAAAGCTGCTTCTCCAATATCCTCTACAAAAGGAATATTTAATTCATTTAAAACGTTTCTGATATCCTGTTCTGTTTCATTCCAAACTTCAGGTTCTCCGATATATTTTTCTCTATTTTCAGGATCCCATTTTGAAAGATGATATGTTACATCTTCTTCTAACCCTAAAGTCTGTAAGCAATACTGAGCTAAAGCAATACAATTCTTAAATTCTTCAACCATCTGGTCAGGTCTTACAATAAGATGTCCTTCTGAAATTGTAAACTGACGAACTCTTGTAAGCCCGTGCATTTCACCTGAATCTTCATTTCTGAAAAGTGTTGATGTTTCACCATATCTGCAAGGTAAATCTCTGTAGCTCTTCTGGCTTGCTTTGTATACATAATACTGGAACGGACATGTCATTGGACGAAGTGCAAATACTTCTTTGTCTTTTTCTTCATCTCCTAAAACAAACATTCCTTCTTTATAATGATCCCAATGTCCTGAAATCTTATACAAATCACTCTTTGCCATTAAAGGCGTCTTTGTACGTACATAGCCCCATTCATTATCTTCAAGGTCTTCAATCCATCTCTGTAATTTCTGAACCATTTTCTGTCCCTTTGGCATTAATAATGGAAGTCCCTGTCCGATAACATCAACCGTTGTGAAAAGTTCCATTTCCCTACCAAGTTTATTATGATCTCTGTTCTTTGCTTCTTCTAATTCTTCAAGATATTTATTCAATTCATCTTTGCTATCAAAAGCTGTAGCGTATATTCTCTGCAATCTTGCTTTTGAAGAATCACCTCTCCAATAAGCCATTGATGATGAAATAATTTTAAATGCCTTAATTGATTTTGTGTTCATAAGATGTGGTCCTGCACATAAATCTACAAACTCACCCTGGCTATAAAATGAAATTGTTGAATCTTCCGGTAAATCCTTAATCAATTCAACTTTGTAAGGTTCATTTCTGTCTTCCATGTATTTAATTGCATCTTCTCTTGGAAGTGTAAATCTTTCAAGTCTGGCACCCTTTTTAATGATTTTCTTCATTTCAGCTTCGATTTTGTCTAAATCCTCTCTTGAAAAAGGTTCATGTTCAAAATCATAGTAAAATCCTGTATCAATTGAAGGTCCAATTGCTAATTTTGCTTCTGGAAATAAATTCTTAACAGCTTCAGCCATAACATGTGATGCTGTATGTCTATATGCAGCCTTACCTGCTTCATCCTTAAATGTAAGAATGTTTAATGTACAATCCTTATCAATTGTTGTTCTAAGGTCTACAACCTCTCCATCAACTTCGCCTGCACAAGCAGCTCTTCCTAAACCTCCTGCAATGTCAAATGCAATATCATTTACTGACATTGGTTCTGAATATTCTTTTACTGAACCATCTTTTAAAGTAACTTTCATAGTGTTTTCTCCTTTACTTCTACAATGTTTATTCTGAAACATACAGGTTTCTTATTTTGTTTTTTGTATTAAAAAAGTCCCTGTTTATGTTTCCATAAACAGGGACGTAAAATACGCGGTTCCACCCTGATTGTTTCTGTCAAAATCCATTCTGACAAAAGCCTCTCATTCTGATTATAACGGAATCACCGGACTTGATTAGAGTCGCTCAGAGGTAGTCTTCAATTATCCTTCTGTAAAATGCTCTCAGCTATGCATCTCTCTCTGTGACCCTCCGGATAACCTACTCGTCTCGTCAACGCTTTGTTCACCACTCATTATATCATTGCTTTTTTTGTTGTCAAATACTATTTTGAAATCTTATAAGAAAATTTAACTTTGGCATGATCATATACCCAATCTACCGCCTTATCCATTAATGCTCCCTGACGGATTTCCTCGTCTGTATACTGTGACTTCATATCTTCTTCTGATTCAAAATCACCTTCCTGATATAACTCATCCCACTTATTCTGAATATCTTCATCTGTAATCTTGTTAGCAAGACCTTCTTTTTCAACAATTGCCCACATAACCATTTCAGACTTAAGTGCATTCATGTATTCATCTTCCATATCATCTTCTGTCATACCATTTATTTCCAGATATTCATCAGTTGTCATACCGAAAAATTCAGCATTATAATTGTAATCACCATCCACTTCTTCAATAACTCTCTGATATGCTGTCTCTGAATATTTATTTACGACAGAACTTTCAAGTACTTTTGACCATAACTCAGCTTTTGCATCTTCTATAAGACTCTGTTTACACCATTTATAAAAATCATCAGCATTTTCCAAGCCATAATCATCATAGTAGTTCTCTTTAACCCACTTGTCAGTTACCTTTTCTACGTATAATTTGCTAACTGATTTTATTTTTGCTACAAACTTAACATTCTTACCTGAATAGTCGCTGCCATCTGTCGCAAAATCTGAAGCATTTAAACCTTCAATAGTAATTTCTTCACCTGATTTATGTCCCTTTATGGCATCTGAAATAATTTTTAATGCTCCTTCTGAATTTTCACCAATAATAACTTCCTGATCTTTATGTGTAATGTTGCTGTCTTTCTTATCATCAACATATCCTGTTAAATTATACTCAACCTGATCAGTATCTTCTGCAACTTTCTTTGCTGTATTATATTCATTAGTTTCATCTGAAACACTTTCATCCCACATATCCTGTGTTATCTCATAAGTTAATCCCTTATAATTTCCTAAAGAAATATAATTGCTAAAGTAATCCTTCATACTGCTAACACCATAATTCATCTCTTTAAGCAACTCTTTCTCAGGTTCTACTTTTTTCTGATAATAAACAACACCTGCAAAAACAGCCAAAATTATAATTATTAATCCCGGAACAATAATTTTTCCGAAGTTAAAACCGTTCTTTTCGTTTTTATTATCTGACGGATTCCCGTTTTTTCCATTTGTTTCAATCGTTTCTTCCTTTGTAGTTTCTTCAACTGTTTCAATTTTTTCAACACTTTCATTTGCATCTGTCTGTGTTTCTAAGTCCTTGTTTGTTTCTTCCATAACCTCTCCTTGGCACTTTGTTTTTTAGTTTTTGCAACATTAAACTCTTTCAATTTTCCTATTCTACAATTTTAATTTATAGAAAAAGGACCTTATTACAAGGTCCTTCTTATTCTAACATAAATCAGTTAATTAATATATGTTTTTTTATATTTTTCATATAATTTTAACAATTAATGTTGCTATTTATTTTAACCAAATTAGTTTTCAACTGTGTAGTTTGGTGCTTCTTTTGTAATATGAATGTCATGTGGATGACTTTCTTTTAAAGATGCTGCTGAAATCTTAACAAACTTACCTGTTTCCTTAAGTGTTTCAATATCTTTTGCTCCACAATATCCCATACCTGATCTAAGACCACCCATTAACTGGAATACTGTATCTTCTAATGTTCCCTTGTATGCAACTCGTCCTTCAACACCTTCAGGTACAAGCTTCTTAGCACCACTCTGGAAGTATCTGTCTTTGCTACCATTTTCCATAGCTGCAATTGAACCCATTCCACGATATACTTTGTATTTACGTCCCTGGAATAATTCGAAATCTCCAGGTGCTTCATCACATCCTGCAAACATTGAACCCATCATACATACGTTTCCACCTGCAGCAATGGCTTTTACAATATCACCTGAGAATTTAATACCACCATCTGCAATAATTGGAACACCATATTCCTTAGCAACTTCATAACAATCCATAATAGCTGAAACCTGTGGTACACCAATACCTGCAACAACTCGTGTTGTACAGATTGAACCAGGTCCAATACCTACTTTAACTGCATCTGCTCCTGCTTCAATTAAATCTCTTGTAGCATCTCCTGTTGCAACGTTACCTGCAATAACCTGAAGATCAGGAAATGCTGCCTTAATCTGCTTTAATGTATTGAAAATATTCTGTGAATGTCCATGAGCTGAGTCAATAACAATAACGTCAACCTTAGCTTCAACTAAAGCCTTAACTCTTTCCATAACATTAGCTGTAATACCTACAGCAGCACCACATAAAAGTCTTCCCTGTGAATCCTTTGCTGAAAGTGGATACTTAATCTGTTTTTCAATATCTTTGATTGTAATGAGTCCTTTAAGATTAAAGTCATCATCTACGATTGGAAGTTTTTCTTTTCTTGATTTTGCCAGAATTGCTTTTGCTTCTTCAAGTGTTACTCCTTCTTTTGCTGTAATAAGTCCTTCTGAAGTCATTGAATCCTTAATAAGTTTTGTTTCATCTGTTTCAAACTTAAGATCTCTGTTTGTAATAATACCAACTAACTTCTTTCCTACAACAATAGGTACACCTGAAATACGGAATTTTGCCATTAAATCATTGGCATCTTTAATTGTATGTTCTGGAGATAAGTAGAAAGGATCAGTGATAACACCATTTTCTGAACGTTTTACTTTATCTACTTCGTCGGCCTGCTGTTCGATTGTCATATTCTTGTGAATAATTCCAATACCACCCTGTCTTGCCATAGCAATTGCCATTCTGTATTCTGTAACTGTGTCCATTCCGGCGCTCATCATCGGAATATTTAATTTGATCTTCTTTGTAAGGTGTGTTGATAAGTCAACCATATTAGGTGTAACTGTTGAGTACTGTGGCACTAATAACACATCATCAAATGTAATTCCTTCACCAATAATTTTTCCCATTGGTTCTTTCCTCTCTTTCTCTTTTTATTCTTAATGTATTGTCTGCATTGCAGAGAAAGTGCCATCCCGTATATCTGTCTTTCAAGATACGTTAAGACGACACTTTTATTTGTATTTTCAACATACTAACAAAAAACAATAGTATTGTCAATATTTTTTCAACAGACAAACCTGATTTATTTTAACGCAAGCACATTATAATTGCTTATTTAAAAATATTATTTTATCTCTTTACTATTGATGGTCTCATATGACGCATTGCCTCAATAAACTTTTCATCAGCATTAAATAAGACCTGTACTGCTCCCTTGTCAGTATTTGTTATCATAGAATAAAGATCACTACTTCCATATCCTGTTGAATAATCAAGTGTCACTATATTTCCTGCTCTGCTCTTAATTTCGTCAGATACAGCAGGTGCTATAATTTCAGCCTGTTTTATATCAAACTCATCAACATGTTTTCTTTTTCTTTGTCCCATGATTTTTTCAATTGTTAACTCTGTGTTTAGAAAAGAATATTCATATTCCACACTAGTGTAAGCCCACACAAGATATGTTAAATATGCGAATAATATAGTTAATGTCAACCCAAGCATTCCCAAGAATAAAATTGTGCACAATGACAAAACTGTCAATACAACAGCTAACACTCTTAATAACATTCCCTTTATATCTATTTTTCTTTTTACTATTCTTTCTACAAAAATTTCATCCATACGTTAAGTCTCCCACTATTCTACTGAAGCAATATAGTAGTAAATAGGCTGTCCACCCGGATATACTTCTACTTCAATTTCAGGCAAAGCTTCTGCAATCTTATCTGCGAGCTTATTTGCTGCTTCCTCTGTAACTTCAGCACCATAATATAAACTTACGATTTCTGATTCTTCATCCTGCATCTCTTTAATCATATTAATTGTTGTATCGTCGATTTCTTCTCCTACTGCAAGGATTCCTTCATCGCCAATACCCATAATGTTGCCTTCTTTGATTTCCTTGTCATCAATAACTGTGTCTCTTACAGCGTAAGTAACCTCACCTGTCTTAACATATGACATACTATCAATCATGGCTTCTTTATTGTCTTCAGGACTATTATCTGGAATAAATCCTATCATTGCAGAAATTCCCTGTGGAATAGTCTTAGATGGAACAACAATAATATTTTTGTCTTCAATAAGGCTTTCCGCCTGCTGAGCCGCAAGAATAATATTCTTGTTGTTAGGCAATACATAAATATTGTCTGCATTAATCTTATCAATTGCGTTTAAAATATCTTCTGTACTAGGATTCATTGTCTGCCCACCTGAAATAATATGGTCAACATTTAATCCCTTGAATATTTCATCTAATCCTTCTCCTACTGATACAGCTACAAAACCGTATTTCTTTCTTGGTTCGTCAGCTTTCTGCTGTTCAGCCATCTTTTCTGCATTCTTGATTAAGCGTTCCTGATGCTCTTCTCTCATATTGTCAATCTTCATTCTTGACAATGAACCATATGTTAAAGCTTTTGTAATTGCTACACCAGGTTCGTTAGTATGAACATGCACCTTTACTATTTCATCATCAGCAACAAGAACAATTGAATCACCAATTGATTCTAAAAATTCTTTAAATGCCTTTTCTTCTGACTTAGGCATTTCTTTATCAAGATTAATAATAAACTCTGTACAGTAACCGAATTTAATTTCAACGTCATCCATAGGAACTTCTTCTGTAACCTTAGTTCCTGCTGTCTGTACAGGTTCTAATGTGTAATCTATCTCTTTTCCTAAAAGAGCATCAAAAGCCCCCTTAATAACTGTCATCAATCCCTGTCCACCTGAGTCAACTACTCCTGCCTGTTTCAAAACCGGAAGCATTTCGGGTGTCTGACTTAAAACATAATCACCATGCTTAATTATTTCATCAATTACATGCACAAGGTCATCACTTTCGCCTACAAGCTCGCATGACTTATCAGCCATTCCTTTAGCAACTGTAAGGATTGTTCCTTCCTTAGGCTTCATAACTGCCTTATAAGCAGTTTCTACTGCTTTTACACAAGCTCTTGACAAAACATCTACGTCAATCTGATCTACCTTCTTAATCTCTCTTGTAAATCCTCTAAAAAGCTGTGATAAAATAACACCTGAGTTACCTCTTGCACCTCTTAAAGAACCAGTTGAGATAGCCTTGGCAATCGTTTCCATTGTCGGTTCTGTAATTGCGCCTACTTCTTTAGCAGCGGACATAATTGTTAAAGTCATATTTGTTCCTGTATCCCCATCTGGTACAGGGAAAACATTCAACTCATTTATCCATTCTTTTTTTGCTTCTAAATTCTTAGCACCTGCAATAAACATTTTTTGTAATGTTTCTGCATTAATTGTTGTCATTTCCAAAATAATATCCTCCTGGGGTACTAATCAATGTTTCTTACGCCTTCAACGTACACATTAACTTTCTTAACTGACATACCCGTAAATTCTTCTACTTTGTATTTTACATTTGAAATAATATTGTCTGCTATTGTTGCAATATTAACACCGTAAGATACAATAATATGAAAATCTATAGTGATTTCATTATCTTCATCAATTATTACATTAATTCCCTTAGTTGAGCTATCTCTTTTAAGAAGTCTTACAAGACCATCTTTCATGCTTACCATTGCCATACCAACAATACCAAAGCATTCATATGCTGTTTCTGATGCGTATTTTGCAACAACTTCAGGGCTAATCAATACCTGACCCAAATCAGTGTTTAACTTACCTTTCATATATGTTCCTCCTAAAATCGAACTTCTAATAATTATACTATCTTTTTTAGAAAAAGGAAAGAGTTACATTTATATACTAAAAAAAGTTATCATTTATGAATGATAACTTTTTTTATTTCGTGCATACATGCTCTAACAAACTATGCTCTTTCAACTTTACCAGATTTTAAGCAAGAAGTACAAACGTACATCTTCTTTGATCCGCCTTCAGTCTTAACTCTAACAGATTTAATATTTGATTTCCACATTTTATTAGAACGTCTATGAGAATGGCTCACAGCGTTTCCAAAGTGAGCACCCTTACCGCAAATACTACATTTAGCCATAATAGCACCTCCTTTAATAAATTAGGTCGAACTCTCAATCGACCTGACACAAAGAGCATTCTATCAGATACAGACAAATTTTGCAAGTACTTTTTTCCAGTATATTGTTATATATTTTTCATACCGGAAAAAGCACCTGCATTTTTGTCTTTAATCTTTGGTCCAAAAACAATTATTATACAATATTTTGATTTGAAAATATCAAAATATTAATCATACTGATTATTTCGTGTTTCGCACTCCTGTAATCACTATCCCAAAACTTTCTTTGCTATGTCTGCACTCATTTTTGCATCCTTAGCATAATAATCTGCACCAATCTTCATAGCATAATCTTCAGTAAGAACTGCACCACCTACCATAATCTTGCAATCAACATTGTGTTCTCTTAAAAGTTTAATTGTTTCTTCCATTGAACCAAGTGTTGTTGTCATAAGTGCAGAAAGTCCAACTAAATGAACATCATTTTCAATTGCCGCATTAACTACTTCCATGCAATCCACGTCTCTACCTAAGTCAATAACATTATATCCGTAGTTTTCAAGAATAACTTTTACAATATTCTTTCCAATGTCATGTATGTCACCTTTAACTGTGGCAACAATAATCTTCCCCTTTGATTCAGAAGAATCTCCACTATCTGCAAGATAATTCTTTATTTCATCAAAACATTCTTTTGCAACATCCGCCGCCAAAATCAACTGTGGAAGGAATATTGTACCTTTTTCAAACTTATCTCCAACAACATCCAATGCCGGAATCAAAATCTGATTTATAATCTCCATAGCTTCTTTTTCTTTAAGCAATTGAGATGTATAACTTCTTCCATCATCTTTCATTCCTGTTTCCATCGCCTTAAGAATTTTGTCTGCCAGTTCTGAACCAAGGCTTACTGTGGAATCATTTGATTTTACGACTTCTGTCTTAGTTGTTGTAACTTCAGGCTGAACTTTACTTGAATAATCAATAAAGTCCATTGAATTTTCATCAATTGCAGCCAATACTTTATATGCCTTAACTGCCCATACCATTGACGGTACATTTGGATTGATAATCGGAAGATCAAGTCCATTAGCCATAGCTATTGTTAAGAATGTTTTATTAATTATTTCTCTGTTAGGCAAACCAAAAGAAATATTTGAAACACCAAGTACTGTTCTTAAGCCTAATTCATTTTTTACAATGTTCATAGCTTTAAGTGTTTCTGCAGCAGCTTTTTGTTCTGCTGAAACTGTAAGTGTAAGGCAGTCAATAATAATGTCCTCTTTTGGGATTCCATAAGACATTGCCTTATCTCTAATACGTTTTGCTATTTCCACTCGTCCTTCTGCTGTTGGCGGAATACCATTTTCATCAAGAGCAAGTCCAATGACTGCCCCGCCATATTTTGCAACAATAGGAAGGATTGTATCAAGAACTTCTTCTTCTCCGTTAACTGAGTTAACAATAGGCTTACCATTATAAACCCTTAGAGCCGCTTCAAGAACTTCCGGTTTAGTTGAGTCAATCTGTAAAGGTACATCTACTATTGCCTGCAAAGCCTTAATAACCTTTACCATCATTTCTTTTTCATCAATGTCAGGTGAACCTACATTTACGTCCAAAATGTCTGCCCCCGCGTCTATCTGTTCAATTGCCTGAGACAAAATATAATTCATATCATTGTCTCTTAACGCCTGTTTAAATCTTTTCTTTCCTGTAGGGTTAATTCTTTCACCTACAATTCTTGGCTGGTCAACAACTACAGTCTTTAAAGGTGTACATACTGCAAGCTGTCTTGGTTTCTTTTTCACAACACTTGCGTTTACTGTTGCAACCATTTCTTTTAGTTTGGCTACATAAGCCGGTGTTGTACCACAACATCCACCAAGAACTTTTGCTCCGTATTTTACCATTTCCTTACATGTATCTGCAAATTCATCAGGTAAAACATTATATGTATTTGTAACAGGATCAGGCAAACCTGCATTAGCCTTTACTACAATCGGAACAGTTGTCCACTTAGAAATTTCTTCTACAATTGGTATTAATTCTTTAGGTCCAAGTGAACAGTTTACACCAAGTGCGTCTACTCCAAGCCCCTGTACTGTAAGACACATTGCTGAAACCGAACATCCTGTAAATGTTCTTTTGTTGTCTTCAAATGTCATTGTACACATAACCTGAAGGTCTGAATTTTCTTTTGCGGCAAGAATTGCTGCCTTAGTTTCCATTAAGTCTGTCATAGTTTCAATAACTATAATATCAGCTCCTGCATTTCTTCCTGCAATAACTTCTTCTTTAAAAATATCATACGCTTCCTCAAAAGAAAGACTTCCTGTAGGCTCTAGTAATTGACCTATAGGTCCCATATCTAAAGCAACAAGTGTTTCTGTTCCTTTGGCTGCTTCTTTTGCATTATTAATGGCTGCACCAATTAATTCATCAACTGAATATCCCGTATTAGCCATTTTGTATCTATTTGCACCAAAAGTATTGGCGTAAACAACATCCGAACCTGCATCTATGTATTGTTTATGTATATCTATAATCCAATCCGGCTTTGTTATGTTTAATGTTTCAGGTACAGTTCCAAGCTCCATTCCTTTTTGCTGAAGCATTGTTCCCATTGCACCATCCAACAATATAAAATCTTTGTCAAATATATTTTTATTTGCCACAGTTTTTTCCATCCTTTCTAAAGGTACATTTTTCTCTAAAATTACATAAGTCGCAGCTTTTAACATTAGATACTTCCAAATTATGACCAAGTCCTATTATACATGTTACCGACTTAGTAGGCACAAGAGTCATTCCACTGTTTACGCATACGCCTATTCTTCTTCCTGCATCTAATATATCAAGAAACTGTTTCTGACCTGTCAAAGGAAAATCTCCATATCCCAAGCCAAATCTCCATGTATGTTCATATTCCTTAAAATCTTCAAGAATTTCATCTTCCGCTTTGTTGCATACCTGTTCTATTACAGCAGACGCAAGACTGTCAGTAAACATGGCATCAGCCATTCCCCTAATCTGCATCTTTCTTATAAGTCCGTCAACTCCTGCTGAAAGAGTAGCACACATAAATATTACTTTTTCACAATTTTTCAAATGGTTGGCAATAGACTTTCCTTCCAATGTAAAATTAATCCCCGGAACCTGTCCATCTACCAAATCAAAAACTTTATATGTATATTTGCCTTCCATTACTGACTTAAGCTGGTCTGCACAATTATACAAAATCTCTTTCGTTTTCTCATCAGGAGTGCTGTTTCCATAACCTAAATATCTTAAAGCTTCACTAAAATCTATATTGTCTATAATAATATTTCTCTGCTCTGACATTTTATTTTCCGCTCTTTAATATATTTTTTACACCTTCATAAATTCTTCTTGCAACATATGGATCATTCATTGTATAAATATGAACTCCGTCAACTCCATGAGCAGCCAATTCAATAATCTGGTCAATTGCATATGAAATACCTGCATCACGCATGGCTTCATGATTATCTCCAAATCTCTGAAGAACTTTTGAAAGTTTTGCCGGAATACTTGCGCCACACATTGAAACCATTCTCTCAATCTGCTTTTTGTTTGTTACAGGCATAATTCCTGCTTCAATAGGAACATTAATTCCTGCTATTCTTGCTTTCTCCTGAAAATCAAAGAATACCTGATTATCTAAGAATAACTGTGAAATCAAATGGTCTGCCCCTGAATCAACTTTCTTCTTTAAGTTCTGAATATCTTCAATCATATTCGCTGCTTCCTGATGAACTTCAGGATAGCATGCGCCTGAAACGTTAAAGCCTCTGTTCTTTGACATAATATATTCTGTTAAATCTGATGCATATTTAAAATCTTTTTCTATGGCAAAATCAGGATTTACATCCCCTCTTAATGCCAAAATATTCTTTACACCTTTTTCTTCTAATTGGTCTAAAATTCTGTCAATGCTTTCTTTAGTATTATATAAGCATGAAAGATGGGCTATTGTTTCAGTTCCTAATTCATTTTTAATATATGAGCATAAGTCAATTGTTGTCGCATTTGCAACGCCTTTTCCACCTGCTCCATAAGTTACACTGATAAAATCAGGGTTTAAGTTTTTTAACTCATTTAATGTTGAATATATTGTTTCTATACCACTTTCCTTTTTTGGTGGAAAAACCTCAAAAGAAAATACTGTGTGTTCTTTTTTAAATAAATCTGCAATGTTCATTAATCTCTGTCTCCTCTTCTTTTGTTTTTATGGTTTGCAGCAAAACAGATTAAATCCTGCCAAAAGACATATTACTATTATGCACACCACAAAAAAAGTACTCTCTATTAACAATGAAAGCGTCATTCCAACTGCAAGCCAAAATAACGCAAATCCACATAGTTTATGCATAACTCTTCCTAATTTATTTTTTATAATATTAGCATATGCATATAATTAGTTTTTAGTCGTTAATATCTTCATCCATTTCCTCAAAGTCACTAAAATCATCTTTTACATCATTCTTTGAAGTGAACTTGTTTACCACATCAGGTACCATATCAATAATCCTTGATAATCCATCCTGATCTTTAATGCTGATAAGCTTAGATGAACCATCCTTAATAACCAAAACAGCGCTTGGTACTATCTTTCCCCCAACTCCGCCTGAGCCTGTTTCTCCTTTTGAAAAAGTACCTATTCCCATTCCAAAAGAAACATCAGCCATAGGAAGGATTATTGTATCTCCTACCACAACCGGTTCTCCAACAACAGACTTTGTTGTAATAAATTTTTCCATTGCCTTTAATAAATCATCTGTAGGTTTTTTGTTATCTGCCATAATAATGCCTCCCTAAATAAATTTCTTTATAATTCTCTTTATATTTTCATTAAAATAAAATTTCAAACAATATATTATAACCACGCCTAAGTAAATATGTCCCTTAAAAATAATGTCACCTTTAAACACTTTATTTTCAAAATCAGGATAAACCTTAAACCTTTTAGGATTAATATTAAATATTCCATATATCATTCCAAGAGCGCCTAATGCCTCTCCCGTTAAATAACTTTCTTCAAATCCCATATATAGATTGCCTTTTATCCTGTTAGGTGCTAAATGTTTTAGAAGTTTTAGAACCATTTTTTTGCCATAGGCATAAGCCTCTTTTGTTGTCTTTGAAGTTATAAATTGCTTAACGGTTTTAATCTGATTTATTATTTCATCTATACTGTTCTTTTTATTTTTTGCATTTTCTTTTATATTATGAATTTTATCTTTTATATTTTCTACAATTTTCTTTATTCTTTGTTTTAATTTTTTAAAGGAAATCTGCATTCTTGTTATAAAAGATTTCTTTTCTTTTTTTCTATTATTTGTTTCTGTGGTTTTCTTTGAATCTTCACTTTTTATATTCTCATTATTTTGATTTTTTACATCAGTCTCTTCCAAATTGGAATTTTGAATTTCCTGCTCTTTTTCATTTTCGGAAGTTCCAATTTGTTTAATGTCAGTTTCTTTAACACTATCCTCTTTCAATTCATCCTGTGACTTTTCTTCTTCATTCTTCGGTGATTGCTCCTCAGACTGATTTTTTCTTTTTTCTTTTTTCTTTTTTTCTTTTTTCTTTTTTTCTTTTGCTTCAGAAGATTTTATTTTTATTCCTAATAGTCGGATATTATAATGTATCTCTGTGTTCTCAATCCATAATCTGCAATGTAGCAGATGAAAAAGCCATCCGGCTCTTATATTACCGGTTATTTTTTTCTCTTCAATATTTCCATTTACTTTTCCTACATATGTTATAGGAAAAAGCAAAATAAGTAAAGCAAGCCCCAGAATAGATAATACAATAATACCAATTATTTTTAAAATAAGTAATAATATATGTACCATAGGCTACTCTTCTCTCTTGCTTCTTTCTTCATTCATAAGATTCAATATATAGTCTTTCACTTTGCATCCTCCCGTGGAATTTATACAATCCATTATTATTAATTGTACCATATCCATTGCCTCTTCCCTACCTTCGGCAATTCCAACAATTACAATATCTGAATCCTTATACCATTTCTGAGTAAGTACATTAGATGGATAGATGTCAAGTACATCATAATCATTAAAAGGCAATGTAATGACATATTTATTAAACTGTTGTTTACCCCTTTTAATTTTCCACATAACCTGTCTCTTTTTGTCTAACAGATTATATCCAACATACAAATCATCATACCATCTCATACTTATCTCCAATAATCAATCTGCAAATATATTACAACTAATTATTCTTCCATTATTCCATTTAAAATTTCAATACAAGCTAGTTTTTCAGCCTTATCATTACATACTGACAATGTATTATAAATATAATCCTGTAATTCACTAATATTATTGAAAAATACAGGAAGTTCTGCAATTGAAGCTGACATTACGGCTCTGTTAATCAATTTCTCGTTGTCTGCAAACAACTCAGTATATTCCTTGTAAAGTTCTTCTTCCTTAGCCTTTACATATTCTTCGTCGGCTGTAGTATTGTCCTCATCAACTGTAAGTTCCATAAACATACTGTCTGAATTAAGCCTTGGAAGTTTGTATACCACATCATATACATCCTTTAAACCAAGTTTTTCAATGTTTTCACTATAACTTTCCATAATCTGGCCTGTTATATCATAGGAAGATAACTTAGGATATAATTCTTCCTGAGTCCCCTCAAGCATTACAAACATATCCTCTATTTCTTCTAATGATTTAGGACTAAACTTGCCTAAGAATAAAAGGTTTGTATCTTTTATAATCTCTGTACACCCCTTAACAATATTATCATCTAACTGATTTTCATAAGTATATAAGACAATAAGCAAATCATTTAGGATTTCCTGAATCATCATATTTGAGTTCATTAAATCTTCCATATATTCTGAAACTTTAGCAATATTAGTCATCATTTCATCATACTGCTCTTTTGTTATTTTCTTAAACTTAACCTCTTTAAATTCTTTAAAGAAATCGTCTAAGTAAGGGTAATTAACAGTCATTGTTTCTGTATTTTCAAGCATTGCTGTTGTTTTTAACATATATAAGAAATTCTTAAGACTTTCCTTAGTTCCACCCTTATAAATGCTAAGGCCGTTAGATAACATTTCGAAAAACTTATTTTTTGTAAGTCTAACAGGAAGCTGTCCTATTACCTGACTTATCTTTCTGTTAATTGCCATATTATCTTCATCTTCAAGAATAAACTGCATTAATCTTCTTGTAATGTTCTCATCACTATATCCTGACGGATAATCATCATCTCTGAATCTGTATTCAACTCTGTTTAATGCATGTTCATAGATGTTAAACTTGTCAACATAACAGGTAAGATCCTGAACCTTCTCAATAATTCCATCTCTAAGTTTTTCTAACTTTTCAATGTTTTCAGAAATCTTCTCACTTTCCCCATTCATTAATTCTTCAATAATTAAATTAATTGTAGCAAGACCAGACATATTCTCTGTACTTAAAAGACTTTCATCTTCTAAAGTCATTGTGTAATATGTGTAATAATTCATTGCCAAACGGATATTTGCATATTTGTTATTTATTTCCATAAATGGTCCACAATATGCTTTTAAGTTTTCATCTACGTGTTTGTTCTTTAATAATTCGCCTACTATCTTTTTCACTTTTTTTTCCTTATTTTTTGTTACTTTTTGTATTACCCGGATTGCTCCTTACTTCATTATGTCTGAAAAATCGAATGTAGCAAAATAATCTGCAGGTGTTTCTGCTCTACGAATCATTTCTACACTTCCATCTTCCTTTAATAATAATTCTGCTGAACGAAGTCTTCCGTTGTAGTTATATCCCATTGAGAAGCCATGTGCTCCCGTGTCATGAATATAAATGAAATCTCCCATGTCAATCTTTGGAAGTTCTCTGTCAACTGCAAATTTATCATTATTTTCGCAAAGACTACCAACCACGTCATATACATGGTCTTTTGGCTGGTCTTCCTTACCCATTACTGTAATGTGGTGATATGCACCATACATTGCAGGCCTCATTAAGTTTACTGCACAGGCATCAACACCAATATATTCTTTATAAATATGTTTCTCATGTACTGCCTTAGTAACCAATGCACCGTAAGGTCCCATCATAAAACGTCCCATTTCTGTGTAAATAGCAATATCATCCATTCCTTCAGGTTTAAGAATTTCTTCGTATACCTTTCTTACACCTTCACCAATTGCCATAATGTCATTTGGTTCCTGATCAGGTCTGTAAGGGATACCAACACCACCTGAAAGGTTAATAAACTTAATGTCTGCTCCTGTTTCTTTTTCAAGTTTAACTGCAAGTTCAAAAATTGTTCTTGCAAGCATTGGGTAATATTCATTAGTTACTGTGTTGCTGGCAAGGAATGCATGAATGCCAAAGTTTTTAACTCCCTTAGCCTTTAAAATCTTAAATGCTTCAACTATCTGTTCAGGGGTCATTCCGTACTTAGCATCTCCAGGGTTATCCATAATACCGTTACATACTTCAAAAACTCCACCCGGATTATATCTACAGCTTACTGTTTCAGGAATTCCACATTCTGCTTCCATATAATCAATCATTGTAATGTCATCAAGGTTGATAATTCCCCCTAAATCATTACAATATTTAAATTCTCCTGCAGGTGTTTCGTTTGATGAAAACATAATTTCATCATTTCTAAATCCAAGCTTATCAGCTATCATTAATTCTGTGTATGATGAACAGTCAACACCACATCCTGCTTCTTTAAGCTTTTTAATAATAAATGGATTTGGTTCAGCCTTTACTGCAAAATATTCTCTAAAACCCTTATTCCATGAAAACGCTTCGTTTACTTTTCTTGCATTCTCCATAAATCCTTTTTCATCATAAATATGAAAAGGTGTTGGGTATGTCTTTTCAATCTCCTTTAACTGTTCAAGTGTTACAAATGGTTTCTTTTCCATGATTTTTCAGTCCTCCTATTATTGTGTATATTATAATGATTGTAAAGATCAATTACATATGCTTATGTGTAAACAAATGATCCTGGCAATATTCTTTGTTGCCTGAGCATTTAGAACAATATCTAAATGTTAAATTAGGATCATCTAATTCCGTTCTGCCACAGACTGCACACTTATGTCTTGCGCCATTCTGGTAAGTCTGATTCTGTCTTGCTCTGTTAACCTGCTGCCTGTACTTTTTCTTACGCTTTGCCTGGGCCACACTAAAGGCTCCTCCATTCTTTTTAAGAGAAATAAAATATAATATAAAGTTAAGCAACGACATAACAATAAGTACCGTTGTAATAATTGCAATCACATATGTCCCAATCTGTCTTGCATAACTAAAAGCGTTGTAAATGTCAATTAAGATATATGCTCCATACAATACTCCAAACCACTTAATCTTAATAGGTATAATGAAGTACAACATAAGTTGCTCTTCCGGATAAGTTGCCGCAAAAGCTAAGAATATGGACATATTAATGTAATAGGTACTTACATAAGCACCAATGTAGCTTCCTAATGTTTGACTTGAAAATGTATCTTTATAAACAAATGTCAAAACTACGTATAAAACAATTGCACCTACAACTGTAAATATGAGACCTGATATAAGATAAACATTATATCTGTACGTTCCCCATGTTCTTTCCAAAGTCTGTCCCAACTGATAATAAAGAATCAGCATAATTATTGTGAAGATACTTAATTCCTCCGGCATTGTTAAAACCCATGTTACTATACGCCATATCTGTCCGTGCAAAATCATATACGGATTAAATGTTAAAAGACCATACAATGTAGGATTTATCAAACTAACCATATATCCAATAACATATCCTGCTATTAAATATAAGGTAATATTCTTTACAGCATACTTGCCGTATTTTCTTTCAAAATTAGAAATCATAAATTCTCCTCTGCCTTTCACCAAAAAGATATTGCAAAAAATATGTAATCTGCAACTTCTCTTCAAATAATAAACCAATTTACAGTATAATTTCCAAACCACTGTTTGTCAAACTACTTTCAATGTTTTTAATGGGATTTTCAACATATTTTCCATACATTTCTTTTTATTTGTTTTAATGTCTAAATAATATTACATTTTATTCATTTTTAGACATAGGCTTTTAACATTTTGTCTATTTTTGTTGGGTTGTTTTTTCTTATTAATTATATTATAATATAGAAATTCGCGTAAATACTTTTATTAAATATGAAAAAGATACGTTATTGAACTAAAATTTTTAATTAAAATCATTGTAATAACTTTACTGATTTTAATGATTAGATTTCAATTATAAATGCTTTAATGGCTTATTAAGGCATTAGGAGGAAAAAAATGAATGAATTAGAATATTACAGTCTTGGTATTGACATCGGTTCTACCACAGTAAAAATTGCAATCCTTGACAAGAATAATGATGTTGTTTTTTCTGATTACAAAAGACATTATGCAAATATTCAGGAAACTTTGGCTTCTCTTCTTAAAGAAGCTAAAGACAAATTAGGAAATATAGAATTATCACCAATGATTACAGGTTCAGGTGGACTTGCCCTTTCAAATCACTTGAAAGTACCTTTCGTTCAGGAAGTTGTTGCCGTAGCTTCAGCCCTTGAAGATTATGCACCTCAGACTGACGTTGCCATCGAACTTGGTGGTGAAGATGCAAAGATTATTTATTTCACTAACGGTATTGAACAGCGTATGAATGGTATTTGTGCCGGTGGTACAGGTTCTTTCATAGATCAGATGGCTTCTCTTTTACAGACAGATGCCAGTGGTTTAAATGAATATGCCAAGAATTATCAGGCTATTTATCCTATTGCTGCCCGTTGTGGTGTTTTTGCAAAAACAGATATTCAGCCTTTAATTAACGAAGGTGCTACTAAAGAAGATTTAGCCGCTTCTATTTTTCAGGCCGTTGTTAACCAGACTATTTCAGGTCTTGCCTGTGGTAAACCTATCCGTGGAACAGTTGCTTTCCTTGGTGGACCACTTCACTTTTTACCTGAATTAAAGAATGCATTTATCAGAACTTTAAAATTAGATGATGACCATATTGTTGCACCTGAACATTCTCATTTGTTTGCTGCAATCGGTTCTGCTCTTAACCATTCTGAAAATGTAAAAGTTAACATTTCTGATTTATATGAACAGTTATCTAAAGGTATAAAGATGTCTATGGAAATTAAACGTCTTGATCCTTTATTTAATAACGAAAGAGAATATAAGGAATTTACTGAAAGACACAATAAGGACTGTGTTAAAAAGGGAGATCTTGCTACATACAAAGGCAATTGCTATTTAGGTATTGATTCAGGTTCTACTACAACTAAAGCTGCTTTGGTTGCCGAGGATGGAACCCTTCTTTACTCATACTATAGTGGTAACAACGGTAATCCTTTGCAGACTATTATTGATGCCGTTAAGGATATTTATAAGAAACTTCCTTCTGACGCACACATTGTACGTTCATGTTCAACAGGTTATGGTGAAGCTCTTATTAAGAATGCCTTATTGCTTGATGAAGGTGAAGTTGAAACGGTAGCCCACTATCATGCAGCAGCTTTCTTTGAGCCACAGGTTGATTGTATTCTTGATATTGGCGGACAGGATATGAAATGTATTAAAATCAAAAACAATTCTGTAGACAGCGTTCAGCTTAATGAAGCCTGCTCTTCAGGTTGTGGTTCTTTCATTGAAACTTTTGCCAAATCATTAAATTACTCTGTTCAGGATTTTGCTAAGGAAGCCTTATTTGCAAGTAATCCTACTGACCTTGGTACAAGATGTACTGTATTTATGAACTCTAATGTTAAGCAGGCACAGAAAGAAGGCGCTACTGTTGCAGATATTTCTTCAGGTCTTGCTTATTCAGTTATAAAAAATGCTTTATACAAAGTTATTAAAATTTCTGACGCAAAGGATTTAGGACGTAAGGTTGTTGTTCAGGGTGGTACATTCTACAACGATGCAGTTCTTAGAAGTTTTGAAAAAATTGCAGGTTGCCAAGCTATTCGCCCGGATATTGCAGGTATTATGGGTGCTTTCGGTGCTGCTCTTATTGCAAAAGAAAGATATAAAGGACAGGAAACTACTATCCTTTCATTGGAACAGTTGGAATCTTTTGATTACACTACTTCAATGACAAGATGTAAGGGATGTACTAACGCATGTCTTCTTACAATTAATAAATTCTCTGACGGACGTAGATTTATTAGTGGTAACAGATGTGAGAAAGGTATTGGTGGTGTTAAGAACAAAGACCACATTCCAAACCTTTTTGAATATAAATATCATAGAATGTTTGATTATGAACCTTTGGCTCCTGAAAACGCTCCACGAGGTGTTGTTGGTATTCCAAGAGTTCTAAATATGTACGAAAACTTCCCATTTTGGGCAACATTCTTTAAAGAATTAGGATACAGTGTAATGCTTTCTCCTAAGTCATCACATAAGATTTATGAAATGGGTATTGAATCAATTCCAAGTGAATCTGAATGTTATCCTGCTAAGATTTCTCATGGACATATTGAGTGGTTATTACAAAACGGTGCAAAATTTATTTTCTATCCATGTATTCCATATGAGAGAAATGAAACACCTGATGCTAACAACCATTACAACTGTCCTATTGTTACATCTTATGCTGAAAATATTAAGAACAACGTTGAAGCTTTAGAAGATTCTTCAATTAATTTTATGAATCCTTTTATGGCATTTACAAATGAAGAAATTCTTACAAAACGACTTGTTGAAGAATTTACAGCTCTTGGCATTAAAGAAGATGAAATCAAGAGTGCTTCTCACAAAGCATGGGATGAACTTATTGCTTCACGTAATGACATGATGAAAAAGGGTGAAGAAACTCTTAAATATATGGAAGAAACAGGACGTAGAGGTATTGTTCTTGCCGGTCGTCCATACCACGTTGATCCTGAAATCAACCACGGTATTCCTGAAATGATTAACTCATATGGTCTTGCTGTTCTTACAGAAGATTCAGTTTCACATCTTGCTGATGTTGAAAGACCTTTAATTGTTTCTGACCAGTGGATGTATCACTCACGTCTTTACAAAGCCGCAAACTTTGTTAAAACAAGAGATGATCTTGATTTGATTCAGTTAAACTCTTTTGGTTGTGGTTTGGATGCAGTTACAACAGACTGTGTAAGTGATATTCTTACAAAATCAGGAAAGATTTACACAGTATTAAAGATTGATGAAGTTAACAATCTTGGTGCTGCAAGAATCAGAGTTCGTTCTTTACTTGCTGCAATTAGGGAACGTAGCGAAAATCATTTTGAACGTTACATTCAACCTTCATCATTTAATAAAGTTGAATTTACTAAGCAGATGCGTGATGACAATTATACTATTCTTTGTCCTCAGATGAGTCCAATTCATTTCACAATGTTACAGGCTGCATTTAATGCTTGCGGATATAATTTTGAGGTAATGGAAAGTAACAAATCATGTATTGACACAGGTTTAAAATATGTTAACAATGATGCATGTTATCCTTCTCTTATAGTTGTTGGTCAGATAATGAATGCTCTTCTTTCCGGCAAATATGATTTGAACAAAACTGCCGTAGTTATTTCTCAGACAGGTGGTGGATGTCGTGCTACTAACTATATTGGATTTATAAGAAGAGCTTTAGAAAAAGCCGGTATGTCCCAAATTCCTGTATTGTCATTAAGTTTAAGTGGACTTGAACATCATAGCGGTTTCAAAATCACTCCAAAGCTTGCACTAAAAGCTGTTGAAGCCTGCCTCTATGGTGACTTATTTATGCGTGTTGTTTACAGAACAAGACCTTACGAAGTTAATCCTGGAGAAACTAATGCTTTACATAAAAAATGGGAATACAAGCTTTGCAAAGAGCTTTCAGATAATAGTTTTGGGATTCATCGTTTCAAGAAGAATATGAAGAAGATTGTTGAAGAATTCGATGCTATTCCTGTAAAAGATATTAAGAAACCTAGAGTTGGTATTGTAGGTGAAATTCTTGTTAAGTTCTCTCCTACAGCTAACAATAACTTAGTTGAATTGCTTGAATCAGAAGGTGCCGAGGCTGTTATGCCTGACCTTGTTGACTTCTTCCTTTATGGATTTAGAAATGCAACATTTAAGGTTGAAAAATTAGGTTTTGACAAGAGTATTATTAGAATGAATAACCTTGGAATTAAAGCTATTGAATGGATGAGAGGTTCTGCAAAGAAAGCTCTTATAGAAAGTAAGCACTTTACTCCTACTGCTGATATTTGGGAAATGAGTAAAATGGCTGAAGATGTTGTTTCAATAGGTAACCAGACTGGTGAAGGATGGTTCTTAACAGGTGAAATGCTTCACTTAATCCACGACGGTGTTCCAAACATTGTTTGTACACAGCCTTTCGCTTGTCTTCCTAACCACATCGTTGGTAAGGGTGTTATTAAGAAACTTCGTGCACAGCATCCTGAAGCAAACATCGTAGCCGTTGACTACGATCCTGGTGCCAGTGAAGTTAACCAGCTTAACCGTATCAAATTAATGCTTGCAACAGCAAACAAAAAGATTGGAAAGAAATAGGCTTTATAGGTTTAGAATCGAATAAATTGATATATTAGTATTTTAATATTTTATAAAAGGGCTACCGCGATGGATAGCCCTTTTATTTTTACATATCTATTTTTGTTGTCCACTTGCTTACATCCCAGATGTCTGTTGCCCATTCTTCATAGAAGTCCGGTTCGTGACACACCATTAAAACACTGCCTTTATATGTCATAAGAGCACGCTTTAATTCGTCCTTTGCATCTACGTCAAGGTGGTTTGTCGGCTCGTCAAGAAGAAGGATGTTGCTTTCTCTGTTTATTAGCTTGCACAAATAGTTTCTACTTATGCAATCATGATATTTATTTAATATCTTTTCAACTATATATTTTCAATCTGCCAGTCAATAGGTTCAACACCGTTAGCTTTTAAAAATTCGTTTGCCTTGCTGAAATGTTTGCAGCCAAAGAATCCCCTATATGCTGACAATGGACTTGGATGTGGTGCTTTCAAGACCAAATGCTTAGGATTAGTTAACATCTTAGCTTTTCTGCCGGCAGGTGCGCCCCACAAAAAGATAACTATAGGTCTGTCCTGAGCATTTACAGCTTCAATTACTGCATCTGTAAACTGTTCCCATCCTTTTCCCTGATGAGAGTTAGCCTGATGAGCTCTTACAGTAAGAACTGTGTTAAGCAACAACACTCCCTGGTCTGCCCATTTCTTTAAATATCCATTATTAGGAATATAACAACCTAAGTCATCATGCAATTCCTGATAAATATTTTTAAGTGAAGGAGGTATGTCGTTACCCGGCAAAACAGAAAAACTCAAACCATGAGCCTGATGCACATTATGATATGGATCCTGTCCCAAAAGCAAAACTTTTACATCTTTAAGAGGTGTAAAATGAAATGCATTAAAAATATCATCTGCAGGTGGATATACCACTGTAGTACTGTATTCATTTTTTACAAACTCGAATAAATCTTTATAATATGGCTTTGAAAACTCCTTCTTTAAAGGCACAAGCCAATCGTTATCTATCATTGACATTTCCTATTCCTCGTTTCAATATTACCTTCATTATTGATAATTGGTATTATTTTTCATATTATCCTTTGTTAAATTACACCCTAACCAGTGTATCTACATTATAACTTTGTCCTGTTACTTTCCTATTATTCTTTCCACAAATTCCTTATTGCAGAAAACTTTTACGGCATGTTTTCTCATTTCTATTTCAAAATGAGTATCAGTAACCATTTCTCCATCAACGTTAAAAGTGTATCTGTGATTGCTGTCAATAACCACTTTTTTCCCTTGATATTTCTTAATCTTCGGAGATTTTTCATGCTTTGCGCTTAGCAGTTTTACAAACAATGGTAAAACCTTAACCTTTGGCATTTTTTCCACAAAATATACATCAAATAATCCATCGTCAAGTGTAGCGTGGGGTGCCATTCTAAAACCTCCACCATAATATTGACCATTGCATATGGCAAGTATTGTGCATTGGTTTTCAAAACTTTGATTATCGTCTATCTGTACTTTTACTTTTTTAAATTTATATTTAATAAAAGTATAAAAAATGCTGGCATTGTAGCGCTGGCTTACCGGAATCCATTTCTTCTTCCTAATCCATGAAATATTGTTAGCCACATCAGCATCAAGTCCTACACAGGCAACATTAATAAAATGTCTTCCATTAATAATTCCAAAATCAAAATCATGTATTCCGTCATCATATTGGTTAAGTGTTCTTTCAAAATCATTTCCACTGCCTGTTGGAATATTTCCAAGAATCTTGTTCTTAGAACCTGCCAACCCGTTTAGAACTGCATTTAAATTGCCATCTCCACCGACAGAAAAAACAACACATTCTTCATCAGGTATTTTTTTTGCAAACTTCTTTGCATCCCCTGCATTATGTGTATAGAATATTTTGTATTTAATTTTTTCTTTTGAACATTCCTTTAAAATCCTCTGTTCAAACTGATTTGTGTCTATTTTTCCACTGTTAGGATTAATAATAAAATAATATTTCATCTTTAAGTATCTACGTTTCTACAAACGTACCGGCACTCCCTTACCATCTAAATAATGTTTTAAATCATTAATTTCCAATTCTTTGTAATGGAATAATGAAGCTGCAAGAGCTGCGTCAGCTTTTCCCTCTGTTAATGCATCATAAAAATGCTCCATAGTTCCAGCTCCACCTGAAGCAATAACAGGAACAGAAACATTTTCAGCTATAATCTTTGTAAGTTCAATGTCATAGCCCTGCTTCACTCCGTCACAATCCATACTTGTAAGCAAAATCTCTCCTGCTCCAAGTTTATCAACCTTCATTGCCCATTCAACAGCATCCATGCCCATATCCACACGTCCACCGTTCTTGTATATATTCCAGCCGCTACCATCTTCACGTCTCTTAGCGTCAATGGCAACTACAACGCACTGACTTCCAAACTTGTCAGCCGCTTCACTTATAAGATTAGGATTCATAATAGCTGATGAATTAATTGAAATCTTGTCAGCGCCCTCTCTTAAAAGTTCCTTAAAATCATCCACAGTTCTAATTCCTCCACCAACAGTAAACGGAATAAAAACCTGTTCTGCCACTCTTCTTACCAAATCCGTAACAGTATGTCTATGGTCAGAAGACGCAGTAATATCTAAAAATACAAGTTCATCCGCTCCTGCCTTGTTATAAGCTTTTGCAACTTCAACAGGATCACCTGCATCTTTTAAATTCACAAAATTAGTACCTTTTACAACTCTATTGTTATTTACATCCAAACATGGAATAATTCTCTTTGTATGCATATTTCTCTCCCAAATCTATATTATAATGCCGCAAAATTCTTTAAAATCTGAAGTCCTACATCACCACTCTTTTCAGGGTGAAACTGGCATGCAAAAACATTACCACTTTCAACAGATGCATGAATATGTGTAACATAATCTGTTGAAGCCTTAACTATCTGCTCATCTTCTGCTTCCAAATAATATGAATGTACAAAATAAACATAAGACTGTTCTTCAATGCCTTTAAATAATCTTCCGTTATTAGTAAGTTCCAAAGAGTTCCATCCAATATGTGGAATCTTAAATCCCGGCTTGTCAGGTATTCTAAAAATCTTTCCTTTTAAAATTCCAAGTCCTTCCACTCCCGGAGTTTCATCACTGCTTTCGAATAAAAGCTGAAGTCCTAAGCATATTCCAAGAAAAGGTGTGTTATTTTCCACAACCTTATTGATTGTATCAATAAGATCATAATCTCTCAATTTCTCCATTGCATCTCCGAAAGAACCAACTCCCGGAAGAACTACCTTATCTGCTGAAAGAATAACATCCTTGTCTCTTGATACTACAGTATCTTCTCCTATATACTGAAATGCCTTCTCCACGCTTTTAATGTTGCCTGCATCATAGTCAATAATTGCTATCATTTATTCAGTCCCTTTCTCTAATGAATTGCAATCAAGCTCAAACCAGAATTCAACCCCATCCGGCCTGTTAATTGCTCCACATTTTTTTTCATGTCTGTCCATAACTGCTTTAACAATAGATAATCCTATTCCATTGCCACCATAAGCTCTTGTTCTGGCCTTGTCTACTTTGTAGAACTTAATCCATATATTTTCAAGCTCATTTTCAGGTATATTTTTCCCTGTGTTAAAAACAGATACCCTTACTATACCATTTTTTTCCTGAATTTTCACTTGGATTATTCTTTTTTCGTTAACATGGTTTAAAGCATTGCTTAAATAATTAGTAATAACCTCTTCAATCTGGAACTCATCTGCCCAAACGTAAATAGGTTCCATTTGATTAAATTCAATATTAACCTGCTTTTCATTAGCCTTAATTTGCATAGAATGAATTACACCGGCAATCACAGATATAATATCAAATCTTTCCATATTTACACTTCCGTTACCGAACTCCAGCTGGTTTAATGTAAGAAGATTCTTAACCATCTTATTCATCTTGCCGGCTTCATCAATAATAACATCGCAGTAGTAATCCATATCCTCCGGATTATCACTTATACTTTCCTGAAGTCCCTCTGCATAACCCTGAATAAGTGCAATAGGTGTTTTTAATTCGTGAGAAACATTAGAAATGAATTCCTTTCTCATTTCATCTACTTCTTCTTTCTTTGCAATATCCTTATGAAGCTGTAAATTGGCAGATTTAAGCTCTGAAATTGCCGTTTCCAGCTTATCTGACATTTCGTTCATACTTTCTCCAAGTACACCTATTTCATCATCTCTCTCATCTGCATATTTTACATTAAAATCAAGTTCTGACATTCTTTTTGAAATATCAGCTAACTGCAAAAGAGGCTGTGTATACTTTCTTGTTATCCCAATAATAATAATTGTTGTTACAAGAATAAGTGATATTCCAACACCTAAATAAAACTTATTTGCAATAGCTATACTTTCCCTAAAGCTTTCCACTGACATTCTTATAACTACGTAGTTTCCCGAAGATACACCTCCTGAAAGCTCATAGTATTGATTGGCAGAAAATCTGTCTACTGTAGATTGAATAGTGTATTTGTCATTTTTTTCTATAATCTTTGGCTCTTCCTTCTGCTTAGTATTACTACCAAAAATCATATCCTTCCAACGGTCCGCAAGCATTTTTCCGGCACCGTAATCATAAATAGATTCCCCGGCACTATCAACTACAATCATAGTAGCTCCGGCTTTTTCACATATATTGTTAAGTATGGAAACATCATCACTGTTTTCTATATCTGAATCATCCTGAGTTATTTTTATTAACTCATTATATACTTTCTTAATAGAATCTTGCTTTGTTTTCTTATAATATTTGCTTAAGAAAAAGCTGCTAAATATACTAGCAGCAATCAGGGATAATCCCATGATTGCCACTATAATTACGGTCATCTTGTAACCGATGGTATGTTTCATTTTATTCTTATCTATATCCTTCATTAGTTAACCTCGAATTTGTATCCCATGCCCCAAATTGTAACTATGTATTTGCCACATTCTCCAAGCTTATTTCTTAGTTTTTTAACGTGGGTGTCAATAGTTCTTGCATCTCCAAAATAATCATAATTCCATACATTATTAAGAATATTCTCTCTTGATAAAGCAATTCCTTTATTTTGTATGAAATATGATAACAATTCAAATTCCTTAAAACTAAGTTCAATAGGTTCACCCTTTACTGTAACAATATGAGCCGCCTTGTTTATTTCAATATCTCCAGCCTGTTCAATCTGATCCTGACCTATATTATTAGTTCTTCTAAGGATTGCATCAACTCTTGCCACAAGAATTCTCGGACTGAACGGTTTTGAAATGTACTCGTCAACTCCAAGTTCAAAACCAAGCAACTCATCACTTTCCTCGCTTTTCGCAGTAAGCATAATAATCGGAACCTTGGAAATCTTTCTAATCTCTCTGCATGCTTCCCATCCATCCATCTTAGGCATCATAACATCCAAAATAATAAGGTCAATATCATTGCTCTCCACGAACACATCTACGGCTTCTTCACCGTTGGATGCTTCCACTACTTCATATTGTTTTCTTACAAGAAAGTCTCTTACAAGCTTTCTCATTCTATCTTCATCATCTACAACAAGAATCTTTAATTGTTTCATAATATTCCTCCATAGCATTTTAGATAATTGTATCTTTTCAATCATCCAGAGAAAATTTCATTGCAAACACGTTGATTTTTTTCTCCGGGTGATTGTATTAATTATCTCTTATACATATATTAAATCAATAATCTGTGTATATTTAATGAACTATTCTGAATCTTTTTTGTTTTGCTCATCTTTAATGCATAGAATATATCCTATATTGTCAATTACATTTAAAATAAATCAAGCATATTATCCAGATATATTTCTTCCCTGACATTTATATGGTATTCAGGCTTTGTCATATAATACAATAAAAATTCTAATATCAACGCACTTCCAAGACTTCTGCCTTCAATTTTAAAGTTAGAAAATCCCATAGGAACATATTTATTTTCAATGTCACCTATGCTTATAAATCCCGGATTTTTCATTGCTTCTGAAAAGCGATACCCCTTTTCAGCGGTAGGTGACTTACATATATGCTCCTTTTGATTTTCTCCTAAGTTTTTTTGGCTTACAGCTTCGTAACAGTTCTTCCTATCCTTACATCCAAACCAACAACATTCGTTGCACAAAAACTCTACTTTACTTTTCTGAGTCTGAGTTAATCCTTCTAAATTTTCAAAGTCTTTATTTAATCGAAAATCCGGTACGACATAACTAAATTCTTTCCTGTCAACTTCGCTTTTAAACTCTTCAAAATCCGTTATTACTTTTGTGGTTGATGATACAAAATAAAAATTCGGATATTTATTTTTCAAATAATTCAAAAGTAAATCCGAATGTACAATTATGCCACTCTGCGCTTTGCTTTCTTTATAAAATATTTCACATAAATCGTTGCACCTCTTGTCTGAAAGATGCTCTTCTCTTAACAATGAATTGCTAAATGTAAGCCTTGGAGAAATGTTGTATTCATTCATAAGTTTTAATACAACTTTAGCATTGCACTCTCCAAAACCTGCACGACCACCGCCCCAAAGACAGTCTGCCGGTGCACCGTATATCGAACCAATTTCACACCAATCATAAAAATATTCTCTATGTTCTCTAAACAAGGGCAAAAACACACTATAAAAATCATAAAATTCAAACAAGCCCGGAAGATGAAAATATATCATTTTTCTATAACCTTCTTCACTAATTGCCATGCCACACTTCCTTCATCTCCGATTTCTTTTCCAATAAGTTTTGAGCCACAATACGGACAATAACTAAAATGCAATTTATGTTGCCTCCATTCTTTAACTAAATTTACGTATATCATACCACACTTTCCTCTAAACAACATATTTCCTTCGCTTAAATATATTACTTACAGCACTATCCTTAGTTTTCCGAGTAAACTTTGCAAAAGTTGTTTACAAGTTTACTTGGCAACATTATTATTATATTTCATTAACTTGCCAAACATTGATGTATTCCAATGTCCCATGTTGTGTCCGTATATGATAATATCAAATTGTGAAACAAAAAGTGGAATTTTTATCGCACAAGTAAATTATTTTGCTAACCTTTTCCCAATTATACGTATATCACGTCGTGAAATATTCCTTTCACGACGTGATATGTTCATAAATCTAAACATATAAATAATATTTTTTTCAAACCACTACTCTGTCTAATGATATATTTTCTCTCCTCTTTAAACATAAAAACTTCATATTACACTACTAGACAAAACGTGCCGTCCATTACATTATCACTACATTTTTTTACATTTTCCTTCAACATATCCATTTTCATTAATCACCATAATATTTATCCAACACCGCACGGTAACAGCTTAATTCCTCATAATTCCTTATTTTTCATTATTAAGGCTCTAAATGGAGAATCTTTTCTGTTTATTTGTTCTTATACACCACACACTCGCAATTTTTGCTATTGAAATTATTGCATTTTCAACATATAATCTAAGTGTAGTATCTCACTTACTACAAGTGCTTGTACTCCTTTCTGACAAGCATTTAAATAAAATAATTTGTAAAAAAAAACGGCCAAAACTTTAATTAAGAGTTTTGGCTGTTTTTTTATTCATCAAAAAAGAATCTGTATTTATTGTTTATTTTTTATTGTTACTTTCTTCGCCTTGCTCCATTTACCATAGCCGGCTTTGTTATAAGCTCTCACATAAATCTTGTATGTTTTCTTCTTTTTGAGCTTTTTAATTGTACATGAAGTCTTTGTGGTTGTCTTTGTTACTACCTTATTTCCAAGCACTGCCTTGACCTGGTACTTTGTTGCTTTCTTCACCTTTTTCCATTTTATAGCGATTTTCTTACCCTTTAAGTTTTTAGCAGAACTTATTTTTACCTTTGCAGGTACTTTCATCTTTGTTTCTGCTGGCTCATTCTTCTTGCCTGAAGTTTCACCAAATGGTTTTACTGCACCTGCAGGTTTTGTTGTTGGATTTTCCGCTGGCTTAGTTGTTCCATCAATCTTTTTAACCATCCAGTTTCCACTTACGTCCTTTACGTATTCGTACTTACAACCATACTTCTTTTCAACTTCAGTTCCATCTGCCAATATCCAGCCTGCAAGTTTTTTAGTTGATTCATCCACGCTTTCTGAACGATAACTGCAATTCTCACGTTTGCACTCTACAATGAACATGTCGTAACTGTACTTTAATGTTAATCCCTCATGTTCTGCATCAGCCTCAGTTTTATATGTTTTCTCATTATATCCTATTAGCTGATGTCTTAGTTTCTCAATTGTCTTTCCTTTTTTTGCAATCTGTCCGCAGACCTTACACTTTTCATCACCTGTATAACCATCTTCCTCACAGGTTGGTTCCTTTACGTTTACAAGTTCCGTTTCTCCGTGACCTTTCGCTGCAACTTCCCTTATTTCTGTTTTGTTACACTTTGTACATGTATAAATGTCTTCACCTGTTTCCGTACAGGTAGGCTCTTTCTTATGACTTGTAAACTGGAAGTCGTGTGCTGAGTAGTAGAGTTTCTTTGATGTTGACTTAACATCACCACATTCGCTGCACTTCTCTACTGTGTATTCACTCTTTTCCTCACAGGTATCCAATTTCGTTGTTGTTGTAACATAATGATGTTCTGTTTTAGGAATGCTTTCAGTCCATGTATAGCCACATGTCTCGCAGGTCTTTTCAATCTCTCCCTCTTCAGAGCAGGTTGCCTTCCTGATAACCTTGATGTCGCTGTCCTTTACGGTATGACTACATTCCCCATCAACAACAGTATGCTCTGATGTGTAGTTCTTACCATCAACCGTAACACTTGCCTCATACTTTGTCACTGTTGCATTTCCACACTTTGTTTCTGATACCTTTGTTACATCACAGTCTGTACCGGTATATTTTCTGTCTACCAAGTGATAATACTTGTACTTACTGTTATATTCGAAACCATCATTCTCATATTCACCACAATCACTACAGGTTCTATAAAAAATTGCCTTGTTTCCATCCCACTTTATTACGTGATTGGTATAATTATGGTCCTTGTAGTCCATGTAGTCGCTTTTACTTACTGGAAGTGATTCTCGCAACGTGGTATTTTCATAATTTGGATTTTGCAGCATAAAATCAGATCCTCTGAGAACAAGACGCATATTTACATTTCTCGTATTGTCTTTTTGTGTTATGTCATTTTTTGAATTAGGTTCAACTTCAAACCATTTTCCACAAATCTTTACCACGTTCCAAGCATGAACACCTGGATTTCTTATTTTCTCAGACTGTAAATTGATTGCTTTTGCCAAGAAATTAAATGCCTCTGAAAAGCCGCCACAAGTTGCCTTTCCACCTGTAAGTGTAGTATATGCATCATCAATTGTATTGCCTTTTTCATCAAACCCGTACTTGATGTAAGACATAAACGATAATATTCCCAGAACCTTTTCATAGTCACTCATTTCATCAAGGTTCGGCATTGTGGCTAGGAACTTATCTCTTACTTCCTGCATCTTAGAAAGTTGTTCTAAAAATTTGTTAGTATTACTATTTTTTAAGTTTAATACAATGTATTTTTTCCCATTATGAGCCGTTAGTAATTCGTGATTTTCAAAGAAATCATTTACACCACCATTATGACAATAGTAGCCAAGACCATTATCTATTTCATCCCTAAACTTATTAGGTTTAAAGTAATCTACATTTTCCTTTTTTTCATTATAAACCAACCAATCATCATATGTTTTTGCATCAAGTGTTATTTTATAAGGTTCAGTTCTATTACTCAAAAAATAGTTTTCCTGAATTTCCTGAGCTTCCTCTGGTGTTTTAACATAATTTTCCAAAGTATAAGTATCTTCTTTTTTTTCTAAAATAGATGTTTTTGTCATTTCATCACCAATATATGCATAAGTTGGTGATATATTAGTAACTGTCATACATATTAATAACAGAAATGCAGTAAACTTCTTTCTCATATTTACTTCCTCCATAATTAAACTTTTTTTCTATGTTTACAGTTTAGCATATTTGATATGCTAAATATGTAACTTTTGTAAACCTGAAATTAAAGTTTGTAGATTTTTAATAAAAAAGTGCAAACAGAAGTGACTTATGCCATTCTGTTCACACTCTTTTCTATATTTATTTTGTGGACCAACCATCTGAAAATACTTCTTTATCTGAAGCGACAATTCCTGTTGTCTTTGCATATGTTGATTCTAATTCATTAGGTCTTATTTCCAGATATTTAGTTATTGTTCTGCTTCTTGACAAATACTCTTTAAAATCATTAGGCATTTCATTTATGTATCTTGCCAAGTCCCAATAAATCTTGTCATCATATGGATTCTTTATGTTTACCGGATTTTCCCAGGCAAAGTATGTGTTGCTTATTCCTGAAAGCTGGTTTGTAACCTTGTTCTTTGCTGCGGCAAGTGCACTCGTCTCATCAGTGTAAGAATATTAAATTACATGCTTGAAGCAAGAATATTTTACTCACTATTTTCTACTCATGAATTTCCAGTGGAAGTCCATCC